>Ga0302319_10021613_pt1 | contig 11591 bp, 6 predicted proteins | sample Bog_T0_2_FD_203319 | JGI IMG/M metagenome (GOLD analysis project Ga0302319, IMG submission 203319) | Peat permafrost microbial communities from Stordalen Mire near Abisko, Sweden - Bog_T0_2 | ecosystem: Environmental > Terrestrial > Soil > Wetlands > Peat | place: Sweden: Abisko, Stordalen Mire...
AGAATGAGGGGAAACCCGGCACGGATCAGGGCGGTTTCGGGCATAAGACAACCAACGCTCGATTAGAGCGCGAACTCAAGAGCCATATAGGCCAGGGGCCCATGATAATTGGTGAAGCTGCCGGTGGTGCCGTCCGTGCTCCGGAGGTAGCCGACCTTGGCTTCGCCGATCAGGCGCGCCGTAAACTTGTGCTTCAGGCCCAGCGTGATGCTCTCCATCGAGAAGCTGGCGCCATAGGGCTGGCCGCCCAGAGCAACTTGAGGATTGTAGTTGTTCGCCTGCTGCCAGGTGCCCTGGATTTGCGCGTCTGTCAGCTTATCGACCGCGAAGCCGCACAAAGCGCTGCCGGTGATGTAGTTGTTATTGGAGTTTTGAAAGGGCACCGGGACCGCGGGCGAAGTGGTCACGACGACGACGGTCGGATAGGAAGTCTGAATATAATTGTAGACGACATTGATGCTGCCCTCGAAGTACAGCTGGCGATAGGGGGACCAGTCGATCGTCTCGCTGATCGACTGGCCGCTCGCCTTGCCTGACGGGCTCTCGGTGCCCAGCCCGCCCGTGACCGCATTGGAAGTGACGGCCATCTTCCCGTCCTGCTGCTGGTAGCGCGTGGCGCAGGTCACCTCCGGTATCGGCTTTACCGTCACGGTGACCTTTACGCCGGTGAAGGTATAGCCCGTGGCGTAGAGGCCGCCGTAGCTGCCGCTGCCGACATAGTCATTGGCGCCGATAAACCGGTTCTGGTGATCCTTGCGAAAGACTTCCGTCCGCACCGACAGCGCCTGGGCGGCGCTCCAGTTGGCGCCGACTTTGGCGTCCTGGTTGTCCTGATTGTCTGCCTGGTAGAAGAGGTTGGCGATCGGAGCCGGGGCGATGGTGACGACGCCCGTGCCGGTGGTGGTGGTGGCAGCATACGGATTGATCCAATGCTGGTTGCCGCGGTTGACCCGGTCATCGATCGTCGCGTAAAGGGAAAGCCGCCGGATCCCGAGGTATTGGACTGAGAATTCAGGGGTGGCAACGTGATCGGTCTCGTGCGAGTAGGTCACGTCCTGGGCGGTCGTGACATTGCTGGCGGCGATGCTGGTCGCCCCGGTGGCGAGGCTGGTCGCGATGAATCCGCCGTGATCGGAAATGACATTGGACTCCTCACGGAATCCGGCTTCGGCAAGCCAGTTCGCGGTCGGAGAGTACTTGAGCATGAGATTGCCGACGTAGTCGTCGACCTTCGGGCTCGCCGTAATGTTGCCCGCGGTCACCGTGTTGTAGATGGCATTGGCGGTCGCATTATAGGCCGGCGTGATCCATTCGCCGCCATCCGTGCCGGAGAGATGAAAATAGGTCAGGCCGACCTCGAGCGACAGCCGCTCGTTGAATTTGATCTGGGTCTGGTCGAGGATGCGAAAGGTGTTCGACTTGGTGGTTTCCTGATCGTCCAGGATGGTCGTGGCGGTATCCGCCAGGACGTTGGAATTGGGATACCGGAGGTAACCGCGGGAGTCATCGTTGTTCACCGTGTCGAAGGTGACCTTGAGAATCTCCGTCACCTTGCCCTTCGTGTCAGTCATGGACCCATCGACAATGTTATGATGCTCCGCCATCGTCATCACATTGGGCGAAATATAGGGGGTGTTATTCGGCACGGCCGTTCCGACCAGAGCGCCATTGGCCACCACGGCGTTGGGGTTGACCGTCGCCCCCCATTCGGACGAGTCCTTCTGGCCCGTCCGCGTTTCATTGCGATAGCTGATGGTCAGAACCGGGCAGTTGGGCTTGGCCAGCTTGCCTTCGATCCAGAAAGCGCCGCGGTCGACATGCAGGCTTTGCGGGCTCATGGCCTGGAAGGTGTCGGCGAGGGGAAAAAAGCCGCCGACGCCGTCATAAAAGGTGCGGAAACGCTTGTACCCCATGTCGACCGATCCGATCTTGTCCGTGGCCAGATGGAGGCTGGCGAGATAATCTTCGCTGCCGCTCAAAGCCTTCCCATTGACCTGGAAGGTGGTCTCATTGGAGAGATCCTTGGTGTAATAAAGGTCTTCAATTCCGTAGGCGCCGATATTAGGGAGGCCGTTGCGCGTGGCGAAGGCCGCGTGGTCGCCGGTGATAAACGGGGCTTCCCCGGAAATCTTGACGTAGCTTTCGTAGTTGGGAAAGGCGTCGGAATCCGCGGAACCAGCGTCCGCGGCCGTCGCCTGCAGCGCAGGCAGCGCTAAGGCGGCGCCGGCCCAGAACAGGCCGGACCACCGCCGAAGGGAAATGAGGTTGGTATGCATGGGAATCGTTCTCCAAATAATCGATTAGGGTCGGAGGGAGGCGTTGACGTTGGATCCGTGGACGTCCTCGTGGCAGCCGGCGGACCAGCACGTCCCTTCGGAAAGGCGGGAGGCGGCGGCGTTACCATGGGCGCCACCGCTATGGTAGCCGCCAATGTTGAAGCCGGGAGCCAGGTCGGCCAAGTGACAGCGCAAGCAGAGGTTGGCGTCGCGGGCCACCAGCATCTTGTCGTTGACCGAGCCGTGCGGATTATGGCAGCCGGTGCAGCCTTCCTCCCGAATTGCGGCGTGAGGATAGACAAACGGCCCGGCTTGCTGGGTGTGGCAGCGCACGCAGGTCTCGGTTTGGGAGGCGAGGGCCGCGCCACCGCCTCGAACGGCGTTGCCGCTGTGGACATCATGGCAGTCGACACAGCTGACGTGGCCGGCCAGCACAGGGTGGGTGTGGGGGAGGCTCATCTCTCCGCGCTTGTCCAAATGGCATTGGAAGCAGGTTTCCGGCGATTTGCGCGGATTGACGATCGTGCCGGCGCCGCCGCCCGACTCGACGTGCAGGCTGCCTGGGCCGTGACAGGCCTCGCAGCCCGTGTCGCCCACTTTCGCGTCGGTCAAAGCCAGGCGGCTGTGGGTGGAACCGGCGAAGTGGTCGGTTTGATCACTATGGCATTGGACGCAGGCCTTTGAACCCACGTATTGGGCGCCGGCGATGTGAGGGGGGGCGACGACCGTCCGTTCCACGGATATGCAAGAAACGAGCAGGAGGCCCCAGCAGGCGAGGCCTCCAAAGAAAAGTGCGGTTTTTGGCCGGAGAAATTTTGAGCTCATTGCGGCGGGTATTGGTTAAAGCAATTCAAGTTGATGCGTTATTATCGGAGAGTTTGGTTGGTTTGACTCCGCGGCATTTGGGGAACTCTGCGCAATATTTGCCGAATTAGACGGCTTGGGCGTGCCGTCCGGGAGTGGCGCTGAAACCGGTGTCGAAATGCATGGCGACGATCCGGAGCAGGGGCCGGCCGCGCGGCGTGACCTGGAGGCCAGCCCGATCGCTCTGGATAATCCCGTCGGCTTCCAGCTCATTCAAGCTGGCGATCTCGGCGGCGAAGTGCTGCGCGAAATCAATTTCCAATTGCCGGGAGAGGGTGGCGTAGTCGAGCCGGCCGTCACACATGAGGCGCATGATTGCGCTCCGGCGCAGCTGGTCTTCTCGGTCAAGCCTGAGACCGCGCGCTACCGGCAGCTGGCCGGCGCGCACTGCGGTCTGCCAAGACTCCAAACTCTTATGATTTTGGCGGTAGGAGTCGGCCGTGGAAGAGATCGAGGATAGGCCGAAGCCGTAGAGCGAAGCGCCCGCCGCGGTGCTGTAGCCCTGGAAATTGCGGTGGAGCGTCCCCCGGCGCTGGGCGATCGCGAGTTCGTCGTCGGGCCGGGCAAAATGGTCCAGGCCAATGTCAATATAGCCGGCGGCCGTCAGCCGGGAGTGGGCGATCGCGAACATTGCGAGCTTGTCCTCGGCGCCGGGCAGCTGCTGGCGGGTGTCGAAGATGGTTTGCGATGGGCGGGCCCAGGGAACGTGGGCGTAGCTGAAGACGGAGAGGCGGTCGGGCTCGAGGGCGAGCACGTCGTCGATCGTCCGGCCAAAGGACTCCGGGGTCTGCAGCGGCAGCCCGTAGATGAGATCGACGTTGATGGAGCTGAAGCCCGACTGGCGCAGCCAGGCGACGGCCTGCCGGTTGAGCTCCTGCGGCTGCCAGCGGTGGATCGCGAGTTGGACGGCAGGGTCGGTGTCCTGGACCCCGATCGAGGCGCGAGTGGCGCCAATCACGTGCAGGGCCTCCACCTGCTCGGCGGTGAGGCGGCGGGGATCGAGCTCGACCCCGAATTCGCAGTCCGGCGTGACGAAAAAGTGGTTGTGAATGATCAGGCCGAGCCGGGCCAGCTGAAAGGGCGAGAGGAAATTGGGGGTTCCGCCGCCGAGATGGACCTGGGTCACCGGTCGCAGAACGTTCATCCGCGCCGTCGTGAGCTCCACTTCGCGCTCGAGATCATTCAGATATTCGTCGACGTCCGTCCGGCTGCGGGCGACGAGCATATTGCAGCCGCAGTACCAGCAAAGCGTCTGACAAAAGGGCAGGTGGAAATAGAGGGAGACCGGCCCGGCGCCGGGACGATTGTCGGCCGCGATGGCCTCGTCCAAATCGAGGCTGGCCAGGTCCTCGGTGAAGCGCGTCGCCGGCGGATAGGACGTGTAACGCGGCGCCGGAATCGAATACTTCCGGATCAGCGCAAGATCGAGCTGGGAGGGGGCTGCGGCGGTTTCGCTCGGGAGGATCATGGTGGTTTATTGCCGTGATCGTCGCATTACTTGCGGAATTTGACTCTGCGCAGTTTGGCCAGGACTGCGCAGTTCTTGCCGGCCAATTAAGGCATCTAAATTCGGCTCGGTCCGCTCCGGCGGCGGCGCACCCGGGCGAAGACCAGAGAAACGGCTACCAGGACGGCCCCCAGCACGAGAAAGGAAAGGTTGCGGGGGCCCGGATCGAGCCGATTGAGACCTCCGACCAACAGGTAAAGGACGGTAAAAAGGAGGGTGAAGTGGCCCATCCAGCGGTATTTACGACTCTGAACCACCAGATTCATCAAGTAATAGAAGAGGGCGAGGCCCACCCAGGCCAAGGCGACGTAGGCCGCGGCTACCAAATGATAGAGCGCGTAAGGAAATACCACCAACGCGCTGATCAAGTAAGCATTGCGCATCAACTCGGTTTTGAGTTCCAGGCGGTCCTGTTGCCAGGCGAGGAGCCGGGCGGTAGCCAGGGCCACGACGCCAAAAGCCAGGCAAATGCCGCTCTCCTGCCGGGCGACCGCCATGGAGGTTGCCACGATCGCCAGGAAGATGAAAAAATTAGCCACGACGATGAGCCGGGATCGGAACCAAATCGCGGTGGTGACGACGACGAGGCTCTGGAGCGAAAGCCACATGAAGACCGGCGGCCCCGGCGCGGCCCGAACGATGGCGAAACTGAGGGCCAGGTACCCGGTCATGGCGTAAAGAAAGGTCGCCACCCGACTGCGGGAAGTGAGCCAGCTGGCCATGGCGAGGCCGAGGAAGGTCGCGGAGGCGGCCGCGTGGGCGGCGACGAAGACACTGCCAAATGAGGCCAGGCTGTGAATGAGGAACCCGCCATAGGCGGCGCCGCACACCGTCAGCTCGGTCAAGTTCGCTAGGGCCGTCTCCGGCTGCTCCGGACGGCGCCTCCATGACCCAGCGGCGAAAATTACGGCGCAGGCCAGCAGGACGCCCAGACAGGCGGTCGGCCCGACGGCCAAATGCAAAGGACGGCCCAGATAAGGCTGGTTGATCGCCCAGAGGCCGTAGGCCGTGAACGTGAGCATGGCGGCGACGAGACGCAGAGCAGGCCACCCCCGGCGAAGACTCGCGACCACGGCCACGAGGCTCAGGACGGGAAGACACGCCAGGACGAAGCCGGCGGTTCCGACTGCCAGGGCGGCGATATAGCCCGTGCCGAGAGCCAGGACGACAAGGGCTGGAGAGTCACTTCTCAGGGCAAAGACCAGGTTGGCGGCGGCGACCGCGAGGAGGAGGAAAGGGCCCATGATCGAGCCGGTGCTCAGAACCGGGTGGGCGCCGAAAAAATACAGCCGCAGTGTCGCGAAGTACGCCAGGGCCATGGCCGAGGCCCGAAGCCCGCTGGCCCCGAGTTCGAACGTCCGCCGCCACGCTCGGGCGCAGAGGAGAAAGGCCGCTGCCGCCGCGTAGCCGATGAGAGCGGGCGCTGCCCGCGGCCATCCCGCATACGGTCGGGCCAAACTAAAGATGATGCCGACCGCCAGCACAAAGATGCCGGCCGCAGCGAACCAGTTCTGTCCGACTTGGAACTCCAATTCCTCCTCGGCGGCGCCGGGGGCGGCCGGGCTTGGGATCAGAGGCGCCGCCGCCGGGAAGGCGCGTTCGCCTCCCTGCCGCAGCTGTTCCTCGACTCGGGCCATCCGGGCTTCCAGCTGGGACAGGCGCTCCGCCGAGCCCGAATCAGCCGCAGGCTGTTCGGGGGTATTCACGGTGAGCCTGTCCCGTCGCCGCCCGAGCCGGCGCTACCCCTGTTCTGGTCGTCCAGCACGCCGGCAGTCTATTCCTTCGGACTGGCGATCGTCCCAGCATTCTTTGCCGAGTGATGCGCACCTATTGGCCGGCTGCCGGCGCCGCTTTCTGGCTCAGTTGTCCTGGTTCTTGCCGTTGTGGCAATCGGCGCAGAGCAGGCCGGTGCCGTCAATGTCGCTGGACGGGTGCTTGAATTTGACCCCGGACGGGGCGGCCTTGGCCAGGTCGGCGCCGGCCCCCTGGGCCAGAATGGTGTGGCAGCTCTCGCAATCGGTCGTCAGCGCCTTTTTCGGCTGGCCCACGGCGAAGTGCTTGCCGTCGTGGCAGCGGAAGCAGCCGGCCGAATCGAGATGCCCGATGTTGTCGGGATACTTGCTCCAGTCCGACTTCATTTCCGGGAAGAAGTTGTCGCGGTAGATCGTCTGAACCGCCGTGATCGTCTGGTCGAGCTGCGGAGCTTGCGGGTATTTCTTGCGCAGGGCTTCGGCCAGGGAAAGGACGGCGGCATCCTGGGTGGGGTAGGCCTTGGTCAGCAGATCGACCACGTTGCGTTTGACCGCCGGCAGAGCGGTGCTGATGCGGCCGAGGTAGAGAGCTTCGTCCACCGCATCGTTCGGGGACTGGAACTTGTGGGCCGGCCGGTTGTGGCAGTCCATGCAGTCCATGCGGCGGATCCGGGCCGGATCGGGCTCGCCCTTGAAGTCGGAGGAGCGGAAGACGGTGACGACGCCGCTGGGGGCGGTGACCTTGACCCACGGGATGATCTGGCGCTGCGGGTCATTGGTGAAGTACTCGACTTTGTTCGACACCAGCATGTGCCAGTGAATGCCGCCCACCGGACCGTGGGCGGGACTGCCTCCGCCCACCTTGACCAGGAGCCGCACGGTGTAGGGGGTGTTCTTGTCGTCAGCTTGGAAATGGGTGTGGGTGTGCTCGATGCTGCCCGAGTACTTCTCCGGCCAATGGCATTGCTCGCAGGTTTCGCGGGCCGGACGGAGATTCTGCACCGGCGTCGGGATGGGCGTGTCGTACTTGTGGGCGAGAACGGCGTAAACCTGATGCAGCCCGCTGATCTTGGCCTTGACGAACCAAGTCGCGCCGGAACCGATGTGGCATTCGACACAGGCGACGCGGGCGTGGGCGCCGCCCTGGTAGGTGACGAATTCCGGCTGCATGACCGTGTGGCAGAGCTCGCCGCAGAAAGGCACCGATTCGGTGTACTGGTAGGTCTGATAGCTGCCGACCGCACTAACCAAGGCGAAGCCCATGGCGCCGAGCGCGAACCAGGTCAACGTCCAGCGGTCCTTGGGCCGGGAGAGATCGATCGCCAGGTGGGGCGGCGGCAGGCCGGGCCGGAGGTTGCGGTTGCGGTACTGATGCCACGCGCCGCCCAGAACCAGGACCAGTCCGGCGACGAGGAAGGCGGGCGCGACCAGGTAGGACAGAATGCCCAGGTAGGGGTTCTTCTCCGCGCCGCCGAACATGTTGATGGCGAAAAGGAGGAGAAAGGAGAAGAGAGCTCCGCCTGCGACGATGGCTCCGGCCAGAGTGACCCAATTGTGCCAGACAGATGGCGGTTTGGCGGGAACTGTCGGGTGGGGATCACTCATGGCAAAGAAGCAGCTAGGGTGGTTTAATGAACGAGGCGAGAGATCATAGCAAAGAGTATCAGCGCCAGGAGGCAGAGTCCAATGCCGACGGCGAAGAAGCCGAGGGTCTTGACGATCTTGCGCCGGCCTTCCCATTCGGCCGGGACCGGCTTGAGCGTGAGCCGGCCGGCGGCGACTAACCGGTCATACCAATGGCGCCGCTCGTGCTTGAGTTCGGTCTCGGAGATGGCCCCGGAGAAGATGACCGTGTCCATGGGGAAGCGCTCGATCCGGAAGTGCGTATTGAAGAAGTGGAAGGCGAAGATGAAGCCGGCGGCGAGCAGCGCCTCGTCCGAGTGGATGAGAAGGGCCACGTTGACCATCCAGCCGGGGAGGAAGCGGGCGAAGAATTCGGGAAACCACATGATCAGGCCGGAGACGCCGATCATGGCCACGCCCCAGAAGACCGCCATGTAGTCGAACTTCTCCCAGTAGGTCCAGCGGTCGAACTGGGGCCGGGGCCCGCGGCCCAGGAACCACTTGACGTGGGCGATGAAGTCGCGGACGTCCTGCAGCGAGGGCACGAGGGAGTCGGGGCCGAAGACGGCCTTGGCGGCGAGGCGCAGGGAATAACGGCCCGTCCCCGGATCCCGCACCGCGGCCCGTCCGCGCCAGAGCTTGAACCCGAGCGAGGAGAGGTGGAGGGCGAAGTAAGCGAAGGTGACGACGGCGCCGAGGCGGTGCAGGGCGCGGACCACGTCGGCCCCGCCGAGCAGGGCAAACATGTGGTGGGCCCAGGTGGTGTAGTAAAACTTGAGCGGCATGCCGGTCATGACCAGGAGCAGGAAGCTCGTCACGACCAGGGTATGGAGGAAGCGGTCGAAGGGGGTGAACCGGGTCAGGGTTCGAACGTCCTCATGGGCGGCGGTCTTGGCGGCGCGGAAGGTCTTGGAATCGGCCCGATAGAGTGACGCCGTCCTGCCCAGCCAGAGGCAGGTGTGGATGCCGAAGAAAAGGAAGACGCCGATGAGCAGGCCCGTCATGGCCAGAAAAACGGCGTGGAAGAGGGGATAGTGGGTGGCGTCGAGGGGATCAGCGTGCGGCCGGTACTCGGTGAAGCTCCGGTTGACGCCGGGATGGCATTCCCGGCAGGTGTTCACGATATGACTCGACGAAAGCAGCGAGCGCTGGTCGCTCGGCGGATAGACATTGTGGGCGCCGTGGCAGTCGTAGCAGGCGGCCACCTTCACGTCGGCGGCCGAGCCCGGCCGCGCCAGGGCCATGGCCTTGCCATGGTAAGTGTCGCGGTAGTTGGCGAGGCGATCCTGATGGCAGCGCCCGCACACCTGGTCGCTAGCGGCCTTGAACTGGGTGGTGAGGGGAGCCGTGATCTGGTGGGCGGTGTGGCAGTCGGTGCAGACCGGGGCGTTGCGTTTGCCGTCGGCCAGGGCCTGGCCATGGATGCTGGCCGCAACCGCCTGCTCTTCCTTGGCGTGGCAGGCGCCGCAGGTTTGCACGATCGTCGCGTGGTGAGTGTGCGAACTTTCGTCGATGCTCCGCTTGATGTCATGCACGCCGTGGCAGTCGTTGCAGGATGGCGCCTTGAGGATGCCCTTCTTCAGCAGCGCCTGGCCGTGGATGCTGTCGAGATAGAAGTCGGAGGCATGGGCGTTCATGCGATACTCGGCGATCAGCTTCGGGTCGCTGTGGCACTTGGAGCAGGTCTGGGGCAAGTTGAGCTTGAAAACGGGCGAATCGAGCTGCTTGACCGGAACGATCTCATGGGCATTGCCGTGGCAGCTCACGCAGGTGGCTGCACCCGAGGCGCCCATGGCGTGGCTGGCCCCATGGATGCTGCCGGCATAGGCGGTCGTCTCCTTGGCGTGGCAGGAGGCGCACTGGGCGGGCGGCAGCTTGTCGTCGTGCGGAACCTCCTTGACCGAGGCGTGGCAGTCGACGCAGAGCAGCTTGCCGTGTACCGAGGCGGTGAAGGCGGCCGCCTTGATCACTTCGATGGCGGGATTCGATTCCGTGTCCTTGCTGCGCTTCTCCGGCGGGACCGCCTCGTGGCAGTCGAGACACGACTCGTTTGGGACGGCCGCCGGCGCGGCGGCTCGCAGACCGCCGCCGAGGAAGACGAGGGCGAGCATCGCGCCCCAGCGGAGAACTCCCTGGCCAGGACCGTCGGAACCTGAGGCATTCATGCGGCTTATAATGGCACCATGCCGGCCGGGTAGCCTCGCGCGCGTTGGCAATCGCTGCGCAGATTTTGCCGGCAGGGCTGCGCCGGCCCGGACGAGCTCTGGGCGGGCCTCATTTCGGGACGTCCAGGACCGCCGTGGGCGTCGCCCCGTAGACAGCAGCGTGCGGCCGGGCGCAACCGCCCTCGAGCTCCTGGAGCTCCTCTTGCACGTGGGCCCGCATCGTCTCGCGATACCCGTTCACCGACTCGTAGAAGGCCGACATCATCAGCACCAGCCAGTAGAGGCCGCGCTCGGTCGGGCGCCATCCCCGGGCGTCCTTGCGGGCCGCGCCCAGCCATTCGAGCGTGAGCAGTTCGCCCCATACCGTCCGGAAGAATCCCGGTCCGTGGCGGCGGACGGCCCAGGCGCGGTCCAGCCCGAGGCCGAAGAGGCGGAGGAGAAGGGTGTAGCGCATCTGGTCGCCCTTGCCCAGATGATGCTGGCTGACGATGCCGCTGAGGCCTTCGGAAATCTGCTGCTCATAGGCGCGGAGGGAGAAGCTCGTGGAATAGAGGGTGCCGTTGAGGTAGCTGAACGCTCCGCTTCCCACTCCGACATAATGGTCCGCATCGATCACGTACTCGTCCGTGCCGCGCCCGCCGCGGTTGAAGCACCATCCGGAGGAGGGAGTGAAGTCGGGCTGGAGCCCGGCCAGGACCGCGCGGTAGAAGGCCGCCATGCGGCGGCGGTCGGGCAGGCCCATGGTGCCCGCCATCTGCCGCTGGGTCGAGGGCGAGCCCATCAGGGGATAGGTCGAGACCTGGTTGGCTCCCGATTCCCGGACGAGGTTGAGATCCCGCTTGAGGGAGTCGAGGGTCTGGTGCGGCAGGTTGAAGATGAGGTCGAGATTGAGGGTGGGGAATAGCCCGGCCGTGCGATGCACGGCCTGGAGGATTTCATCGCCCGTGCCGTAGCGCTCCCGGCCCATCTCCCGCAGGAGGCGGTCGTCGAAGCTTTGGACTCCGACCGACAGCCGGGTCACGCCGGCTGCCCGCAGAGGCTCGAGGATCTCAGTGCGGAGGTCGCTGGGGTTGGTTTCGACCGAGATTTGGGCCAGACCGAACAAGTCCCGGACCAGCTTGACCGTCTCCAGCAGCTCCGCCGGCTCGCTTGTCGGCGTCCCGCCCCCGAAATAGGCGCCGTTGAACCGGTAGCCGGCCCGGTGGTAGAGGCGCACCTCCTGGCGGAGGGCGTGAAAATAGCGCCGGGCCAGCGCGGGATGATGCGGCACGCGGTGGAAGGAGCAGAATGGGCACAGCGCCTGGCAGAACGGCACGTGCAAGTAGAGATAGTCCGCCCCCTCCCGCGGAGCGGGCGGCACGATGCCGGCGGCGTCCTCCATGCGGAGAAGTCCCCGGGTGCGGAA
>Ga0302319_10021614_pt1 | contig 11591 bp, 2 predicted proteins | sample Bog_T0_2_FD_203319 | JGI IMG/M metagenome (GOLD analysis project Ga0302319, IMG submission 203319) | Peat permafrost microbial communities from Stordalen Mire near Abisko, Sweden - Bog_T0_2 | ecosystem: Environmental > Terrestrial > Soil > Wetlands > Peat | place: Sweden: Abisko, Stordalen Mire...
AACCTCGGTGAAGGCGAAAGCGGCTGCTGGCGGAAAGGCAAGCCTGATCCTGGAGATCATCACAAACGTGGCGGGGGACTTCTCGCCGTACACGCTGAGCCTGGTAAGCAGCGTTGAAGGTGCGACCGCGGATGCGTTCGCCGTGACGGAGGTGCTGGCCGGGTTCGATCCGCAACTAGCCGAGGTGACTTTTTCCTTCAAGGTAGACTGCGGGCCGTACTTCGACTGCAAGCCGCCGGCGCCGGATTGCGCGCCGGAGCTGCCGACACCACCGCCGATCAACTACCTGGCGAAGGACTATGGTAGCTTCCGCCAAATTCTGCTGGACCGCATGAATCAACTACTGCCGAATTGGGGCGCAGCGACGGAAGCCGACCTGGGCGTGGTGCTTGCGGAACTGGTTGCGTATGTGGGCGACCGGTTGAGCTATCAGCAGGACGCGGTGGCGACGGAAGCGTACCTGCTTTCGGCGCGGAGCCGGATTTCGTTGCGGCGTCACGCGCTGCTGGTGGACTACCGCGTGCACGATGGAGCGAATGCGCGTGCGTTTGTGTGCGTCAGTGTGCAGGCGCCGGTATTCCTGGACCACACGGCGACGCGGTTCTACACCATCACTCCGGGAGCGCCGGCGACGCTGCTCGGCAATGAGCAGGCCGCGCTGGACGCGGGCGTGGTGGTGTTCGAGCCCATGCAGGACGCGAATCTGTTTCCTGAATTGAACACTATGGATTTTTATACGTGGGGAGAGCTTAACTGCTGCCTGCCGCAGGGAGCGACGGAGGCGACGCTGCAAGGCTCTTACCCGAACTTGCAGGCGGGAGACGTGCTGGTTTTCAAAGAGGTGATGGGCCCGCAGACGGGCGCGGCCGGGGATGCGGACATTCGCCACCGGTACGCGGTGCGGCTGACGGCGGTAACGACGCTGAATGGGCAGGGGCAGCCGCTGGTCGATCCGCTGTTCGACGTGACGGGCGCGGCCATTGTGAACGGGACTCAACAGCCGCAGCCAGTGACAGAGATCCAGTGGTCGGCTGACGATGCTCTTCCTGCGCCGCTGTGTTTGTCATCGATCTTCCTCGCGGACACAGGCGATCTGACGACGCTGACCAACGTGAGTGTGGCGATGGGCAATGTGGTGTTAGCCGACCACGGTCTTTCCATGCCGGCCGCGCCGCTGCCGGTGGTCCCGGAGCCAACGCTGATGGTGCCGCCGTCGCCGGCCGCGGACCGGTGCACCCCAACGCAGCCGTCGCCGCAGCCCGTGCGCTACAGGCCGCAACTGTCGGATAGTCCGGTGACGCAGGCGGTGCCGCTGGAGATTGCGGGCAGCCCGGTGACGACCGCGGCGGTGCCATTGGTGACGAATGGGCTGGTCAGCCTGCCGGACAGCAACGGATACACTGCGCTGATGCTGGGCGCGAATAATGTGGCGCAGTGGCCGCAGTGGTTCGGCGTGCAGGCGGTGCTGAACCCGGGGCCGCCGGTGTCGCTGACGCTCCAGGTAGTGTTCTCGCCGCCGGGCGCGAAGCCCGTGGTGCTGGAGACGTTTGCGAACTTGGCATCGCCAGCGGAGGCGCTCGACCAGATTGCCGCGCAGTCGAAGTTGATTGTGGCCAGCGCCGCGGCGGCAGGGTTGCCGGGGAAGGTCGCGACGGGGGCGACAATGCTGCTGAATCAGGTCACAGTGGATTTGCTGGATGAAGACACCGCGACTCCCTACCTGACGGTGCAGCCGACGAACACGGCAACTTGGCCGCCGCTATTTGCGGTGGTGACGCAGGGCAACCTCGCGGAGCCGACGGAGTTCAACGTGCTGCTCGTGTACAACTCGCCGTTCGGTGCGGTGGGCGGCGTGCAGTTGCCGGCGGTGCTGATACCGTACAGCAATGTATCGCTGGCGACGGCGGAGACGAAGTTTGCAGCGCCGCCTTCGCTGCTGCGGGTGGTGACGTTTGAGGAGCAGCCGAATCCGGCGCTGTCCGCCTACGACCTGATGAACTACGATCCGGCCGCCGCGGTGCCGGTAATCACACTGACCGGCGAGTTGAATGGCGAGACGGCGACGTGGACGGCGGTGCCCGACCTGCTCGCGGACGGGCCGTTGGATACGAACTTCGTGCTGGAGATTGAGTCGGATGGGACGGCGACACTGCGCTTCGGCGATGGTAAGAACGGGATGATGCCGGCGTCGAACACCGTCTTTGCGGCGGAGTACCGGATCGGCAATGGGACGGCTGGGAATGTGGGCGCGGAGAGCCTGCTGCTGTTTGCGGGCGATCCCCGAATTGTCGGCTGCACGAATCCACTACCGGCAACGGGAGGTGTCGACCCGGAGACGACAGCGCAGATCCAGCGGCGTGCTCCCCAGGCGTTTCTGACACAGGAGCGCGCGGTGACGATGCAGGACTACATCAATGTGACCGAAGGCTATCCTCAGATCGAGGACGCCGCGGCGACGTTGCGCTGGACAGGGAGCTGGTACACGGTGTTTGACGCGGCGGAACCGGCCGGCGGCGGTGCGCTGAGCAAGTGGACGCTGAAGTCGCTGACGAAGTATGTGAATCAGTACCGGCTCGCCGGGCAGGACCTGAAGCTGGAAGGCCCGGACTATGTGTCGCTGACGATTGCGCTGACGGTGTGCGTCGATCCCGCGTACTTCCAGGCGCAGGTGCAGAAGGCGCTGCAGCAGGTGCTGGGTGCCGGGACGCAGCCAGATGGACAGCCCGGCGTCTTTGCGCCGGCGAATTTTCAGTTGGGACAGACCGTGTACCTGAGCCCGATCTATACCGCGGCGCGATCGGTGGCGGGCGTGACGACGGTGACCGCGACGGTGTTTCAGCCGCAGAGCGTTCCGTTAACCACGCCGCCAACGCAGGTATACATCCTGGCCGGCGAGATCAAAATGGGCGCATTCCAGGTAGCGCGGTTGGCCAACGATCCGAGCCTTCCGGCGAACGGGCAACTGACCCTGAATATGCAGGGTGGAAAGTGAGGGCGCGATGAGTTGCAGCGACGGAGCGGGCTGCGAGTGCGGATGCTGCGGTGGGATCTCGGTCCAGACGCCGCAGGGCGAATCGAACCTGCCGGGACTGCCGGCGATCGCCTACCGGACCGGCACGTGGGCGTCGTTCAAGGAGTCGATGCTGGCACGGCTGTCCAGCTCGCAGTATCCGGCGCTGGCTGGATTGAAGACGCGGGATGACGACGATCTGTCGATTGCATTTCTGGATGCGACCGCGGTCGTGCTGGATATTCTGACCTTTTACCAGGAGCGGCTCGCGAACGAGAGCTACCTGCGGACGGCGACGCAGTTGTATTCGCTGACGCAGTTGAGCCGGTTGATCGGGTATCAGCCTTCGCCGGGAGTGGCGGCTTCGACGTATGTGGCGTTCACGTTACGGGCGGCGACGGGGTTGCCCGCGAATCCGAATACGACGGCGATCACGATCCCAGCCGGGACCCAGGTGCAGAGCGTTCCGGCGCAGGGGCAGATGCCGCAAGCATTCCAGACGTCGGCCGACATTCTGGCGAAGCCGGATTGGAATGCGCTGCCGGTGCAGACCGGGTTGCCGTGGGTGCCGGCCACGGGGCAGGCTAGCTTGTATTTGTCGGGAACGAATACGCAACTGAATCCAGGCGACGCGATTTTAATTGTGGGCGACGAGCGGCGGAACAATCCGGACAGCACAGCGTGGGACCTTCGTTTCATCGTGTCGGTGCAGCCGGACACGGTGAACCAGCAGACGCTGATCACGTTGGACAGGGCGCTGGGCAGCGGGACATCGGGGCCTGCGCAGAAGAACCCACAGGTGTTTGCTCTGCGGCAACGCGCAGCGCTGTTTGGATACAACGCGGTGAACCCGCGGATGCTCACTTCGACGATGCTCACCGCATTGCAGAATGCCCCAACCCTGCTCAACTCCGCCGGTCTGGACTGGAAGTTCGGCACGGCCGCGAACTCCTATCCCAGCGATCTCGCTTCCAGCAGCCTGGTCGATCTCGATTCCGTCTATGCGAAACTGACGGCGGGCGGCTGGATGATTCTGCAGCGGCAGGACACTGACAGTTCAGGCACTCCGGTCGTCTATGTCGATCTCTACAACATGACGACGGTGACTACGATCTCGCGCTCCGACTATGGGACCAGCGCGAAAATCAGCCGCATCGTGAGCGACGAGAACACCTACCTCAGCGACTACTACAACGCGACGCGCTCGACGGCAGCACTGGCCCAGAGCGAGCTGCTGCCGGTGGCGGAGCAGCCGCTGGACCATCCGCTGTATGGGACATTGCTCGATCTGGAGGTGCTGCGGCCGGACCTGGTGGGCGTGACCGCGATTGCGATTACCGGTAAGAATCCCAAGCTGACGGTGAACACTCCGGAAAGCGCGCCCGGGAGCAATCCTATTCGGCCGGTGGTGTGGTTTTATCCGAACGATGACCCCACCACGCCGATTGCGCTGGTGCAGGGGCAGGTGCTGACGCTGCTACAGCCGCCGAATGCGGTAATCAACACGCCAGCGCCGGGAACGACCGGAGGTCCGGAACCGGGGAGCATTCCCGGATGGAGCGGGAATGGCGCGGGCGCGAATTCGACGCCGCCGCTGGTAGTCGCAGATGCGATGGGGCGCGTGGGTACGATCAATCCGGCGAGCATCTCCGCCACAACCACACCGGAACCCGCGACACCGTTAAGTTATTTCACGTTGACGCCGGCGGGAACGAATGACCCGGTGGTGCAGGAGTATGCGCTGGTGTCGAACGTGACGCTGGAGACGGAGGGGGAATATTCGTGGACACAGATTCAGTTGACGTACCCGCTTCAGAATGTGTACGACCGGACAGCGACGGTGAATGCGAATGTGGCGGCTGCGACGGCGGGATCGCCCGTCACGGAGTTGCTGGGGAGCGGGTCGGCAGCGACGCCGAACCAGCAGTTCAAGCTGAAGCAGTCGCCGCTGACCTATGTCTCCGCGCCGACGCAGACCGGGAGTATGAGCTCGCTGACGGTGACGGCGAATGGTGCGAAGTGGACGGGCGTGGCGTCGCTGTATGAGCAGGCGTCGACAGCGCAGGTCTATACGACGCTGAATCTGCCGGGAGGGATTGCACAGGTGACGTTCGGCGACGGAGTGGAAGGCGCGACGCTGCCGACGGGGACGAACAACATTCAGGCAAGCTACCGCGTCGGGATCGGCAGTGCGGGGAACGTCGCGGCCGGGGCGATTACGACGCTGGTTGACCGGCCGGTGGGCGTCAGCGGCGTGACCAATCCACAGGCGGCGACGGGCGGCCAGGACGCGCAGTCGGTGGAGGACATACGCACGAATGCGCCGCTGAGTGTGCTGACGTTGGGGCGCGCGGTATCGCTGGCGGACTACCAGAATTTTGCAGCGACGTATCCCGGGATTGCGAAGGCAGCGGCGATGTGGGTGCCGGCCGGGCTGTATCGCGGGATATGGCTTACCGTGGCGGCGTCGGGCGGGGCCGAGTTGCTGCCGACAGACCAGACGTGGAGCAATTTGATTACGTCGCTCGAGAGCTACGGTAACCCGAACGTCGCGGTGAATGTGCAGTCGTTCTACGAGACGACGTTCGGCTTCAGCGCGAATATTCTGTATGACCCGGCGTATAGCCAGCCCGCGGTGGAGGCAGCGGTGATGGCGCTGCTGCAGACGACGTACAGCTTTGCCAATCGGACGTTCGGGCAGGGCGTGTACGCGGACGAGATTGCGGCGCTGATCCAGGGTGTGCAGGGAGTGATTGCGGTGAACGCGTCGCCGCCAAAGGTGGTAGCGACAAGCCAGGCGGGAGACATTGGCAGCGCAGCGTTCTCCGTCGCGGCGTACTACGCATGGAGTTTGCAGGCAATCGCGCCGCAGCTGTCGAGGCCGTGCGCAACGGCGAATAACGGCCTCTGCCCGTTCGTGCCGGTTCCGTCGTTGACCGCCCAGCCAAGCCCGGCGGAGATATTGGTGCTCGATCCGAATCCGGCCAATGTAATTCTGGGGACAATGTCATGAGGACAAGATCATGAGCGCGATCAATCTGTTCCAGCTATTGCCGGCAGTGTATCGGATGCGCGATGCGCAGATTGCGAGTGCGCAGACGCTGCTGACTCCAGCGCAGCAGTCGCAGCTTGCGGCGTTGTTGCAGATGCAGGCGCTGCAGCAGACGCTCTCAAGCGATCAACTGGCGGAGCTCGCGTTGTTGCAGACGCTGGCTGCGCGCGGGCCACTGGAGTCGCTGCTTCTGGTGGTGAGTGAACAGATGAACGCGGTGGCGTACGACCTCGACCAGCTCTACGACGATCAATTTATTGAGACTTGCGCGCAGTGGGTGATTCCGTATATTGGGGATTTGATCGGCTACCAGTCCGTGGTGGGGATTGCTCCGGCGGTGGACAATCCGCGCGCGGAAGTGGCGGAGACGATCTCGCTCCGGCGGCGTAAGGGGACGGTCCTGGTAATCGAGCAACTGGCGCGCGATGCTACGGGGTGGGGCGCGCACGCGAAAGAAGAGTTTCAGGTGCTGGCGGATACGCAGTACATGAAGCACATACGGCCGCGAAACTACTATGCGCCGAATCTGCGCCACTGGAAACCGGGCGTATATACAGATACGGGTTTCGATGAGACGGCGCACAAGGTGGATGTGCGCCGGATCGATTCGACGAAGTGGAATGGGCAGGGGCAGTACAACATCCAGAACATCGCGGTGTTTCTGTGGTCGCTGGGCGCGTGCAGCGTCACCCAGTCGCCGCTGACGGCGATGGACGCGAGCAATAAGCAGTGCTTCCGGTTCAGCGCGCTCAACCAGGATGTGCCGCTGTTCCACCGCGCGATCTCGCAGGGCGAGCAGATTGCGGCGGCGGCCGGGCCGGCTAATGTTCCTGACCGGCTGCTGCGGCGAGTGCTGTGCGCGGACCTGAGCCAGGGCGTGGGCGCCACGTATTACGGGCAGGGCGCAAGCCTGGCGCTGTATCTGAACAAGCAACTGCTGAACCCGTACCAGATTGGCGTTGCCGACCTCGCGGGGAAAGATGGCGCGTGGGCGAACCTGTCGACGAGTGAGCCTGACCCTGGGCCGCTCGCAAATCCGGAGTACGCAGTGCTGGTCGATCCCGAACTCGGACGGTTGGCGCTGGCGGACCAGTACAAGGGACAGCAACTGAGCGCGACCTGGTACTACGGCGCGAACGCGAACATCGGTGGAGGCGAATATGCCCGGAATACGACGGCGAGCCCATTCGCGGTAACCAATCCGGCGTACGTGGTTCCGTTTCCCGACGGGCGGTTTCCGGGTTTGCAGGATGCGCTTACGTATGCGGTGAACCTGATGGCGCTGGGCAATGCGGTCGCGGTCGAAATCTCGGGTGAATCGGCGACGGACCTTGCGACGGATGAAAGCGTGGCGAACGCCTTCCCGTTTGTGAGCGCGAGCGTGACGATGACGACCGCTCTCTCGGTGGACTTGCCGGCGAATACGACGCTGGAACTGCGCTCGGCGGACGAGACCGTACAGACGCTGCTGCTGGATGGCGCGCTGACGGTGACGGGCGATGCGGGCAGCCAATTCTTGCTGAACGGGATTGTGATGGCGGCGCAGGACAAGTTCAAGCCGCCCGCCAAGGAGCCCGCACTGTTGAATATTCCTCTGACACGCCTCGGCGGCAGCGCGGAAAATCTGTTGGCCGAACTGACATTGACGGATTGCACGCTGGTTCCGGGTTGGAGGTTCGAAGCGGCGTCGGCGGATGGCAAGCCGCAGCAGGCCGCGGAGCCGAACACCCCGGTGCTGCAACTCGGAGCGAATGCGGTTGCGCTGGCAGCGACGAACTCGATCCTCGGAGGGATACGGTCGAACCCGCTCGCGACGGTATCGCTGACCAACTGCATCGTGGATGCGACCGATCCCGGCAACTCGGCGTACGATGCGACGACGGACGCGACCAGCGGCGGCGGTGCGGCGCTGACGATGAACGGATGCACCGTTGTGGGACGCGTGCATGCGAGCGTGCTCCAGTATGTCAGCGATTGTGTCTTCTGGGCGAACGACGACAGGAGAGGAACTTCGGCGCTGGTGGCTGACCGCAGGCAGCAGGGGTGCGTGCGCTTCAGCTTCCTGCCTTTCCGGGCGGTGGTTCCGGCGCAGTACCAGTGTGTGCAGCAGACGGTCGCTGGCGTGTTCCCGGCGTTTGTGACGACGCGGTATGGGCAGCCCGCATATCTGAAGTTGATGGCGTGCACCGACGATTCGATCCGGCGTGGAGCAGACGACGGCAGCGAGATGGGCGCTTACCACTTTGTGATGGCCCCGCAGCGCGAGAGCGATTTACAGATTCGTCTGCAGGAGTATGTGCCGGTGGGGATGGAGTTCGGCATTGTGTACCAGACGTGAGATGGCGAGAACGTGACGAGGAACTACCGGACCAGCAGGCGATGCGACCCGGAGCAATGATCCGCAAGAGAAAAAGGAGTAAGCCGTGAGCTTCGATAACAGCCGTTACACTTTCAATCCGTTCAAGGATTATTCGTCGGTGGTTATGCCGCAGGGACGCGTGCAGTTGGACGCGGACTGGAACGAGTTTCTGGCCGAGATGGCGCGGCGCATCCAGGCGGGGACACTGGACACGATGGGGCGGGCCGCATATCCGCTGACGACGCCCGATGCGTTTTACATTTCACAAACGAGCCCGGTCACGCCGTGGGTGGTCAACATTGGCCTGGGACGCATGTATGTGGATGGACTGCTCGCGGAGAACCACGGCTTACCTCCCGGGACCTGGGACCCCGCGCTGGCGGAGCTGTCGGGGGTGCCGCAGCCGCAGGCGCCGACGGTGACCACAAGCCCGGCGATTCTGTTTACGCAGCAACCTTACTTGCCGGCTGCGGGAGCGAGTCTCGCCGGGGCAGCGCAGTATTTGCCGAGTAAAGCGGGATCGTATGTGTACTACCTGGATGTGTGGAAGCGTGCGGTGACTTGGTTGCAGGACCCGGAGATCATCGACTCAGCCGTGGGGATCGATACATCGGGGCGAATCCAGACGGTATGGCAGGTGCGGTGGACCACGGCGAAGCCGACAGGCGGAGTGACCGGCTGCTCGATTCCGGACTCGGAGATCCTGTACCCGGTGGAGTCACTGGGGCAACTGAGCACGCGGGTACTCCCGAATCCGACCAGCGGGCCATGCTGCCTGACTCCGGGTACGGGCTACACAGGATTGGAGAACCAGTTCTACCGAGTGCAGATCCACAAGGGCGGCCCGCTGGGGACGGCGACGTTCAAGTGGTCGCGAGAGAACGCGTCGGTTGCGACCAGTGTGACGGGGATTGCGACCAAGGGGAATGCGGCAGGCAAACAGGCTACGGTACTGAAGGTGACCTCGCTCGGCCGGGACCAGGTGCTCAACTTCACCAACGGAAACTGGATCGAGCTGCTCGACGACAATGTGGAACTCGATGGGATGCCCGATCCGAATTATCCGGCGGGAAGTCCGTACACCTATGGCAATCCCGGGCTGCTGTGCCAGATCGATTACGTCGATCCGACCACGAGCGAGGTTTACCTCGTGACGCCGCCGATTGCGGACCCACGATTCCCGAACGGCACACCGGTCGCGAGCGTGCACACGCGCATTGTGCGCTGGGACCAGTCCGGCACGGTGTACTCAAGCGACAAGAACGGGAACCAGACGGTGACGACGTATGCGCAGAGCACGGGCGACATTCTGACTCCGAGCGATGGCACGACGATGCTGGTGCTGGAGAACGGAATTGTGGCGACCTTCAACGTGTCGGCGGCGGGCGGGAACTTTCTCGCGGGAGACTACTGGACCTTTGCGGCGCGGACGGACGGCTCGCTGGACCTGCCGTTGAAGAGCGCGCCGCCGCGTGGGATTCAGCACCATTACACCAAGCTGTCGGTGGTGACATTCGACGGCAGCGGCAATGCGACCAACACGCCGGACTGCCGCACGCAGTGGGGCTGCGGATGCGAGAGCGGCTGCGGATGCTGCGCCGTGACGGTGGGCGACAACGTAACCAGCTTCGGGACATACACCTCGATTCAGACCGCGATCTACAACCTGCCGACCACCGGAGGTGAGGTGTGCATTCTTCCGGGCAAGTATTACGAGTTGGTGGTGCTGTCGGGGTTGTCGGATGTAAAGCTGAAGGGATGTGGGCCGGAGACGATTCTGTATCCACCGTCGGCGCGACCGCCGGGCACGGCGGACCAGGGCGGCAACACCGTGGCGCCGACGACGCAGAGCGGATTGAACGCCGTGGTAACGGTTGGAGGCTCGCAGCACATTGAGTTGACGGGATTCACGGTCGAGGCGCCGACGGGGTTCACCGGCATTTTGCTGGACACGCTGGTGGAGGACTCGCTGGCACAGTTCGAGCTGGCGAAGCGGACCAGCATCCAGCAGCGCGCGGAACTGCTGGCGAAGAAGGCGAAACTCAGCTTTGCGCCAGTTACGGTGCAGCAGATGGATGTGCAGACGAAGTTTTCGGGTGTGACCGATCAAATGGGTTCGGAAACGACGGACCGGCAGATTCCAGTGCAGGAGCAGAATCCTTCCGGTCTGTTCGGTCAAGAGTATGCCGGCAGCGGGATTGATTGGAATGTGAATGGACAAGGCCGCTCCTGGCAGTATCCGGCGTTCACGGCGTCGAGCACGGACGTGACCATGACCGACCTGACTGTGACGGCGGTGAACTTTCCAGCGATCGCGTCGGTCATGGCGCAGGTGGTGGAGATCTGCGACAACCGCATCTTTATGCAGGACACGGCGGGCCTGTGGCCGGCGATCTACGTCAGCGGGTCGGAGACTTCGATTGAGCGGAACTGGATCGGGCTGGAGGACGTTGCGGACGCGGGCAACTATGCCAGCGAAGCAGTGCAGAGCGACCTGAGTGCGAGCTTCACTTCGCCGCCGGCGGCGGCGACAGGCAACGGCGGCATCCAGGTGGGTGGCTTCTCGAACACTGTGGCGATTGTCGAGAACCAGATTGAAGGCGGCGCATACAACGCGATTACACTTGGCGGCTACGTGTTGATGAACGAGGGGGCCCAGGCGACGGGCTTGCAGGGGTTGTTTCCAGTTTCGCCGGTGACAGCCAGCGGACAGACTACGCTGGCGCTGCCGGCGATCACGGGCAACTCGCAGCTTGCGGCGGATGGACCGCTGCAGAACATCCGCATCGAGAAGAACCGCATCAGCAACTGCGGACTGTGCGGGATCGGGCCGGTCGGGTATTTTGCGTCGACGCAGATGCCGGAGACGGTGAGCATTGCCAATCTGTCCATTGTGGGCAACACGTTGTCCAGCACGATGCAGGCGGTGCCCGCGCCGCTGCCGAGCTCGTTGGCCGGCGCAGTGGGGTATGGCGCCATTTGCCTGCCGGACCTGCAGAACACGACCATACGCGACAACGCGATAACAGACTTCGGCTCGTCGCCAGGAGCGCAGGTGTGCGGGATCTTTGTGCTCAACGGGGAGCAGCTCGATATTTCGCGCAACCAGATTGTGGAGACGCGGGACTGGGTCGCGCTGAACAGCCAAGCTCCGCCGGCGAACGGAGGCC
>Ga0302319_10021616_pt1 | contig 11590 bp, 7 predicted proteins | sample Bog_T0_2_FD_203319 | JGI IMG/M metagenome (GOLD analysis project Ga0302319, IMG submission 203319) | Peat permafrost microbial communities from Stordalen Mire near Abisko, Sweden - Bog_T0_2 | ecosystem: Environmental > Terrestrial > Soil > Wetlands > Peat | place: Sweden: Abisko, Stordalen Mire...
GGTGCCTGTGAATGGGCACTTTACGCCGCGACAACGCGAAATCTATAACGTGGTGCTGGGCGCGCAGCAGGCAGCGATCGATGCGTTTGTGGCGGGGAAGTCGAAGATCAACGACCGCGACAGGAAGGATCCGGACTCGCTGGATACGGCGGCCTACAACTACATCAACACGCATGGAAAAGATCTGCATGGTCAACCGCTGGGGCAGTACTGGCTGCATGGCCTGGGGCACATGGTGGGAATCAACGTGCATGATCCGGCGGAGTATCCGGCGGTGCTGAAGCCGGGGATGGTGTTTACGATCGAGCCGGGGGTTTATATTCCCGAGGAAAAGATCGGGGTGCGGATTGAATGTGTTTTCGTGGTTGGCGCGGATGGAAAATTGATTGACCTGGTGGCGGCTTTGCCGCATACGGCCGAGGATGTGGAAGCGGCGATGGAAGGCAAGTAAGGAATGCGATGGGCATGGACGAGGACTTAGGAATTGATGCTTTGGAGAACCTGGCTGGGGCGTTTCAGGACCAGCTTCTGGCGTGCCTGGAGGAATGCGCGCAAGGGCGGCTTGGTCTCTTTTCAGATTACGAGGGCAATGGGGTAGACATGGAGAGCTGGCCGGAAGCGGCCCGGCTGCGGCAGTTGGCGATGGCGCTACAGAGTGTGTTCGCCCAGCATGAACGGCAGAACGCGTTGTCCGATGAGTTTCTGGATTTGTGTTCCATTCATGGAGAAAGCAATCCCGGGGAACGGAAGCTGGCGCGGGCATTTTTGCAGCGAATTGAAAAGGGCGATGTGGGAAAGCAGTTGGAAGAAGGAAGGCGACGTTGGTAATCCTGCATGCGTTTCTGGCGCTGGCGGCGGGATTTGCCACAATGGCTGTGCTGGTGATCGTGATTACCGCGGCGCTGGCGAAGCTCACTCCGAGTTGGGTTGACGAACATCAGCGCAGCGACGAAGGTTTGTCGCCGGCGAGCCGGAAGAACCTTCGAGGGCCGCGGCCTGGATATGTGTTTGTGAACCTTGGCTATTCGCTTCTTGCGGCGGCGGCGGGAGGGTATGTGACGGCGTGGGCGGCGTCGGCCAATCCGCTGATTCATGTGCTGGCACTGGCGATTGTCGTACTGGCATTGGCGGCGCTCAGCGCATTGCAGTCGCGGGGGAAGCAACCGATCTGGTACGCGCTCGCCTTGGTTGCGATTTCGCCGTTGGGAGTTTTGATGGGTGGCTTGGTGAGGCTGAGGGTGTTGGGAATTTTGTAAGTTGCGGAAGGATTGGATCGGTGGCCGTCCATCCTTGTCGCGATTCATCTACGGCAAGGATGGGACGTCCACACTTCAAGCAAAATGAACGTGAGTTACCAGCGGACGCCAAACGTGACTGGGATCAATTCGGTGGTTCCAGTGCCGTTGGTGGTATTGACGGCGGGTGTGTTGATGAAGAGGTAGCGGGCTTCGGCGAAAATCTTCGCCTGCCCGTCGCCGTAGGTGCCGCCCAGCCGGTGGGAAAGACCAACGCCAAGATTGCCGCCCCACTGGTTGGATGAGAAGTGATAGACGGTTTCGTTTTCAACCACGATGCCGCAGTAGTAGTAGCACACTTCACCTTCGACCGGATCAGTGAAGTTGGTGACCTTTCGATAGAAGCCGAAGCCGCCCGTGACGTAGGGCGCAGTGCTGCGTTTGGGCATGAGGTCGATGACCGGAGCAAGCGTGAGTGACCAGATGTGCGCGTTGCCGCCTTGTGTGCCTACATCGGCAATCAGGCTTCCCGGCAACTTGTTATCCATGAACTGATATTCCGCCAAAAGAGAAGTGCCGTGGCCAAAGTGCTTGCCGACGCCCGCACTAAAGTTGCCGCCCCATGTAATGTAAGGACCGTCATTGCCGATGGGGGCGTTGGCGCCCGCGCCGGCCTCAAAGGCGAGATTGCTGAGGATGCCATGGTGCGAAACGGCGTTATATTGCTGCCCCTTGCCGGAGCCTCCGGCAGCCGGAGCTGCGGGCACCGCGGCGCCTGGGGAGGGATCGATGCCTGTGGCGGGTTGAAGCGCTGCGGAGCTCGATTCATCTGCCGAGAGAGAGGGACCACCGTTTGCGCTGGAAGACGCCGATTGAGCGCTTAATGAACCAACAGCAAAAATTGCGATCCCACACAGGAAGCAAGTTCGCTTTGCGAGCGACGTCCAAAGGGGAGAAGACATGTCAGAACCTCATGAATAAATTTTGTTCTATCCCGGTGTGCCGGGCAAAAGATTAGACACCGATTGAGTGGGAAAGGTTGCGGTTTCAAGGAGCGGAGGACTACCCCGCGAATCGGGGTTGGACGGTTGTTATCATTTCAATTCTTTGACGTCTAATCACAAATGAGCAAAGGCCGGAGCGGGTGCTCCGGCCTTTGCTGTTTGCGCTACATAGTGAAGCTAACCTTGAATATCGAACTGTTCAGGGTGAAGCGTGGCGTCGCTCTTGACGAGGATGTTCTTGCCGACCAATTCTTCAAACTCGGTAAGCCAAGACGCGTTGTTCGACTTGAGGACTTTGACGGTTTCAGGATTGACACGCAGCAGAACGTCGGCGCCTTCAAAGTATTTCTTCATCTTGCGCAGCTCAGTGTAGATCTCATTGCAGACGGTGGTTGGGCTCTTGACCATGCCGGTAGCCTGGCAGGTTGGGCATGGAACTGAAAGGGTCCGCTCAAGCGATTGCTTTACGCGCTTGCGAGTGATGGCGACCAATCCAAAATCATTGAACTGGAGAACCTTTGTCGGTGCGCGATCAGACTTGAGTGCTTCTTCAAGAGCGGCCATGACCTTGAAGCGATTCTTGCGCTCGTCCATATCAATGAAGTCGATGACGATGATGCCGCCGAGATCGCGAAGTCGAATCTGGCGGACGATTTCTGGAACCGCATCGAGGTTGGTCTTGAGAATGGTGTCTTCAAGGCGCGCCGATTTGCCGACGTACTTGCCGGTATTGATGTCGATGGCGACCAGCGCTTCCGTCTGGTTGATGACAATGGAGCCACCGCTCTTGAGCCAGACTTTGGAGCGAAGTGCCTTGGAGATCTCATCCTGAATGCCGAAGTGCTCAAAGAGCGGAACCTCTTTGGTGTAGAGCTTGACGCGGCGGACAAGGTTGGGCGAGAAGCGATTGAGGAAGCGCACAATGCGCTCGTAATCTTCCTGCGAATCGACCCAGATGGACGAGAAATTGGCGCTGACCTGATCACGGAGAATGCGCTCGATGAGCGAGAGATCGTGATAGATGAGGGCGGGAGATTTTGAAGATTCGGAGCGCTGCTTGATTTCGTCCCAGAGGTGCAGAAGGAAACGGAGGTCGGCGCGGAGATCTTCTTCGGATGCGTTTTCAGCAGCGGTGCGGACGATGAAGCCGCCGGCAGCTTCGCCGCGCTCACTGACGAGAATCCTCTTGAGGCGCTGGCGTTCTTCGTCGGAAGCAATTTTGCGACTCACGCCGATGTGAGTGACGGTGGGCATGAAGACGAGGAAGCGGCCGGGGAGGGCGATGTGGCTGGTGATGCGAGCGCCCTTTTTTGCGATGGGCTCCTTGGCGATCTGGACAAGAATTTCCTGGCCGGGTTTGAGGAGGTCGCTGATGATGGGCAGATTCGAAGTCTGCATGGACCGGCGCGAGGGGCCACCGCGACGGCTGCTCTGCGCAGGTGCTCCTGAAGGCGCTCCACGGCCGCGGCGTCCGCGTCCGCCACGATCGCGGCGCTGTTGGGCCTGGCTGTCGGCGGTTGCGGGCTGCGCGTCGGCGGAAGGCTCGTCGTCTTCGTCTTCCTCATCGAACGATTCGTCTTCTGTACTTTTCTCATCGAAGTTCAACTGAATGCGGTGATCGAGATGTGCCTCCTGGAGCATCTCGCCCAGGTCGCCGGAGCGCACCTGCGGGGGAAGCGTCTCCTCCTCGAAGTCGAATTCATGTTCTTCGGTTTTGGCATGGTGGCGGGGAGTGTCGAACTCCTCGCCGTCAATGACTTCTTCCTCGATAAGACCGGTGCCGGGGGCGTAGGAAGAAATGGTCGCCGTGGAGGCTGCCTTAGTTGGCGGTACGTCCGGGGTCAGGACCGGACCGGACTCCTCAGCCTTTTTCTTGCCGCCGAGGCCGAACAGGCGGAAGCCGGTGGGCGCGGCGGGGTCAACGTGATGGGAAGCTGAGGCGTCGGATTGATGGTCGTCGCGTTCCGCCTGGCCAGTGTTTGGAGTATGCGAACCCTGGTCGGCTGTTTCCTCGTCCTGGCGGACCACGGATGGGGCGACGGGTTCATCGGCCGAGGGCTCATCCAGGATGGGTTCGACCGTGTAGTCCTGGGTGTCATTATGAGCCGGATTTTTGTTGGGATCCGAGGTTGAGGCGGTGCTTTCGGCGAAGAAGTCTTGTTCTTCGGTAGCGTCAGGAGCGAGGCCATACTCCTCGGCTTCATCGAAGGTGTCGGGAACAACGCTGTATTCCTCAATTTCAAGATCAGCGTGGGCAGAGGAGTGGGTGGATTGGTCCGGCTTGGTCGAGCGATGCCTTGAAATTGATTCGCCCGGGAGCAAGCCGCTACCGTCCCATGCGAGAGGTGCTTCAATCAAGCTGGAAGGTTTGAAGGAACTCGAGGGGCGGACGGGCGCAACCGGGGTGGTGGATCGAGGAGCATCCTCGGCTGGGGACGCGCCGTACCTGGAGAGTGATTCGCCGGGGAGGACGAACGAAACCGGGGTATGGCCTGTGCTGGGCGCGAAGGACGGGGTTGAGCTCTGTGAGGGTCGAGTTTGGGGCGAAGGCTTGTCAATAAATCCGCCAGGGGTGGGCTGAGACTCGAGCTGTGCGGCAGGCGGTGCGAAGTTTTCTGGCTCCGTCGTGGGGGACGGGGTGGATTCGATACGGTCTTCGGGGGAATTGGAGGAACCGCGACCACCGCGGCGGCGACGGCGTCCGCGCCAGCGCTTGGCACCTGGACCGGACTCATCCTGGGCATACTCCGCCTGTTCGGCGTTGGATTGAGATTCTGGAATTGCGAAAGGAGGCACCGTGGCATCCGGTATTGGGTCAATCTTAAGCTGCCGGTTGTTTGCCGGGCGTTCCTGGCGGGGTTCCTGTTTTTGATCGGGACGCTGGGCATTGCGCTGGCCGCGATCTTCGGTGCGGGCGCGACCATTCTGGGGGGTGGGTTCCACATTGGTGTGCCGGATTTCGCGCGGAGGTTGCGCGCCGCCAGCAACCGCGGCTTTCTCAAGCTCGTCGGCCTCTTCCGGGTCTTCAAGTTCGAGGAAGTCAGTTACATAAAGGAAGGCGTCACGTTCGAGTCCCACATCGACAAAGGCGGACTGCATGCCTGGGAGGACGCGGGTGACGCGACCGTTGTAAATGGACCCTGCTAGGGTGTACTCGTTTTCGCGTTCGTAATATATCTCCGCGAGTTGATCGTCTTCAAGGATTGCAAGCCGGGTTTCATGCGGCGTGCTGGAGATGCAAATCTCTTTTGCCATCGTACCTTTCCGCCCAACGGCGTCTGCCAGTTGGGGCCTGCGGCGAGGATGGATGGAAACAGGCGAAACCGGAGGGTAGGGGAATGTGCGGAAGGGATGGACCGAGGGCTGGATCGGAGGAACCCACGCAGAGACCGGCCCCGGGGGGCGGCGAACTGCGTTGAAGTTCCCGGCGAACAAGCCTAGTGGTGCGGTAATCCGATTGCAGAGAGTTTGTGGCCAACCAAGCCGAATGCGGCGGGGCCGTTCCAACCGTGGCGTTTGCAGGGGCGTGACGCGCTAACGAAGGAGGGCGATTTCGCCCCGACTCTTCTGCGTTCGCCGTGCAACTTCTACGCTGCCAACGGTTTTCCCGTCTCTGCGTGCTCATGAACCCAATCCTGCCGGGGTCGAGGTCCATCCGGGACCTGGCCGGCTAAATGCTTGAAACTTTGGCTCTTGCGTGCCGGACTGTTCCGGTAGCGCAAGAGGTGAAGCTGTAGAGGGCGCTCAATTTACAAACCGACGCATACGCACATTCATCGCAGTGCCTAGCGCCAGGAACGTAAACATCACCGAAGATCCGCCGTAGCTCATTAGCGGCAAAGGGATTCCGGTGACTGGCATAAACCCGATGACCATGCCAACGTTGACCGCGATCTGAAAAGTCAACACAGCCACCACCCCCATGATAATCAAGGAGCCGGACAGGTCGGCGGCTGTTTGAGCGTTCTGAATCAAACGCATCAATATGAAAAAGTATAGCAGCAGGACGAAAATCGCGCCGACAAAGCCGTGCTCCTCGCCAAAGGCGGCGAAGATGAAGTCGGCATGGGGGATGGGGAGGAAGTCGCCCTGGGTTTGAGTTCCCTTGGCGGCGCCTTTGCCCCAGACGCCACCGGAACCGACAGCTATGAGTGATTGTCGGATCTGGTAGCCCGTGCCTTTGGGGTCATTATCAGGGTTGATGAAGCTGGTAAGTCGCGCCTTTTGATAAGGTTTCAGGATTTTTCCGCTGGTCCATACGCCTGCGATCAGGACCACGCCGCAGGTGGTAAGGATGAGTGCCTGGCGGATGTTGATCCCACCAAGGAAGAAGCCGGCGACGAGGATTGGCGTATACGTGAGAGCGGTTCCGAGATCCGGCTGAATCAGGACCAGGATCATCGGTAGCCCGACGAGGGCAAACGCTTTGAAGATGTCTTTCCAAGTGAGGCTGCGGCCGCCGAGGTTGGCGAAATAGCGGGCGACTGCCAGGATAAGCACAAGCTTGACCCACTCAGACGGTTGAAATTGCATGTGCCCGACGCTGATCCAGCGTTTGGCGCCAAGCACTTTATGGCCAAAGATTCTGACCGCGACCAAGGCGAGGAGACATGCGCCGTAGACCCAGGGAACGTAATCCAGGAGCTTGTGGTAATCGATTTTGGCAAAGATGAACATGGCGGTGAGGCCGCCGGCGATGTAGAGGATCTGCTTGGTGTGAAACCCGGCGAACTTGGTATGGAGCGTGGCTGAATAGATTTCGAGAACGGAAATGGTGCACAGCACGAGCACCATGCCGAGGAGTGCCCAATCAAAGTCGCGAAAACTCAACATGCGACGCATCAGGGCTGGCCTTGCTTGAAGCGGAGGGGGGACGAAATGAGCCAGACGGGCAAGGGCGATGCGTGCGAGGCAATAGATTTGGCTCCGACTGCGGATTCGACGGCAGGATCGATGGTGAAATGCCCTGCGTGGAGGGCAGAATCCTGAGAGGAACCGGTGCCGTTTTTGGCGGAGGGATTGGGCTCGGACCAGACTGCGCCGATTTCAACGGGCTTGCTGGCCCCAGCCTGTTCAAGGATGTTGTGCTCCTCGCGCCGCTTCTTATTTACGTAGGTCGTGATGATCTGGACCGCGATTTTGGCCGAGTTGGAGCCCCAGTCACCATGTTCCTGGAGAACGGCGATGACGATTTCAGGATTGCGACGGGGAACCATGCCGACGAACCAGGAATTTGGAGTTTTGGCACCGCCTTTGGTGTGGGTGTCTCCGCCACCGACGACCTGGGCGGTGCCAGTCTTGCCGGCAAAGTCGATGCCTTCCATGTGGGCGGCTTCGGCGGTGTGGTAAAGGCCGGGGGTTGTTGCCGCAGCCATTCCGTCCGTGATCGTCATCCAGGTGTCGGGGTTCAGCGGGACGTTCACATCGCCGGAGCCTGGGAAGCTATCGAGAACAGCTTCATGAAATTGTGCCGGGATTTGGTCAGGCGCGACGACATGAGGACGGACGAGGTGACCGTTGGAAGCGATGCCGCCCAAGGCGCGCGCCAGCTGAAGTGGCGTGACCTGCGTCTCGCCCTGCCCGATGCCGACCGAGATGGTATTGCCGGGGTAATAGCGCTGGTGGTAATTCTTCATCTCCCATTGGGTGGAGGGCATGACGCCGGCCATTTCATTGGGGAGGTCGATGCCGGTCCTGGAGCCGAGTCCGAGCGCGGTACCGTATTTGGCGATGGTGTCAATGCCGAGCCGCTGAGCAAGGGTGTAGAAGAATGTGTCGCAGGACATGGGGATGGCTTCGTTGATGGTGAGAAGGCCATGGTGGTGATCGCAATGGAAGAAGCGACCGTAAAAATTGGCTCCGCCATTGCACATGACGTGCATGTTCTGGGCCACGCCTTCCTGGAGGCCGGCAGCGGCCATGATGATCTTGAAAGTGGAACCTGGGGCGAGCTGGTCCTGAATCGCCTTGTTCATCAAGGGGTGATTGGGATTGGTGATGAGCTGATTCCAATCGGTACGGTTGATACGGACGGCGAAGGCGTTGGGATCGTAACTGGGATGGGAAACCATGGCGAGGATTTCGCCATTGCGGGGATCCATGGCAACGACCGCACCGTTGGCGTCTCCTAGGGCGACTTCGGCGGTGCGCTGCAGGTCGATGTCGATGGTGAGCTTGAGCGGCTGGCCGGGAACTGAGTTCTGGGTGCGGAGGTAACCGACTTCGCGGCCGTGGCTGTCTACGATCTCGTCGCGGGAGCCGTCCTGGCCGCGGAGCAGCTCGTCGTAGGTCTCCTCAACTCCAGCTTTGCCTACTACGTCGCCGGGCTCATATGCGGCGTAACGAGGGAGGTTCAGATCTTCTTCGCTGACCTCGCCAACGTAGCCGATGAGGTGGGCGGCAAAGCCATCGCGAGGATAAAGGCGGCGCTCCTCGTCAATGGTTTCGAGTTCCGGTAGCTCGTTGCGGTGAGCCTCAATGAAGGCCTGCTCGTCGGCGGTGATGTCCTGCTTGATGGGAATGGGCTGGTATCCGGGTGCTGCGCGGAAGTGGCGCAGGGTGGAGCGCAATTGCTCGACATCAAGATTCAGGCCACGCGCGATCAAAGGGAGATCGGCATCAGTATCGTGGCCCTGCTCGCGAACCAGGAAGCAGGAGACGGAGGGGTAGTTATCGACAAGGAGGTGGCCGTCGCGATCAAAGAGCTTGCCGCGAGGGGCGAGGAGTGGAACTTTGCGGATGCGATTCTGTTCGGCCTGGAGGCGGAAGTCGTCGGCGCGCAAGACCTGGAGGCGCCAAAGGCCGGCGGCCAGGGCGAGCATCATGAGGAGAATGCCGTACTGTACCACCGTGAGCTTTAGGGTGGGGATTTTTTCGTCGCGGTTGGGTCGGCTGGAATACATGGGGGACCATCTCTAGAATACAGCTAGTTTCGCTGGAATGGTCGATGTACCCGACTTACCGGCGCAAGATGGCAGGTCCCGGCTGCGGTCTTGCATTCAGTGGACTAAGCGTTGGATAAGGTGGAAACCTGTTGCGTTTCTTGCGCAAGGCGTAGCTGGCGGTTCTTGTAGCTTGCGATGATGAACTCCCGAAACAAGGGGTGAGGCTCAAGCGGTTTCGACTTGAATTCGGGATGAAATTGGCAGCCCAGGAAATAGGGGTGACCGGGAATCTCGACGATCTCGACGTAGGTCATGTCGGGAGTGGTGCCGCTCAGCCGCAAACCGCCGCCGGTGAGCAGAGCTTCATATTCACGATTGAACTCATAGCGGTGGCGATGACGCTCGCTGATTTCAGTGGCGCCTGCATAGGCTCTTGATGCCAGCGAGTCTTCTTGCAGGATGCAGGTCCAGGCGCCGAGCCGCATTGTTCCGCCCATCTCTTCGACGCCGAGCAATTCGCGGAGCTTGTAGATGATGCGGTGCTGGCTTGCGGGATCGAACTCGCTTGAATTGGCATCCTTCAATCCACATACATTACGCGCAAATTCGATGCAAGCGGTTTGCATGCCGAGGCAGATTCCGAAGTAGGGGACCTGCTTTTCGCGCGCATAGCGAATGGCATTCAACATCCCCTCAATGCCGCGCTTGCCAAATCCGCCCGGGACGAGTATTCCGTCAAAGCCAGCTAACTGGTCTTCATAACTCCGGTCCTCGGGAGTTTTCGATTCCAAGCCTTCGGCTTCAATCCAGGTTATGTTGAGTTTCAGGTGTTGCGAAATCGCACCGTGAGTTAACGCTTCTTTCAAAGACTTGTAACTGTCTTCGTACTCCACATACTTGCCGACTATTGCGATGGAGACACTGTCCCTGGGATGATAGCAACGGTCGACCAGTTCCTTCCAATCAGCCAGGTTGGCTTCCGGTGCTTCCTTGTGCAGGTATTTCAGGATCAGCGAGTCTACGCCTTCCTTGGCAAAACCCAGCGGCACTTCGTAAATGGAAGGCACATCCTTTGCTCCAACCACGGCGCGCTCTTCAACATTGCAGAATGCGGCGATCTTTTGCTTCATTTCGCGGCTGAGGTTGCGGTCACAGCGGCAGAGAAGCACGTCGGCCTGAATCCCGATGGAAAGCAATTCCTTGACGGAGTGTTGGGTGGGCTTGGTTTTCAGCTCCTGTGCGGCGGCGATCCACGGAACCAAGGTCAGGTGAACAAATACGGTGTTTTCACGGCCGAGTTCCTGGCGCATCTGGCGAATGGCCTCCAAGAACGGGAGGGACTCGATATCTCCGACGGTGCCGCCGATTTCAACGATGGTCACGTCCGCGCCGTTGGATGAAACCTTGCGCATGGCGTTCTTGATCTCGTTGGTGACGTGTGGAATGACCTGCACTGTTTTGCCCAGATAATCACCGCGCCGTTCCTTCAAAATAATCTGTTCGTAGATGCGTCCTGTTGTCAGGTTGTTATCGCGGGAAAGGGGCGCATGCGTAAAGCGCTCGTAGTGGCCTAGGTCAAGATCGGTCTCAGCACCGTCGTCAGTAACGAAAACTTCGCCATGCTGAAACGGCGACATGGTCCCAGGGTCGACGTTGAGATAGGGATCGAACTTCATCATGTTGACGCGCAACCCGCGGCTCTCAAGCAGGCAGCCGATGGATGCCGCAGCCAGACCCTTGCCTAAACTGGATACAACTCCGCCCGTCACAAAGACATACTTTGCCGACATCGATGCAACCTCATTCTTGAATGTTGGGTTTGGACGTACCTGGTGGGCACAACCAAGTATGGCATCGATTCAAAGTGGATGGAACAGAAAAATTGTTTTTCCATGGAGACATTTCGCCCAAACGATTCGTAATTCTCAATGATTCTGCGGTTTGCCGCATTCGGCGACAGTGCAAAAGCAGGTACCTGAATTTCGCCCTGTTTCTGCATGTGCGGATCCTTTGGGGCGTGGCGTTCGTCACTTGCCGCGCACATAGTGTGAAGCTACGATGCTGAATGGAAGGAGCCTTAGCATGGCTATTTCAACGATTGAACTCCGCAAGCTGGGCCGCACGGGCCCTGACGTTTTCCCTCTTGCCCTGGGCTGCATGGGCATGAGCGGTATGTATGGGGCAAGCGACGATGCGGAGAGCCTCGCCACCATCCATGCGGCCATCGAAGCTGGGATAAACCTGATCGACACCGGGGATTTCTACGGCATGGGCCACAACGAGATGCTGATTGGGCGGGCTCTTCATTTCCAGCGCGACCAGGTTCTGCTTTCTGTGAAATTTGGCGCGCAGCGCGCTCCCAACGGCGCATGGCTAGGTATTGACGCCAACCCTGCCGCGGTGAAGACAGCTTTGTCTTACTCTCTCAAGCGGCTTGGAGTGGACCATATCGACATTTACCGGCCGG
>Ga0302319_10021618_pt1 | contig 11590 bp, 12 predicted proteins | sample Bog_T0_2_FD_203319 | JGI IMG/M metagenome (GOLD analysis project Ga0302319, IMG submission 203319) | Peat permafrost microbial communities from Stordalen Mire near Abisko, Sweden - Bog_T0_2 | ecosystem: Environmental > Terrestrial > Soil > Wetlands > Peat | place: Sweden: Abisko, Stordalen Mire...
CCAGAGCGTCATCACCCAACGGTCCTTTGGCCTGAGCGTTTCCGGGGCGGTTGCGCCTTCGGCGCCGGAAAGGCTTATCGCCGTTCCGGACTCTTCCGCTGGGTATCTTGAACTGACAAGGGTTTAGAGCCGGAATATCCGGCTTTTGTCAATGCGCGTCGGCCTGTTTGGGCTTGCGATGATGCTTTGGCCGCTCGATCGCGACGTTGTGGCCGTTGTCGAAGCCGACGAAGATGGAATAGTCGCTGTTCAATTGCGCACGCGTCATCGGCAGCAAAATCGGCTCGGTGACGAACTGGAACGGCGCCTGGGCCCCGCCCGAGGTGTTGGCCTCGACCTTGAAGGTTTTTTCGAACGCGGTCTTCTGGTCGACCTCACGGCGGACCAGCACTTTCACGGTGGTCGAATAGGCTCCGGGCGTACCAGCGGGACCGATCAGCAGGCGTCCCGATACGCCGACCTTGAGCGCGAATTGCGAACCCTGAGGTTGGCATTCGCGCGCGGCGTCAATGATGTCGAACTGGTAGCGCACCGACGCGTTCTCGGCGCCTCCGAAACGCGCGGTCGCCGCGCCGTCCTCGACTTCCACGACGGGACAATCGAGATCGGCGGCGCTCATCGGCAAAGCCACGATCTTGTCGCTGGCGTTGTCCGAAGTCGGGTGCGAGTTCGCTTCACCGGTGGCGGTTCGAACCGACGTAAACGACGGGATGAGAGTTTCCGTGTTCGAGCACGCGCCGCACAGCGCGGCGACGGCGACCGCCAAGGCCATTTTGCGCAGGGGTTGAAAGTCGATCGCGTGCATCTTGACTCCGCTTCGTGTCGCGCGTCGCGCGCTGACATTTCCTGTTTGGCGCCGGCTGAAGTCAGGGCAACGCCTCGAAGGCGTCCTTGAAACCGCTCAAGGGCGCCGGCACGCCGATACCCTCTTCGGGCGTTTCAAATATGACAAATGTCGCCTTCTCGCCGCTTTCGAGTCGCGCGAGCAATTTGTCGTCGAGAAACACCTCGGCGACGCAACCGTTCGGCAGACAGCGCACGAAACTCATGCGCCCGAAATCGTCCTTGTCGATATGAAGCCCTAATCCGGTGGGAAGCAAGACGCCGAGCGGCGCGATCACCCGCAAAAGCCGACTCTTGCGGTCCGCCGTCTTCAGCGCGATCAGCACTAGCGTGATGTTCGGCCGTTCGTCGTCGACGACGCTCTGGACCACGGCGCATTGTTCCGCCGCCGCGCCGGGCGGAGATTCGCAGCGCGTTTCCCAGGCGCCATGTTTGTCCTTGACCGCGCCTTGCGCGAGAGCATCGGAGGGGCCAAACGCGGCCACGGCCATGCAGCAGGCGAAAAGGGCGGCGCGTCCGGCTTTCTGAGCGCCGCCGGGAACAATCCCATTCATGAAATGCGATATCCCCTCGCCACGAAACCGCATGCGTTATCAAAAGCGGCGCCACTGTCAAGCGCGCGAAACCAGTTCGGGACGCCGCGCGCCCCGCGGATGCGAATCAGCGCGTGGCGAGGATTGCCACGCCGCGCCGTTTGTGATTTGCAGAGTTGGGCGCGCGACCGATTGTCGCGCCCGAACGAGTCGGCGCGTGAACCGACCGTCGATGTCGCCCGATAGAGCGGCGGTCGGGGAATATAACGGGCATGCCGGGAGTGGCGGGGCGGAACATGAAGGCTATTGGCGGAATGAAAAATTTCGTGGGTTTGACGGGCCTGATGACGTTGGCGGGCCTAGGCGCGGCCAAAGCGGACAGCTTCGGCCACGCCGAGCCAGGCCAAATGGGTTTTCAAGAGCCCGTGACCGAAATCGCGCGCTACATTCATTGGTTCCACAACGACATCCTGCTGCCATTGATCGTCGTGATCTCGCTGTTCGTGTTGGCGTTGCTCGCCTATGTCGTCTGGAAGTTCAACGACAAGGCGAACCCGGTCCCGTCCAAGACGACGCACAACACGCTCATCGAGGTCGTCTGGACGATAGCGCCGGTCATCATCCTGGTGTTCGTGGCGATCCCCTCGTTCCGTCTGCTGACCATGCAATTGACGTTCCCGCCCGCCGATCTCACGGTCAAGGTGACGGCCTCGCAATGGCATTGGAACTACGGATATCCGAAGGAACAGGGCGGCTTCGCGTTCGACTCCTTCATGAAAGAGGACAGTGAGTTGAAGCGGGAGAACGGCGACATTCGCCTGCTCTCGGTCGACAACGAAGCCGTCGTTCCCGTCAACAAGGTGATCAAACTCGAGGTCACGGCGGTGGACGTCATCCACTCTTTCGTCGTTCAGTCGTTCGGCGCGCGCATCGACGCCGTCCCCGGGCGCCTGAACGAGACCTGGTTCAAGGCCGACCGCGAGGGCATCTATTACGGACAGTGCTCCAAGATTTGCGGCAAGGACCACGCCTACATGCCGATCGCTTTCCGCGTCGTGAGCCAAGAGAAGTATGAGGCTTGGTTGGCGGATTCGAAGAAGAAGTTCGCCGCGATCGACAATCCGAACCTGCTCGCGGACGGGGCGGCGAGTCCGCGACATTAAGTCGCGGCAGTCACCTCACGGCATATTGATAAAAATCAAAACTGGACCTTGGGAACGACATCCATGGCGACCGACGCTACCACTCATGACCACGGCTACGCGGACGATGGCCACGGCCATCCGACGGGATGGCGCCGTTATCTGTTTTCGACGAACCATAAAGACATTGGCACGCTCTATCTGATCTTCGCGATCATCGCGGGTCTGATCGGGTCGGCGATGTCCGGCGCGGTCCGACTGGAGCTGATGTTTCCGGGCGGACACCACATCTTCCCGATCATCTCGGCGGTTCTCGCCGGCGATGGTTCGGTCGACGCCGCCAAGAACATGTACAATGTGTTCATAACGGCGCATGGCGTGATCATGATCTTCTTCCTGGTCATGCCGGCGTTGATCGGCGGGTTCGGCAATTGGTTCGTGCCGCTGATGATCGGCGCGCCCGACATGGCATTCCCGCGCATGAACAATATCTCGTTCTGGCTGCTTCCCGCGTCGCTGACGCTGCTCGTGCTGTCGATGTTCGTCGATGGCTCGCCCGGCTTTCACGGCTTCGGCGGCGGTTGGGTGATGTATCCGCCGTTCTCCTCCAACGCGGGCACGCCCGGACCGGCGATGGATTTCGTCATTCTGTCGCTGCATCTGGCCGGCGCCTCCTCCATTCTAGGCGCGATCAACTTCATCACCACGATCTTCAACATGCGCGCTCCCGGCATGACGATGCACCGCATGCCGTTGTTCGTCTGGTCGGTGTTGGTGACCGCGTTCCTGCTCGTGCTCTCGCTGCCGGTTCTGGCGGGCGGCATCACCATGCTGCTGACGGATCGCAACTTCCACACCACGTTCTTCGACCCCGCCGGCGGCGGCGATCCGATCCTGTTCCAGCATCTGTTCTGGTTCTTCGGCCATCCCGAAGTCTACATCCTGATCCTGCCCGGCTTCGGCATCGTCAGCCAGATCGTCTCGACCTTCTCGCGCAAGCCCGTGTTCGGCTATCTTGGCATGGTTTACGCGATGGTCGCGATCGGCGCCGTGGGCTTCGTCGTCTGGGCGCACCACATGTATACGGTGGGCCTGTCGCTCAACACGCAACGCTATTTCGTCTTCGCGACGATGGTCATAGCGGTGCCGACCGGCGTGAAGGTGTTTTCCTGGATCGCCACGATGTGGGGTGGTTCGATCTCGATGCGCGCTCCGATGCTATGGGCGATCGGGTTCATCTTCCTGTTCACCGTCGGCGGCGTCACCGGCGTCGTGCTCGCCAACGCGGGCGTCGATCGCGCCTTGCACGAGACCTATTACGTCGTCGCCCACTTCCACTACACGATGTCGCTGGGCGCTGTGTTCACGATCTTCGCGGGCTTCTATTACTGGTTCCCGAAGATGACGGGCTTCATGTACGACGAGAAGCTCGCCAAGATTCACTTCTGGTTGTTGTTCGTCGGCGTCAACGTCGTGTTCTTCCCGCAGCATTTCCTGGGGCTCGCGGGCATGCCGCGCCGCTACATCGACTATCCCGACGCCTATTGGATGTGGAATTTCGTGTCGTCGATCGGCGCGCTCATCTCGCTCGCCGCCACGGTGGTGTTCCTCTACACCGTCTACGAGGCCTTCCAGAAGAAGCGCATCGCTGGCGACAATCCGTGGGGCGTGGGCGCCAATACGCTGGAATGGACGCTGCCCTCGCCGCCGCCGTTCCATCAATACGAGACCCTGCCGCGCATCACGGGCGCCGATCACTGATCGAACTTTGGCGGCCCCGTCGGCGCACGCCGGCGGGATCGTCGAAGACGCCAGAACAGAGTATGTCGAATGAGCTTGGTCACTCAGGAAAATCCGATCGCGGGCGTCGCGGTCCCGGCCGAATACGCCGCCGGTCCGCGAGAGTTTTTCTCGTTGATGAAGCCGCGCGTGATGTCGCTCGTCATCCTGACGGCGCTGGCGGGGATCTTGATCGCGCCGGGGCATGTGCATCCCGTGATCGGCTTCGCCTCGTTGCTCGCGATCTCCATCGGCGCGGGCGCGGCCGGCGCGCTGAATATGTGGTGGGACGCCGACATCGACGTGCTCATGGCGCGCACGCGGTTGCGCGCGGTTCCGTCGGGCATGATCCCCGCCGGTGAAGCGCTCTATTTTGGCGTGACGCTGGCGTTTCTCGCCGTGTTGACGCTCGCGGCCGCCGCGAACTTCCAGTCGGCGGCGCTACTCGCCTTCACCATCTTTTTCTATGTCGTGATCTACACGATGTGGCTCAAACGCCTGACGCCGCAGAACATCGTCATCGGTGGCGCCGCTGGAGCCCTGCCGCCGGTGGTCGGATGCGCGGCGGTGAGCGGTTCGGTGACGCTCGACAGCCTCTGGTTGTTCGCGATCATCTTCGTATGGACGCCGCCGCATTTCTGGGCGCTCGCGCTGGTCAAGAGTCGCGATTACGAGCGCGCCGGCGTGCCGATGATGCCGAACGCCAAGGGCGCCGCCCGTACGCGCCTTGAAATCCTTATCTATTCGCTGCTGCTGGCGCCGCTCGGCGTCGCGCCCTGGTTGGTGGGCATGGCGGGCGCGCTCTACGCCGCCGCATCGATCGTGCTCGGAGCCATGCTTCTGTGGCTCGCGGCCCGCGTCTATCTCACGCGGGATGGCGCCAACGCGAATAAAGTCTGCATGCAATTGTTCGGCTTCACCATACTCTATCTCTTCGTGCTGTTCGGGCTGCTCGTTTTCGAGCGCGGGTTCGGCCTGTTCGCGCGGTGGGGCCTATGAGGAACGCAGCCATGAACGCCTTGCCCCGTATCGATCGCACGCTGACGCCCGGACAGATGCGCAATCTCAAACTACGCAATCTGGCGATCGGCCTCGCGGTCGGTTTCCTCGCCGTGCTGTTCTACGTCATCACGATCGTCAAGGTCGGTCCCGGCGTATTCCAGCCGATGCCCTGAAGCGCCGTGATGTCGCCCCTTTCCCCGCAAGCGCGCAACCGACGGACAGGCCTGATCGCCGCGGGCGTGGCGCTCGGCATGGTCGGCGCCGCCTATGCCGCAGTGCCGCTCTATTTCGCTTTCTGCAAGGCCACGGGCTTCGGCGGCACGACGCAGGTCGCGACTTCTGGCGCCGAGGCCAAGGGCGAGCGGTTCCTCAGTGTGCGTTTCGACGCCAATGTGGCCCCGGGCCTCGATTGGACGTTCGAGCCGGAAACGGCCTCGATCCGGCTTCGCACCGGCGTCACCGCGACCGTGTTCTTTCGCGTTCACAACAGGTCGGACCGGGAGACCGCGGCGACGGCGGTCTACAACGTGGCGCCTGAAATCGCCGGCGGTTGGTTCGACAAGATTTCGTGTTTCTGTTTCAGCGAGCAGCATCTGGGCCCGAACGAGACGGCGGAACTGCCCGTGGTGTTCTTTCTCGATCCCAGGCTCGAGCGAGAGCATGACATGGATCGGGTCGAAGAAGTGACGCTGTCCTATACGTTGTTCGCGCCGTCCGGCGCGCAAAAGCCTTTGGCGCTGGCGCCCGTCTCGGACGCCGCTTCGCCGAAACTCTGAGCCGCCGCGCGCCGCTCGGCGGCGTTTGGCGATAATATTTATCCGGTCGGGGGCAAAGCCGTTCGGAACGATGGAGAGGGAAGTTCATGGCCGACGCGCACGCCAAGCCGCATCACGATTATCACCTCGTCAACCCGAGCCCTTGGCCCATCGTCGGATCGGCCTTCGCGTTCCTGTTGGCGGTCGGCGCGATCATGTCGATGAAGGCGCTGACCATCGGCGGGCTCAAGCTCGGCCTTCCCGTGCTGGGGATCGGCGTCGCCGGCGTGCTCTATGTCATGGCGGCGTGGTGGCACGACGTCATCCACGAAGCGGAGACCGGCGACCATACACGCGTGGTCCAACTCAGCCATCGCTACGGCATGATTCTCTTCATCGCCTCGGAAGTGATGTTCTTCGTCGCCTGGTTCTGGGCGTTCTTCGACGCCTCGCTGTTCACCAACGAAACGATCCAGGCGGGCCGCGTCGCCTTCACCGGCGGCATGTGGCCGCCAAAGGGCACGGAAGTGCTCGATCCCTTGAACCTGCCGCTGCTCAACACGCTGATCCTGTTGACGTCGGGCACGACGGTCACCTGGGCGCATCACGCGTTGCTGCACAACGACCGCCGGGGCCTGAAGATCGGTCTCACCTTGACGATCCTGCTCGGCCTCACCTTCACCTGCGTTCAAGCCTGGGAATATATGCACGCGCCGTTCGCGTTCTCGAACTCGATCTACGGCGCCACCTTCTTCATGGCGACCGGCTTCCATGGCGCGCATGTCGTCATCGGCACGATCTTCTTGATCGTCTGCCTCGTCCGCGCCAACGCCGGCCAATTCACGCCGCAACAGCATCTCGGCTTCGAGTTCGCGGCCTGGTACTGGCATTTTGTCGACGTGGTCTGGTTGTTCCTGTTCTCCTGCATCTATGTCTGGGGCTCCTGGGGCGCGGTGATCGAGGGCGCGGGACACTGACCCGCGAGAACGGGGGACGAGGCGAAATGGGCCTCGAGGAGCGTCGCTATCCCCCGCTTTCCGCCGTTTCCACGGGCTTGGCGGGTCGCTGCCCGCGCTGTGGCGACGGAAAGATGTTTCAGGGCTTCCTGACCGTCGCGCCGCGGTGCGACGTCTGCGGTCTGGATTTTTCGTTCGCCGATTCCGGCGACGGGCCCGCGGTCTTCGTCACCCTGATCGCGGGTTTCCTGGTGCTGGGAATCGCGTTGGCGGTCGACATGGCCTATGAGCCGCCGCTGTGGGTTTATGCGGTGGTGTTCCTGCCCCTGACGGTGATCGTCTGCCTGGGGCTGCTGCGTCCGCTCAAAGGCCTGCTGATCGCCTCGCAATACGTCAACAAGGCCGCGGCGGGGCGTCGGGCGGAGCCATGAGCGGGCGAACGCGTTCGCTGGTCGCGGCCGGCGTCGCGACATTGGTCGCGTTCGCGATTCTCGTCGGGCTGGGCGTTTGGCAGTTGAAGCGTCTCGCCTGGAAGGACTCGCTGATCGCGGCCGTGGAGGCGCGGTCGACCGGCCAGCCGGTCGACGCGCCCTCGCCGGACGCCTGGGCCGACCTCAAGGCCGCGGACTACGAGTATCGCCATGTTCGCGTCGCGGGGACTTACGATCTCGGCCATCAGGTTCTGGTGTTTCGCTCGCTGTCGTCGCCACGCGGACGCTGCGGCGGCCCGGGCTATCTCGTGATGACGCCGCTGACTCTCGCCAGTGGCCAGAGCGTTCTCGTCAATCGCGGATTCGTGCCGGACGCGATGAAGGCCGAGGCGAGCCGAGGGCCGACCGGGCCGACGGTCGTCACGGGCCTCATGCGTTCGAGCGAGGACCGCACGCTGTTCACGCCGGCGGATGACCCGGTCCGAGGCCAATGGTTCACGCGCGACATCGAGGGCGTCGCCGCAGCGTTGAAGCTGGGTCCGCACGCGCCGTTTTCGATCGACGCCGACGCGAATGCGGATGGGTTGCCCGAGGGTGGCGAAACGGTCTTGTCGTTTCCGAACAACCATCTGTCTTACGCGATGACATGGTTCGGCATGGCGCTCGCGCTGGCCGGCGTTTTCATCGTCTACGCCGTCGGGCAGTTTCGCCGACGTTCGTGAGACGCTCAGATTTTCGCCGGGTTGTGATGGAGATGGTGGGCGCTACAGGGATTGAACCTGTGACCCCTTCCATGTCAAGGAAGTGCTCTACCGCTGAGCTAAGCGCCCAACTCCATCCGACCCCTTGAGGGTCGCTCGTTCGCGAGTGGGCGGGGTATAGACAATCGTTTTGCCGGGCGCAATGGCGAATTCGCGTTTCCCGTCTCGGAGTTGCCGGCCCTCATGACGACCGCCGTGAAATTGCGCCGCGCGGCGCTCGACGATCTGGACGCGATCATGGCCGTCGAGCGCGCGCCGGGCTTCGAGGCTTATGTGGGTCGATCGAACCGCGCCGAGCATGAGGACATGTTCGCCTCTCCCCGATACGCCTATTTCGTCGGACTCGAGCGCACGGAGCTCGTGACCTTCGCGATCCTGCGGGATATCGACGACGCGCATGGCAACCTCTACTTGAAGCGCATCGCCGTGGCGCGCCCGGGCGGCGGAATCGGCTTCGCGTTTCTTGGGCAGGTCGTCGATTGGGCGTTCGGGAATACCCGCGCGTATCGCTTCCACCTCGATTGCTTCGCCGAAAATGCTCGCGCCCAGGGCCTGTACGAAAAGCTTGGTTTCACGCGCGACGGCGTGTTGCGGCAGGCCTATCGCGGCGCGGACGGCGTTCGGCATGATCTGACGCTGATGGCGCTGCTACGGCCGGAATGGGAGGGCAGGGGCAAGTTCGCTCCAGCACCGCCAGCGCGCCTCGAACCCGCTGGTGAGCCTCCATCCGCAGAAAAGCGCGCCGACTGGCCTTCGGCGTGAACCAGGGCGCGGCCGCCACGAGCAGGGCGTCGAGGTCATGCGCGAATCGGCCGGACGGCAGAAGTTCCCAGCGCGCCTTTTTCGTGGTTTCGATGTTGAAGGCGAGAAGGCCGCCGGGCTCCAGGATCTCGGCGGCGGCGCGCAAGAAGCCATCGAGCTCGCCGAGATAGATCAGCGCGTCAGCCGCGAAAATCAGGTCGAAGCGTTCCGGCGTTCCCTCGAGGAAGTCGATCATCTCGGCCTCGACGAGTTTGTCGTAGACGCCTCGGTCCCGCGCTTTGTCCAGCATGCGCGGCGCGAGATCGACGCCGACGAGGCGCGATCGTCCCCCGCGCAGTCGGGGGCCGGCAAGTCCCGTCCCGCAGCCCAGATCGAGCGCGCGCGGCAGAGGCCGACCGGTCGCGGCGATCATGCGCAGCAGTTTCTCGGGGACCCGATATTGCAGGACATCGACGAGTTGCTGGTCGAAGCCTGCGGCGAATTGGTCGAAATACGCGACGACATAGTCGCGGGGCGCGCGCGCGAGCGTGCCGCCCGAAACCGCGGCGAGGAGGTAACGCTGGACGGGATCGTCATCGTTCCGGGGCAAGACGTCGCGCGCCAGCCGCAGCGCGGTTTCGCCGTAGCCGTAGGCGCTGAGGATGTGGAACGCCGCACGGGCGACCTCTTCCAACGGTTCGGCGAAGGCGCCGGCGGACGCGAGATAGGCCTCGCGAGCGGCGTCCGCCTCGCCGGCGATGAAGGTTTCGAGGAAACGCGCGAGCGCGTGACGACGCAGGATCGTCGGATCCGCGGGGCGTCGCGCGAGGTGGCGCTCCAGAGCGCGCGCGGCGCCGGAGAAATCGCCGAGAAAAAACAGCGACTGTCCGAGGCCCGCGTGGACGAGCGCATTCGCGCATCCGCCCGTGATCGCCCCGCGAAAATGCGCGGCGGCCTCGGCGTAGCGGCGTTGCTCGAAGGCGAGCAGCCCGAGGCCGAAGGCTGCGTCATGCAGCGTGGGATCGCGCTCCAGCGCCGCCGCGAAGGAGGCTTCCGCGCGGCGCTTGTCGCGGTGTTCGTTGGCGACGACCGCCAAGGCCAGCCACGCCCGCGCGGGCGCGGGATCGAGCGCCACCGCGCGCTCCAGCGCGGCAAACGCCTGGGCGTGATCGCCGATCGCTTGCAGGGCGCCGCCGAGGTCGAGCCAGATCGGGGCGTCAGTGGGCGCGAGGGCCGCGGCGGTGGCGAGGATCAGGCTCGTGCGCCGCGGGTCGCCGGCCGCCCAAAGCGTGAGCGCGAGACGTCGCGATGCCTGCGCGGGCGGGACGTTTTCGCGCAGCAGCGCGTCGAACGGCCGATTGGAGGCGCGCCAAGCCGCGATGCGCGCGGCGATCTCCGCCGCGTCGATCTCGGCGTCGATCTCGGCGACGATCGGAGGCAAATCGGCGGAGACGACGGGCGATGGAAGCCACCTGTACGGCCGCGATAATCCGGCCAGCAAGCCGTTCGGCGGCGCCAAGCGCGGGTTTCTCGGTTCGAAACGGGCCGCTTGCATCATGTTGTTCTCCGTGAGCGATCCGAAGGGAATTGAATCTGGGGAGATTCGCGCGGAGAACTCGCCTGAGGCTTGCGTCGCCGGGGCGGTTGTATGGGGCGCGTGCGCCCGCATGAGCCATCCTCGGATTGACTTCCCGCGCGCGCCATGATTTTCAACGGCGCATGTCGCGCCTTCTCGCGACCGGACCCGAACCATGCCCCGGCGGACGCTCAAACGCCTGACCAAAACGACCGCCGCCCGCAAGGGTGGCGATACGGCATAGGCGCGCCTCGGCTCCGGTTCCTCCCCCGGCGGGGCGTGGAGGAACCAGCCCGATGAGGGCGCGTGGGGGACAGACCCGTACAAGGAACATAACATGTCAGGCTTCAAGGTCGCGGTGGTCGGCGCCACCGGCAATGTCGGTCGCGAAATGCTCGCGATTCTCGCCGAGCGTCGTTTCCCCCTTTCGCAGGTCGTCGCGCTCGCCTCGACTCAATCCATCGGCCGGGAAGTCTCGTTCGGCGACAAGACGCTGAAGTGCAGGGCGCTCGATCATTACGATTTCACCGACACCGACATCTGCCTGATGTCGGCCGGCGGCACGGTCTCCAAGGAATGGTCGCCCCGGATCGGCGCGAAGGGTTGCCTCGTAATCGACAATTCGTCGGCCTGGCGCATGGACCCCGACGTGCCGCTGGTCGTGCCCGAGGTGAACGCCGAGGCCGCCAAGGGCTTCAGCAAGAAGTACATCATCGCCAATCCGAACTGCTCGACCGCGCAACTCGTCGTCGCGCTGAAGCCGCTGCACGACAAGGCCAAGATCCTGCGCGTCGTCGTCTCGACCTATCAGTCGGTTTCCGGCGCGGGCAAGGACGCGATGGACGAATTGTTTTCGCAGACCCGCGCGGTGTTCGTCTCCGATCCCGTCGAGCCGAAGAAGTTCCCCAAGCGTATCGCTTTCAACGTCATTCCGCATATCGACGTCTTCATGGAAGACGGCTTCACCAAGGAAGAGTGGAAGATGGTGGCCGAGACCAAGAAGATCCTCGACCCGAAGATCAAGCTGACCGCGACTTGCGTGCGCGTGCCGGTGTTCATCAGCCATTCGGA
>Ga0302319_10021619_pt1 | contig 11589 bp, 12 predicted proteins | sample Bog_T0_2_FD_203319 | JGI IMG/M metagenome (GOLD analysis project Ga0302319, IMG submission 203319) | Peat permafrost microbial communities from Stordalen Mire near Abisko, Sweden - Bog_T0_2 | ecosystem: Environmental > Terrestrial > Soil > Wetlands > Peat | place: Sweden: Abisko, Stordalen Mire...
TTCGGGACGCCCTGCGCGGCGACCGCTGGCCGGACGGGCGCCCGGTTTTCACGCCGCTGGTATGTGTCGGGCTGATGGTTTTCTACGTGCTGGCAATGCAATGCCTAAGCACCGTGGCCGTGGTGCGTCGCGAAACGAACAGCTGGTTCTGGCCGCTGTTCCAATTCGCCTACATGACCAGCCTGGCCTACGTGGCGGCGCTATTGATCTACCAGGGCGGACGCCTGCTGGGATGGTAAGCGTATGATAGCGGATCGCTTGATCGTGGGTTTGATCGTCTGCGCGGCGGCGTTTTATCTGCTAACGCTCCTGCGCGCGAAGAAGAAGTCAGATTGCTGCGGAAATCAATTGAACGGGAAGCCGCGGGTGCAGAGTGATCGCATTCAGCGTGTACACAAACAAGGATGACCGCCGAACAATCCTCGATGAGTTTGAGTTACGGCATTCTAAGTTTTAGTGTGACCGTTCAATGACGGCGATTTCCCCCGCCTGGGTCACCGACCCAGGGCTACAGCGCTTCCGCGCGCGGAGAGAAAACCGCTGCATCACGCTTGCGTTGTAGCCCTGGGCCGGTGGCCCAGGCGGGGGTGGACCCCGCTTCCATAAAATTAAACTGCTCTCGAGAATTGGAGTAAGAAAAGTTATTGTCCAATTCGCTGAAACCGATCATTGATTGGTTAACCCCTCAATAATCCATGAATGAAGGCAATTCAGGTGCCGCGCCGGTTGAATCAACTCCGGCTTACAAAGACCGTTCGGCAGGTCTGGTGATCTTCGGCATTCTAACGCTACTGATTGGCTGTCTGGCCGGCTTGTTTGTCCCGTTAATTCTCTTCGGGCAGGCGGCGGTTGCGGCGAAGAACCCGGGTGCGGCGATGCCTATGTCCGCCATGCTGCCTGGCGCGCTGGTTTACGCCATATTGGCGCTCGTATTGGCGTGGCTGGGGATCGGATCGATCTTGAAACGGCGCTGGGCAAGGGCGCTGTTGCTCATCTTTTCCTGGTGCTGGCTTATCATGGGCATTCTGGGTTGCATCAGCATGGCTTTCATCATGCCGGGAATTATGGCTAGTATACCCTCAGCCGGGGGAACGCCCGGTCACCCGGCATTGCCGCCTGGAGCAGCCTCGGCGGTCCTTGGAGTGATGGCAGTGGTGTTCGGGATTATTTTCGTAATCTTGCCGGCGATCTGGACTTTCTTTTACGCCAGCCGGCATGTGAAGGCCACGGTGGAAGCGCTCGACCCTGTCCAGCGCTGGACCGACCGTTGTCCGTTACCGGTTCTGGCGGTCGTCTTGTGGCTGGCATTCTCCGTGCCGATGATGCTGTTGATGATTCCGGCTTATCACGGAGTGATTGCGTTTTTCGGTATTTTTCTTATGGGGGCGCCAGGCAAGTTGGTTTACCTGCTCGTCGCGGGAGTTTGGGCTTATGCCGCCTGGGCGTTATATAGACTGGATATGCGCGGGTGGTGGGTCGTCTTTATCTTAATGTGCCTGTTTGCAATTTCGGCCGTCATGACATTCGCGGGGCATGATATGACGCAGATGTATAGCCTGATGGGCTATCCTCAGGCGACACTCGATCAATTGAAAAACAGCGGCTTCCTGACCGGGAACCACCTGGTGTGGCTGATGCTGGGCGGTATGGTGCCGTGGCTGGGCTACCTCCTCTTCATCAGAAAATATCTCCGCCCCCCAAAAGAGCTTGCGGTCCTGGCGGGACCGGCGTAGTCGTTTGCCCGTGATTTTTTTGCATTGGCGGCCTTGCTAGACGGGCTCGCTCCGGCAGACCGGAGCGGTCGTCGCGCCTTTGCGTCCGATTAACAGCCCGATGATTTCCGCTCTCGCGAATCGTCGGGTTTTTTTGTTTTTAATCCCCTTCAACCCTTCCAATCTCAACCGACCCGATGAATCCCGAGAATCTCAACTTCAAATACAATACGGATGGCCTGATCCCGGCGATCGTCCAGGAGGCGGGCACCCATCGCGTGCTGATGATGGCCTGGATGAACCGCGCGGCGCTCGAAAAAACGATCGAGACCGGCCTGATGAATTACTGGAGCCGCTCGCGCCAGAAGTCGTGGCTCAAGGGGGAGACCAGCGGGCACACGCAACGGGTGGTGCGGTGGTATGTCGATTGCGACAAGGATACGCTGCTCTTCGAGGTCGAACAAACCGGCGGCGCGTGCCACACCGGATACCAGAGTTGTTTCTTCCAGCCTCTGAACCGGGACGGATCACCCGGGGAAATCGAGGAGCAAAAAGTTTTCGATCCGGCAAAGACGTACAATTGAGGTTCTTATGACGACGACGGAATTGAAGCCCGGGCGGGAGGAGTTCCGCAAGATGGCCCGGTACGGGAACCTGATCCCGGTCTACACGGAACTGGTTGCCGATGCGGAAACGCCGGTGTCGGCGTTCTCGAAGATCGACGAAGGGGGGTACTCGTTCCTGCTCGAGAGCGCGGAACATATCAACCACGGTGGGCGGTACTCGTTCGTGGGGAGCAACCCGCGGGTGGTCTTCAAGAGCCGGGGACGGAAGGTGACGGTGATCGAGCAGGGGGTGGCGCGGGAATTCGAAACGGAGGGGGACCCGCTGGCGGAATTGCAGAAGCTAATGGCGCGTTACATACCTGTGCCGGCGCCGTACCTGCCGCGCTTCGCCGGCGGCGCCGTGGGGTACCTCGGGTACGACATGGTGCGATTCTTCGAGCCAACGATCGGGGAGCCGCCGCCGGATGACCTTCAACTGCCGGAGTCCGTCTTCATGGTGGCCGAGACGCTGCTGATATTCGATCATCAATTGCGGCGGCTGCAGGTGCTGGCAAACGCGCTGATCGAGAACGAGGACGCGGACGCGGCCTACGACGCGGCAGTGCGCGCGATCCAGGGCGTGCTGCGGCAATTGGACAAGCCGGTGCGTTTGCCGCTGATCAATGTCCACCGCCAGCCGCAGCCGGTCTCTCCGGCGTCGAACACGACGCGGGAGGAATACCACCGGATGGTCGAGCAGGCGCACGAGTTCATCCATGCGGGGGATATTTTCCAGGTGGTGCCCTCCCAGCGTTTCGAGACCGAGTACACGGGAGACCCGCTCACGCTCTACCGGTGCCTGCGTTTCGTGAACCCGTCGCCCTACCTGTTTTGCCTTAAGTTCGGAGGGGAGTTTGCGCTGGTGGGCTCCTCGCCCGAGGTCCACGTGCGTACAATGAATGGCAACGTCGAGATTCGGCCCATCGCCGGGACGCGCCGGCGCGGGAATACGCCGGAGCAGGACAACGCGAACGCGACCGAACTGCTGGCCGACCCCAAGGAGCGCGCCGAGCACCTGATGCTCGTGGACCTCGCGCGGAACGACGTGGGGCGAATCGCCAATTTCGGCAGTGTGCAGGTGACGGATTTCATGACCATCGAGCGCTACAGCCACGTGATGCACATCGTGTCGAACGTGGTGGGCCGATTGCATCCGGACAAGAACGCCTACGACGTGATGCGGGCGACGTTCCCGGCGGGAACCGTAAGCGGCTCGCCGAAGGTCCGGGCCATGCAGATCATCAACCAACTCGAGAAGAACAAGCGCGGGACTTATGCGGGAGCGGTGGGTTACTTCGGGTTCGACGGCAATTCGGACTCGTGCATAGCGTTACGGACCATCGCGCTCAAAGGCGGGAAAGCGTATGTGCAAGCGGGCGGAGGAGTCGTCGCGGATTCTACGCCCGAAGGCGAGTACCAGGAGACTGTAAACAAGGCGATGGGGATGATGCGGGCCATCGAGAGGGCCAAGGAGAGCGCGAGATAGGAACCACTTATGTTACTCGTCCTGGATAACTACGACTCGTTCACTTACAACCTCGTTCAATACTTCGGCGAGTTGGGCGCGGAGTTACTCGTGAAGCGGAACGATGAAATCACCATCGAAGAAATCGCGGCGCTGAAGCCCGGGAAGATTTGCATTTCGCCAGGCCCCTGCACGCCGCGGGAGGCCGGGATTTCCAACGACGTGATCCGGGCGTTCGGGCCGACGACGCCTATCCTCGGCGTGTGCCTGGGCCACCAGTGCATCGGGGATGTCTTTGGCGGAGCCGTGGTGCGCGCGGACAGGCTGATGCACGGGAAGACATCACCCATCCTGCACGACGGGAAAGGGGTGTTCGCCGGCTTGCCGTCGCCATTCGAGGCGACGCGGTATCATTCGCTGATCGTGCGGCGGGACTCCGTGCCGGAGGTGCTCGAGATATCGGCCGAGACCGCGGAAAAGGAGATCATGGGCCTGCGCCATCGGCAATACCCGATCCACGGAGTACAGTTCCACCCGGAATCGATTTTGACCCCCGAGGGAAAGCGGTTGCTAAAGAACTTCCTGGAGATGTGAGCGTCGAATAACTGCGGCCGCCTTTGTGGACGCAGTGGACTTTGTGGACGGAGTGGACCTGAAACTACGCCGCGTCCTTATCCTGCTTCTTGCGGATGATCGGGGCGCGCTTGCCTTCGACTACCGCGCGATTGAGCGTGACGTCGGCAATGTCCTCGCGGCTCGGGATGTCGTACATCACCTCGAGCATGATCTTCTCGAGCATCGACCGCAGCGCGCGCGCGCCGGTCTCTTTCTTGACGGCTTGCTGGGCAAGGGCGCGCAGGGCGTCCTTGGTGACGGTCAGGTTGACCCCTTCCATGGCGAGCAGCTTCGAGTACTGCTTGATCATGGCGTTCTTGGTATCGGTGAGGATGAGCACCAGCTCGTCCTCCGTCAGCGCGTCGAGCGCCGTGACGACGGGCAATCGCCCGATGAATTCCGGGATCATGCCGAAGCTGAGCAGGTCCTCGGGTTCGGTGAATTTGATCGCCTCGTGGGTCAGTACCTCGATGGCGTCGGCATCGCCGGTGCCGAAGCCGAGGGTGCGCCGGCCGGCGCGGCGCTGGACGATCTTGTCGAGGCCCACGAAGGCGCCGCCGCAGATAAAGAGGATCTTCTCGGTGTTGATCTGGATGTATTCCTGGTGCGGATGCTTGCGGCCACCCTGGGGCGGAACGTTGCAGACGCTGCCTTCGAGGATTTTCAGCAGGGCCTGCTGGACACCCTCGCCGCTTACGTCGCGGGTGATGGAAACATTGTCGGTCTTGCGGCCGATCTTGTCGATTTCGTCGATGTACACGATGCCGATCTCGGCGCGCTTGACGTCATAATCGGCGTTCTGCAACAGGCGCAGAATGATGTTCTCGACGTCCTCGCCCACGTAGCCGGCCTCGGTGAGCGTCGTGGCATCGGCGATGCAAAAGGGCACATCGAGGATGCGGGCCAACGTCCTGGCAAGCAACGTCTTGCCGGAGCCGGTGGGGCCGATGAGCAGGATGTTGCTTTTCTCGATCTCGACATCGCTGTAGGGATCGATCGACATCGTACCCGGCTGGGTAGTCGTCTGGAGGACGCGCTTGAAATGGTTGTGGACGGCGACGGAGAGCACTTTTTTCGCCCGGTCCTGTCCGATGACGTATTGGTCCAACTGGCGGCGGATATCGACCGGCTTGGGGACCTGGAGCGTGGCCGACTGCCGGCGCGCGTCCTCGTTCAACTCCTTGTCGAGGATGCCCTTGCAGACGTTGATGCAACTGTCGCAGATGTAGACGCCCGGCCCGGCAATGAGTTTGCGCACCTCTGCGTGGCTTTTTCCGCAGAAGGAGCACATGGTTAGATTCGATGCTCGTGCCATTTTCTTTAATCGGGGCTGTGTTTAAACTTTATGCTCATACCGGCAATCGGATTTATTCTAAGCATTTCGGATGCCCTGAGGCCGTCTAAGTGGCCCGCTCCGGGGCGGGCGTCTCGGCGGCCTTGATCTCTGGTTCGGGCTCGGCGGCGACGGGCTCGGGCTTCAATTCCTTGCGCGACTGGACCACCATGTCCACGATGCCGTATTCCTTGGCTTCGTAAGCACTCATGTAGTAGTCGCGATCCGAATCGCGCTTGACCGTCTCGTCGTCCTTGCCGGTATGGCGGGCCAGGATGCCGATGAGCCGCTTCTTGAGCTTGAACATGTACTCGACCGTCCTCTCGACGTCGCTGGCCGTGCCCTGGGCTCCGCCGGATACCTGGTGGATCATGATGTCGGCATTGGGCAGGGCGTAGCGCTTGCCCTTCGTCCCGGCGGCGAGCAGCACGGCGCCCATGCTGGCGGCCATGCCCAGGCAATAGGTGGTGATGTCGCAGGTCAGGAATTGCATCGTGTCGTAAATGGCGAGACCTGCGCTGACCGAGCCGCCCGGGGAGTTGATGTAGAGGCTCACATCCTTCTTCGGATCCTCCATTTGCAGGAAGAGCAACTGGGCGATGATGAGATTGGCCACCATATCGTCGATAGGCGTGCCGAGGAAGATGATGCGATCCTTGAGCAGCCGGGAGTAAATGTCGTATTGCTGCTCGCCGCCGCGCCCGGTCTTTTCGATGACAATCGGCATGGGCACGTACGCGTTGTTAAACGGCAGTCGAGAGTCGGGGTGTATAAGCATGGGATTTGAAAGGTTAACGCATGACCGTAAACTGCGCCCGGATTCCTGCAAGTGTGTTGTTAAACTCGAATTTCGAATTTACGGCGCCGGCGCCGCTCCTTCGGCGACCCGCACGTCGGCGTTGGCCACGAGCCAATCCACCACTTTGCTCGAGAGAATATCCTCGGCCACCCGGTCCATGGCGTTCCGCTTTTCCAATTCGCGTTCCGCCTTCTCCGGGGTCATTCCGTAGCGGGCGCCCATCGAGACGATGCGCGCGCGTATTTCCGCGGCGGTGACGGTCACTTTTTCCGCCTCGGCGATCCGCTGGAGAATGAAGGTCCCCTTGAGCTTCTCGACCGCGCCCCTGGAGGCTGCCACCACGAGTTCTTTTTCACCCTCCTTGAGGGACTCCTCGCTGACCCCGCGCGCCTGTTCCTGCTGGACGATGTCGCTCAGGATGCGGCGGGTCTCGCCGACGACCAGGTCCCGCGGCAGTTCGCATTCCACCTTGCCGACCAAGAAGCGCATCACCTGCTCCCGCTTTTGATTCTCAATCTGCTCCTTCTTCTGCCGGCTCAGTTCCCCCCTGGCCAGTTCGCGGACCTCCGCCAGCGTCTTGCCCTCGGCGATTGTCGAGGCAAAGGCGTCGTCGAGGTCCGGCAGTTTCTTGGATTTGAGGCCCTTGACGGTCACCGTGTAATGAATCGTCGCCCCGATCATTTCCTTCAGAACAAAGTCCGCCGGGATGGTGAGGTCGAACTCGCGCTTCTCGTCGAGGCCCGCGCCCACGAGCGCCTCGCAAAACCCTGGCAGGAACGACTCCGCCGTCATCCGCACCCAAAAGCCGCTATTGGCCGTGAGCGGCTTGCCCGCCTTCGGATGGACCTCGGAGACGGGCTTCCCGTCGATCGTGCCCTCGTAGTCGATGACCGCGTAATCCTCCATCTCCAGGCCGCGCCCGGTGATGTCATCGAAGGTGGCGGCCTGTTTGCGCAGATCCTCGATGGCCGTGTCGATATCCGCCTCGGTGATCTCCTCCGGCGGCACGGTTACCTCGATTTTCCGGTACTCCGGCAGCTCAAACTCGGGCGCAGTGACGAGGGTCGCGGTAAAGTGAAGCGATTGATCGGCCGCGAATTCCACGTCCTCGACATTCTGGACCTGGAGGACGCGCAGTTTCTTTTCGGTGATGGCGGCGCGCGTGCTCTCGCTCAGGAGCTTGCGTTCAAGTTCCTCGCGGATTTGCTTTTGGAACTTGCGCTCGACGACCTCCAGCGGCGCCTTTCCGGGCCGATAGCCGGGAAGTTTCGCGTGGGCGGCATAATCGCGGGCAATATCGGCGCGGGCGGCGTTGACTGCGTCGGGGGGCAGATCGACGCGGAGGGTGGCCAGGCAATTGGGAAGAGCTTCGACTTGGACGTTCATGGAAATGGATTCCGCTCGCGCGGAGCGAAACTTCTAAACTCCCCCGGGAAATTCGCAACCTGCAAATCGTCGGCGCTGCGCGCCGGAAATCCGAAATCCGAATTTTTCCCTACATCACCCAGCGGCGAATCTCCTTGTCGTTCTTGAACGGCCCGACCACGGCCAGGCCGAGCCGGGCGCGGTTCATGCAATAGCAGGCCACGTTCCGCACATCCTCGGGGGTGACGGCCATCAGCCGCTTCTCGATGTCGGTCGGATCGAGCACCTTGCGGTAGCCGAGGATCGACTCGCCCATGAACATCATCTGGTTGGTCGTGCTCTCGAGGCCCAGCAGCGTCTGGCCCACCGTGTAATCCAGCGCTTTCTTCAACTCGATGCGAGCCGGCGCCTTTTTGCAGATCGCCTCGATCTCGCGAAAGATCATCCGCACGGCCTTCTGGAGCTTGGCCGTGTCGAGCCCGGCGTAAATATTGATCAGCCCGGCATCGGAGAGCGCCACCATGCCGGTCTGCACCGAGTAGCAAAAGCCATATTGCTCGCGCAGCTTCTGGAAAAGGCGGGAACTCATATTCTCCCCCAGGATCACGGACAGCAGTTTGAGGGCGAACCGCCGCTCGTCCGACCGCCCGAAGGCGTAGAAGCCCATCGCCAGGTGGGTTTGCTCCGTGGCCTGGTTGACCACCGCGACCTTCGGCTTCCCATGCGAGAAACGCCCTCGCAGGCAGCGCGGAGCCCGGCCCTCGGGCAGACGCCCGAGCCGCTTGCTCATTTGCTTCAGCAAATCCTCGTGCCGGATATTCCCCGCCGCCGTGACGATGGTGGTGCGGCCGTTGTAATGCTCAGCCGTGAAATCCTTGAGCATCGAGCGGTTGAATTTCGAAATGGTCTCGACGGTCCCGGTGAGCGGCTGGCCGAGCGGATGCCTGGGCCACATGGTCTCAGAGAGCAGCTCCTGGGCGTGCTGGGCGGGGTTGTCCCGGTACATCATGATCTCCTCGCGGATGACTTCGCGCTCCCGCTCGATCTCCTGCTCCTCGAAGGTCGAGTTCAGGTACATGTCGGAGAGCACGTCGCACAGCACCCCGAAGTGCTGCCCGCCCGCCTTTGCATAATAGCAGGTGTGATCCTCGGTGGTGAAGGCGTTCAAATACCCGCCCAGGCCCTCGACCGCCTCGGTGATCTCCTTGGCCGTGCGCCGTTTGGTCCCCTTGAAAATAAGATGCTCGATGAAGTGCGACATGCCGCTCATCGATTTGCTTTCGAACCGCCCGCCTATTCCCGCCCATATTCCGAGTGCCGCACTCCGCATGTGTGGCATTTCGAACGTTGCAAGACGGGTACCGTTGCTGAGTTTGGAGACTTTGTACTGCATTAATGGCCCGCTCTGGATGCAAGCACATGCTCTGCCAACTCCAGGTCGCGGGGGATGGTTACCTTAAAGTTCCATTCGTCATTGCGCAACAAGGCGATGTTGACCCCCATCCGCTGCACCGCCGAAACCTCGTCGGTCACCGGCTCGCCCGAGCTGATGATGGCGGCGTAGGCCTGGAGGATTATGGGCGTCGAAAAAATCTGCGGCGTCTGCATCGCCCATAGCCCGGCGCGTTCGACGCTCTCGACCACCACCCCGTCCTCAGAGGCCCGCTTGACGGTGTCCGGGATCGGCGCCGCCACGCAAGCGGCTCCGGTCTTGCGCGCCAGCTCGAGGCATTGCCGGATCACTGCAGGAGTGGTCAGCGGCCGCGCCCCATCGTGGATGGCCACGTGGGTGGCCCGCCCGTTCACGGCCTGCAAGCCGCTCCAAACGGAGAGGTGCCGTTCCGCGCCTCCCTCGACCACGCGCTTGACCTTCCCCCAGCCCTGGGAAGCGATCAGCGCCTCGATACGCGGCTTCTGCTCCTCCCGGGTCACGATGATGATCTCCGCGATCTCCGATGTCCGCTCGAAGGCATCAATCGAATGCGCGATGACCGGCTTGCCCCGAAGCGGGGCAAAGAGCTTGTCGAAGCCCATCCGCCGGCTGCTGCCAGCCGCTACGATTACGGAAGAAACCATGGGGATTTATTAACCACGGATTTCACGAATGGGCACGGATTTCTGAACTCTGTATCCGTGCCCATTCGTGAAATTCGTGGTTCAAAAAAGCGACTCAGGGCAACTGCCTCTGCACCTCCTGGCTGAGCGCTTTGCCGTCCACGCGGCCGGCGGCTTTTGCCTGGACGAGCTTCATGACGGCGCCCATTTGCGCCTTGGAGGTTGCCCCGGCTTCGGCGATGGCCTCGGCCACGAGTTTCGTGATTTCCTCGGGGCCGAGTTGCTTGGGAAGGTACTCGTTCAGGATCGCGAGTTCCTCCTTCTCCTTTTGCGCAAGCTCCGGCCGGTTCCCCTTCTCGAAGCCCTCGATGGAGTCCTGCCGCTGCTTGGCCTGCTTGCGGAGCACGGCTGCGGCTTCGGCGTCATCGAGCTGCCCGCTCACTCCACACTTCTCGATGGCCGCGTTCTTGAGCGCGGACTTGAGCATGCGCAGCACGCCCAGCCGGGTCGCCTGCCGCGCTTTCATTGCCTCTTTGAGATCGGAATCGATACGCTCTTGGAAAGTCATGGCGCGATTGTAGGACGAATTTCAAAATGCGAAAAGCGGTTTGATTCACGGCCAGCCGGGGCGCTCTGCTCGATATTGCGATGCGGCAAACGATCACCCGCAACCTGATGAGCACGATCTCCACAAGGGACGGAACGCGAATCTATTACAAGGACTGGGGCTCGGGGCAGCCGGTGGTCTTCAGCCATGGCTGGCCGCTGAGCGCGGATGCCTGGGAATCCCAAATGCTCTTTCTGGCCTCGCACGGCTATCGCTGCATCGCCCACGACCGCCGCGGCCATGGCCGGTCCAGCCAGCCGTGGGAGGGCAACGAGATGGATACTTATGCCGACGACCTCGCCGAGTTATTCGAGGCGCTCGACCTGAAGGGCGCCACGATGGTCGGCCACTCCACCGGCGGCGGCGAGGTGGCGCGTTACATCGGCCGCCACGGTACGTCGCGCGTCGCCAGGGCCGTGCTCGTCGGCGCGGTAGCGCCGCTCATGCTCAAGACCGCGTCCAATCCCGCCGGCCTGCCCATCGATATTTTCGACGGCCTGCGCGCCGCCTCACTGGCCAACCGCGCCCAGCTTTACAAGGACCTCGCCAGCGGCCCGTTCTACGGCTTCAACCGGCCCGGGACCAAGTACTCGCAAGGCCTGGTCGACTCATTCTGGATGCAGGGGATGATGGGCGGCCACAAAGGCACGTTCGATTGCATCAAGGCATTCTCCGAAACCGATTTCACCGAAGACCTAAAAAAATTCGACCTGCCGACACTTATCATTCACGGCGACGACGATCAGATCGTGCCCATCGGCGCCGCCGCCCTGCTCTCGTCCAAACTAGTCAAAGGCGCCGTATTGAAGATCTATCCCGAGGGTGCGCACGGCCTCACCGACACCGCCAAGGACCAACTCAACGCCGACCTGCTGGCCTTCATCAAAAGCTGACGCACCGCCGTCCACGTCGTCCACAAAGTCCACATCGTCCATCTGCCCCCGCTACCTGCCCACACAGGCACTGACAACATTTGCCCGGAAAACAACAATTTTCTGGCATCCGGAGGATTTATCAGGCGGACTTGGCGAAC
>Ga0302319_10021621_pt1 | contig 11587 bp, 6 predicted proteins | sample Bog_T0_2_FD_203319 | JGI IMG/M metagenome (GOLD analysis project Ga0302319, IMG submission 203319) | Peat permafrost microbial communities from Stordalen Mire near Abisko, Sweden - Bog_T0_2 | ecosystem: Environmental > Terrestrial > Soil > Wetlands > Peat | place: Sweden: Abisko, Stordalen Mire...
CGGAATCGCTCCACTCAAAACGGATTTCTCACTGTGCCAAAACCCTGGCCACATCGGCGCCGCACTCGCGTTGCAATTGCCCGACTTCCACAATCCTGCTTTGCTGTGCCAAAACCTGATCTTTTTGGCTTGACCATCGCAACGAAGAAGTTCATACTCAAGATCGGCTGGTGAAGATGTTGAAGCATCCTCACCAGCCTGAATCCAGACAGAGGTATCAACAATGTCCGAATCTAAAGCAACGGTAACACCGAAGCGGAAAAAGCTTTCGCGCGGTAACAACCAAACCAATCCTTCACTACTACCGGCACCGGTCGAGCAGCACGGTAAGACCGAACCATGTGTAAGAGTGGCGATTTATGCGAGGGTCTCAACCACAGACCAGCAGTGCGAAATGCAACTCCGCGACCTCCGGCAATATGCCGCAGCCCGCGGCTGGACTCTCGCCGGCGAATACGTCGATACCGGCTGGTCAGGGAAAAACGCCGAGCGCCCTGAACTCCGCCGCTGCATCGCCGACGCGAAAGCACGTCAGTTCGACGCCATCGCTGTTTGGAAGCTGGACCGTTGGGGGCGCACCGTTCAACAGCTCGTTAATGACGTTCTCGATTTCGATTCAGCCGGAATCCGGTTTATCGCGATCACCCAGGGTATCGACACCGATTCGAGCAATCCCATCTCACGGCTGCTTCTGCATATAATGGCCGCGTTTGCTGAGTTTGAACGAGCCGTGATCAACGAACGGGTTGTCGCCGGAATCCGTAATGCACAGGCAAGGGGAACACGATCCGGAAACCCGATCGGCCGCCCGAAGCGAATCTTCAACAGAGCGCAGGTGATCGAGATGCGCGAGGCAGGATTAAGCCTGGCTAAGATCAGCGCCGCCACGGGTTTGCCGAAGACGACCATACGGAGGGTTCAATGAGCCCGCAAGGGACTGGAAACTGACCCGTCGCCTCTGTCTCCACGACCGCTACCTCGGTTTCCTCGACAGCGTCGCCGACGCGGTTGAATACCAGTTCGGCTGGGTTCCAACGGAAGTGATACTCTCCGTCGTTTATGCGCAATTATTTAAGACGCTGTATTTAGCTCCCTGCAGCTCCCGCTCCACAAAGGAATTCCCGTTGAGCCAGTAAGCTGGGCGAAACGGTGAAATACTGAGTCTCGGTTCCATTGCTCATTTTTCACAGGTGAATCCAGCCGCGTTCAATCAGAATCAGGGACGTGGCGGCCACAACTACCCACAAAAGAACCCCCTGAGCAAGTATGCGCCAGCCCACGCGCTGGAGCGAAGCCACGGAAAGAGAGGCGCCGATCAGGAACAAGGCGCACGCTAGGGTCCCGCGGGCCAGAGTGGCGCAGAATTTCCAGACCGGATCGGCCTCTGGTAGGGCCGACCGCATCCAGGCCGCGCCCAGAAACAGTGCTATGAACCAGGGCACCCCAACCCTCCCTCGGGAGCGGAGGACTATGGCCGTGAGTGCGCTGACTGGCAGGATCCACAGCGCTCTCACCAGCTTGACAGTAGTAGCTATGGCGAGCGACGCCGCACCGTACTTCAACCCGGCGCCCACCACCGAACTGGTGTCGTGAATCGCCATCGCCGCCCAAAGTCCGAACTGTGCCTGGCTCAGTCCCAGATGGCCCGCAATCGCCGGGAAGGCGAACAGAGCGACTGCGTTCAACAGGAAGACGGTACTCAGGGAGACCGCGGTTTCGTCGTCGTCCGCGCCCACAATAGGAGCCACAGCCGCAATGGCGCTTCCTCCGCAGATGGACGTTCCCACGGCGATCAGATAAGCCGCGTTGCGAGACACACTCAGCGCTCGCCCCAGGGTTAAGCCGAGTAAGACGCCTAAAGCGATCCCCCAGCCTGTATACAACAAAGTGGCCTGTCCCGTGCGGAAAACTGCGCCGATATTCATGCCGAATCCAAGGCCGACCACACTGGCCTTGAGCATCCATTTCGAACCGGCCGCCGTCAGACCCGCCGCGGGATTCAGATTGCAAAGCCCGAACGAAAGGCCAAGCAGAAGCGCCACCCCCGGAGAGGACCAGGGCGTGGCGGAACAGACGGTCACGGCTGCGAACAAGCCGGCCCGGAGATTGTTTGCGCGCCCGAGCATACTTCCCCAGTCTGTGCAGGGAGCGTGAAAGCCGTCCAATCACTTTTGCTGATGCGGGATTCTCATCCCTTATGCGAGATACGGACTTCGAAACTGCCGCGCGATTCTCAGGAACTCCTGCGCCGGGCCTTCGGGCTCGGGACCGTGCGGATAGATGAACTGCAGTTCGCGCCTGATTTCTAGACCGTGCACGCGGACTGCCCGGATGGTGGGCGACTCCGCGGACCGTAGCGCCCAGCGCGACACGAATCCGATACCCAGCCCGGCCTCGACCGCGGATTTGATGGCCTCGGTGGAATCGAGCTCCATCACAATGCGCGTTTCGCGCGGGCCCAGTCCCGCCCGGCGCAGCGCTTCTTCCACCACCTTCCGCGTGCCGGAGCCGGGCTCGCGAACCAGCAGAGGCTCATGCCGAAGATGATCGACATCGGCCAGACCGGCAGCAGAGGCGAAGGGATGACTGGCCGGTACGATCATGACGATCTCATCTTCCAGAAACCTCTCCACCTTGATGTCGGCGCGGCCGGGTGGCCCTTCGATCAGGCCGAACTGAATCCTGCGCTCCATCAGACTGGCCACGATCTGAGCCGTGTTCGCGCCGACGACCGAAATGTCCACGCGCGGATGAAGCTGAAGGAACTGCACCAGCAGACGGGGTAGCAGGTATTGAGCGATGGTCGTCGACGCGCCCAGCGCCAGGTTGCCCAGTTGCTCGCCGCTCAGGGCGCCCAGTTCGCCCAGCGTTTGCCGCGCCCGCTCGCCGGTTTCAACGGCAAAGCGGTGAAGCCGCTCCCCGGCCGGAGTCAGATGGACCCCACCCGCCGCCCGGTCGAAAAGCCGCAGACCTAACTCCGTTTCGAGGGCTTTCACCTGGGAAGTGACGGCGGGCTGAGTCAGATGCAGCACGTCGGCCGCCTGGGTGAAGTTCAGCCTTTCTGCGACGATTCGAAATACCGTTAACCGGAAACTCTCGATTGGGGTGGGCGTGTTCGTCATGGCTGTGTATTAAGAAGCGCGGCGTTTGGACCAATAATATTCGTTCATGCGTCATCAGAAAAAACGATTGGACAAGGCGAAGTCGCTTCTGGGAGACTCTGTGCAAATACCGGGAGCATTTCAGGCACCCCTCCCGATCTGACCGACGGTGCCGACCGAATAAGCAAGTCCTCTCCATTCTGCCACGTTGCCGGGAGTACAAGTTACGCGCGAGGTGTATTCGCGCCCGCCGCTTCGGCTACGTTTTGCTATCAGTCTTTCATGTCGATGGACAATATGTTATACCTGTGAAATCGCTATTTTGCAAAGGGAAGAGGAATAGTATGAGAACAATTGGCAGAGCGAATCCAAGAGCCCACCTTTCCGCTGTATGTGGCTATTTAGCGTTTTTTGTTGGATTCTTTAGCCTTGCCGGGGGCTCGGCGCTGGCCCAATCGGCATCCACGGGAACGGTATCCGGTCTGGTCACCGATCCGCAGGCAGCCGTGATCAAGGGCGCTGTAGTCAAATTAATCGACTCAGCTACTGGGATTTCGACTTCGACGCTGACGAACGAAGCCGGCCGGTACGATTTTCCCAACGTCACGCCGGGAAATTACAGCCTTACGGTAGAGAACCCAGGATTCGCGCTCGCGCGTGTCAGCACGCACGCTGTAGAGGTGGGACGCAGTCTGACTCTCGACGTCAGGCTGCAGGTCGGAACGACAAGCACAACTGTCGAAGTCAACGATTCGGGGGTGGCGGAACTTCAGACCAACAACGCAACGGTGGGCAGCACGATTACCGGCGATTCGCTCCTGATGCTCCCCAACTTTCAGCGCGACGCCAACGCCTTGGCTATTCTGCAGGTGGGCGTAACGCCGGGCGGTCAGGTTGCCGGCACTCAAAACGATCAAAGCGCCTTCACGCTCGACGGCGGCAACAACAGCGACGATATGGCGGGTAGTTACTCCGCGTATACCACCAGCAACGGCGGCGGCCCCTCGGGCGTTGTTCCCACGCCGGTGGAAAGCGTCGAGGAATTCAAAGTAGGAATTTCCAACCAGACGGCGGATTTCAACGGAGCCGCGGGCAGTCTGGTTCAGATGGTAACCAAGAGGGGCGGCAATAAGTTCCACGGAGCGCTCTACGATTACTACTACGGCAGCGACATCGGGGCGGCGAACTCGTGGAAGAACGACCACACCGCGTCGGGGACTCTTGCCTATACGCCGCTGCCTAAGACGCACAGCAATCGGTTTGGCGGCGCCATCGGCGGCCCGGCGCTTCCCAAATTACTGGGAAGCAAAACGTACTTTTTCGCGAACTACGAAGGCTATCGGTTCCCCAATGCGACCACAGTGGAAAAGACTGTCCCCACAGCTTTATTCCGTGCGGGCGTGATTCAGGTTCCGAACTCAGCCGGAGTTTACCAGGCCTACAACCTGAACCCTTATCCGGTAACGGCTAACGGGACCACCTATCAGCCGGCCGTTTGCTCTACCGGTGCGCTTTGCGACCCGCGCGGAATCGGGCTCAATCCGGTCGTGAATCAGCTCTGGTCGAAATTCATGCCTTTGCCCAACGATCCGCAATCGGGCGACCTTTACAACACCCAGGGTTATCGCTCCACCGCGAATCTGCCGGTCACCTCGGATTTCGGAGTGGTGCGTCTGGATCACGATTTCGGAGACCGTAATCATTTCATGGTCAGCGACCGCTACTACACTTACAATCAGCTGACCACCAATCAGGTCGACATAGGCGGCGCATTTCCGGGAGATAAGTTCGGGCAGGCGACCCCAACAGCGCCCCGTCCGCAGCGCGCCGAGTACCTTGTAGCCGGCCTCACCACTACCATAACGTCGAATCTGACCAACGACTTTCATTTCAACTTCATCCGTAACTACTGGGCGTGGTCGACAGCGGCGGGCGCGCCTCAGTTGGCCGGCCTCGGCGGCGCTCTCGAGATCGGCGGTGAATCGGCCAGCGCGCTGATTCCCTACAACGTCAACACGCAAAGCACCCGCGAGCGAGCCTGGGACGGCCACGACCAGATGTATCGCGACGATCTGAGCTATCTGCGCGGCAATCACCTGATCTCTTTCGGAGGCTCCTACCAGCGCAACTTCGACTACTACACGCGCAACGATAACGGCGGGTCGGTGGACGCGTCCATCGTCTATCAGATCGGCAACGGGACCGGCATAGCGATGCCCGCGGCTTATCTGCCGACTGGTTTACCCACCAGCCAGGTTTCCAACTGGTCGAATCTGTACGCCGAGGTGCTGGGACTGGTTTCGCAGCCGCAGGTGATGTACACCCGCAGCGGACCGCAACTTACTTTGCAGCCGGCCGGCGAGCCGACTTCAATTCATGCCATCGTTCCGAGCTACAACACCTATTTCTCAGATACCTGGCATGTGCGTCCATCGATAACGCTGACTTACGGGCTGGGCTACGAGATCGAAATGCCGCCCTATGAGCTACAGGGCAAGCAGGTGCAGCTGGTGGACGACAGCGATCAGCCGATCAGCCTGACATCCTACTTAGAAGCCAAACAGAAAGCGGCGCTGGCGGGACAGGTGTACGATCCGGAAATCGGTTTTGCCACCACTCCCAACGTGGCCGGCGGCGGTAAGTATCCGTTCAAGCCGTTTTATGGCCAGTTCAGCCCTCGTCTGGCGGCGGCGTGGAATCCTCACTTCGGCAGCGGTCTGCTCGGCAAAGTCTTAGGCAATAAACAAACCGTGGTGCGCGGCGGGTACAGCCGGATCTACGGCCGCCTGAATGGCGGGCGCGTCGTAGGCAGCCCGGTGCTCGGCGCCGGTCTGGAACAGGTGGTCCAGTGCATCGGCGCCAGCAGCTCAGGCCAATGCCTCGGAACCAGCGGCGTTACTCCGGCGACGGCATTTCGAATTGGCACGGACGGTCTGGTCGCTCCTCTGCCGGCCGTCACCCCCACCCTTGCGCAGCCTTATTTCCCTGGAGTCGGGGGCAACGCGGAGGCTGGCGACGGTGCGGGGGTCGATATTAACTTCCGGCCCGACCGCTCCGACGAATTCAACCTCACCATCCAGCGCGCTATCTCGCAGAAGCTGCTCGTGGAAGTCGGTTACATCGGGCGTATCATCAGAAACGAATACAACCTGATCAATATCGACGCCGTTCCCACCATGACGACCCTTAACGGCCAGAGCTTCGCTAATGCATTCGCGAATCTGTATGAGGAAGTGAGCGGTGGCCAGGCCATTCAGCCCCAGCCGTTTCTCGAAGCGGCGCTCGGCGGACCCACCTCTTCTTACTGCAAAGCTTACGCCAGCTGCACGGCCGCCGTGGCCGCGCTGCAGAAGACAAACATTACCACCACCCAGGTCTACACTTTGTGGTCGAATCTCAATGCGGCTTCCTCCTGGATACTGGGCCGGACCCTGCTGGCCTCACCGGCGGTCAACGGCGGAGCGGTGGGAGCGCAGCTGACGTCTTACGAACTTGCGGCCAGCAATGGTTACGGTAACTATAACGCCGCTTTCGTCTCCTTCACCGCGCGGGACTGGCATGGCCTGACGACGCGTTCAAACTTTACCTGGGGCCGCGCCATGGGCACCGGCGCATCGGCGCAGAGCAGCAGTTCTCAAACCGTGCTCGATCCCTGGGATCTTCACGTCTCCTATGGACCTCAGTCGTTCGACATTAAATTCGTTTATAACCTCGCCATGATTTACCACACCCCCTGGTTCCGGCCGCAGACCGGTTTTGTGGGAAGGGTGCTGGGAGGCTGGTCGATTGCGCCTCTGTTTACCGCCCAGAGTGGGTCCCCGCTCGAGGTCGGCATCGGCACCGGCAGCACCGCGAATTCTCAATCGTTCGGCGAAGAGTATGGCAACAGCAATACCGCCAATGAGAATGCCGTGCTGATCGCCCCTTATAACGGCGGCAACTCCGCTCATGAAAACGTTGTGGCCGTCGGCGCCGGCACGAACGGCAATGCTTCGGCGGGCGGATCCGGTATTAATATGTTCACTAATCCGGCGGCAATTCTGGCGGAGTTCCGTCCGCTGATTCTGGGACTCGATACCACCGGCGGCGGAGCGGGCGTGCTGCGCGGCCTGCCCACCTGGAATCTGGACGCCACCGCAAGCAAGGAAATCCGCGGTACAGAACGAATCGGAGCCACCCTCATCTTCCAGTTCACCAACATACTGAACCATTTTCAACCGGGGAACCCAAGTCTCAATATCGACAGCCCTCAGACCTGGGGAGTGATATCGGGTCAGGGTAATTCGCCGCGCCAGATGGAGTTCGGGCTGCGCATCCATTTTTAGAAATCACGAGAGAGCACAAAACTTATGCACACGCGAAGAAAACTCATGTTACCGGTTGCGGCCGCGATACTGCTGGCAGCGGCAGGCTCGGCCTTCGGGCAGGGGTCCATTACTCCGCCTAAGTACGGCGAGTATACCGTTGGCGACGATTATTACCTCGCTAACTATACACAGTTGCTGGATTACTGGAGCAAGGTGTCTAAGGAATCGGACCGGATTAAGATCGTACAGATCGGTAAGACGGCCGAAAACAGGCCTTTCATGATGGCGATCATCACCTCGCCCGCCAATCATAAGAACCTGGCTCACTATAAGGAAATCTCCCAGAAGCTGGCCCGAGCCGAAGGACTGACCGACGCGCAGGCTCGCGCCCTGGCCAGTGAGGGCAAGTCAGTGGTCTGGATTGATGGCGGCCTTCATGCCACCGAGTGCATCAACGCGCAGGCTCTTTTCACCGAGACTTATGACCTTCTGACCCGTAACGATCCTGAAACACTGCGCATCCTCAACGACGATATCCTGCTGCTGGTCCCGGCTAATCCGGACGGAATGGAGCTGGTCTCCAACTGGTATATGAAAGAGAGCGATCCTAAGCTTCGCAATACCAATTCCATCCCCCGGCTTTATCAGAAGTATGTGGGGCACGACGACAATCGCGATTCCTACATAGCCAACCAGCCGGAGACCGAAGCGATCAATCGTCAGATGTACGTCGAATGGATTCCGCAGATCATGTACAACCAGCACCAGACGGGCCCGGCGGGCTCGGTGCTATTCTTCTCGCCGTTCCGCGATCCTTTCAACTACAACCAGGATCCGCTGGTTCCTATCGGCATTGATCTGGTATCGGCGGCGGTACATGAACGGTTTCTGGCCGAAGGCAAGCCCGGAGCGGTGATGCGGTCCAATGCGCCTTACTCCACATGGTTCAACGGCGGCGACCGCACTACAACCGGCTTTCATAACCAGATAGGCCTGCTCTCGGAGATCATTGGAAATCCTACGCCTATGAGTATCCCCCTGGTAGCTTCGAAACTTCTGCCCAACGGAAACCAGCCGGCGCCCATCGGACCGCGCGCGGAATGGCATCAGCGCCAGAGCATCGATTATGTGCTGACTGCCGACTACGCGATTCTTGACGTGGCGTCGCGTTTCCGCGAAGAATTTCTGTTTCGCATCTACCGCGCGGGTAAAAATTCCATCGAGCACGGTAACGAGGACTTCTGGACGCTTACCCCAAAGCGCATAGCCGGCATGGAAGCGGCCTATGAAAAGGACCAGATAGCTGCGGGAGTTGCCCCGCGACGAGGAGCGGGCGGCGACGCTCCCGCCGGCGATGTCGGCGGTGGTGGAGGTTTCAATGCGGGCATGCCCCTGAAATACTGGGAACAGCTTCATACCCCGGAGACGCGCGACCCTCGCGGCTACATAATTCCGTCCGATCAGCCGGATTTTCTGACCGCCACCAAGTTTGTAAATGCCCTCATCAAATGCGGTGTAGTGGTGGATAAGGCCACTAAAGAATTCGAAGTCGCAGGCAAGAAGTATCCGGCCGGGTCCTATGTGGTTCTGGCGGCCCAGGCGTTCCGGCCGCATCTGCGCGATATGTTTGAGCCCCAGGACCACCCTAACGACTTTGAATATCCGGGCGGCCCTCCCAGACCGCCTTACGACATTACCGGATACACTCTCGCCTTTCAGATGGGCGTGCAGTTCGACCGGATTCTGGACGGCTTTCAGGGCCCGTTCGAGAAAATCCCCGATGTGCTGAAACCGCCGGCGGGCAAGGTCGCGCCCGCGTCCGGAGCCGCCGGCTATTTGCTAAGCCATCAGGTGAACGACTCGTTCACCGGCACCAACCGGTTGCTGGCCGCCGGTGAGGATGTTTACTGGCTTAAAGCCGACTTCACGGCCAATGGTAAAACCTACCCTGCCGGCACGATTTATGTTCCGGCCAAAGCCAGTACCGGACCATTGCTGAATCAGCTGGCCAGTGAGATCGGCCTGAGTTTTGACGCTACGAAAACGAAGCCTGCGGGAGAAGCCCTCAAGCTGAAGCCGGTGCGGATTGGTTTGTGGGATCGTTATGGCGGCAGCCAGGAGTCCGGCCACATTCGCTGGATGTTCGAGCAGGCGTTTCCGACATCGTACGAACTCGTCTACGCACCCACTCTCGACGCCGGTAACCTAAAAAGCAAGTTCGACATTCTGATATTTCCGAGCGGAGCCGTGCCTGGCGAAGGAGGACGTGGCGGACGCGGCGGCGGAGGACGCGGCGGAGCGGCTGGCGGGGCGGCAGGGGTTGCCGATGCGGCAGCGGCAGGCGGCCGAGGCGGACGAGGAGGAAGGAGCGGCAGGGGCGGAGGAGCCCAGGTTCCCGACGAATATAAGGACGAAGTCGGCAATATCACGCTCGCGACCACCGCGCCGCAACTCCGCAAATTCGTCGAGGAAGGCGGCACTATACTCACCATTGGGAGTTCTGCCGGTCTGGGTAACTGGCTCGGCGTTCCCGTCGTAAGCGCTCTCACCGAAATGGGACCGGACGGCAATCAAGTGCGGCTCAGCCAGTCGAAATTCTACGTTCCCGGGTCGGTTCTGCAGGCCAGCGTGGATAACACTGCGCCCGTTGCCTATGGCATGCCGGACAAGCTGGACATTTTTTACGACAACAGCCCGGCGTTCAAACTGGTTCCCGGAGCGAACCTCAAGAACACACACCCGATCGCCTGGTTTGCCGGTCCCGAGCCCCTGCGGAGCGGTTGGGCCTGGGGAGAACACTACTTAAACGGCGCGGTGGAAGCGGTGGAAGCCAAGGTAGGCGAAGGAGAGGTCTATCTGTTTGCACCCGAGATCACTTTCCGCGGGCAATCGCATGGGTCGTTCAAATTCCTGTTCAATGCGATCGACCTGGCCGGCGCCTCGAAGGCGCAGTTGCCGTAAAGCAGGGCGGGGGGCCGACTGCATCTCCCACAAATCCCGCGACGAAAAAGGGGCAGGAGCCTATCGAGCGTTCGCCGTCGGCAAGTCCGATGCTCTTCTCCGGAAACTTCGGCTCGCGGACCTTAGCATCATTCGCAGGTTCGGCTTCCACCGCAAACCCGGCCTCGCGCGGAATCACTTCGCCCCGGCCCGCACACTCAGCCGCAGCGCCACCTGTAGCAGACACAAGCATATCCCGACTGGAAGCGGCGAGTTTGTCAGCCCTTCCATTTCCGCAGGGATCTTTCGCTCTGGATAAAAGCAAAATGAACGGAAAATCGGCGGTCAGACGTTTGGGCGACATGCGGGCTCAGTTGTCGCCCATCGGAAGCCACGCAGTTGCAACAAGCTGTCCGCTGAAAGCCAGCACCGCGTCCGACAGTCCTTTATGTTCCACTACCGGTCCTTGCTGCTCCTGGTTGTGCCAGCCGGTTTCAGAGCGTTGCAGACGGTTGCCGTTCACCTGTTTTTCGCCGAAGGGTTGCATCCGGTTCCAAGCTGTCGCAAACCGTTGCTCAGAGCAGGGATTTAAATTTTGTCCGGAAATCCCGTTCTGGGAGGCTCCCGACGAAACTCGGGATGCGCTGCGAGCCTCCCGCGTCGTCTCGCCCCGCCCAAGCCCAACAGAGTAACAGCCGACCCTATCGTGGGCGGCAACGGCGACCTTAGTGCTGGACCAAACCAATCTCGACGCAGACATCCTCGGCGTCTGTCACGTCCCGGCTCACGTAACTTACCCGCGGCATTGCTCCCGGGTTCGGCGCCTGCGGACAAATGATCTGGATCGACATCGCCGGCGTTCGATCCCGACCCAGCTCGTTGGTCAATTCTCCCCGAAGCTCCATGTAGCCGCGCGCTTCACCCATGACGGCGCTTGCGGCACGGATCGCCTGGATGGCCATTCGCGGGTCATCGTCTTCAAGTGCTTTCGTGAGAATCTGCTGCGCCTTGTCGTAAAGTCGCTCGACCCGCCGCTCGCCGGCCCGAACATCCTCCAGGAGGGAGGCGGTACGCACCAGATCCCGAGCATCTTTGTTTCGCGCGATCGCCTCGGTTACATGGGTCCGATGCCGCGCGATGTTCGTTTTCGCTGTCCCGAAATGGCCCGCTATGTCCCGCAACGATGTCCCGGCAACGATAGCTCGCTCGATTTCGAGCCGCTGCGGGTGTTTGCAGATG
>Ga0302319_10021624_pt1 | contig 11586 bp, 12 predicted proteins | sample Bog_T0_2_FD_203319 | JGI IMG/M metagenome (GOLD analysis project Ga0302319, IMG submission 203319) | Peat permafrost microbial communities from Stordalen Mire near Abisko, Sweden - Bog_T0_2 | ecosystem: Environmental > Terrestrial > Soil > Wetlands > Peat | place: Sweden: Abisko, Stordalen Mire...
TGCCGGGGCTGCGGCCGGGATGGCAGCGACGTTCAACTGCCCGATGTCTGCGACGCTTCTGGCCGTCGAGATTCTGCTATTCGAATGGAAGCCGCGGTCGCTGGTGCCGGTGGCGATCGCCTGTGTGACCGCCGGCGCGGTTCGTCGATTGCTGCTGGGGCCTGATAGCGTGCTGCAGATGGTTCCAACCGGTGCACCGGTGTATCACTCCGCAATGCTGGGGGCATTGGTCCTGGGAATTATTGCGGCGTTTGTGGCCGCAGGTTTGAGCAAGTCCGTGCACTTCTTTGAGTCAATGTTTGAGCGTCTGCCGATCCACTGGATGTGGTGGCCTGCGATCGGTGGTGTCGTTGTCGGATTATGCGGCTACATCTTTCCCGAATCACTGGGAGTTGGGTACAGCGTCATTCAACAGCTGATTTCGGGCGACGCAGGATGGAAGCTGTTAGCGGGAATTTTGGTTATTAAGAGCCTCAGCTGGGCGTTCTCATTGGGGTCGAATACTGCTGGGGGAATTCTTGCGCCGTTGCTGATGATTGGCGGAGCGCTTGGTGCGGCACTCGGCCATCTGATGCCGATCATGAGCACTGGAGCATGGGTGTTGGTCGGTATGTGCTCCGTGCTTTCGGCAGCGATCGGTGCTCCGCTTACGTCGGCGATGCTTGCTTTGGAGTTGACACACAACGGCGGCCTTATGCTGCCGGTGTTGTTGTCGTGCGTGGCTGCTTATGCGGTGAGCGTTCTAGTGATGCCGCGTTCCATGCTGACCGAGAATCTTAGTCGACGAGGGCTTCACCTCAGCAGAGAGTTCGGTGCGGATCCTCTCGAGGCCATCCTGGTATCACAGGCAATGCATACCAGTGTTTTCGCGCTTCCTGAGGGGGCCACACGGAAGGATGCTGCTGACTGGCTAAAAAAGATGGAGGAGCGTGGAAGTGAGGCATGGTCTCACTGGCAGCGGATCTTTCCCTTGGTGGACAGCGAAGGTCGCTTGACGGGCACGCTGACGCGTTCGCAGTTGATTGGGGCTGCTCGGAAGGAAGATCTTTCTACCCCCCTGGCGGTAGACGCCAATCGAGATCCAAGAACTGTTTCGCCGATCAGTACGCTTCGCACTTGCGCTATGTCGATGGCGGAGTCGAAGCTGACTTCCTATCCGGTCGTTAGTGCGGACGGCAAACTGCTCGGCGTGATGACGATCAGCGATCTGCTGATGGGACGCAGTGAAGAAGCTCATCGCGAGAGAGATCGTGAGCGTGTTCTGCGACTGCGTTGGCCCTTTGGTTCAGTCACCGGATCAAGAAACTCGGGTATACACACGGAACCTGTGATTGCTTCGCCCGAGCAGGCGGAAAAATCCAATTAGGCGATGGGCTGGATAGCGGACCCACCGGTCAGGGTTGAGAGACGCCGAAGAGTTCCGCCATTTCATCGTGGAGGAATCCCTGTCCCGGCTTGTACGGCTGGATCCATTTTCCATCAAGAACGAACTGCGGGATGGCGCGCTTACCAGTATTAGCGATTACCTGCGCGGCAGCGCCGGGCGTCGTCTCGATATTGATCTCTTTGAAGGGGATGGCGTGCAAGTTGAGAAAGCGCTTGGCCTCGCGGCAATCGCGGCACCAGTCGGCTGAGTAGACAAGAAGCTCCATGCATCTATTGTCGCCGATTCGTGGATGCCGGGGAAGGGTATACTGTTGGAGTTCGGGCCTCATCCGCGTCAACAGAGCGGAGCGGCACTGGAGAGAACCATGAGCTTAACGCAACTCCGTGACCACGGAGGCAGTCTGGCCGTACGTCCTGTGACGGCGCAAACCCTTATCGAAATGAAACATGCTGGCCTTGCGATTACTGCATTGACAGCCTACGACTACCCTACAGCGCGCCTGGTGGACCAGGCTGGCATCGATCTCATCCTAGTGGGTGATTCGGTCGGCATGGCGGTGCTTGGATATGAAAGCACCTTGCCGGTCACGATGGAGGAGATGCTGCACCATACGCGCGCGGTGGCACGTGGAGTGAACCGGGCGTTCCTGGTGGCCGATATGCCCTTCGGGTCGTATCACTCTTCCACGGACGAGGCGATCCGAAATGCGACCCGGTTCATCAAGGAAGCGGGTGCGCATGCGGTGAAGATCGAAGGCGGCGAGCGACGCGCCGGGCTAGTGCGAAGGATGACCGAGGCGGAGATTTCGGTCGTCGCGCATATCGGTCTCACTCCGCAGTCGGTTCATCGAATGTCTGGCTATAAGGTTCAAGGTCGCTCTGTTGAGGCGATCGAAGGCTTGTACGCAGATGCGATCGCGTTGCAGGATGCTGGAGCAGTGGCGATCGTGCTTGAGGGGATTCCGCGCGAAGTTGCTGCCGAGATTACGACGCGATGCGCGATACCAACGATCGGCATTGGCGCTGGCCCCAACTGCGACGGCCAGATCCTGGTGTTCCACGATCTGTTCAACCTGACTTTTTCAGAGCCTGCAAAGTTCGTCCGTCGCTACGCAGATGCGGCCAGTTTCTTCTCCATCGCTCTGGACCAATATCGCTCTGACGTGACGACCCACACTTTTCCGGCTGATGCTGAGAGCTACCATCTTTCGCGTGAGGTTGCTGCCTCGATCGATCTACAGGGCGAGGCACTTTTGAAGAGCACGCTTGAACCTGTAGGGAAAGAGTAACGATGGAAATCATTCGAACTGCTTGTGAGATGCAGCAGGCTTGTCGGGGCCTCAAGAAGAACGGAATTCTGGGTCTAGTACCCACCATGGGCGCGTTGCACGATGGGCATCTTTCGCTGATGCGTCGGGCACTGGAGGAATGCGATGCAGTTGCGGCGTCCATCTTCGTAAACCCCACGCAGTTCGTGGCCGGCGAAGACTACGAGACATACCCTCGCACCTTTGACGAAGACCGCACAAAACTGGAAGCCGCCGGCATCGACCTGCTCTTCGTGCCAAGTGCGCAAGAGATGTATTCACTTGGGACGAGGACGTTTGTCGAAGTGTCAGAAATTGGAGATCGACTGGATGGAGCGTCGCGCCCGGGCCACTTCCGCGGAGTGGCTACCGTCGTTGCGAAACTCTTCAACATTGTGGGTCCAGACCGCGCGTATTTCGGCCAGAAGGATGCCGCACAAGTTGCAGTACTTCGAGCGATGATTCGGGACCTTAATTTTCCCGTGCAGTTAGTAGCTTGCCCGATTGTTCGCGAAAAAGATGGGCTGGCGATGAGTTCTCGCAATCGTAACCTGTCTACGCAGGATCGCGGAAGGGCGCTGATTCTGCATCGAGCTTTGGAGAATGCTTGCGATCTGCTCGAGGCGGGCGAAACCCAAGCAAACATTTTGACGGATGCACTCTTGGAAGTATTCGCTACGGACGAAGCCATCCGCCTGGACTATGCGGCAGTCGTGGATCCATTCACCTTGCTTCCTGTTGTCGATACCACGAAGGGCGCGTTAATCGCCATTGCTGCCTGGGTTGGACCGACACGGCTGATTGATAACATTCTCACTGAAAATCTGACAGTTGAAAGTCTTCATCTTGACCGCGGCTCGATGGAGGAGATGCATGCCTGACAGTTGCAATGTGTTGCTGGGAGTGTGTGGTGGCATCGCCGCGTACAAGTCGGCGGAGTTGGTGCGCGAACTGCAGCGGCGTGGCGCAACGGTTCGGGTCATCATGACACGCTCTGCGCAGGAATTTATGCAGCCGCTAACGTTTGCTTCGCTTACTGGCTATAAAGTTTTCAGCGATCTTTGGGAGTCGCCCTCTGATGCTTCGGTCATTGAGCACATTGCCCAGGCGCAGTGGGCAGACGTTCTTCTGATCGCTCCAGCGACAGCAAATACGCTTGCGAAGTTAGCCCATGGACTCGCTGATGACTTTCTTTCTGCGACTTATCTGGCTACCGAAGCGATGGTTATTCTCGCTCCCGCGATGAACGTGAATATGTGGAAACATCCCGCAACGCGTGCGAACGTTTCTACGCTAGAGCAACGAGGACATCGCATTGTTGAGCCCGGTAGTGGGTATCTGGCGTGTCGGATGACGGGCGATGGAAGACTTGCGGACACCGAGACAATTGTCCAAGAAGTATTTGCGAATATGCATCGGCGAAAGGATCTCGTTGGCGAAACCGTTCTGATCACTGCCGGTGGGACGCGTGAGCCGATCGATCCAGTCCGGTTCCTGGGAAATCGTTCCAGCGGGCGCATGGGATACGCATTGGCGGCGGCTGCCGAACAGCGGGGAGCGCGTGTGATTCTTGTGTCGGCGGCAATAGGTCTGCCGCGACCGCCGCGCTGCGAAGTTCTGGCGGTCGAGACTGCGGAAGATATGCATGCGGCCGTACTGTTCCGTCTGCCTGAGGCCACAATGGTGATCAAGGCGGCTGCGGTGGCGGACTTCCGCGTGCGTCATATCTCTGCCTACAAGCTGCATCGTGACGCTCCGCCGATTCTCGAGTTAGAGGCGACCGAAGATATTGCGCGCAGTGTCGCCGAGAGGAAGGCGCCGGGCACGCTTCTGATTGCGTTTGCGGCGGAGATGGGGCTGGATGTTCAGCGGGCCCGCGAGAAGCTTGTTCGGAAAGGTGCTGATGCGATCGTCCTCAACGACGTAAGCCGGCCAGGCATCGGTTTTGACTCGGATCGGAATGCTGTCGTGTTTCTCACGAGTGAATCGGAGATACATCTCGCGGAGTCGTCCAAGAGCGACATCGCTGCGCAGATTCTTGACCACGCTGTAGCGCTGCGTTCCCACCGCTTGGTAGCACAATAACCCTCAATGGCCAACATTTGCGGACGCGTGTTCAGGCATCGTTACTGTTCGTGATAGTTGCGGATCAGTCCGCCGTCGATGAAGTAAGTGCTTCCGGTGACATAGGCTCCGTCGTCTGACGCAAGGAATGCGGCCACGCCGGCAACCTCGCCGGGTTCGCCAAGACGGCCCAATGGAATGTTTGCCAATAAGGCGTCAAGCTTCGGCTTGTCCGCCAGCAGTGACTTATTGATCGGCGTATTGATCGCTCCCGGAGCGATATTATTCACCGTGATTCCTGAAGGCCCAAGCTCTACGGCTAAGTCGCGCATCAACATGCGCATGGCGCCTTTGCTCGCGCAGTAGGTGGAAAAGTGCGGAAATACCATGTCCTCATGAACCGATGAAATATTTACGACTCGGCCGGGTTTCTTCGCGGCGATCAGTTTGCGGACAAATGCCTGGGTCAGAAAGAAAGCGCCTTTGAGGTTGACGCCGAGAACCGCGTCGTATTCCTGCTCCGTTACGTCGACGAAGTCAGCGGACTTTTCAATCCCAGCATTGTTGACCAAGACATCACAAGATCCCAACTCAGTCCACGCAGTTTCTATCAGCCGATTGCAATCTGCGACGACAGAGACGTCGGCTTGCACGAGAATCGCCTTGCCGCCCGCTGCTTTAATCTTGTCGACCGTCTCGTCTGCTTCTTGCACGTGATCGACATAGTCAATAACGCAGTTCGCGCCTTCCAGCGCGAGTCGTTCCGCAATGGCTTGTCCGATGCCCGAGCCCGAGCCTGTAACGACAGCAACCCTTCCGTCTAGACGCCCAGCCATTGGATCTCCTTGTTCAACCCTGATTTCTCACCTAGTGGCTTTGATGCGCACTTTCTCCCAGAAGCCTTTTAGAGCGAAAGAACTCTGTCAACATGGTTCCGCATTCTTCGGCAAGAACGCCTTGGACCAGCTCTAGATGATGATTCAGCGCGGGATGGTTCATCACATTAAGGACCGATCCACAGGCTCCGGCTTTTGGGTCGGTGGCTGCGTAGACCAGCCTCGAAATCCGTGCGTGCAGAATAGCTCCAGCGCACATTGAACACGGTTCGAGGGTCGAATAGAGCGTGCACCCCATCAGTCGATAATTTTGCAGAAACTCTCCCGCTGAGCGAAGCGCGACGATTTCGGCGTGGGCCGTTGGATCCGAGGTTCGTAATACGCGGTTATTTCCGCGGGCGATCACCTCGCCTGATGCGGAGGTGATGATTGCACCTACCGGCACCTCTCCCGCAGCCTGAGCGGCTCTGGCTTCTGCCATGGCGTCTAACATTCGTTCCTGATCGACTGAGAGAAAGTCTGTGGGCATCGAGAACAGTTTTACTACTTTGCAGGTTACGGCGCAGTGGTTGTTGTGCTGCCTAGGTCCTTTAGGTAGTTTGCGGAAAGGGTTTTCTTCGCGGTTGCCAATGGCAAGAGAGTTGGATAGAACTGAACGAAGGTGGTATCCACTGCGGCGTGCGCTTCGTGACAGGTGTAGCAGCTGGCAGGCCGCTTAATGAGCTTTGCCACCTTGCTCCCATCGCTCAAGTCATAGAACCTCCAGATTCCATGGTCTTTGACGTGCATTTCCAGACCCATCAACTCGGCACCCTGGGTATGCCCTCGCTTGTTGATGGAGATAGGATTCTGTGCTGCACGAACCTCGAGTATCAGCATGGTTTTATCGGGCCAAGTACCCTTCGCCAAAAAGCCACGATATGCCGGGGGATTGACGAAGACGTTGTCGAACATGGAGTGATCCGCAGCGGCATTCCCCGTCGTGTAGGACATATCGAGTCCCGACGTCAGATAGATCCACTCACGGTAATTCGCGGGCGCTCGAAGGTCACCGTCAGAGGTATAGGCAGGAGCATCGTCCGTTGGCGCGGATGGCGCTTGTCCGCCCGAAATGAAAGTCAAGAGCAAAAGGGCCGCCGCGCATACGATCTGTTTGGTCATGATTATCCAATACGTGGTGTAGGTGGCTAAGTTCCCAGCTAATTGTTATCAATCATTCTTCGGTGAGCGAACCTGAGGCGTTGCCCGGGGGCCGAAGAATCGCTCGATCTCATTTGCCAGGCCGAGTAACGCGCTGGCGCGCTCTATCATGGCTGCATTGTTTAGGTTGAAACTCTTCTGCCATATCGCTTGAATGATTGGGAGAGTTCGATCCGCGACTAGATCAGCGGTGTCCAAGTGTCCAATTGCCTCAAGGATGGCCTCTTCTTCCGGTTCGTATTCGTCAGCGTGTGCGCCTTCGGCGAGATGACCTTCGGGATCAGCTGCCCGCACCAGTTCGCGGATGGATTCAATATCGGGCGGTGGCGGCCACCGCTTGATCTGCAAAGGTTTCATCAGGCAGGCTCCTGTTGCGTCATGCAGTGCAAGGCGCCGAGTCCCCAAATGAAGTCGGTGCAGTGAATGCCTGTCACGGTTCGTTGGGGGAAGCATTCTGCCAGGGTGTTCAAAGCGATGCGGTCGTTGGGATCGTTGAAGGTAGGCACTAAGACTAAGTCGTTCGCGATATAGAAGTTTGCGTAACTTGCCGGAAGTCGCTGACCTTCGAACATTACCGGTGCAGGCATCGGAAGCGTCTTGACGTTGAAGGGCCTGCCTTTCAGATTGCGCGCCTCGCGCAGGCGTTCAAGGTTCTCGGCTAACGGCAGATGGTTTTCATCCCGGGTGTTCGGTTCGACTGCCGTCAGGATGGTATTAAAGCCAACGAACCTCGACACATCATCTACGTGACCGTGCGTGTCGTCGCCGGCGCATCCACGATTGAGCCAAATGACCTTCTCGATGCCGAGATATTGCGCGAAAGCCTCTTCCAGTTGCTCACGAGTTACCCCTGGATTGCGTTGTTGCACATCGCTCAGCAGGCATTCCTCGGTGGTGAGTAGAAGGCCCTCCCCGTTCGTGTCAATCGAGCCACCTTCTAAAACAAGGCGTTTCGTTTTGCCGTCGGGCTGGGTGACTGCCGGTTCGAACGTCTTCATGCCGTAAAGTTTTGCGACTTGTTTCGGGATAAGGTCATCGTTCCGCCAGTTGTCATACTTTGCCCAGGCATTAAATTTCCAATTCGTGAGGGCAATCTCATCGCCGCTTTTTACGAATATGGGGCCGGAATCGCGCAGCCATACGCGGTCGGTACGCCAGCAATGGAAGTGCAGCCGCGCGGCGTTTCCGCCCTGCCTGCGCAGCATATTCAAAGCGCGCCGCTGATCGCTCTCATCGTTTACGAGGATGTGCACATCCTCGACTTGCGAAAGGTGTCGGACAATCTCGCAGTAAACCCAGGGAATCGGTTGGAATTTGTTCGGCCAATCGTCTGGGTTGTGCGGCCAGGCAATCCAGGTCGCTGCATGCCGAGACCACTCAGCGGGCATCCGATAAATACCTTCGACGTCCATCACGTTCCTCGTTATTTGCTGGTTGTGTAGAAGGTGTACGTTGCCTGGTAGGGAACGCGCACCTCATTGGTCTGATGCTCTGCGTCGCAGGCCATGGTCGGAACTCCTGCCTGCGTGTCGGCGCGGCGTACCAGCGTCACGTCGGTCAACATTCCCACAGTCGTGCCATCAGGGTGTGTCTCGACCAGTAGCCAGGGTACGTTTGCAGGGTCTGTGGAAGGCTGCTTCTGTACGACCTTGCCTGTGATCGAGCTACCATCGTTCCATGTCCACGTCGGTCCCACGCTGTGGGTGCCGAGCGCCTGGTGCGTGTTCGGATCAAAGAGCTTCGCTACTGGCATTTCGAGAATCCATTGATAGCTGCCATCCTGCGTGGCGCACTTGTACACCTGCACCCCCAGTCCAACGGCCGTAGCTTTTACGTGAGCGTCTGCTGGTGGCAGAGTGGGGTCTGCTGCCTGGAATAGGCCGAGGATTGCGAGCAGTGCGAAGAAACGAAGCATGGTGAGCCTACCTCCCTGCCTGGAGCTTAGTCCAGGAACCGACTTGTAATTCCGCCATACGCATCGATGCGGCGATCTCGTAAGAACGGCCAGTGCTGCCGGGTTACTTCTACCTCATTCGCATCGAGGTCGGCGTACAGAATCTCTTCTTTATCGTGAGACGCTTTCGCGAGGATTCGTCCGAATGGATCGGCAATGAAGCTTCCACCCCAGAATTCAATTCCATCTGCCGCTGTATGGTCGCCGGGCCCGCGCAGCATTTTGCCATTGTGTTCTACGTCGCCATGCTCGTGGCCGACTCGATTGACGGCGCAGACGAAGACTCCGTTCGCGATCGCGTGTGCGCGCTGGATGGTTTGCCATGCGTCATATTGGCGCTCGCCAAACTCTTGCTTTTCGCTTGGGTGCCAGCCAATCGCGGTTGGGAAGAAGAGGGTTTCAGCGCCCTTGAGCGCCGTGACGCGGGCACCTTCTGGATACCACTGGTCCCAGCAGACGAGGGTTCCAATCTGGCCAGCGGATGTACGTTGGGACAGGAATCCAAGGTCTCCCGGCGTGAAGTAAAACTTCTCGTAGTAGAGCGGGTCATCAGGGATATGCATCTTGCGATAGATCGAGGAGATGTTGTCGGGAGTCGTCGACGCATGGTCGAGGATGGCGGCGGTGTTGTGATAAAGGCCCGGCGCGCGCCGTTCGAAGAGGCTGGCCACCAGCACCAATTTGAATTCGCGGACAACCTCGCTTAGAGCGGCGGTGGACGGCCCCGGAATTGACTCAGATGTCGCAAAGAGGGCGTGGTCCTCGCGCTGGCAGAAGTATTGGGCGCGGAAGAGTTCCGGCAGGCATACGAGTCTCGCGCCATTTTCGCCAGCCTCGCGCACGCGGGCGACCGCCTTTGCGAGATTGGCCTCAGTCGAGGATTCACAGGACATTTGAATGAGACCAACGCGTGTTATCGCCATAGAAATCTTTAGTCCTTGGGAAACAATTTCAGCCAAGCAAAAGGCGCTGGAATGAGCCAGCGCCGCATGACTCGTATCATTTTATCGCGATTTGCGGGATCGTCTTATCTCCGAATCCTCGGCTTCGCCAAGGCTGAGATGTCCCGAGAGACAGTAGATAACCCAGTGGAATGATCCCACGGTATAGGTCTCGGCGGAACCGGGACGCTCTTAGAGCCCTCGCCAGTAGCGGTCGTAAGCGTAGTTGGCCGATGAACAGCGAAAGCTTTCGCGCCTTTATGGGTTTTTAATGGCTGCTTCTGCTAATTTAAGTGAAGACCGAAGCCCAACAATGTGAAGCATTGATCTGATCCCGGATTTGCATTTTCGTTTCAAGCACCACTAAATCAGCCACGGCAGTTTGCTGCCAATGAAGGAGTGCCATGTCGACCGAATTTCGTAACTTTCTGGAGCTGTCGTATGACGAACTGGAAGAGCTAAACCTTAGGGCAAAGGAGCAGCGTAGGAATCGTGTGCCTGCTGATGCCATCCAGGAAGAGCGGCTGAAATATCTCGCAGACACGTCGGGGATCAAGGCCGTCACCGTCCTCTTTTCGGATCTCGAAGGCCGCCTGCATATGCTCGATTACGACAAGAAGTTCCTGGTCAAGAGCTATGATAATTTGACGTTCGATGGCTCTTCGATTCGCGGCTTCACGGCGCAGCGTGAGAGCGATCTTCGCCTCGCGCTTGACTGGAGCGCTTTTTACTGGACGCCTGCCGATGTGTTCGGCTCTGGCAAAGTTCTCGTGTTTGGCGAAGTAATCGACAAAAACGGGACTCATTATTCCGGTGATATCCGCGGCGTCCTGAAGAACTTCGCCGCGCAGCAGTATGAGAAGAACGGTTACACCCTTAATGCGGCGAATGAGATTGAAGGCTTTCTGTTCGATGGCATCGATGCTGAACGCAACTTCCACCAGACAAACTCTTTCGAATACGTCAATCAGGGCGGCTACTATCATTCGCTCCCGGGCGATCCGCTGCGCGAGTTCATTGATTCTGCGGCTGAAGTTCAGCGTGCGATGGGCTTCGAGAACGAAAAGGATCACCCGGAAGTGGCTCCCTCGCAGTTCGAGATCAATTACTCGTATGGTGATGTTGTTGCAGCGGCGGATCAGATTCAGCTCTACAAGCTGATTTGCCGTCAGGTTGCCACGCAGATGGGTATGACGGCGAGCTTTCTGCCGAAGCCGGTGACGGGCGTCAACGGTTCGGGGATGCATACCAATGTGTCGATTTCGAAAGGTGGCAAGAATCTCTTCTGGGATCCTAAGGGCGAAGAGAAGACTTCGAAGCTCGGTTGGAGCTTCGTTGACAAGATTCTGACGCATGGCAATGACATTTGCTTGTTGTTGAATGCGAGCGTAAACGCCTATCGACGGCTCGACCCCCACTTCGAAGCGCCGAACCAGATCAAGGCTTCGGCGGTTGACCGCGGATCGATGATCAGAATCCCCATCGGCAATTCAAAGTCCGCCCGTGTCGAAGTACGTTCGGTTGGTCCCGATGCAAATCCGTACCTTGTGCTTTACTCGGTTTTCAAGACGGGATTGCATGGGCAGACATCGAAGATCAAAAACCTGCGGCAGGCCGAGCGCTATCTGCCCGATAACATTTACACGGCATTGGAGAACTACCGTGGGGCGAGCTGGATCGATGAATTGCTTGGCGCGGACGTGAAAGAGCGGTATGCCGAGCTAAAGCAGGCGTCGGCAGATCGCTGTCCGCGGCTGCTTGGGACCATTGTGAAGCCCTCCGAAATTCAATTCCATCACGACGTGTACAACCAACTGCTGTGGGGTCAATTTTAGCTATCTGCCGCGACCGAAGGCGCACCAGGATACCCTGGTGCGCCTTCTTTCATTTATTGTCTG
>Ga0302319_10021625_pt1 | contig 11585 bp, 10 predicted proteins | sample Bog_T0_2_FD_203319 | JGI IMG/M metagenome (GOLD analysis project Ga0302319, IMG submission 203319) | Peat permafrost microbial communities from Stordalen Mire near Abisko, Sweden - Bog_T0_2 | ecosystem: Environmental > Terrestrial > Soil > Wetlands > Peat | place: Sweden: Abisko, Stordalen Mire...
CGCGATCCGTGGCGGACTTTGCCTCGCAACCGGGAAGCATGTTGAGTCAGGCGCCGGGCACAGACGTGGGCGTGGCGACGCCAAGGGTTGCGGATAAGACCGGCCTCACCGGCAAGTACGATTTCTCTATGGATTTCGATTGCAGGGGTTGCGGCGGCATTACGGCGGCGATGCGCGCGAACATGCCGCAATTAGCCGCGCGCCCGACCCCGGAAGCCACGACCGATCCCGGCAGCGGACTGCCGAATATCTTCAACGCGAATCGAAAGGCAACTTGGGCTGAAAGTGGTCAAGGTGAAGGACGTCCCGGTCGACGTAATCGTGATCGAGCGCGTGGAGAAAGCCCGCTGGAGAATTGACCGCGTGCTGAACCGTTCTGGGGGTAGTTGCAGGAAGACTCGCCGTTCCGTACCGGCTTGCTTACGCGCGCGGCTCGTAAACCCCCAAAACGGTTCAGCACCCGAATTAACCAGCTGAGCCATTCGTGTGTGCCCGCTCGTGATAGACTCTAGTCGCTTTCGAGTGCCGCCATGCCGTACCAGTACAGCCAACCGAGCCGACGAGAACTTCTGAGACTCGCCGGCTTGATCGGCCTCGGCTCGGCAGCACATCCGGGCAACGCTCAACCGGCGCCGGATTCGCAAGTCTCTCTCTTCGACGGCAAGACACTCGACGGCTGGGCTCAGATCGAAAACAACGCCACGTCGTTTTCCGCCGCCGGAATCACGGATACGGCGGCCTTCGCCGTCTGGCTGTCTGATGGATCGGACGCGGTATCCGAGTACCTCCGCAGCCGCCTGCAGGACTCGGTCAAAGGGGATCTGGCCGGCTACTCGCCATCCGCAGCCGACGCCAAAGCCGTCGTCTCCGCGCTCGTGAAGGATCTGAATCAGATCGTATCCGGACCGTCGATTTACGAGAAGTCCCGCTTCAGCGGCATCATTCTCCGCAGAGAGACCGCGGAACTGGCGGCGCGGAATCCCCGCGGCCCGCAGCTGGCCCGCCTCAACAAGCTGCTGCTGGAAGACGCGTATCCCGAAGAGCTGGCTCAGAGCTATTCGACGGGCTGGGTTGTGAAGGACGGGGTCATGGCCAGCACCGGCGAGGGGCGCGGCGTCATTTACACCGTCAACGACTACGCCCGTTTCCGGCTGACGTTCACCATGCGGCACGTCTCCGGCAATCCCGATCATCAGGCCTGCGTGCTGATCTTCTGCACGCGGCCGCAGCCCGAAGAGAATCCTCTCGATGCGCTGGGCGGGATTCAGTTTCAGGTTCCCAACGGCGGACACTGGGACTACCGGCCTGGCAAGAACAACGCGGGTGGCCCCGAGTTCACCAGCGTGACGAAGACGCAGTTCGACGCGCACGCGTGGAGCGAGGTCGAGATCGTGGCCGACGCCGCTGCGGGGACGGCGCGCATGGCCGTCGCTCAGCCGCCCGGCAGCAAGCCGGTTGACGTGCTGGAATTCCGGGACGCCAGCGCAGGCAAGGCGGGGCCGATCGCCTGGCAGATGCACAACGCAGGGTTGTTCGATGAATACAGGGACGTCGCGATCGCGGTCTGAAACGGCCACCGCTCACCTGATAGAACGGTAAAGTACAAAACCGTCATGGCCGAAATCATTCTCATCGCCAACGGCGATCTCCGGCTATCCGCGAATCGCGTCTGCTGGGCCGCGCAGCTGCAGACGGAGGAAGCCGTCATGGCCGCCATCCGCCGCGAGGGGGCTACCGTTCGCCGCGGCCATCCCTTCGATCCCGAAAAAGGCCACGGCTTCATCGATAGCCAGATCCACGGGCTTCGCGTTTTTCGCGAGATTCCCGAAGACGCGCCGATCGTTGTCGTCGAGGCCGTCTGGCAATACAGCCAGCACATTCTCGGCGGATTGGTGAGCCACAAAGGGCCGATCCTGACGATCGCCAACTGGAGCGGCCAGTGGCCGGGACTGGTCGGCATGCTGAACCTCAACGGTTCGCTCACCAAAGCGGGCGTGGCGTACAGCACTTTGTGGAGCGCCGATTTCACCGACGATTTCTTCCTCGATGGACTGCGCCGCTGGCTGAAAGGCGAACGCCTGGTTCACGATCGCAGTCATGTCCGCGCGCTCAAAGACTTCACTCGGATCTCTGCCGACGCCGCCGCGATCGGCGTCGATCTCGCCCGCCAACTGAAGCGCGAAAAAACCATCCTCGGCGTCTTCGACGAAGGCTGCATGGGGATGTATAACGCCATCATCCCCGACGAACTGCTGTTCCCCGTCGGCGTTTGCAAGGAACGGCTGAGCCAGTCCGCGCTCTACGCGGCGATGTTGCAGGTCACCGACGACGAGGCGGCCAGCGTCCGCGCGTGGCTCGAAAACAAAGGCATGAAATTCATCACCGGCCCGGTGCATGAGACCGACCTCACGGACGCTCAGATCGCGCAGCAATGCCGCATGTATATCGCAGCCGTCCGCGTTGCCGCGGATTACGGATGCGAGGCCATCGGCATCCAGTATCAGCAGGGTTTGAAGGATCTCTGCGCGGCGTCCGATCTGGTGGAAGGCCTGCTGAACAATGTGGATCGGCCGCCAGCGCGCGACGCCTCCGGCAAGGTTCTGTTCGAAGGAAAGGCCGTCGTGCATTTCAACGAGGTCGACGAATGCGCCGGTCTCGACGGCCTGATCACGAACCGCGTGTGGACGAGGCTCGGATTCGATCCGGAAACCACGCTGCACGACGTGCGCTGGGGCGAGCCTTACGAAGGCGAGTACGTGTGGGTATTCCTGATCTCCGGCGCTGTTCCGCCGAAACATCTGGTGGGCGAATACGCGGGCGCAGACAGCGTTCGTCAGCCGCCGATGTATTTTCCGAACGGCGGCGGAACGCTGCGCGGGGTGAGTAAGCCGGGCGAACTGGTCTGGAGCCGGATCTTCATCGAAGACGGCGTCCTGAAGGCCGATATCGGACGCGGGAAAGCGATCTCGCTTCCCGCGGAAGAAACAAAGCGCCGATGGGAAGCGACCACCGTACAGTGGCCGATTATGCACGCGGTGCTTTACGGCGTAACGCGCGATCAGCTGATGGGCAAGCACCAGTCCAACCACATTCAGGTCGCGTATGCGCCGGATGCCGAGGGGGCGAACCGCGCCCTGGCAGCGAAAGCGGCGATGTTCCAGGAACTGGGCATCGAAGTCAGTGTTTGCGGCGACAACCACGGGATGGCTGCGTCATGAGCATCGTTGCGGGCGTCGATTTCGGCACGCTGAGCGTTCGGGTTTCCATTTTCGATTCGCTGCGCGGGCGGCTGGGCTCCGGCACGGGCGACTACCCTCTGCATCGCACGAAGAGCGACCCCGACCATGCCACGCAGAGTCACGACGACCACATGAAGGCGCTTGAAGCGGCTGTCCGCGCGGCGCTCGGAGCGGCGAACGTCGAGGGCGCGGCTGTCGAAGCGATGGCGATCGACACGACGGGTTCCAGCGTTGTCCCGGTCGATGAAGAACTTCAGCCGCTCGACGACTATTACCTCTGGTGCGACCATCGCGCCTGGCGCGAGGCCGCCGAAATCACCGCCGCGGCGCGCAGCGCGAAGCTCCCCGCCATCGACTGGTGCGGGGGAACGTACTCCAGCGAGTGGGGCTTTTCGAAGCTCCTGCACTGGCTCCGCAACAATCCCGGCAAGCGCGACCGGTTTGCAACGGCGCTCGAACACTGCGATATGGCCGCCGCGACGTTAACCGGCGTCCGCGACCTCGCCGACATTCCGCGCAGCATCTGCGCCATGGGCCACAAGTGGATGTGGAACCCGCTCTGGGACGGCTTCCCATCCGAAGAGTTTCTCACCTCCGTCGATCCGCTATTCAAAGGTGTTCGCGGCAAGATGACCGGCCGCTTTGCAACGTCGCTCGAAATCGCCGGACGCCTCACTCCCGAATGGGCCGCGCGCCTCGGACTTCGCGCCGGCATCCCGATTCCGGTCGGCGCCATCGACGCGCATTGGGATGCGATCGGCGCGGGCGCGCGGCTCGGCGATATGGTTAACGTCGTCGGAACGTCCACCTGCATCATGGCGATGAGTCCGCGCACGGATCTGATCCCCGGAGTGTGTGGCGTGGTTCCCGGCAGTATTCATCCGGGTCTGACTGGCATCGAAGCTGGACTTTCGGCGACCGGCGATATCTTTGACGCCATCGCCACTCGCGCCGGAACAACGGTAGCCACACTCTCGAACGGACTGGAAGCGTATCGTGCCGGGTCGACCGGCCTGCTTCGGCTGAACTGGGACAACGGCGACCGCACGGTGCTGGTGAATCCCGAACTGGGCGGTGTGACGCTCGGTTGGAAACTTACCAGCACGGCGCAGGATGAGTTGTTCGCGGCCATCGAGAGCAGCGGATTTCACACGCGCATCGTCATCGAGCGCATGGAGGAATTCGGCGTGCCGGTCGACAGGATCATCAACGCGGGAGGCATCCCGCAGAAGAACGCGACGCTGAACGGCGTCTACGCCAGCATTCTGAACAAACCGGTGCTGGTGCCCGAACGCGACGTGACGAGTTTGGGGTCGGCGATCTTCGCGTTTCTCGCCGGGGGAGCTTTCAAGACGGTCGAAGAAGCGCAGGCTGCTTTATCTCCGGGTTACAAGGTGATCGAGCCGGACCCGGCCGACGCAGCGGTTTATGCCGGCATGATCCCGCTTTTTCGCGACTTGTATTTCGAGCTCGGCGAGCGCAGTTCCACGCTTGCAACGTTGCGTGCTATCGCGGCGACCGCGTGACGCCTACTTAGCCGCCGCGGCTTCTGCCGCACCGATCTCCCGCACATAGAGGTTCCGGAAGCGGATCTCCGAACCATGCGTCTGCAATTCGATCGGCCCGGCCGGCAGCACCGGAATCTGGCGGTTGAAGTAGTTGTCCAGCACCGCGCCGTCCACCGTCAGCTTGTCGTTGAACCACACCCACGCGCGCGCGCCGATCATCTTAATGTGGAAAGTATTCCACGTCCCTACCGGGTTATCGGCCTTCACGAGCGGCCACTTGCCGGGGTTATCCGGGTTATCGTTCCACAACGCGCCCGAACCTCTCGGGGCACCGTTCCTGACCTCGCTCGGATTATCGACATCCCAGATCTGCACCTGCGGATAGCCGCGCAGATAGATGCCGGAATCGCCGTTGTGGTTGACCATCAGCCAGTCGACGTACATCTCGAAATCGCCGTAATCCTTCGACGTGCCGAGAAAGACGCCCTTGCCGTCGGAAACGATCTCGCCTCTGTCTTTATCGACGCTCCAGTGCAGATCGCGATCGGCGTTCCACTGCACCTGCATGGCGGCCAGATCGTCTTTCGGGAGCGATGCCTGAATATGCGGACTGTAATCGCCCTTGATGCCGCGCCATCCGGTTAGATCCTTGCCGTTGAACAGCGCCGTGTACCCGGCGGGCGGCGTATTGAGCGGCTTCGTCTGCGGCAGCGCGAACTGCGGCGCGGCCAATACCAGCGCCGCGGCGAATCCCAAACGAGCAAGAGCGATACGTTTCATGAATCCAGCCTCCCGGTCCGCGACATCCACAAACTGAAACTTTACCATCCGGGCCTTCTCGCGGATGTAATATCATCCGAGTGATACCGACATGAACCGCAGAGACTTGTTCAGGGCCGCGCTGGTGGCCTCCGCTTCACCCCTGGTGCGTGCCGCCGATTCACTGGATCTCGCGGCGAACGAGCGCACGCGCGTCCTCAAAGCCGCCGACAAGTATCTCAACGAGCAGCCGGTCACGGTCACGGCAGCTTCTTCTCCCCGCAGCGCCGGCGGTCTTCACGACTTCTTCTCCGAAGGCGACTACTGGTGGCCCGATCCGAAGAATCCCGACGGCCCCTACATCCAGCGCGACGGCATGAGCAATCCCGATAACTTCGTCGAGCACCGCCGCGCCATGATCCGGCTGAGTCTGATTGTGCCCGCGCTCGCCGCTGCCTGGAAGATCACAAAACAGCGCAAGTATGCCGACCATGCCGCGCGTCATCTGCGGGCCTGGTTTATCGACGACGCGACCCACATGAATCCGAACCTTCTCTACGCACAGGCGATCAAAGGGAAGTTCACCGGACGCGGCACGGGCATCATCGATACGCTGCATCTGGTGGAAGTGGCGCGCGCGGCGTCGAGGCTCAATCTTCCCGCCGTCGACCTCGCGGGCGTGAAAAAATGGTTCGCGGCTTACACCAACTGGATGAACACCCACGAGTACGGAATCGCCGAGCGCAACGCGACCAACAACCACGGTACCTGCTGGGTGGCGCAGGTGGCCGCGTTTACCGAACTGACCGGCGACGCGCAACTCACCGCGGACTGCCGCGACCGCTTCATGACGGTCCTGATTCCCGGGCAGGAAGTGGCTGACGGGAGCTTCCCGCAAGAACTCCGCCGCACCAAGCCGTACGGGTATTCGCTGTTCAATCTGGATGCGTTCGGTATCATCGCGCAGACGCTTGGTTTGTGGAAGTGGCAGCTTCCGGACGGTCGCGGCATGGCGAAGGCCATGGAGTATATGTACCCGTACATGCTGGATAAGAAGAAGTGGCCGCTTCCGCCGGACGTCATGTACGACAAGGAGTGGCCGGTCCGACAGCCGTGTCTTCTCTTTGCCGGCCTGGCGTTGGGCAAGCCGGAGTACATTGCTCTGTGGCGTAAGCTCGACCCTGATCCGACCGTCGAAGAAGTGCTGCGGAATTATCCCGTGCGGCAGCCGCTACTATGGGTGTAGATGGCGGGCAGTCAGCTCTCGTCTGGTCGGCTTGCGCTTGAGCGCTGGACGCGATTGGCGCGATGAGCGGAATCGAGAGCATTGTCATACTACAAACCGGTCGGGCGGTATGGCGGATTATTTCTGTTCGCTGCAGCGGCGTGGGGTCAGCAGTATGTCATTTCGACGGTGGCCGGAGGTGCGTCGCTGCAGACGCCGGCCGCCGCACTGACGTTGGCGGTCGCGTCACCCGTCAGCGTTGCGACTGACAGCGCCGGCAACACCTATTATTGTGACGCCGCATCCGTATATAAGCTGGATCGGAACGGTGTGGCAAACCGAATAGCGGGTAATTCCCGGCCGGGCTATTCCGGGGACGGCGGCGCTGCGACGAGCGCACAACTGAACGGACCGGCGGGAATAGCCTTTGATGCGGCGGGAAACATGTTCATCGCCGATGCCGACAATGAAAGAATCCGAAAGGTGTCCACGGCCGGGATCATCACGACGGTGGCCGGCAGCAGCAGCATTCGGCTTTATTCCGGCGACGGCGGACCGGCGGTAAGTGCGCAGTTGTGCACTCCGGAAAACGTTGTCGTGGATCGGTCAGGCAACCTGTTTTTTGCGGATACCTGCACCCACCGCATCCGGATGGTCTCGAGGAGTGGAATTATCACCACGGTGGCAGGTTCCGGTGTTCAGGGTTATTCCGGGGATGGCGGACCAGCCGTGACTGCTCAGCTGAATTTCCCCTATGGCATTGCGCTGGACGGATCGGGCAATCTGTTTATTGCGGATACTCGCAACAATAGCGTTCGAATGGTTTCCGCGAACGGAAATATTACTACAGTGGCCGGAACTGGCACGGCCGGCTATTCCGGAGATGGCGGACTGGCGATCAATGCACAGCTCAGCTTTCCTGCAGGTATCGCCGTCGATGGATACGGGAGTATTTTCGTTGCCGACACCTTGAATCAGCGTGTCCGAATGATCTCTGCAAACGGCATCATTACAACTTAGGCGGGAACCGGAACGGCTGGATTTTCCGGGGATGGCGGGCCAGCCATGGGGGCGAACCTCAACGATCCGGAAAAACTTGCCGTTGATGAGTCGGGCAACCTCCTGATTGCGGATGTGAATAACAACCGCATCCGCCAGATCTCGGTCGACGGAATCATCACCACCGTCGCCGGAAATGGCAGTGCTGGTTATTCCGGGGATGGCGGGCCAGCGACTTCTGCGGAGTTCGGCTCCTTGCTGGGCATCGCTGTCGATGGGACGGGGGACATCCTCGTCGCGGATTACTATAACAACCGCGTCCGGGAAATATCCACCAATGGGATTGTCACGACGGTCGCCGGGACTGGCACGCCGGGCTTTTCCGGCGATGGCGCTTCGGCCATGGGCGCACAGTTATCGCAACCGCGTGGCGTTACGGCCGATGGCGCTGACAATCTCTATATCGCGGATTCCGCCAACAACCGTATTCGGAAGGTCTCGCCGAACGGGATCATCAATTCTGTGGTTGGCGGCGGCACTTCGTATTTGGTCGGCGGGCTCGCGACCAACGCGCACCTGGATTTTCCGTCGGGCGTTGCCATCGACGGGGCGGGCAATCTCTATATTTCCAATGCCGGTGACGTCTGGAGCATTTCAGCAAACGGAATTGTGGCCTCGTCGTGGTCGGAGGCCGGGAGCCCGGCTGGCATCGCCCTCGATCTGTCAGGCCGCATTCTGGTCGCGAACGCAAACGATAATTACAGTGACGTGGTGCAATTCTTGCCAACAGATGGATCCGCCATACCCGTGGTGGGTATACCTCACACTCTGGGCGGATTTTACGGAGACGGTGGCCCGGCAACAAGTGCGGCCGTGTACGATCCGGAAGGCATGCCACAGACAGCTCAGGCAATTTTTACATTGCGGATACGCACAACAATCGTATACGGAAGGTCTCCGCGGGCGGGATCATTACGACCATTGCGGGTAGCGGCCCCAACGACAGGTCTGGCGGTACGGGTGCCTACACGGGTGACGGTGGGCCGGCGACGAGTGCCCAATTGTACAACCCCTCAGGCGTAGCAGTCGATGCCGCCGGCAATATCTACGTTGCCGATGCACGGAATCAAGCGATTCGAAAGCTGATGCCGATCAACCAGGCCGTCAGGATCAGCGCGGTAGTCGATGCCGCCAGCGAAAGCGCGGTGCCGATTTCTCCGGGGAAGATAGTGGTTATCTACGGGTACGGACTGGGCCCATCGACTGGCGTGATCGCCTCCCCGGTCAACGGCACATTTGGGACGCAGCTTTCCGGCACCACAGTTTCCGTCAACGGCATCGCCGCGCCCGTTTATTACGCGTCCGCAACCCAGGTGAACGCCATCTTGCCCTATGCGGTTTCAGGAACCACAGCGAGCGTGGTAGTGGTCTATCAGGGCGCGGTCTCGCCGGCGTTTTCCGTTCCCGTTGCCCCATCGTCTCCCGGCTTCTTCAGCTACAACGCGACCGGCGCGGGACAGGCCGCGGCAATCAACGTCGTGGATGGCACGCTCAACACGGCGGCCAATCCGGTGAAGACGGGAGGGTACATTTCCTTTTATGCAACCGGCGAAGGCCAGACTAATCCGGCCGGTATCGATGGCAAGCTGGCCACGCTGCCGCTTCCGGCGCCCACCCTTCTTGTGAGTGTTACGGTCGGCGGCGTACCCGCGTATGTCCAGTATTATGGCGGCGTGTACGGCGCAGTTGCAGGTCTGATGCAGGTCAACGTTCAGATTCCGGCGGGCGTTCCAGCCGGCGGGTACGTACCTGTAGTCCTCAAGGTGGGGAACGCATCCACTGTCAATGGCGCGCTCTGGATCGCGGTATCGAATTAGCGCTGGCGCTCAAGCAGTCGCTTCCGCAACGTCTGAACATCGGCGGGGCTCAGCTTCAAACCCTCGCCGACATAGGCATCGAACGATCCGTACTCCGAACCGACCGCGGCAAACGCGGATTCGAGATAGCTGCGATCCGCGCTCATCAGGATTCCGATCGTCTCCGGCGGCATCGCGGAGACGACCGGAGACGCGCTCGGCGCCGTCGCAGCCATGGCTTTCCGTCGGGCTATCTCCGCGGCCACTGTGTCATTACTCCGCAGGTAGTCCTCGTAAATGGTTTCCCGAGCAACGCCCAGCAAAGTCTGCAGGAACGCCGATACGACTCCCGTACGATCTTTCCCCGCCGTGCAATGGATAATCGCGGGCTCATCGCCGTGGGCGAGCGCAAGCAGAACCTGGCCGATTTCAGGCGCCCCGTCGATCGCGATCCTCGCGGTGATCGCCTGCATCGCCGCCGTCGCGTGTTCTGGTTCCACATTACCGGCAAGCAACGTCTGCAGCACATCGGACGGATCCGACTTCGGGTCGAAACCCACCGAGACCGGATGAATCGCCGGACGGCGCCAGACCGTCGGCGCTGAAACGCGTTCTCCGTCGGTGCGCAGGTCGAATATTCGGCCCACCCCCAGCAATTCGAGCGTCCCGATATCCGCTGCCGTCAGGCGGCTTAACTCGCCCGACCGGAAGACGAGACCCCGCCTGACAACCTGGCCGTCGCCCGTTGCGGAACCACCCAGGTCGCGAAAATTCAGTGCGCCGGCGATGTGCGGCGTCATAACCGGAACGCCGGCTTTTCGGCGAACTTGTTCTGCAGGAACCGTCCGTTCGTAACCAGCGCTTCCGCGTCTCCGGCAAAGGCACTCTGCGCGATATCTTTCAACGACGAATCGAGCACACGCAACTGGTCGAACAGCGTTTGCGAAGCCGTACGCCCGTCGGCCAGCGGCTGCATCCGGGCGTAATGTATCGGCAGCCGCAGGTATGCGGCCAGCGTATCCGGAAGATAGCGGCGCACCGTCTCGGCAACCGTAAACGAATCTTTAGGCGAGATCACGCCGCGATCGCGCATTTCCTTCAACCGGGGCAAGATCTCCTCCAGCGTGAACTGGATGCTGTAAAGAACGTCCAGGGATTCTTTGGGCAGCCCGCGCGCTGCGTCGTTCACCAGCTTGCGAACCTGCCGGGCGAGAAGTTCGGTGGAGATCCCGGTCTGCTGCGCGCTCCCGGCGAGAGTATTGCGCGGCCAGCCCAGCGCGCCCACGCCATAGAGCCCGGCCACGATCGCCCACCAGAATGCATGAATGATCCCCGCAAAGAAAAGACCCAGGCCACCCATGGCGAGCAGACATCCCGCAATATTCCCGTTGCCGGAGAGAAACAGCATCAGGCGCTGCCCGCCGCGCGGTTCCGGCACGCCTCCGGCGATTCTACCGATTGCCACGGATCTCCTTAAATACCGATGCCAACGGGTTGGAGCGCGAGTCGAAGACCCTGCCGCCGGTGAGAGCGGCAATATCTCCCAGTTCCTTCGTGTCCCCCTCGCCGAACAGAATCGGAAAAACGGGGATGCCGCGAACGGTGTCGCCCTGGCTCCGGTACCAATTGTCGAACTCCTCCTGCGAGAGCCCGCTGTTATTCTCGCCGTCGGTCATTAATACCACGGTATAGCACCGCTTCTCTTGTCCGCGGGCGCGATCCCGGCCTAACTCAACCAGAGCCTGCTGCACGCCGGAATAGATCGCCGAGCCGCCACCCGCCGACAAAGGGTTGATGAACCGCGCAATATCGGCCCGCGTCGCTGAATTCTGTTCCGGCGTCCCTCCCATCGGGAACAGGGCGGTCGCGGCGGGCTTCGACGAAAACGTGATGATGCCGACCTCCTCGCGATTCTGAAACTTCGCATAGTTGCCGGCGCCAACCGATGCATCGGAAGCGAGCAGCAGCATGTCTTTCTTCAGCGCGGCGAGGCGTTCTC
>Ga0302319_10021626_pt1 | contig 11585 bp, 8 predicted proteins | sample Bog_T0_2_FD_203319 | JGI IMG/M metagenome (GOLD analysis project Ga0302319, IMG submission 203319) | Peat permafrost microbial communities from Stordalen Mire near Abisko, Sweden - Bog_T0_2 | ecosystem: Environmental > Terrestrial > Soil > Wetlands > Peat | place: Sweden: Abisko, Stordalen Mire...
ACCGTGACCGGTCGTGATGCTCGAACACCCCCGCCATCAAATGCAGCGTCGCATGGTTGCTGAAGTCCGCGGAAAAATATCCAACACGGATGCGCGCGCCGCGCGCGCGCGGACTGGGCCGCCGCGGAATCGCCGGCAGAGATGGATCCGCGGGAAACTCCGCGCGCGTCCAGATCTCGGCGGCCCGGCGCTGCAGCGCCGGCGAACCGCACAGGGTCAGCAGCCAGAACGGATTCTCGACCGGGTGGCCCTGCTCGATCCTGGCCGTGAGCAGCGCCGCATCCGCGGCGAAAGCCCGCCAATTGCACAGCTGCATCCGGGCATTCAGCCGCATCGAGAAGGCGTTCTTGAAGTCCGGCTTGAGCGCCAGGGCTTCATCCAAGCTCGCGACCACCGCCTCGTAGCGGCCGAGTACTCGCAGCACATCGGCGCGATTGAAATGCGCCTCGGCGAGGTTCGGCTCGATGCCGAGGGCCTTGTCGAAACAGTCGAGCGCCGGCTGCCATTGCTTCAGATCCTTGAACAGCACGCCGCGGTTGCAGAGCGCCGCAGCGAATCGCGGCCGGATCGCGAGGCTGCGGTCGTAGCTCGCGAGCGCCTCATCCCAGCGGCGCAGGGCGCGCAGCACGTTGCCGCGGTTCGAATGGGCCGCGGCATTCTCCGGCTCGAGGGCAATCGCCCGATCGAAGCTTGCGAGTGCGTCATCGAAGCGTTTCAGCCCTTCGAGCACGTTGCCGCGGTTCGAATGGGCCGCCGCCAGGTCCTGTTTGAGCGCGATGGCGCGCTCGCAACTCGCCAGGGCCGCATTCCATCGCCCCAGTGCGCGCAGCACGTCGCCGCGGTTCGAGTGGGCCTCGGCGAAGCCAGGCCGCCGCGCGATGGCCTGATCGTAGCTCGCGAGCGCCGCTTCCAGCCGGCCGAGCGCACTCTGCACCAGGCCGCGGTTCGAATACGCCTCCGCATGATCCGGCGCGATGGCAATCACCCGGTCATAGGCGGCGAGCGCCGCCTCCCCGCGTCCCAGCGTCTGCAGCGCGCAGCCCAGGTCGAAATGCAGGCGCGCATTGCCGGGATCGACTTCGCGCGCCCGCCCCAGCAATTCCAGCGCGAGTTGCGGGTTGCCCGCCTGCGCGGCGATGACGCCCGACAGGTGCAGGGCGTCCACCTGCATGGGGTGTGCAGCGAGGATTTCGGCGCACGCTTCCACGGCCCGCGCCAGCTCTCCCTCCCGGTGCAGCGCCAACGCCTGCTGCAAGGTCGCGGCGACGTCCCCATGCGACGGGTCCGCTCGGGATTCGGGCGGTAGCAGAAGTGCGGGCGGCGACGGGAGTGCGGGTAGCGGCAGGAGTGCGGGCAGGGAAAAAATATGCTCCGGCGCGAGGCCGGCGTGGTAGCGCTCCGCGAGCGCCTCGTAGGCGGCTTCGAGGCGGCGGGTGGTGAGTGCGGTGTTGAACAACGGCGCCGTGAGGCGTTGCGCCGCCAGCCGCTCCCGGATGCGCGCAAGTCGGCCAGGATCCTCGGCGAGCGCCACCGCCAGCGCCTCGTACTCGTCTTGGCTCCCGGTGATCAGCTCGGCAAGTCCCACCGCCTGCAGCAGACTCCCCGCCACCCGCCCCGCAAAACTCTCCCCGAGACAGGTCACCAGCGGCAGCCCTGCCCACAGCGCATCGCTCGCCGTGGTGTGCGCATTGCAGGGCAGCGTGTCGAGAAATAAATCCGCCACACGCTGACGCGCCAGGTGTTCCGCCTGCACCATGCGCGGCGCAAACACCAGCCGCTCAGGCTCTACCCCGCACGCCTCGGCCGCCGCCCGCAAATTCTCAGCCGCCGCCGCATTGTCCTCCAATAGCCACAGCACGCTGCCCGGCACCCGCTGCAAGATCCGCATCCAGCCCGCAAAGGTCTGCGGCAAAATCTTGTAGTTGTTGTTGAAGCAGCAGTACACGAAGCCCGTCGCCGGCAGACCGAGCTCCGCCCGGCTGAACAGCCGCTCCGAGATCACCCGCGTCGCATCGTTCACCTGATAGCTGTCGGGCAGGTACACGATCTTTTCGCTGTAGTACTGCTCGCTGCCCGGTGGAATGAGCACCCGGTCGGCAATCAGATAATCCATGTACGGCGCACCCATCGTGCCCGGATAGCCGAGATAGCTCACCTGCACCGGCGCCGCACGCAGCGCGAAGATCCCCGTCCTGCAGTCCCGCGTGAAGCCCTTCAAGTCCACCGCGATGTCGATCTGCCGTTCGCGCGCGAGCAGCGCCACCTCCCGGTCCGAACGGTCGCGCACGTCGATGAACTCGCACGCCCCCGCCACCCGCCGCCGCCAGGGGTCCTGCGAATCGGGGCCGAAGGAGAACGCCGTCACCTCGAACCGTGACCGGTCGTGATGCTCGAACACCCCCGCCATCAAATGCAGCGTCGCATGGTTGCTGAAGTCCGCGGAAAAATATCCAACACGGATGCGCGCGCCGCGCGGATGAGCGACCATGACCGGGGCAACGGCCGGGGCAATTGTCGCGGAAATGGGCGGCAGGCTGGGATTGGCCGGCGCCTCGTCCTCGGTCCAGATCACGGCGCCCTTCTTTTGCAGCGCTGCCGAGGCTGTACTGATGAGCAGCGGAAACGGCGGCGAGGCATTCTCGCCGCGTTCGATCCGGGCGGCGATTTCGGCCAGTTGCGCTTCGAAGCCGCGCCAGTCGCAAACGATCAGTTTTGCATTCAGGCGCAGTCCATAGACACGCTTCACGTCGCTCTGGTACGCAATGGCGGCGTCGTAATTCGCGACGGCGGCCGCATAGCGCTTCAGTTCCACGAGCGTCACGCCCAGGTTGACGTAGGCTTCCGCCTGATTCGACTGCAAGGCAATCGCCGCTTCGTAGCTCGCGACGGCCGCCTCGTACTCCCGCAGGTCGCGCAGCGCATTGCCGCGGTTGAAATGGGCCTCGCCGTAGCCGGGCTTCAGCGCGATGGCCGCATCGTAGCTCGCCACGGCGGCCTCGAGCCGCTCGAGGTCGCGCAGCGCATTGCCGCGGTTGTTGTAGGCCTCCGCATGCTTTGGCTCGACCGCGATCGCCGCGTCGAAGCTGGCGACTGCCTCTTCATTGCGCCGCAGTTTGCGCAGCGCGGTGCCGCGGTTGTAGTGGGCCGCGACATAGTCGGCGTCGAGTGCGATTGCCTGGTCGTAATTCTCGATGGCCGCCTCGTAGCGCGTCAGGAAATAGTGGGCGTTGCCGAGGTTGTACCGGGCTGCGGCACTGCGCGGATCGATCTGGATCGCTCTGCGGAGCACTTCGAGGGCCTGTTGGGGACGCTGGGCCTGGACCTCGATCACGCCGAGCAGATTCAGGGCCGGGAAGTAACGCGCATTCACGCGCAATGCCTGCCGGCAGTGGGTGATGGCCTCCTCGAGCCGGCTCGAGCCGTACGCTTCGATCGCCCGCTGATAGGCTGCTTCCGCTTTTCTGGCTGCCTTGGCTGCTGCCATGCTTCACCACCGGTTCATGTGTAGTCGCCACTTTGGCACCAACCGTCAACTCACGGAAGCACAGGTCGCCGCGACAACCGGGGCCGGCGGCGGCATACTGTGCTCCCCGTGCGTGACATCATCCTGAACTGGCAGTTGGGCGGGAACTTCGGCTGGGGACTCCTGGGCCTCAACCTGTTCGGGCAGTGGGCAAACGATGCGCAGATCCGTCCTCTGATGGGCCTGCCCATCTCGGCGGGTCAGTTGAACGGCATCGACCCGCTGCGCCGGTCGCGAATCGCGGCGGCCGTGAACGCATCGAACGAGTACTGGGAACGGCTCGGCACCGCGGGTCATTCCGAATGCCTCGAAGCGGTGCAAATCGACGGCATGGGGGGCGATTTTCAGCCAGCCGCCCAGCGCCGGGCGCGCCTCATGATCGCGCGCCCCATCTTCGAATCATCCGCCATCGCGAACGCCCGTGAATCTCTTGCGCGCTACGATCTGCTGTTCACGGCATCGACGTGGACCGCGACGCAACTGCGGGACGCGACCGGGCGGGAGGTCCGGATCATTCACGAGGGTGTCGACGAATCGGTGTTCTGCCCCGGTCCGCGATCGGGGTGGCTCGATCCCGGGCGCTTCTACGTGTTCTCCGGAGGCAAGGTCGAATTTCGCAAGGCGCAGGATCTCGTGATTCGCGCGTTCGCGCGATTTGCCGGTCGCCACCCGGACGCGGTCCTCGTCACCGCCTGGCACTCGCCATGGATCGAGCTTTCGCGGGGCTTTCGCGGCACGCTCGCCGTGCCGTTGACGGTGAGATCCGACGGCCTGCTCGACATCAGGCGCTGGGCCGTCGACAACGGCGTCCCCGCGCATCAGGTGATCGACCTCGGCCATGCGCCGAACGTCTTGCTGCCCGGCGTGCTGCGCGAGATGCACGTGGCACTGCAGCCATCGCGGGCCGAGGCGTGCACCAACCTCACGGTCAAGGAAGCCATGGCGTGCGGCCTCCCCGTCATCGCCGCGTGCAACACCGGCATGCTCGATCTTCTGACGGACGACAATTGCATCCCGCTGCGCCGCCAGTCCGCCGTGCCCGACGACGGTACAGCCGGGACCGAAGGCTGGGGCGAGAGCGATCTCGAGGAGATCGACGCGGCGCTCGAATTCGCCTACCAGGACCGAAGCGCCGCGGCGGCGATCGGCGCGCGCGCGCGCGAGTGGCTGATCCAGCAGGGCCGAACCTGGCGGCAGCACGCAGCGACGCTCAAGGAGTGGGTGCTCGCGCATGAGTAATCCGCCGATCATCACCGTCATTAGCGCGGTATGGCACCGCCAGCGCGACAAGCTTGAACTGCTGCAAGGACACATGGCCAACCTCGCCGCGCAGAACGTGCCGGTCCGGCCGATCTACGTGTTCGACGCCGGCGACCCGGCGCCGGAATGGCTGACCGGCCTCAAGATCGTCGCCTCGGAGGAGTTGACGATCTACCAGGCATGGAATCTGGCGCTCGCCGCCACCCAGACGCCTTTCGTGGCGAACCTGAATCTCGACGATCGGCTGGCACCCGATGCGCTCGGCCGCATGGCTCTGGCGCTCATCGAAGATCCGGAGGCCTTCCTCGTCGGCGGCGACTGGCTCATCTGCCACACCCAGGCGGAAACCGACGCCGTCGAGCCGACGCGCGATGCACGCGCCGTACCGTTGCTCAGCCGGTGGCCGCCGGGCACGGAAACGGGTCGGCGGTTCGGCAGCGGCGGCGACACCTCCCAGGGCTCGATGGGTCCAGCCTGCCTGTGGCGCATGGCGGCGCACCTGCAGGTGCCGCGCTATCCCTATCGCTTCGCCGACGGCACCTTGATCCGCGTCATCGCCGACGCGCTGTGGTGGGACCTCATCCGCAATCACCTGGGGAAGCGCCTGCTGCGGCTACCCCTGGTGATCGGCCATTACCGCACGTGGCCGGGCGAGCAGGCCGAGTTCCGGTATTCGGCGGCCGACGAGCATTCCAACCGGCAGGTGTCGCTGCTGTGATGCCGGCGATGCCGACCAACGGTCGCGCTGCAGATCATTCACTCCGCCGCGGGAAAAGTTTTGGGCGCTGCCGGTCCAAGCGGCCAGTATCGACCATTCCGCCAAATCTGTGCAGGGGTTACGATACCGGTTTCCCGCCGTCCCCCCGGGGAGCAATGACCGATGGTCGAGCCTGCCGCCGCCGTTCCCGCGAACGCCCTGTTGCCGGAAGTTTATCCATCTTTCGAAGCGGCGCTTGCCGAATGCGGTCAAGGCTATTCTGATGCCGCGCTCAATGCCGTGCGCTTTTACAAGGCGGCCAACATCATCCAGCAACTGTCCCGCGGAGCGGCGGGGGACGGCTTGGTTGCGACGGCGGCCGAGACCATCGGCATATTCCAGATCGTGCTCGACCAATTTGCGCAGCGCTGCCACGTGCTCGACTTTGGAGGCGGCTTTGCCCTCACTTATTTCCTGCTGCGGAGGCGGACGGCAATACCGCTGCGCTGGGCCGTAGTCGAGACGCCGTTGACGGCCGCCATGGGGGGCGCCTTCGAATCCGCAGAGCTGCGCTTCTTCGACTCGGTCGATGCGGCGCACAACTGGCTCGGCGCCATTGACGTGGTACATGCGAACGGTGTCCTTCAGTGTGTACCGTCGCCGGAGATCGTGCTGCAGCAGTTGGCGGGATTCGCGGCGCGCTACGTTGCCCTCCTGCGATGCCCCTTCGGCGCCGGCAGCCGTTCGGTGCAGATTCAGCAGTCGCGATTGAGCGAGCAATACGCCGGCCCGCTGCCCGCCGGCGTCGCCGACCGTTGGATCAGGTACCCGCATACGTCGATGTCGGACGCGGCCTTCGACCTCACCCTCGCGTCGGCGGGCTACGTCAAAGTGCACTCGGCGGGCCAGCGAAATTCGCAGACCGCGGACTTGCGTCTCCGCCACGACGATCACCGCCTCTACGAGATTCACCTCCGGTGAGGCGGCGTCGGCAATAGTTTGCCGCCGATCGGCGCCGATTCGCCGCTCCTCCATCGCGGACTGCCGCCAGATGGCGTCGCCGGCCGCCACACCGGCAAAGTTCGCTGGCATGGCGCATGCATTGCCTGAAAGCACCAATCGTGAGATCACCCCGAGTCATTATGAAGTCATCAGCGCGAGACCATGCTGGGGCGGAGAATTCCGCATCTGAGGAGCCGAACGAGCACGATGAGAACCGCCCGGTCCTGGAGCAGCGCGACGCGACGACGGGCGCCCGCGAGCCTTCCCGCCCGCCATTGGACGCAGCGGCGACCGAGGAACTGCTGACGGCCGCGTCGGCCGACATCGAACACATCCGGAACGGTGCAGAGCAAATCGCCGTAATCATCAGGAAACACTACGTCCGGGAAGGCATCGCTTTTCTGACTCCGAACGATTATTCGCAGCAATTGGGTTACATGAACCGACCGGCCGGTTATCGAATACCTCCGCACGTGCACAACCCCGTGCCGCGGGAGGTCGTCTTTACGAAGGAAGTATTGATCGTCAAGAGTGGCAGGGCGCGGGTCGACTTCTACGACGAGAATCGAAACTATCTCGAAAGTCGGTATCTGAACGCCGGCGATGTCATTCTTCTCGCCTCCGGCGGTCATGGCTTCGAAATGCTCGAGGCGACCGAAATGATCGAGGTGAAGCAGGGACCCTACGCCGGCGACGAGGACAAGACCCGCTTCGAAGCGGTCGCAAGCGACCGCATACGGATACGCGAATAAGACACGAGCCTTTCACGTCTCCCAGTAGTGCGCGTGATTCTGCAGGTAGTAGGCAATCGTTCTCTGCAATCCCGCGCGCAAATCGACCGCCGGCTTCCAGCCGAGATCCACGTTGATGAGTGAAAAATTCCCGTAATAATCGCCGATGTCGATCGCCTTCCGATCGTCGGGAAAGGGCACGAGTTCGTAGCAGCCGCCGTAACCGAGATTGACCAGAAGCTCGGCGAGCTTCCCGACGGAGATGATCTCGGGACTGCCGAGGTTGTAGAACTTGCCGCAGGTAACCTCGCTCGCGCCGGCGGCAAGGATGGCGTCGACGCAGTCGTCGACGTAATTGAAATCCCGCAATTGCAGCCCGTCGCCGAACACCTTGATCGGCTTGCCCTCGATGAGCAGGCGGATCCAGATGCCGAGAAAGGTCTGGCGGGCGTCCTTGACGCGCATGCCCGGACCATAGGTATTGGTCAGGCGCAGCGCGCAGGCGCGGATCCCGTGAATGTCGTTGTAGAGCAGGTGATAGCGCTCGCCGGCGAGTTTGTTGATGCCATTGACGTCCACCGGGCGGGTCGGGTGACTCTCGTCGACGGGCAGATAATCCGGCTTGCCGTACAGCTGCCGCGTGCTCGCGAAGACGATTTTGATCCCGCGATTGACCTTTCGGCAGGCCTCGAGGATGGAGAGCTGTGCGGCGGCATTGATGCCGAGATCGGTTTGCGGGTCCGTCATCGAATCGATGTGACTGGTCTGGCCGGCCAGATTGAAGAGATAGTCCTTGCCCTGAATGATGTAGCCCATGGCAAACGGATCGCGCACGTCGCAGATGTTGACCGCGACTCGGTAGCGGAAATCGGCGATGTTGAATGGGTTGCCGCCGTATTCCGGTATCAGGCTGTCGACGAGGGTGACCTGTGCCCCGAGGGAGACCAGGGTGCGTGCCAGGTTCGAGCCGATGAAGCCGAGGCCTCCGGTGATCAGCACCGATTTGCCGCTGTAGGGGCTCTCACTGCTCATGCGGGGGATCCCTCATCCTGCCTGCCTTCATCTTGCCCTGGGCAAGGTCTGCGACGCACCTATGACGGTCGCATCCACGATTGTGCCACTTTCTGCGCAGTGACCGCCTCTTTCGACGACAGGCAATGGCTGTGCTCGACATTAAGTCCTATCGCATTCCTGACGTTGGGTATACTCGCGATCGGTGAGGCACGATGAATTCATAGCGGTCAATGAACCACTGCTCGACGGCAATGAGAAGAAATATCTTGCGCAGTGCATCGACACTGGGTGGATCTCCTCCGAAGGGCCGTTTGTAAAGCAATTCGAGGCGGCACTTGCCGCCCGGGTGAACCGCAAATGGGGCGTTGCGGTCTGCAATGGAACCGGAGCGCTCGATGCCGCAGTCGAGGCGCTGGGCATCGGGCCGGGCGATGAAGTGATCATGCCCACATTCACCATCATTTCTTGCATCGCTCAAATCGTCCGAAACGGCGCCCGCCCCGTCCTCATCGACAGCGACGCCCGTACCTGGAACATGGATGTCACCCGGATCGAGGCGAAGATCACGCCGCGCACCAAAGCCATCATGGTGGTGCATACGTACGGACTGCCCGTTGACATGGATCCGGTGATCGAACTCGCGCGACGACACGATCTATACGTCTTGGAGGACGCGGCCGAGATGCTCGGTCAGACGTATGCCGGTCGGCCATGCGGCAGCTTCGGCGACATCAGTACGTTCAGCTTCTACCCGAACAAGCTCGTGACCACCGGAGAGGGCGGGATGGTCGTCACGAACGACAAGTCGCTGGCGGACTCCTGCTCGAGCCTGCGCAACTTGTGCTTTCAGCCGGAGCGCCGGTTCGTCCATGATCGACTGGGCTGGAATCTCCGGATGACCAATCTACAGGCTGCCCTCGGCGTGGCGCAACTCGAGCGGCTGGATGAATTCGTGGTGCGCAAACGGCGCATGGGAGGGCGCTATGGCGAACTGCTCGCCGGCGTCTCCGGGCTGGAGCTGCCCTTGGCGCAAACCCCCTACGCCGATAATGTCTACTGGGTCTACGGCGTGGTGCTCGAGGACGACGTTGCGTTCGATGCCGCGGAGGCCATTCGAAGATTGGCGGCCGCTGGCGTGGGATGCAGGCCATTTTTTTACCCCATGCATCAGCAACCCGTATTCACCAAGCGCGGCCTGTTTGACGGCGAATCTTTCCCGGTTGCGGAACGGCTTTATCGCCGCGGGTTCTATGTTCCGAGCGGTCTGGCGCTCACCGAGCCACAGATGGAGCGCGTCGCCGATGCCTTGCGGGCACTCACCGCATGAGCGAGGCGTTTGAGGCGTACGCAGCCTACTACGACCTGCTGTATCGGGACAAAGACTACGCGCTCGAAGCAAAGTATGTTCACTCACTGCTCACCCGATACGGAATCGGACCCGGTACGCTGCTGGAGCTCGGTTCCGGTACCGGCAAACATGCGGAGCAGATGGCCCGGCTTGGTTACCAAGTCCATGGGATTGACTCGAGCGCGCCCATGGTCGAGAGGGCGCGCTCGACGGCTGCGGCCAACCCGGAGGCAAATCTGAAGTTCGAAGTGGCGGACGTGCGCAACGTGCGCCTCGCCACTCAATTCGATTCGGTCATTTCACTGTTTCACGTCGCGAGCTATCAGAGCACCAATCAGGACCTGGGTGCCATGTTTTCCACCGCAAGCGCGCATTTGAAGCCGGGCGGCGCGTTCGTTTTCGATTTTTGGTACGGACCCGGTGTGTTGACTGATCGTCCGTCCGTGCGGGTCAAGCGCCTGGAAGATCGAGAGGTGAAAATCACCCGCATCGCCGAACCCACGATCCATCCAAACGAAAACCTGGTCGATGTGCGCTATACGGTTTTTGTATCCCGCAAGGCAACCGCGGAACCGTTCGAGTTCCAGGAAACACACCGTATGCGGTATCTGTTCCTGCCCGAACTCGAACTGCTGCTCCGGAGCAGCGGCATGGCCATCTTGAACGCGCGATGCTGGCTGTCGGGCGAACTCGGTCTGACGAGTTGGCTGGGCGTCATTACCGCCGGCAAACCCTTGGTGCAGGCGCGATGAGGGCATTTGAGTGAAAGTGCTGTTCGTCGGCAATCCCTCTGATCGGCCCACGGATGGCGGTGGCGCGACCTTTCAGCGGGCGCTGCTCGGCGGACTCAAACGCATGCGCAGCAGCCATGAGTGCTCCTATATTCAGCCTGCACCGAACCAGGGGATGGTGCAGCCGGTGGTGGCCGAGAAAAGCATCGATTTCGTCTGGTTCATGTCACCCTATCATGAACCGGTGGAGGTCCCTTTCGGGACCACCGTATGGGATCTCGGGCATCGTCAGCTGCCTTGGTTTCCGGAGCTCTCGTTGAGCGGTTGGACGTTTGGTCTGCGTGAGAATTACTATCGGGAGGTATTGCCGCGGGCGAGCATCGTGGCCATCGGCAACGGCACCGGCGCTCGCAGCATCAGCGATTTCTACCGCATTCCACCCGAAAACATTTGTGAAATTCCGCTGCCGGTCGATCTCGACGTGTTGCAGGCCGCGGCGGCCGACAGCAGCGTGATCGAGTCGACCGGCCTCAAGTCCGGAGAATATCTGTTCTATCCGGCGCAGTTCTGGCCGCACAAGAACCACATCACTCTCGTCGATGCGCTTGCCATTCTGCGTGCGGACGGGTCGTCCCTTAAACTGGTGTTCTCCGGCAGCGACAAGGGCAACCGCGCGTATGTGGAAAGCTATGTCAATCAGCTTGGCCTGCAGGAGCATGTGGGTTTTGCCGGGTTTGTGGACACGAACATCCTGCATCAACTCTATTTGAACGCGCACGCGCTGGTATACGCCTCGCTTTTGGGCCCGGATAATCTGCCGCCGCTGGAGGCGATGGCGCTCGGCTGTCCCGTTGTCAGCGCGGCGTTCGCCGGCGCACGCGAACAAATGGGCGACGCCGCACTGTATTTCGACGGTCTTGACGCGCAAGACTTGGTTTCGCAGGTGCGCAAACTCGATGACGCGGCTCTGAAGCAACGGTTGATCGCCAACGGACGGACACTGGTTCAATCGCGCACACCGGACGAGTATGTGAAAAAGATCATCGAAGCGCTCGACCGATTCGCGATCAAGCGCAAGTTGTGGGGACCCAGCAACAGTTATCGTCATCCGCCGTAGACGAGTAGAATCCCCGTCCCGTGAAAACCGCAAAGGCCCCGCAGCCCCGCCAAGCCCCGAAGGGGCAGAGGGCACCCAGAGTCGGCTTCGTCAGCCTCGGCTGCCCGAAAGCGCTCGTCGATTCCGAGCGCATCATCACCCGTTTGAGCGCGGAAGGCTACG
>Ga0302319_10021630_pt1 | contig 11584 bp, 14 predicted proteins | sample Bog_T0_2_FD_203319 | JGI IMG/M metagenome (GOLD analysis project Ga0302319, IMG submission 203319) | Peat permafrost microbial communities from Stordalen Mire near Abisko, Sweden - Bog_T0_2 | ecosystem: Environmental > Terrestrial > Soil > Wetlands > Peat | place: Sweden: Abisko, Stordalen Mire...
TAGGCCTGTAAATTAAGCTTATGAAGTACTCGCTCCAGACTTCTTTCTATTCATACGATAAACGAAAGCTAAAACCTCGGCTACGGCTTCAAAAAGATCAGGCGAAATCGGCGCACCAACCGGACATTGTTTTAGTAACGTCCGAGCTAGAGGCGGATTCTCAACTATTGGAACATTATGCTTACGGGCCACCTCTTTAATTTTTTCAGCAATAACCCTTTCACCTTTAGCTAATACCACCGGACTTTGCATTCCATCTTTATATTCCAACGCCACTGCTACGTGTGTGGGATTTGTAATAACAACCGTCGCCTTTGGAATAGATTCAAACATTCTCCTTCGAGCCATTTCCCGTTGAATTTGTCGAATTCGGGCTTTGATCATCGGATCGCCTTCAGCTTGGCGAAACTCGTCTTTTATTTCTTGTTTACTCATTTTTAAACTTTCACCATACTCCCAGCGTTGATATAAAAAATCCAGCGCCGCAATAACAAGCAAAGCAATAATAATCCGCGTTAAAATATTTGATGTCAGTTCTCCAACAAACTTGATTGCTTCCGCGCCCTGCATATCCATTGCGGGAATTAGCTGAGGCAATGCCGATTTCACTCCCTCATAACCCAACCAAGCAATCACGGTTAACTTCAACATTGATTTCACAAATTCAATCAGTGAGCGTCTGGAGAAGAGACGTTGAAATCCTGCGATAGGGCTAATTTTACTCAATTTGGGAGTCAAAGGCTGAATTGTGAATAAAACCCCAACTTGCATATAGTTCACAATAAGTCCCACTATCAACATCATCATTAAAATTGGCGCGACCATTTTAAAAATTTCCATCATGTAAAAAATTGTATAGGAATAAACATTTTCCATGCCAAAATCGGCTGACAAATTCTCATAAGTAAAAACTGTCAATTTACCCATGGAATTCAAAAGATAAGGACCCACATAACGAATCGTAATTAGCGCAGTTAAAAGAATAATCGCTGAATTAAGCTCAACCGACCGGGCAATCTGCCCTCTTTCGCGAGCTTCTTGTTTCCGTTTCGGCGTTGCCTGTTCAGTTTTAGATGGATCGGCCACAGATTAACCTCTTCGAGATATCTAACGCATTGCCTGAATTAAAACCACAATATCACGATACATACCATCGATGATTCCCTGCATCACATAAACAAAAAAGGACATAGAAGTGGCCGCAATTAATAATCCAACGCCCAAATTAAGCGGCATCCCCACAATAAATACATTCATTTGAGGCACCGTCCGGGCCACAACACCCAATGCCATGTTGGTAATAAAAAGAGCTCCAATAATCGGCGCGCCCACTCTAAAAGCAACAAAAAACATTTGAGAAAAGAGACCCATCATTTTAGTTCCCAACGCTGGCGTGAAATGCGCCTGACCCAAGTGAACTACGGAAAAACTATCAACCAAAGCTTTAATTAACATATGGTGACCATTTACCGAAAGAAAAACCAAAATACCAACCATATAATAAAACTGTCCCATCACTGAAACTTGAGTATTAGTCATGGGATCAATCACATTCGCCAATCCCAACCCCATCTGTGTATCTGCTATTTGTCCAGCCATTTGAACACCTGATAAAATCATCGTGGATCCCATGCCAATCGATAATCCCACTAAAACTTCGCGAATAACCGCAAGCCCCAAACCTAACCCCGGTGCAGGAAGAGTATTCGGATCAAAATCAACCACCGGGAAAATTAAAAAAGTAACCAAAAGTATCCAGGCAGCCTTTACCATCACATTAATATTTTTACTGGAAAAAACTGGAGCCGTCAAAAAAAGACCCGCCATCCTCACCAGAATTAGGACAAACGCAATAACTTCAGAGGAATCAAATTGAAAAGGATTGGTGGGCATAAACGCCTCACTTCACATAATTGGGTAAATTAATCCACAAATCCGAAGTGAAATTAATCAAAATAAGCATCATCCATTTTCCGAAAATGAGGATCGCGATAAAGATGGCTATAATTTTTGGAATAAAAGTAAGTGTCATTTCTTGGATCTGAGTAACCGCCTGAAAAATAGAGACGGCCACACCGACCGCTAGTCCCAATCCCAGAATCGGAGCGGAAACTAATAGCGTGATCCAAAGAGCACGACTCGCTAAATCGGCTACAAACTCAACTGTCATTTAAATTCCAATCATTGAAAACTCAAGGCAATTGATCGAACAATTAAGTTCCAACCATCCACCATAATGAAAAGCAAAATTTTAAACGGCAAAGAAATCAAAACCGGCGGAAGCATCATCATTCCCATCGACATTAGAACCGAAGCGGTCACCATATCAATGATTAAAAAGGGTATAAAAATAATAAAACCCATTTCAAAGGCTTTTTTCAACTCGCTGATGACGAAGGAAGGAATTAATACCCAAGTTGAAATATCCGCAGGAGTTCGCGGACGGCTTGACTTGGAAAGAGCCACAAACAACGCCAAATCTTTTTCATTTACTTGTTTAAACATAAATTTTCTAATGGGGTCTTCGGCTTTTTTAAAAGCTTCAGTAGTTCCAATTTTTCCAGCCATATAAGGCGTGAACGCGTCTTTATCAATCTGATCAAAAGTCGGCTGCATTGTGAAAAAAGTGAGGAACAACGCCAAACCTACTAAGATTTGATTAGGTGGAACTTGTTGAGTCCCAAGCCCTTGTCGTAAAAAAGATAAAATAATAATAATTCGAGTAAAAGACGTCATCATGATCAAAATAGCCGGCGCCAAGGATAAAACAGTCAAAACCAATAGTATTTGGATGCTAAGCGCTACATCTTGAGGATTTTTTGCCTGCTCGACCCCCAACCGGATAACCGGAAAAGGAATATCGGCGGCCATTGATCCAATAGCTGAAATAGAAAAGAAAAATAGCGAAATTGCGGTAACCGAAAGTAATCTTTTTTTCATGCCCGATCTTCCGGAAATTGGTTTTCATCTTTTCGCTTACGGCTAGTTCGTTTCAACTTTTCAACATAACCACTAATAGACGCACTGCTTTCCGCGATCATTCGTTGCGTTTCAGAGTCAGTTTTTTCAGCTACCTCGCGGTGTATAAGTCTTTCTAAAATATTCGGAAACCCAGTTTGGGTTGACTGGCGAATAGTTTCCATCTCAGCGGGATCAGTAATGACATCCAGCCTCGTAATTTCATCGTTGCCTACTCCTAACACTAAAATACGATTCCCTACCTCAACTAAATGAATCGCTTTTCGTGGAGCCAAATAAGTTGAAGTCAAAACTTTGATGGGTCTTGTTTCGTCCGTAATATTTGTAACTCTCTGCTTTTCCCAAACCATTTTCAGGCACCAAACGGTAATAAAAATAAATCCAATAATTAATCCTAAATTTAAAATAATGTGGAAAAAAGTTGAGAAAACACCGGGAGAAGAATTATCTACGGCTTCAGGTAAAGCCAATGGCTGCCCAGGTTTCTCTGTTGGTGTGTTAATACCCGCTGGGCTTTGTTGATAAATTGTACTAGCGGCAGTAACATCTGCAAAAACAGAAGAAATATTTACAAAATAAAAAACACAAACTCCCAAACATAAAATCACTAAACAACTCATCCTCCATAGATTACGTGTGAAAGTATACTCATGTTTCATGAGGCTTAAGCCCTTCTTTTGGGCCTGTTAACCTTGTACCGCGGTCAAACGTACATCCGGATCGAGAATTTCCGTAATGCGGACACCAAAATTTTCGTCAATGACAACAACTTCGCCTTTGGCAATCAATTTTTCATTGACTAATATATCCACCGCTTCACCAGAAAGTTTATCCAGCTCAACGACCGAACCAGGAGCCAAAGCCAAAATTTCTTTCACTGTACGAGTTGTGCGGCCCAATTCAACCGTAAGCTTCAGAGGGACATCCAACAAGAGACTTATGTTTCCACTATGTGATTCGTTATCCATTTGAGACATACCAACACCTCCCGCGTACTTTTGAGTATTTATTGTAAAAATACATTTTTCGACATCACCGATTGAAGAATTACCCACATGGACAATTCAACATGCACTACAAAAAAACTACTAGTTTCTATAAACTCTATTGCTGCTCGATCTCAAAACTTTCAATTTAACCATATCAGCCATGGCCCTAAAAAAAGATTTCAAGCGTTTTTCGTAACAATGCGTGTAATTTGCATTGCCTTTTTCTTTGAAGAAACTCCAGGCCGCCCCATCAATTTCACCAATCCTTCAATCAAAACTTCAATTTCGTTATTGGGGCTTGAATTCAAACGAACCACATCCCCGACGGAAAGTTTCAACATATCCCGAACCGTAATTTGAGTCTGACCAACCTTAGCTACAAAGGGAACCACTGTTTCTTTCATAACTTTGGTCAAACTATCAACCGTTTCAGGCGTTGATTCCTTTTTACCAACCGTAAACCACTTTTGAGCCGATAAATCAGTGATGATTGGTTCCAAAACAACATAAGGGATACACATTGACATTTTTCCGGTCACATCATTAACCTTAACTTCAAACTCAATGGCCGCCGAAATTTCACTGGGTGCCACCACTTGAACGAATTGGGCGGTTGTTTCGTAACCTGTAATCTTGGGCTGAAAATGACCAACTTTAAGCCAAGCTTCTTGAAGATTTTCCAAACCTCTATTGATAATTTTTTCAATAATTGACTGTTCAATTAGGGTAAGTTCTCGGGACGCCGGCGGCGCTTTTCCAGGACCGCCCAATATACGATCTACCAAAGTCAAAACCAATTCAGGATTAATCTCTAAAAGCATCGAACCTTCTAAAGGTTCCATCTTAAAAGTAAAAATACAATCGGGACGCGGAAGCGACATGGTGTATTCATAAAACGGAAGTTGTGTAACAGATACAACTTTTATTTCCGCCACCGTTCTAAGGTAAGCGGCAATAGAAGCCGTAAAACTGCGAGAGAAAATTTCATGTAGCATCTCCAAGGTCTTCATATGATCCTTGGAAAAACGATTAGGTCGGTTAAAGTCGTACTTTTTAATCTTACGGCCTTTTTCATCCACAATCGAACCAACTTCAGGAGCCGCCGTGATTTTCGATGACGAAGCTTCATCATGCATACTACTCGCCGCAGGAGTTGCATCTCCCCCAACATCACCCATATCCAATTCCGAAAGTAGAGCGCTTACCTCATTGTCTGATAGTAAATCATCCATTTTTGCCCCTCCTTTCTTTTTCCAAAATCAAAATCACTGAATTGCGAACTGAGTAAGATAAATATTTGTAACAGCTCCGTATTTAAGTATCTGATTGATTTTTAATTGTAGCTCCCGGCGAAACCTCTCTTTACCTTCCGATGTAGAAAGTTCTGCCGACTTACGATCATTCAACAAGGTGTTAATCAAATCCTTAATTTGCGGATCGCGTTCTTTAATTTCACCATCTAATTGAATGTTAACTTTGCTATATTCCAACTCAATCTGAGCTCGAACATAACGCGAAACTTCTTCATCCGCCAAATTAACAATAAACGTTCCCATGTCATAAATTTTCCCCGGTTCGGGCTTTTGTTCGATAACCTTGGTTTCTTTAGGTTCAGTTTTGGATGCCCAAAGAGCATACATACCGACCCCTAAACCGATGATCCCTAATAGGCTGACAAGACACAGAATCAGCACCGTATTCAATAATCCTTTTGCACCCTTATCATTTTGCTCTGCCATTACATCCTCCTAAAAATTAATCTAACTTCAGAATGATTATGTCGACCCGACGATTAATCCGTCGGTTCGCTTCACTGATATTGGGCACCAAAGGTTGGTACTCCGCATAACCTGCCGCAGAAAAACGGCTCGGATCCATCCCCGCATTCGTCACAAAATACTTTACCACGGACGTCGCCCTTAAAGCAGAAAGCTCCCAATTACTGGGCACTTTCGCCGACTGAATCGCCAAATCATCCGTATGACCTTCCACCGCGATTTGTTTATCCGGATGGTGTTGCAACACTTCAGCAATATCGTTTAAAACACCTTTCATTTCCGGCTTCAATCGCGTATCGCCTAAATCAAAAAGAACCTTATCCGTTAAAAGACTTATCACTAAACCACGGGCTTCTTTTCGAATCGAAACCTTATTGGCTCCAATCTGAAACTGTAACTTGGCTCTTAATTCACCTTCAATATTTTTACCCTTTTCAGCTGGGGCCGTTGGTTTTTTTGGACCTCCAGTGCCGCCTTCTTCCGGTTCTCCAGGAATAATTTTGTAATGATCCCCATTGTTAGCTCCTTGTGCCGTCAAAAGAGCCGGACTACCCTCAATCGGGCCGAAAACACGCCTAAACTGTGCCATGATTGCAATTTTTTGCACTGGATTACTTGAAGCCATAGCAAAAAGAATAACGAAAAGGGCTAATAAGAGTGTGATCAAGTCAGCATAGGTCAAGAGCCAGCGCATTCCGCCGCCGGATTCCATTTCCATGCTCTCGCCGCCGCCTTTTTTACGTTTTGGCATTCAAATTCTCCCAATAAATCCGCATCAATCCCAGATTTACTATTCTTCTTTCGCCCCACTTTGGGCTTTTTGAGCTTCCATCAACACCTTTACCTTGGGAGGTAAAAAGGCTTTTAGTTTTTCTTCAACAATACGGGGATTGTCACCCGCCGAAATAGCTAATATTCCTTCCAACATCACTTCTCTCATGAGAACTTCTTGTTGGCTATTGGCTTTGAGTTTAAAAGAAATCGGCAAGAAAAATAAGTTAGCGAACGAAATACCGTAAAAGGTCGCGATAAAGGCGGTTGCGATAGCACCAACGAGAATATTAGCGTCCGCGGCGCCTTCACCGAATGCACCCAAAGCGTGGACAAGACCCAAGACAGTACCGATGATACCGAGAGTTGGCGCAAAACCGCCAAACGTCCCAAACAAACCTTCACCTGTTTTATGCCGCGATTCCAAAAAGGCAATGTCTGTTTCCATAATATTGCGAATCATCTCACCGTCCGTGCCGTCAACAACCAATTGCAGTCCCTTTTTCAAAAATGGGTCCGTAGTCGATTCTGCTTCACTTTCCAAACCCAAAAGACCCTCACGACGAGCCTTAGTCGCAAAATTAACCAATTGCGTCACGATAGTGGCCGCGTCTAATTCCTGACGTTTAAAAGCTTTTTTCAAAACCGGAATAACTTCTTTAACCGTATCAAAGGAAAAGCTCATCATCGTAGCGCCAGCAGTTCCAAAAGCAATAATCATAAAAGCAGGAAGCTGAAACAAACGCCCAACATTAAGGCCGTCCATGACCGCGCCACCAAACACGCCGAAAATACCTAGGACCAGACCAACGACTGTTGCTATATCCACGATAAACCTCCCTCATTTTCCATCAGGTTAAAAACCTGAAGGCATCAAGCAAAATTCTAATTTTTCAAATCAACTCAACAAAGCCGACCTTCTCGCCCTCTCTCGCCTCACAAACGCGATAGATGAAACTTCATCCAAAAACTTCTGCTCATCATTTTGAACTTCCAGAGAATGAGCGCTCTTTTTTTTATCTTTCAAATTATCCAAAAGCTGCCGCTGCCGACTCACTTTCACAACTTCTCTGCGCCGCCGTTCTACTTCAAGCATCCAATCGCTTTGCCGTTCCCGAAATTCATTTTCTTTTTTCGACAACACTTCTTTGTAATTGCAATATGTCATAACTTGCTCAGCGGTAAAAAACCCATCTTTTTCAAGTTCACCGTAAGCATTTAAAAACTCAATCTGCTTCTCAAGATGTACGTTCAAAACACGTTCAACTTCCAAAAGATGCATTTTAGCCACAGCCAATTCGCGAACCTTTACTTCTTCTACCTGTTTTCGCAGGTTTAAAACTTGCTCTAGTCGAAATTGAAACTGTTTCGCCATAACCGCCTAACCCAAAAAAAACTTCATTTTTTCCATCGTATCAAACCAAGGCGCCAAATCCCCTCGGGATTGCTTTAAAAAACCTTGTATCGCGTCCATCTTCACCACAGCCTGATCGACTTTCGGATTACTCCCCTTTACATAAGCCCCAATAGCGATCAAATCCTCAACACTTTTATAAGTCGCCAACATGGACCGGATATTACCAGCCTCCTGCAGTTGTTCCGGCTTCACAATATCCCGCATCACTCGAGAAACACTATTCAAAACGTCAATGGCGGGATAATGATTCTGCGCCGCCAAATCCCTCGACAAAACTACATGTCCATCCAAAATAGAGCGACATGCGTCCGCAACCGGTTCATTCATATCATCCGCTTCCACCAAAATGGTGTAAATGCCAGTAATACTTCCTTCGTGAGACGTCGTCCCTGCCCTTTCTAATATTTTAGGCAACAGGGCAAAAACCGAAGGTGTGTAACCTTTTGTTGTCGGCGGTTCACCAATCGCCAAGCCCACTTCCCTTTGTGCCATCGCAAAACGGGTGACGGAATCCATCATCAACATTACCCGCTTACCTTGATCACGAAAATACTCTGCAACCGTCGTCGCCACTAAGGCTGCTTGGATACGGATGAGAGAAGGTTGATCCGAAGTAGCCACTACCACTACGCTACGGGCCAGCCCTTTCTCCCCCAAATCCCTCTCTAAAAAGTCTCGAACTTCCCTGCCGCGTTCACCCACCAAAGCGATCACGTTAATGTCCGCCTCGGTATTACAAGCAATCATCCCCAGCAACGTACTTTTTCCTACTCCCGACCCAGAAAATATTCCAAGTCGCTGCCCTTCACCCAAAGTCAACAATGCGTCAATGGCCCGAACACCCGTCGCTACAGGCGACGAAATCCTTCGCCTTTCCATCGCAGGCGGAGGATCCCGATGAATAGGGTAACTTTGACTTAAAGAACTCAAGGGACCTTTCCCATCTAAGGGCATTCCCATGCCATCAATAACCCTGCCCAAAAGAGCATCGCCTACAAGAATTTTAAAAGACTCTCCCGTTTTAACAACTTCACTGCCAGACCCTAAACCCCGCATATCACCCAAGGGCATCAATAACACACGATTTTGTCTAAAACCCACAACCTCGGCCAAAATTGGTGTCCCACTACCATTTATAGGCGTAACCCAACAAGCTTCGCCTATTGACGCAGAAGGTCCCATCGACTCAATCACTAACCCTACAATTTGTTCTACCCTTCCGTTAACTCTAGTTAAATCCGCTTTTTCCAGACTCTTCTTCAAGTTATCTACTGGGGGAATGATATCGTTCAACAGCGGATTCATGTTTTCCCCTTAATTATTAGACACTATTTCTTCATTTCAGATGTCAAAGACTCTTTAACTTGATCAACCACCGTATTCAACCGCACATCAACTGTACCGCCTTCTGTATCAAGCAAGCACCCGCCTCGTTCAATGCGAGCATCCGCAATTAGTTCCATTTCCCCCGCACCCACTGTCAATTGAAGTTCGTTTCTGTGAGCTTCAATTTCATTTATATCATCTGGGTTCAAATGAAGTTTTAAATGAACTCGATCTTGGGCTTTCAATAGCGCTTCATGAACAAGATTAGCCACCAGCTTGCCCTTTTTCGCTTGTTTGTTAAGACACTTTTTTAGCGCTTCGCCTACCAATTCCACCAATAAAGGCTGTAAATCACCAACCAAAGTCTTACGTTCTGCTGTCAAACTCTCCATAAGTACATTAAAGTTTTTAATCAACTCTGAATAAGAATTTTTTCCATCAACCACACCTTGACTAAATCCCTCTGGCTTACCCTGATCAAAACCCTCTTTATGCCCCTGTACCCTGGCCGTTTCACGAATGACGCTGGATTCATTTTCAGCCTCTTCGCGAGCAACACTTAAAATCTTATCCGCTTCCCACCGCGATTTTTCCACCACTTCATAAGCACTTTTCCTGGCATTTTGCTCTATGGTTCTAGCCTTTTCTTCTGCATCCGCTATCACATCGGGCAAAACACCTACGGTAGATAAGCCCGCAACTCCATTGGCGTCAGAATTTTCTGGTAAAAAATCAGGCTTGAATTCATCCACACCAAGGGTTGGCCAAGAGTTGATCAATCCAATAGTTTTGGGACGCTGGGCCATTTTTTTTATGGTTTCTTGCCACGGACCATTATCAATCAAGTAACCTTGATCCTGATATTCATAATCTTTACTTGAAAGAACTTCATGCCCCATTAATTTACATACTCCCTTTAATCGAATTAAACCATGGCTCCTTCATCGCCGCCACGAGCCACCACAATCTCACCTTGTTCCTCAAGCTGTCGAACCACATTGATAATTTTCTGCTGGGCTTCTTCCGCATTCTTCAAGCGAACAGGACCCATAACTTCCATATCTTCCATAATCATCGCTCTGGCACGGTTGGACATATTTTTAAGTAAATGCTCTTTCACTTCTTCTTTTGCACCCTTCAATGCCAAAGCCAGATCTTTTGCATCGACTTCTCGCAATATTTGTTGGACTGTGCGGTTATCCAACACAATAAGGTCATCAAAGACAAACATGAGACGCTTGACTTCCTCTGCCAAAGTGGGATTGGACTCTTCCAATTTTTCCATAATAGCTTTTTCCGTAGAACGGTCGGCGCGATTGAGAACTTCCGCCAAAGAACGCACACCACCGGCAGCAGTAAACTCCTGAGTAAAGATGGCTGAAATACGGCGTTCCAGCACTCGTTCAATTTCCATCACTACGTCCGGCGCAGCTCTATCCAAAATGGCGATACGAGTCGCTACATCAACCTGAACTTCTAAAGGAAGAGCGCCCAAAATAGTCGCTGCGTTCTCCGGGTTCAAGTGAGCCAAAATTAAAGCAATGGTTTGCGGATGTTCAGATTGAATGAAGTTAAGTAATTGCTGCGGATCGGTTCTTTTGATGTAATCAAAAGGCGTCATCTGCAAAGATCCTTGCAGACGGTTGATAATTTCCATGGCCTTATTGGCCCCTAAAGCCTTTTCTAGTAATTCATGAGCGTACTCAACACCGCCCTGAGAAATGTATTCTTGAGCTACCGAAATATCCAGCGCTTCTCGCATGACCGCATCTTTTTCCTCAGGAGAAATCTTGCGAAGATTGGCAATTTGAAGAGTGACCTGCTCAACCGAATCCTCTTTTAAATGCTGATATACCTTAGACGCCAGCTCCGGCCCCAAAGAAATGAGGAGAGCTGCCGCTTTTTGTTCACCGGTTAAAGCCGTTTTTTTTGGTTCACTCATAACGAACTACTCCTCAGAAAGCCATTTCTTAATAATTTGCGCAATGTTTTCAGGATTCTTGTTTGCCATTTCCATCACCTCTTTACGAACCATTTCACGCTTTCTAGCGTTCATAGTTGCTTCAGCTCGGCTTATATCTTCAGTAGTCATGTCATTTGATATGAGATCTTCAACTTGAGGCATAGGAGGTTCTTCAATATCATCTATTTCTTCCACAAACTGCTTTTCACGTTTAGGTTTCAAAATCGAACGCAGGAACAAGAGAATCGCAAAAGCCATCAAAACCAACAATCCTATTTTTCCAAGCGTCATATAAAGATTTTGTTGAGTCTCCATTTGTGTCTCCTTCAGGCTTGCCAACGCTTGAGTATTATCAAATGGC
>Ga0302319_10021631_pt1 | contig 11583 bp, 10 predicted proteins | sample Bog_T0_2_FD_203319 | JGI IMG/M metagenome (GOLD analysis project Ga0302319, IMG submission 203319) | Peat permafrost microbial communities from Stordalen Mire near Abisko, Sweden - Bog_T0_2 | ecosystem: Environmental > Terrestrial > Soil > Wetlands > Peat | place: Sweden: Abisko, Stordalen Mire...
GGATTTTCAGGTCTTCCTTGCCGGATGGCTTGACTTCTACGCGGCCTCGACACCCGGATGCGGCCCCGGCCTCGAAGGAACCTGGCTGATGGGGGAAGGTGAGGTGCCTCAGCCCGACGTAACGCTGCGAATCCTTTCCGAGTACGGTGGACAATCCGGGTTGGAAGGACCATATACGGTCGGCGCACCGGAACTGATCGTCGAGGTAGCAGTGTCTACCCGATCCCGCGACTTTGGTTCGAAGAAACGATTGTACGAGCGGACGGGCGTTCGAGAGTACCTGATCGTTGTCCCAGCGTGGAAAGAGATCTCGTGTTTCCATCTGACCCAATCCGGGTTTCAGATTTCTGAGTTCGGGACCGACGCGATCTTTCGCTCCCACTGCTTCCCGGGTCTGTGGCTCGATACAAAGGCGCTGTGGAGTCTTGACCGGCCCCGCAGGAATGGCGTTGCGGAACAAGGGCTTGCCACCGCGGAGCATGCGGCATTCGTCGAGCAACTCGCCGTACGCAAACGTTAGCAGCCTGGCTGTCTCGCCGGGCATACAACCGCGTTGTCTATCCATTGAGATCTTCCCATTGAGAATCTGGACGATCTCAGCCCCGCCCCATTAATATCCAATTAACTCACCCGCGCCGTTTTTTCGAGGGGTGTGGGTGGCCGCGCCGTTTTCGCGCGTGTGGGTGGCCGCGCCGTTTTTCGTGCGTTGTGGGTGGCCGCGCCGTTTTTCGCGCGTGTGGGTGAAGGATTGCAGGCATTCTGCCGATAGAGGCTTGGGACTTTTGAGATGACATTCACCGCGAACTTTCTGAACGGACTCCTGGTCATCCTGCTGCACGAAGCGGGACACATCGCCGCCGCCTGGTCGCAGGGCATCTGCGTCAAACGGGTCGGAGTGTCGTGGAAAGGCATGTATATCGTGCGCGAGTCCGGGCCGCCGGTCGCCAACATGATCACCACGCTGGCGGGGCCGTTCCTGAATCTGGTGCTGGCGGCCACCTGGCCTGTTTCGCACGAGTTTGCCATCGTAAACCTGGTTTTCGGCCTGGGCAACCTGCTGCCGATGAAGGGTTCGGACGGCCTGCGGGCGCTGGCGCTCGCGCGGCGTTTTCGCGCCACCGCCTGGTAGTTCTGCATATTCGGGTTACAAAACGGTCCAAAGCACGCTAAACTGTATCCGTGAACTCGCTCTTTTGGATAGCGTGGTCTACAATGTGCGCGGCCGGAACCGGAGTTCTGGTCTATTACGTGATGCAGTCACGTATGGAGGTGCTGCTTTCACGGCAGCGCGAGGAACTGGCGGCAGCGAAAGCGACGCTGAGCGTGCAGAAAAAGGAACTCGCGTCGCAGAAAAAGGAGCTGACCGCCCAGCGTAAATCGCTCGATAATTCCCTGAAATATCTGGAGGAATCGGTTCGCCGCAAGGCCATGGACGATTTTCTGATGGAAATCAGGGTGGAAGAGCGCCATTATATTCGCGAAGATACGTCGCTTCCGGTGCCCCGAAGGTCGAGAATTCGCCAGGAGCGGGTTTACTTCCGTAACATCCCACTTTCGAATTGGGTGGAGCATGAGACTCCGATTGAGGATGAAATCGACGTGGAGAAACCGCCGCAGTTTATTTCTCCGGCGGCATCCGACGACATCCGGGGCAAAATTAAGCTGTTGCGCTAGAACCCGTTAATAAGCCCGGTTAGGAAGCCGAACACGCCCGGTCAACCTCTGAATGACCGGGCATGTTCGGTTTATAGTTTCGAAACGGTGATGTCGCTCGTGTCTAAGCGCTCCAGTCAACCTCTGAATGACGGAGCCAAACCAGCTCACAATAGAGCCGACGTCCAGGCGGCTGCTGCGCTAGCCTGGCTTAAGAATCCGAACACGCCCGGTCATTCAGAGGTTGATGTCGCTCGTGTCTGAGCGCTCCAGTCAACCTCTGAATGACGGAGCCAAACAGCTCAAATCGAGCCGACGTCCAGTCTGCTGCGCTAGCCTGGTTAAGAATCCGAAAACGCCCGGTCAACCTCTGAATGACCGGGCGTGTCCGGTTTATGATTCGAAACGGTGATGTCGCCGCGCCTGAGCAGAATCTGCGCTCCAGTCAACCTCTAAATGACGGAGCCAAACCAGCTCAAATCTTGCCGATGTATTTCTCACCTGCAAGTTTATCGGCGGGAAGCTGCGAGAACTTTAGGGACCAAAAAGCGACGGAGAAAAAAGATCGAAGTCAGGCCGACGGCGAAGAGGAGCAGGGTGCCAGGCTCGGGAGCCGGGGAGACGATTCCGTAGGGAAGATCCAGGGTGCCGCTGGCTAAGAACGTAGTCGGGGTGATTGTGGTGCTGCCGTTCGCAGTGAAAGAGTCAACGCCACCGCTATTGCCGGAGAAATAGGACATATAGAGCGTTCCGCTATACGGGTTATAGCTTAATCCGATCGGCCGGAACCCGGATTCCGAATAGACAGTTGTCGGCGTCCCGCCACCCGGCGCGATTTCGTAAATGCCGCCGCTGTTGGTCGTGTTCTGATAGGCAACGTAAAGGTCACCCTGGGAGTCGAAAGCCATGCCGTAGTAATTCGTGCTTGTGCCGGGCAAAGTAGAGTATGTGGATGGGGCGCCGATAAGCGTACCGCTGCTGCTGACGGTGTATTCGTTGATGGTTCCCGTTCCGTTGTCGGCTTCAAACAACTGACCAGCCGCGTTCACCGCCAGCGAGTTGACTTCCAGACCGCTGCTGACGACGGCTCCGATGTAGGCTCCCGTCGGAGAGAACTCCTCGATTTCCATTCCGCTGTTTCCACCGGCAAACACGTCGCCGGTCCCATTGACAGTGATTCCCACTACTCCTGTGAGATTAGCGGAAACGTTCGCAGCGTTCTTGCTGGTGTTATCGGCGAAGGGGCTCTGAACGCCTGTCTGGGAGTAAATATAGATCGCATTATTTCCCCCCGCTGCCGCCAGAATATCCAGGCCCGGTAGGGAAGTGTCGAAGACGGTGGCCGCCAATCCCTTAACCGACGTACCCGGAGTGCAGGAAAACGGAGCGGGGTTGGTCAGCGGACTGCAGTTGGCGCCCGGCGGAACCTGAGTCCCATTGGACTGGAACTGTTTAACCGACAAACCATCGTCGGTATAAATGTAGTCGGCCAGGGCCGGCGAGCTAAGGCCGAGAGCGACAAGCGTCGCAGTAGCAAGAAGTCTAGTCAGCAATGATGGCGTTTCCTTTTAGAGACTTTGATTGTGCCACAGCGCGCGCCAATTTTCCTCTGTATATCGCGTAAAAAGGCCGCGAATTGTACCAGTCTGCGAGAGATCCGGTTCCAGTACCGTTAGTCCTGTTGCCTGTCCGTCACAGTCGGGACTCAGCCCAGGCGAACTCAATGAGCCGCCGCGAGGCGCAGGACCTGCGACGCGATACTGCTAAAGGCGCTTTGCAACTGGGCGGTGGACGGCGCGATGATGCTTTGCCCGGTCGGCTGGCTGCTGTTGTAATATGCCGAACTCGGATCGTTGGCGATTTTGGCCATAAGGATGGGATCCGGCTGCAGAGTCAGGTTTCCGTCGAGTCCGATCGCGAATATCACCGGCTGGAGCGATGTATCGCTTCGAATCCTGTTCGCGGCCGCGTCGAGAGCATTTTCGCTGGCGTTGACGATGTTCTGCGCGGTAATGCCGTTCAGGGTGACAGGCGCAGGCGGATAAGATCCAATGGTCGCGTTGTTGAAAAGGTCCACCGACGGCATGCCTGTCAGCAGGCTGGCTGGTCTGGCGGAGATGCCTCCTGGGCATCCCGGCGCCGCAACACTGGATGCGTCGTAGTTCTCTTGCGCAGCACCGTTTTGGATGGTGGGATCCGTTAGCCCTGCTCCGTTTCCCTGCAGCGGGGTGGACTGCGGAATCGGCAGAAGCCAGAGAGCCCCGCTGAGATGGCCTCCCGTGGCAACGCATGTATTCTGACTGGATGTCAGGAGGGTTCCGAAATCGCCGGAGAATCCGGTGGGAATCCCGTCCGTGAACAGAACGATTACGTTGAGAGCTCCCTGATGATTGAGATTCTGAAGCTGCTGGTACGCCGCCTCCAGTCCCGCTGAGGTATTGGGGCCGCCCTGGCCGGCGGCCGTCAGACTGTTGATGTCGTTGGGGACATTCGAAAGAAAATTCTGGTTGGGCAGCGCGTCGGCAACCGCCGCCGCGCTGGTGAAAGTGACCAGCCCAATGTTGTCCCTGTTGTTAGCGAACAGGTTAACAAAGGCGACGGCGTCCGTCTGCAGGGTGGTGAGGGGGGTGACATTCGAGCCCCCGCCCACGTTGCTCATCGGATAGCCGTCGTCGAGAACCATCACGATGTTCACGTCGCGGCGGGTCGCCGCGGTTGCCACCGAGATGGTCGCATAATTGATACCGGGGATCAGGCTGATAAACGTGAGCGGCAATTGAACTGTAACAGTGCCGTTCACCGTTCGGTAATGGTTGGCCGAGTCGGCGATAGTGAACACGGGAGCGCTGGGCCCGGAACTCGGCCAGGAGATATTCGGAACGGCCGACGTGTCCGCACTGAACTCGGCCTGCGCGATGACAATGGCAGCGGCGTTCTGCTGAGCGACCGTCTTTCCCACATTCAAAGAACGTGCGGCAGCCAGAACCGCTGCGTCCATCGCCGTATTAATCCGGTTGCGCATCAGGTACACGTTGGAGCCGTCAATCGCCAGTCCCAGCATGGGAACCAGAACAATCAGGCTGAGCGCCGCCATCACGAGCGCCATGCCGCTGCGTTTGTCGTTGTCAGGTGGTTTGGCCAGCAATAGTTTATTCATTTAGAATGCCGTAAAAATATAGATTCCCGATTGGCCCGCCCAGGCGTAGGCGGAATTATTATAAAACGTTTCGGCGAGATAGGACACCTGTCCCACCTGGAGCGTGCCCGTAGAAACTGAGTTACCCGAGCTGTCGGTCGTGATTCCCAAATTGAGAGCTGTAAATGCGGTGGTAGCCGACGATCCCACCTTCTGGCAAAAGCGACTGGTCCCCGCGCCGGACCCTACGAGGACCTGATTGGAACATAAGTTGGGAGTACTGGTGTTGCCATCGATTTCCGAAAGAATCACAAGGGCGTTGCCCGAACCTGTGAGATCCAGGTTGCCGCTGAGCTTCTCCAGGATGCCGACATTGATGGATTGAGTAAAATCCGTGCCGCCCGAAAACATCTGCCCCGCATTTCCGTTCAGATTCTGCACCTGCTGCGATATTACCAGGGAAATACCGACGGTAACCAGACCGGCCAGAATCGGAATAAACATGAAACTACCGACGAGGGCAAATTCGACGAGTGAACTTCCACGTTTGTGATTTGGTTTTTTGGGTGAGTCCCACATAAGTTGCGTCTATTTAGTCAGAGAGCAGGGGGAGGATTTACGGCAAGCACCGAGGCCGAGGCGGCGGAGAAAGGGATGGTCGCTCCGGATCGGAACAGGGGCGCAAGCGGCGCGAAAGTATAGGTCACGTCCACTTCAACGATGTTGCCCACCTGATTCGCGCCCGCAGCCAGAGGCAGGGCTTTTGTCGGACTGGAAGGGGAATAAAAATTCACCGTCACGCCGCTTGCCGGAATCAGATTCAGCGATTGCGTCGCAACTGTATTCTGAACCTCTGAGATCAGCCCCGATCCCGCGAAAGTAATTGCATCGTTCACACCCTGCTGAACCGCGTACTGGATGGTCGCCTTCACCAAAATCGCATAGCAGGTATCGATCAGAAGAAAGAACAGCGCCAGAAACGGCAGGATCATAAGCATCGCCTCTACCGCTTCCGATCCTCTTCTCTTTGAGTTGCGGGTTCTGTTTGAGTTGCGGGATTTCAAGCTATGCGGACCGCGCATAAGACTATTCTACAGCCGAGGAGGCCGCACTGCCGCGGCGTATGTAGCCCCGCCGGCGCTGGGGCTCCACCAAAACCAGAGATTTCAGGACCGACCGCGCGCGTCCTTCGTCACTGCCGGTGACAAAGGCATTCTGTCCATCCCACGAAGCCTGCCCACAATATTCGTTCTTTAAACCGAAAACAGCTACCTCAAAACGGTCCCGCGCGCCGATCTTAGCAAAGAGCTTCGAAAGGTAAATTCGAACCGTGCCTTCGGTAATCCCGATGCAGGAGGCTATTTCTTTGTTCTTAAGTCCCTGCGAAAGTAGGGTAACAAGCTGGCTTTCCCGCTTAGTCAGCTTAACTGTCGTGGAATGCGCCGGCTGCGGGTTCGCTGCGGCATCATCGCAATCTGTCGCGCAATCCGTGCCGAGCGCCAGCGCGCTAAGACTCGCCGCGAATTCTTCACGGCTAAGATTGCGGTGAAGGAAGGCCGTTATGCCTAACTGCCGCGCCTGATAGCGCAGTTCGTCTGAAAACGTACGAGCCCAAAGCACAAGCCTTGCATCCGGCGCGGCTTGTTTCAAAGTGGAAATCAGTCCCAATGTCATTTCGGGAGCAAGGTCGACTAACACGATGTCGGGATTTGCCTGTTCGACGAAAGGCACCAGATCGGCCAGGACGGGTTCCGCGACCAGCACGCGAAACTGCGGCATCGCGGAGAAAAGACTGAGCGCGCCCAGCGAAAGCACCGAATCGTCCGTATACAGGACGAGCCGGACTGGCCGTGAATGGTCGCTTTGCTTCATCTTCGTCCTCGGTATGACCTGATACAGTATATCAATAGTACTCGACGATTGGAGCACTGTCAATTTTTCGGTACCAGTACTGAAAATGCCAGGTCTTTTTTAGACTATTCCTGTTTAGAAGCGAATTTTTCGGCAGCGGCAGATTCCGAAGGGTACCGGCGATTCCGCCCGAAGCACTCAGGTCGGGCAGGCAGGAAAGGCCGTTTGGCCTGTCGAATCTCAATAAAAGGCGACAGGCGAAACCGCCTGTCCCACCTTGTCCCAACTGCCGAAAACTGAACTGGTTTTGGGCGTTTCGTGGGCGAAATCCTACCCCCGCGCGGTGTGTCGCATGGCTTCGGTGTGAAATTCAAGTTGTATCGGGCAAAAAAGGGCCGGCATTAATCCAGTTGCGCCGGCAGAGGGTCCCCGCCAACCCGCCCCACGGGAACGCGGAAAAGCTAATTCGCGAATACTAACAATCGTCAACTTATGCTACTGTCGAAAGTTGGTTTAACCTGTTAACTATAGATGAACTCGGGCGAAACAATTCGAGCTGAAACAATTCGAGCTATAGTAGAGCTTCCCTGCTCCGTAAGGCTGGCGAGTTCGGCAAACCAGACCGGCTCGGAACTTAGAATCGCCCGGGGTGTCACCGAGGAACTTACTCGGGAATCGGTCGTCGTGATTATGCCGTCAGTTTCCGCCAATCGCTGGTTGACAAAGGGTTGGCTGAAGGCATTCGCGAAGGTATCCATTGCGGTGGAACTGCCCTTTACCGGGGCGGTCGAGCCGCGGGTGCTGGAGTGCGCCGCAACTGTTTCGCGTGTGCGCACGTCCGGCGAAGGTGTGCGAATCGTTGCGCTGATCGATCGGATGATGGTCCTCAGCCGCAAGCCGGAAGCGCATACCAGGCTCCGGTCTCTGGCGTATCGATGCGCCGGTGGATCGGTTTCCGCGGCCGGGCGGTCGCAAAACGTTAATCCCGTGATTCGCACGAATCACCGAACCAAACTCAATTCTGAATTAACAGGAGAACGAACAATGAAATTTCTTAAGAACTTTTTCGCGGAAGAAGACGGCCAGGACATGATCGAATACGGTCTCGTGATCTCGCTGGTCGTGATTGGCGGAGTTGCGGCATACACTGCATTCTCCGGCGCCATCAACAGTGGCTTAAACGTTGTGGCCGGCCACATCACCAGCACTCTTTAACATTCGGGCATAAAGGCCGGAAAGCCGTTTCCGGCCCGAAATCCGTTTCCTGAAAGAAGCACAAAACGGAGGATCATTGTCGTCACGACGCAGGTTTCTTAACGAAGAACACGGGCAGGACATGATCGAGTACGGACTAATTCTCTCACTGGTCGTGGTGGGAGGGGCGGCTGCCTATGTCGCTTTCCAGGGCAAGATCAGCAGTGCTCTGAACACCTTGGGAAGCAGCATCGCCAGCCACTTGTAAGGCTTTGGTTTTAATGCTTTGGTTTGAATAATAAGGATGGGACGTGCCGGGAAGCGCGCTATTCCGGAGTCGCGTTTCCCGGGGAAGCCCAGCGAAAAAAAATGAACGAACTGAAGAGATTTGTAAATGATAATCGAGCGGTGCCGGGTTTCGCGCCTTTACGGGCGTTCATCCGCGACTGCGATGGCCAGGATATTGTGGAGTATGGACTGCTTATAGCAGTAGTTGTACTCGGCGCAGCTGCCGCGCTTAGTGGATTCCAGAACATTATCGGCAGCGTTTGGAGTAGAATCAGTAGTAATCTGAACTCTACGAACTAGTACACTCTGCTAATGAAACGGCGACTGATCTCAGTAATATTGTTCGCGATGCTCGCGGCCCTGGTCTCGAGCACCTTGCTGTATAACATTATCTCGGGCAGCGCGCCGAAGGTGGCCAAAGCCAAAACCGCTACGGTGCTGGTGGCTGCCCACGATCTCGACGCCGGTGCGCTGGTGGGCGATGGCGATGTCGGTACGGTCGATTGGCCAGTTGTGGAAGGGTCGCCCTGGATGTCCCAAAAATCCGATGTAGTCGGCAGAGCTTTGCTGATGCCGCTGGCAAAGGGAGAGCCGTTCGCTCCGAACCGGCTGGCGGCCAAAGGGTCGGCCGGAGGCGTGGCATCGCAGATTCCGCCAGGCATGCGTGTGGTGCCGGTGCATGTTGACGAATCAACCGGCCTTTCGCGCTTTATTTTCCCGGGCATGCATGTCGATGTGATCTCGACGGGACCTGCGCCGGGGCAGGGAATTGTAGCGAGGACGATTCTGCAGAATATCGAGGTTTTTTCCACCGGCCAGGGCGGCGTTATTAAGGATGTATCGGGGTCGGCGCCAATGTTTAATTTGCTGGTCACGCCGAGACAGGCTGAAGTGATGAGCCAGGCGATAGCACAGAGCAAAATTCAGCTGGTACTGAGGAATCCTGAAGATAAGGCCGACATAATTGCCCAGGTTACGCCACCGGCGCCAGCGGCTCCCAGGCCTCGCACGCACCCGGCGCCCGTGACGAAACCTGTGGCGGACACCTCGACGCTGGAAAAATCCGAACTTGTCGGCGCCAATCCGCCGCCGAAGCCGCCGCCCACGGTGGAAGTGATTCACGGAGGCAAGCGAGTCATCAGCCCGGTCTCGCCCGTGCCCCCGGGATCGGAGTCTCACGAATGATCCCGATGCATACAGGCCCGAGATACATAGGTAGGAAAGGCGGTTCCGCCTGCCGATTCTTCTTTCCTCTTCTCCTTGTCGCCACTGGTCTGCTTCAGGCCGCCGATGAACCTCAACAAGTTACCCTCGCCGTCGGCAAATCCTTCGTAATCGATACCGACCACGATATCGAGCGCGTCGCCGTAGCTACCGAGGATACCGTCGAGGCCGTTCCCATTACCCAGCGCGAACTGGTGCTCAACGGCAAATCCGCTGGAGAAACCAGCCTGCTCATCTGGCAGCGCGGGGCCGGGCGGCTCAATTACAACGTCACGGTAGTTGCTCCGAACATAAAGATCGAGTCGCTGCAGCGCCAGCTGCTTTCCGAGGTAGGCGATTCCATTCACGCGGAAATTGAAGACAAATCTGTAATGCTGCGCGGTCAGGTCCGAACCCAGCTGGAAGGTGACCGGGCGCTTGCCATCGCGGCATCCTATGGAACCCCGGTGAACCTGATGACCATCGCGGTTCCGCCCCCGGCGGCCCAGATTCTGCTCAAAGTTCGATTCGCCAGCGTCGACCGGACCTCCAGCCTTTCCCTGGGCGCGAATCTGTTCAGCACGGGCGCCGGCAATACCGTCGGCAGCACGGGGACCCAGCAGTTTTCGCCGCCGACGACGACCGGAGTTACTAAGGGCACGCCGCAAACCTTCACTCTTACGAACGCCCTGAACGTATTCCTCTATCGTCCCGATCTGAATCTCGGGGCTACCATCGAAGCGCTAGCGGCCAAAGGCTTCGTGCAGATTCTGGCCGAGCCGAACGTGCTGGCCACCGACGGCGTGCCAGCGAGTTTCCTCGCTGGCGGGGAATTTCCGTACCCCGTGGTGCAAAGCTCGATAGGCGGGGTCGCCAACATCACCATTCTGTTCCGCGAATTCGGTATCCGCCTGAACTTCACCCCCACTATCACACCGCGCGGGACCATCAAGCTTGAGGTTGCCCCGGAGGTGAGTTCGCTCGATTATGCCAACGGTCTTACTTATAACGGATTTAATATCCCGGGTCTCGATGTCCGGAAGGTGAAAACCGAAATCGAGCTCGCCAATAATCAAAGCTTTGCCATCGCCGGGCTGCTGGACAACCGGGTGACGGAGAACCTGAGCAAGGTGCCAGGACTGGGCGACATCCCGCTGCTGGGGAAACTGTTCCAGTCGGAATTGGTCAGCAAGAGCAATACCGAACTGCTGGTGGTAGTGACCCCGGAACTGGTTCAGCCGATGGCGCCGGGAACCACGGCCGTCGTCCCCATGCCCAAGCCTTTTATGAAGGATTCGCCCGAGAAACTGCCGGTAACGAATGTTCCCGACACAAAGGAAATACCCAAACCGCAGGTGGTGCCCTTCGAGCCCACCGTGAAGAAGGCTGCTACGCCGCAACCCCCGGCGGCCGGTTCCGGAATGTCGGACTCGTTTAAACCGGACTCCTTCAAGAAGTAGTGATGCCACTGTGAAGAGAACGCTGACTATGAACGGATCACTCGATGGTTCCGCTGAGACGAATGGCTTTGGGCCGGACTGGCAGGTTTCGGCGGCCATCGCGGTGCCGGAGCCGAAACTCCGCCGCCAGCTGGTTGAGTCTTTGCGGAAACTGGGCATGCCGCTGCTTGAAGAGAATTGCGACACCGATCGTCTGGACGAACTGGTGGCCTCGGTCGAGCGTCTGCGCCCCGACATTCTGTTTCTCGGTCTCCCCGGACTGCCCAGCGATTCGGCGCTGGCGGTGGCGCGCATCGCAAACCTGAGTCCGGCGCCCCGCGTTGTGGCGGTGAATGAATCGGCCGAGGCGGAAACCATCCTGAAAGTCATGCGCGCCGGAGCCGCTGAGTTTGTCTACCCGCCGCTCATTTCGCCTGCGTTTGAGGATGCCCTGCGCCGTGTGGTTGCCGACTGCGGGCGGGACGATCCTGAAGAACGTTCCACCGGGTCGGTCATCGGTTTTGTTTCGGCCAAAGGCGGTTGCGGGGCCACCACGCTTGCCTGCCACGCCGCCAGCCATCTGCGCCGCGCGACCAAAAAAGAAGTTCTTCTCGCCGATTTCGATCTGGCCTCCGGCATCGCCTCCATCATCATGCAGACCACGGCGCGCTATACGCTCGACGATGCGCTGAATAACCTGCACCGGATGGACCTGAAGCTCTGGAAAGGGCTGGTGGCTCCGTCGCCTTCCGGTGTGGACGTGCTGCCCGCGCCCCTGGATCTTACGTCTCCCGCTACCCCGATTTCGCGCAAGCTGCC
>Ga0302319_10021632_pt1 | contig 11583 bp, 13 predicted proteins | sample Bog_T0_2_FD_203319 | JGI IMG/M metagenome (GOLD analysis project Ga0302319, IMG submission 203319) | Peat permafrost microbial communities from Stordalen Mire near Abisko, Sweden - Bog_T0_2 | ecosystem: Environmental > Terrestrial > Soil > Wetlands > Peat | place: Sweden: Abisko, Stordalen Mire...
TCGGCGGCGACGAGCTGGTGCGTGTGCTGATCCGCAAGGAGAAGTTCGACAAGATCGCGCACAAGGTCGCGCAGATGGGCGATTACAAGCCGGAGATCGTTTATGAAGAGGCGCAGATTGCCGAGGTTGATCCGCGCGACAACTCCGCAATATCGCTGCTCAACGAAAGCCGTGACGACCATTTTGTCACGGTGAAGGATGGCATCGACCTGCCGGTGATCGCGGTGTTCCGTCTGCTCGCCTCGAAGCTCAATGCGCGGCATCCGATTTTGCTCAAGGACACGCTCGTTCCCTCGAACGATCCCCATGCGGAATTCCTCACCACGCTGCTCACGGCGGCGACGAACATCGGCGCGATGCTGTGCGACGGCATCGGCGATGCGGTGCTGGTGCAGGGCGAGCATGCGCCGGGACAGGCGCTGAGGCTGAGCTACAACATCCTGCAGGCAGCCGGGTCGCGCATTTTCAAGACGGACTATGTGGCGTGCCCAAGCTGCGGGAGGACGCTGTTCAACCTGCAAACGACGACTGCGAAGATCAAGGCTTCCACTCTTCATCTTAAAGGGGTGAAAATTGCAATCATGGGTTGCATCGTGAACGGGCCGGGAGAGATGGCGGACGCGGATTTCGGCTACGTGGGCGGGGCACCGGGCAAGGTGAACCTTTATGTCGGCAAGACCCCGGTGAAGTTCAACATCCCCGAGGCAGAGGCCGTGGACCGGCTCAAGGATTTGATCCGTGAGCATGGGAAGTGGGTCGAACCGGAAGAACAGCCGGCAGAGAGCGCTGTTTAACAAACGCTACATTTTGTGTTGTTCACAAGCCGCTATCGGCAGCGGTTTATTCCGTCACCCCTTCCAGGGGTTTTTACATATTGGTGATGGATATACCCGGAGTTCCGCTGCGCTTCACACCGGGCTTTAATTCCGCCGCGCCTCCGGCGCTATTGAGATGGGAATGAAGAGAAGTCCGAAGAAGCTGTCGCGGACTTGGACACGATTGCCGCCCTCGCCCCTCGGCCTCTCCAAGAGTCGAGTAAGCGTATCCCTCCACGGCGTGCGCCGTTTGGAAAGGAGGCGTTTTTTCTGATGTCACGGTGGTGAGGCTGGAGCCTTGTAACGAGGAGGGAGCGATGTTTAACAAACGCTATGCAGCCCGGCGGGTCACTTCACAACCAGGACAATGATCAACTGGCCGTCGTCGTAGGCGGGGCCGCGGATGAAGAGGAGGTTCTGGCCGCAGAGCCTGCCTTCCATGCCGGCAAGCAGTTTGTTCTCCTGGAACAGGTCGAGCTTGAGGTGGTAATTAAAGCCCGGCTTCAGGGCCTTGCGGGCGCTGACCCGGAGCGAAAAATCCTTGCTGGGAATCAGCCAATGCTCGTAGGGATTGTCCATCAACTCGATATGCTGGCCCATCAATTCGTACTGGTTGTAGCCGAAGATGTCCTTTAACTGGCCGGCATATTTCTTCAATTCCGGAGGGATTTCCCCGGGTTTGTCCACAGTTTTCGCAAGCACGAGGCCGCTCCAGATCGACTCATCGGCCCGCAATGCGGGGGTGAGACACATTCCAACCATGAGCGCGAACGCCAGAGCGAAGTATTTTTTGCCAGCCATCAATTATTTTGCGCCTTCCGCAGCATGTTTCTTCTGGGGCGTGTACTTCGGAGCATCAAGCCAAAGCACGGTCACGTCGTTCTTCTGCGAATAAAATGCGCTTGCGGTGACATCCGGATTACCCGACTGCGTCTTGATGATTTGATCCGCGAGACCGCCACCTTGGGCGGAATTTTCCCCGACCGGAATCACGTAATGGAAAAGACCGGCAGCGATCAACAGGCTGAATGCCCCAGCCATGGCGATGCGCGAGAGCGACCATGAAAATTTCGGGCGCTCCGGGGCCGCCTTGGGTTTCGGCATTTCAGCCTCGATCCGCTGCATGATCTGGAGATTGAAAAAGTCCGCATTTTTCAATTCGCGGGCCTGGCCGTGTTCACGAAGCAGATCGCCGAGCTGGAACGCGGCGGCTTTTTGCAACTGTGCATCATCCGTCTTGAGAACTTCAGCCTCGAACGCAATGAGTTCCTCGCCTTTCAGCTCCCCATCGATCCATGCAGTGAATTTTTCTTCAAACGTTTTCATAAACATCCCTCAGTAGTGCCTGTAGTTTCTTCCTCGCATAAAAAAGCCGCGACATCACCGTGCCGAGAGAACACCCGAGGGCATCGGCGATCTCGTTGTATTGCAAACCGTCCATCTCCTTCATCACGACCACGGCGCGGTGCTCGGGAGAAAGTTTCTCCAGCGCCTCGTCGATCCGTTTGCGGATTTCCGCATGGGCCATTTTTTCGCTCGGCAGCGCTTCCGGCCTTGGCAAAGTCGCCGCCCCGGGCTCAATGTTCTTCAACTCGATCGTCTCGTCAAAATCCGCGTCGCCGTGGATCTGCTTCTTGCGCAGCCAGTCAATCGTGACATTCGTCATGATGCGGTAGAGCCACGTGTAGAACGCAGACTGGCCCCGGAAGCTGGCCATGGATTTCCATGCCTTCAAAAACCCATCCTGTGCCAGGTCCCATGCGTCCTGCTCATTGCGCACCATGTTGTAAATCATCGCGTAAACCTTTCCCCTGTATTTCGTGACCAAATCATTAAATGCCTTCGTGTCACCCGCCTGGCATTTCTTTACCAGCTCGATGTCATCCACCTCTGTAGTGACGTTTTCTATCTCTGTAGGCATAGGGTTAGACGAAGCCTTGGGGACTTCATTCAAAATATTTATCGCTCCCCGAAACGTTTCCGCCATTCGGCACGATATTCACCCATAAGGGCGATGATGCCGTCCCTGATCTGGAAGAGCCGGTGATCCAGCGCGGCGCTCCGTTCGCGGTCGAATTTGAGCTCTTTTTTCAGTTGCACGGCGGCTTCCATGGCATTTGTCACGGCCTTGAGGGCGCGCTTGAGGTAGGCGATGGTCATGCCTATTTCGTCCACATCGTCGTCACTCAAGGCCGCTGCGAGCTTGGCGCTGGCGATTGCCGTCTGCGTGGCAAGCCGGACTGCGGCGGGGTGGTTCTGCATTTCGCCGAGTTCCTCGAACAACTGATCGATCCAGACTGTGAGGGCAAAAGAGGCTTGATAGAGGGGGTGCGACTCGAAGCTTTCCCCGGCTTCACCATCCTCTTCGGATTCCTCCCCCTCCTCCTCTTCGGCCTGTTCCATTTCTTCTGTGAAAAGATGATCCACATTCTCCGCCCAGTCCTTGCCCTCGTCGTCGAGCAGATGGTACCAGCCCATCTCGCGGGCGATGATCTGGTCACGATTCGGATCGTCGATGTACTTCTCCAGCAGCTCCATGTACCGCTCTGTCTTGCGATCCTGCTGCTGGAGAAAACGCTCCCAATCGTACTCGTCCCAGATTTTCTCGGGTTCCTGATCGTCCGGCATATCGCTTAATTATCGCGTGTCCGCGTTTTCTGCAAAAGATTTATCACGGCTCACCTGCAATCGTAATTGACCGCAAGCGGCATCAATATCGCCCCCTTTTTCGCGACGGATGGTGGCGACCACTCCCTGGCGCTTGAGGATGTCCAAAAATGCATCCTGGCGGCGGATCGAGGGGCGATCCCATGGGAGGCCTTCCACCTTGTTGTAAGGGATGAGATTCACCTTCGCCTCGAGGCGCTTTGCGTGGGCTGCCAGGGCGACCGCCTGCTCCTCGCTGTCGTTGATGCCGTCGATGAGGATGTATTCGAACGTGAGCCGCTGCTTTTTGCGCTGCTGGTAATAGGCGCAGGCGTCGAGGAGGGTCTCGAGGTTGTATTTGCGGTTCACCGGCATGATCTGCTGGCGGACCTCGTCGGTGGCACCGTGCAGGGAAATGGCAAGGCGGATTTGCAGGGGCTGGTCGGCGAAATCGCGGATGCGGGGCGCGATGCCGCTGGTGGAGACTGTGATGTGACGCGCGCCGAGGCCGATTCCCCAAGGGGCGTTAATGATCGTGATCGCGCGCATGAGATTGTCAAAATTCGCCATCGGCTCGCCCATGCCCATGAAGACGATGTTATTGATCTTCTCGCCCCCGATCTCTTCGACGCGCAAAATCTGCTCCACGATCTCGCCGGCATGCAGGTTCCGGGAGAAGCCGTCCAGGCCGCTCGCGCAGAATTTGCATCCGTAGGCGCAGCCGACCTGGGTAGAGACGCAGATGGTGCGGCGGTCGGAGGTTTCGCCGTAGAGCGAAGGGGATGCGGGAATCAGCACCGACTCGATTAGGCTGCCGTCGGAGAGCTTGAAGAGGAATTTGCGTGTGGTGTCCTCGGAGCCGAGCTTGCGGACCGGATCGAGGTCGTCGAAGGCAAATTCCTCCGTGAGCTTCTCGCGGAGGGCGGCGGGGAGATCGGTCATCGCGGCGAAGGATTTGGCGCGCTTCTGGTAGAGCCATTGCATCACCTGTTTCCCGCGGTACGCGGGCTGGTCCAACGCGCGAAGCCGGGCTTCGAGTTCGTCGAGCTTCAGGGATTTGATGGGTGTCTTTTTTTGCACTGGGTGGAACGTAAGGCGGGATGGGATATTTAGGAAGGAGGATTTGGCATGTAGCATTTAGGATTTAGCATTTATCATTTGGGAAGTAATCAGTGGCCAGTGATCAGTAATCAGTTTTAAATGAAGTTGGATTACGTTGGATTTGCTTGGATTACTCTGGAAATCCAAGGTTGGATACTGGAATTCAAAACGGCTGGGACGTTTATTTTTTACCCTTGTTTTGCTTTGATTTGCTTTGACTACTCTGGTGGCTGAGTGTCCGGGACCAAGCCGGGGTTGGACAAAGTGGACTGTTTTTCGGCGTCTAGTTTTGCCTTGGCGGCGAGATAGCTGGAGCGACGGAGGCGGTTGAATTCCTTGAGAACCTGCCGGGTGCGGCGCCAGCGTTGGTCGAGAGTATGGCCATCGTGATTCATCAGTGGCTTTGAGATTTGGGCGAGTTTGACGTGCATCAGGGTGGCGAGGTTTTCGCCGAAGCGTCCGCCATCCGTGATCTCGTCGAAGGCTTCGGCATCCCCGGCCAGGTTGCGGTGCGCCATTTCGAGGGTTTGCTGGTGGCTCAACCAGTCCACATAGCCGCCATTCCGCCACTGGCTGAGGTTTTGCTTGTTGACGGGGCGGGAATCGAATTGCTCGCGGAGGATGTACTGGACCGCCTTTTCGGCGTTGAGCCATGCGAGGAGCGGTTCGCCGTCCATGCCGTCTGCGAGGCGGAGGTTGATTTGTTCGCGGATTGCAAGAGGGAGGCGACCGATTTTGCCTTTGCGTGGAGGGGTTATTGTGGACCAGGGGCTCGGTGTGAATTCAGACGATTCGGAGGGTGGTTTGTGTAAAGTTTCCATATGTTGTTTATATATTAACTCTTTTCGTCATAATAATGCAAGTATTATTTTAGGCTGGTGGTTGGCGAAGCGTTATTGCTGGCCACAATTGCGAAGCTGGAGCTTCGAGGACAATGGCGTTGCGAGGCTGGAGCCTCGCAACGAGGACTTCAGTGCGGCTTCGCCGGTGTCGTCCCATCGCGCCCGGAGGTCACGATCCACCAACCAGTGGCTACAACGATCAGCGTGGAGTGACGACCAAGGTTGCAAATGCCTTTTGCCTAACGGCGGGAAAGCTGTAGCTTCCACGCTTCACATGCATACGGAAAAAACACCGCTGCTCATCGGGTTACGGGCGGCCAAGGCGAATATCGTGCCGGGATTGATCATCCAGGCGATGATGGCCGCGCTTTTGGTTGCGTACTACACGCAGCCGGTGGTGCATGGGTGGCTGTCGGTGCTGGCGGATGCAAAGCAGCGCGGCGGGTATGCGTTCAGCATGGTGTCCTCGTCGATCGCGGGGGGGATTTTGCCGGAGATCCTGCTCATCGTGGTTTTTCAGGCGGGGAAGTTCCGGCGGGTGAATGCTCAAAATCTTTTGTTTACGATGCCTTACTGGGCGTTTGACGGGTTGCTGGTGGACATTTTTTACCGCTACCAGGCGACGCTCTTCGGGAGCCATGTGGATTTTCCCACGGTGTTGAAAAAGGTGCTGCTGGACCAGTTGCTCTTCACGCCTTTCATCACAACGCCGATCGGGATGGCGTGCTACGAGTGGAGGAACCAGGATTTCTCGTTCCGCGGGATGTCGCGGGCATTCACGTTCAGTTTTTACAAAAACAAATCGTTTCCGGCGCTGATCGCGTGCTGGGGGGTGTGGATCCCGCTGGTGGCGATCATCTACTCGCTGCCGATGCTGCTGCAGGTGCCGCTGTTCAGCCTGGGGCTGACGCTGTGGGTGATCCTTTTCAACTACATCAACGCCGCGCATAAAACAAAAAGTGAGCTTTCCTTTTCCGTGCCGGGGATCGATGCTTCACGCCTTCAACCATGAGTAACAAACTGACCCCTTCCGATATTTTCCAAAGGACGAGCCCCGCGCTTGTCGCAGCCCTTTTTGCCTATCTCCACGAAAACGAAAAGCCGCTCTACAAGGCGACGATCGAGGCGATTGCGAAGCAGCGGAAGCTGCGGCCGGTCTTCATCGAGCGGAAGCCGCGCAACGAGCGCAACGCATGGTTGCACGAGGCGCTGGGGCGCAAGGTGAGCGACGCGATCGCGGCGCACATCCTGCAAATCTGGCTGGTGGGCCAGCACGCCGGGCTGCTGTGCGATTTCCTGGACGGGCTGGGGATCAAACACGATGACAACGGGACGATCGAGAACCTCCCCCCTGCCCCGCCGAAGGAGGCGCTGGAAAAGGTGATCAACGATCTGCTGCAGAAGCATGAACCGGAAATCGTGGCGGTGTACCTGAATGCGTTCCAGGCGCTGGATGACACAGGGTGGACGACGCTGGATGAGATTTTGCAGAGCGATGAGCGGGTGCAGTTGGGCAAGGCTGCGGTGGCGTAGAGTTTGCTTTACCCGAGATCCGCAGCCCCTGCCGGGGCTGAGTCGATTTTTATCCAAGGTTCCGGTGGTTCTCACCACCGGCTAATTTCCGAAAAGCCTCCGGCTTAAAGAATCGGAACGTTGCCCCGGGCTGAAATTGGATCGCCCCTTTGGGGCTGGGAATAAGTGCTGGCAACCGGTGATGAATTAAGTGGGACCGGGACATGACAGAGCATGTCCCTCCAGTTCGGAACGACGCTTTTTTTGAAAAATGCGCGCTTACTTTGCGGAGGTGAGGATGAGGGCGTCGCCTTCTACTTTCAAGGTTTCGGCTTTGATCAACACTGCGCCGATGACGGGGTCGCCGAGGAGGCGGTTGTTGAGCTGTGGCTCAAGGCCTGCAATGACGGCCTGACGGTATTCCTTGGGGAGCTCGTGCGCATCGGATGAAATGCCCTGAATGGTGGCGTGGAAGACCTTGCCCTCGATGGATGGCGTGAAGTAGAGGGCTCCGTTCCAGTATTGATCGCGAAGCCTTGGGATGGCTGAAAGCGGTATGCTGCCAATGAGACCGACCTGGCCATTCCCGATGGTGACGTGAATTTTACCCGCAACGAGGCTCCACTGCGGGCTGCGGGCTATGAGAACATTGAGATCGTGCGCGGTAATGGTGAGCGTGGCGTCGCTGCCGGGCGGCAGCCCCTTGAAGTCATCCATCTTTTTAACAAGGGCCTCGTATTCCTGCGGGCCGGTGCTCTCCACGGCAATCGTCTTCGCGCTGCCGGCGGTGTAGTCGTGGATTTTTTGCGTAAGCTCGTAGTAACCAAATCCCAGCCCGGCGACCAGGACCACCGCGCCGAGGATCAAAATAATGCAACCCAAGCCGCAACATCCGATACCCTCTTTTTTCTGTTGTGGATCGCTCATGGTATTATTTGTAAATTGTTCAATGCAAACTGCGGGTTATTTCCTGGCAAGTCTCCAAAAGAGAAAACAGCCAAGGGAGATGAAGATGACATTTGGCAGCCAGATCAGATACTCAGGATGCCACCTGGGGTTGTTCTGCACGGTGCTTGCGAGATCGATGAAGAAGAAATAGGAGAAACCGACGATAAGGCTGAAGAAAAAGCCGATGGAGGTTTCCTTGCGATGGGCGGTGATTGCGAGCGGAACGGCGATCAACGCAAGGGCAAACGATGCGAGGGAGAAAGCGAACCGTTTGTTCAACTCCGTGCGCAACACGCTGCGGAGGATTCTGTCAAGGGAAGCGGGGTAGCCGGGTATGATCTCCGGGCTGTGCAACAGCTTCATGATTATGTTGGACGGCTTCGTCTGGGGCTTGAACGCCTGGTTTCTTTCGTAAAGTTCCTTCAGCGAGATGGAAAAGACGCTCTCCTTCATGAGGATGCCCTCGCGGATTTTATTGAAATCTGTCGGGGTACCTGAATCCCTCTCCTCGAAGCGGGCATTGGAAATATGCAGGTAAACGGCCATGTCCTGCATATTCGTCTCGAGTTTCCCGTTTTTCGCGAAGACGACCTTGACGGGGTTGGAATCCTTGTCCAGCTCGTATACGAGGATGTTGCGGAGATCCTTCCCTTCCTTTTTCTCCACATAAATCTTGCGGCCGGGAAAGTCGTCGATGACATGGTCGCTGCCAAACATCGAGAGGGGGTCCTCGGTAACGATGCTGAAAAGGGTGTTCTTCATTTTCTCCTGGGCGCGGGGGGCGACATCCAGATTGATCCAGAGACAGATGCCGACGCAAACAAGCGACATGAAAAGGAGGGGGACGCAGATGCGCGGGATGCTGACGCCGCAGGATTTCAACGCGATGAGCTCATTCTCGGCGGAGAGTTTTCCAAATACCAGGAGCACCGCCGTGAGAAAGCCCCACGGGATGGTGAAGGTGAGCGAGAAGGGAAGGATGTAGGCGATGAACGTGAGGATGTACTGGATCGGGACATCGTGATTCACGAGCAGGTCGAGCAATTGCTTGAAGACATTCCCCAGCACGAGGACAAAGCTCAGCACGCCCACGGCAAAAAGTGCTGTGACGAGAATCTCCCTGCCAACGTAACGATCAATCAATTTCATGAAGCTCCTGATACTGAGGCTTAAACAAAATCGAATGCAAGAAGGTTTGCAGGGCCGGGCCTCTTGCGGCAGGAAGAACAAAGCCGGCGCGCAGCCAGAACTGCGCGTGCTATTTACAAGGAATCGCTGGCGTACAGGGAGTGGCGCTTCAAATCCCCGAGATCGACGAACTCCAGCGCGGAGATGTGCGTGGCGGCGAGATGAACGCGCGGGGCCATGCCTGCATCCAGGGCTTCCTTCCAGCGGGTGACGCACAGGCACCAGCGGTCGCCGGGTTGCAGACCGGGAAATTCATACTCGGGGAAGGGCGTGGAAAGGTCGTTGCCGCATTCCCGGGAGAAGTTCAAAAATTCCTCCGTGGCCTCGATGCATACCGTGTGCAACCCGACATCGCCGGGACCGGTCTGGCAGTAGCCGTTCCGGTAAAACCCGGTCACCGGCGATGTGCAGCAGCATTGAAGTTCCCCACCCAGGACGTTTGATTGCATGCGGGTTTGATATCCGGTCCGGATTTGATTTGCGAGGTTTTCCCGATGACGGGGGTTTTCCCGCTATTTGATGGCGTGAAACACTTTGTAAGAAAGCGATACCGCAGCAGCACTCCAGCGGGTGAAATATTTTTCGAAAACGGATTCGTAGGGGAGCGTGGTATTGGCGACCAGATAGCATTCGCCTCCCGGACGAAGAAGCTCCGCGGCCCTGCGCACAAACGCGCGGCCGAGATTCGTCTCCACTTTTTTCCCAAGGTGGAACGGGGGATTTGAGACCACCCAGTCGTATGGCGGGGCTTCGATAGGCGCCAGCACGTCGTGCCAATGGAATGCAAACGGGATGGAACTTTTCAGCGATGACAAATTCCGCTCCGCGGCCCTGATCGCAAGGGCATCGATCTCAAAAAGATCGATGGCGGTAACCCCGGGGCACTCCTCAACAATCCCGCAGGAAATATAACCGTAGCCTGCCCCGAGATCGGCTCCGCGCCCGTGGAGGGATTCCGGGATTGCGGAAAGCAGGATCGTGGAGCCGGGATCGAGTCCGGTGGCCGAGAAGATGCCCGGGTAGGCGACCAGGCTGCTGTTTTTCACAGCGATGCCTTCGCCGGGTTTCAGATAGTCCGCGAGCGGTGCGTTTGCGTTAGCGTCAGTTTTGGTGACTTGCAGCACCTTCGAGCGCGATCCGGTAAAGACGGCGACGTCGCCAAAGGTATCGCGTAAAAAGCGGGTGAGGCTCGGCGCTCCACAGGAGTTCTCAATGGCGCAAATTAAAACGCCGCCGGGATTCAGCAGCGCCCATCCGCGCGCGATATTCCACATATTCCTGACCTTGAACTTGGTGCAGACAACGATCACGGAATCGAAGTTCCCGGCAGGATCAAGCGTGCAACGGATGCCTGCGCCCTGAAGCTCGTCCACGAAGGCTTTCGACGGTTCCCATGCGGTGAGGCTGCGGCCCGGCAGCAAGGAAAGCCATCCGCGCTCCCGGGGCTCGAAAACGAGGATCGCGCCAGCCGGGGAAATGGCGGAGCCGCCGCCGGAGAGCAGTTTGCCCAGCAGCCGGAGGTGGGGCTCATTTACCATGGCGGGCATCCGGGCGCGGGGCATACGCGGATTCCGGATTGAACTTGAAACAAATCATTCCGGCATTAAATCCTATCGGATGCATTTCATCAATTGTTACGACGCGAGAGGGGGCGATGTCCGTCTCGCGGCTTGACCAGATTTTATCGCGTTACGGCTATTGCAGCCGGAGCGAGGCTGCGGGGTGGGTGCGCGCGGGCCGCGTGACCATCCATGGCGCGCCTGCAAAAGCGCGTGACCAAAAGGTTGATGCGGGGGCTGTGCAAGTGGACGGCAAGGCGATCGAATGCCCCGAAGGCATCCTCGCGCTGCTGCACAAACCGGCGGGCTATGTCTGCTCGCACGATCCACGGGACGGGGCGACGATTTACGAACTGCTGCCTGCGCAATGGCTGCGGCGCAATCCGCCGGTGACAACCATCGGGCGGCTGGACAAGGATACGACCGGCGTGCTGCTGGTCACCGACATCGGGGCGCTCGTGCAGCGATGGACATCGCCGAAGCACAAGGTGCCGAAAATTTACGAGGTAACCGTGGACCGCGATCTTGATCCGGCGCTGGTGGAATTATTCGCCGCAGGAACACTACAACTCAAGGAGGAGGAGAAGCCGTGCAAACCGGCGCGGCTGGAAATCGTGGATGAGCGCAGGGCGCGACTGGAGCTGACCGAGGGGATGTATCACCAGGTAAAACGGATGTTTGCCAGCCAGGGGTGGAATGTCACGCGCCTGCACAGGAGCATGTCCGGCGAAACCGGGCTTGAGGATTTGAAGCCGGGCGAATGGCGGTTGCTGCCGCTTCCGCAAGAGCATTGAGCCGCTGATTTTTCAAGGCTGGAACGGCTCCTTCGGATGACGCCGCTTCAGGTTTACGACGTTTGAGCACTGCGCCGTGCCAAAGAATCAACGAGCGTAGTCGATCAAATACCAACCGTATGGTTATTTGCCGACGAAGAACGAGAGATCCCTCCAGCGTCAGACCCAAAAATCCCGA
>Ga0302319_10021633_pt1 | contig 11583 bp, 9 predicted proteins | sample Bog_T0_2_FD_203319 | JGI IMG/M metagenome (GOLD analysis project Ga0302319, IMG submission 203319) | Peat permafrost microbial communities from Stordalen Mire near Abisko, Sweden - Bog_T0_2 | ecosystem: Environmental > Terrestrial > Soil > Wetlands > Peat | place: Sweden: Abisko, Stordalen Mire...
CTTCGAATGCGTCGACCACCACGAGGGTTGGGCCGTTCCATTGGCGAACCCGGTCCAGAATCACCTCCCACTTCGCGTTGAGTCCGTTGCCGAGCAGTGATCGGTCTCCGTTCCGATAGCCAACGAGCCTGGCGAGGCCCGCGAGTCGGAGACCGCCACTTAGAACCATCGCCGGCTCACCACGGCGCAGGGCCAGGTTGGGCATTGGGAGGCGCACTCCGTGGCCCCAGGGCCAGAGCAGGTTCAGGGTCGGGAGACCAGCCTCGGCTCGGCGCACATTGAACTCCTGCTCGCTGAGCAGGTTCACGGAGTCGTCGATGAAGCGCCTCAACAGTCGGTCGCCGTCCCCAGCGGGGAAATGGGTTTGCGGATCTTGGCCTTCGATTTCGCTTGCAGGAGTCGTTTCTAAGTCCCCAAAGGCTTCCCATACCAACCCGTGGTCCGTTTGGTCGCCGGCGACCGAGGTGAGCAGGGGCGTGTTCAGCCGCTTGCCAAGCTCCAGAATCTTCGCCTGTTCGTCCGCTGGAATACGCACCCCTACCCTCGCAGCAATGCCCTCGTGGAGCGACATTAGGGACAGGTGGAAGTGGGTGGATCGCTCAGGAGGGTCGGCGCCGAGCGCGCTCACCGTCAACGGTCCTTGGCGCATTTGGCCCAGGGTGGGGTCCATGCCAAGCAACATGACTTCGGGGGTTTCCGCATCCGGCAATGCCGCCAAACGCGAGACCGAGCCCTGCTCGGCAAGTCTCAAGAGGGTCGGTAGGCGCTGCCGGAGCGGGGAATCCTCGACCTCCGACGCAAGCATCCTCGGTAGAACAAGCGTGGTCCTTGTGGACGGCTGGGACGCACGGGTAGGGTCGATCATGCCCGCACGGCGCCGAAGGCCCTCATGGCTCCAGGTCGACGCCCGGCGTCCATCCCTGCTCGGATGCCCGCATCAGGACCTTGCAAGCGACGTCCCCGTCGACGCGAATCTGGCAGGAAAGACGGAACTGGCCAAGAACGCCGTCCTCTTCCAGGCATGCTCGCTCTGCTTCGCCCATTTCAGGTTCGGCACTGGAGAATGTGACCCGGCAGGTGGTGCAGCGAGCGTTGCCGCCACACCGGTGGCTGATGTCGATGCCTGCCTGTTCGATGGCTAGGGCGAGTTTGGCGCCGTCGGCGGCTTCAAAAGGGGGGAAGCCTTCGACTTGGATGTTGTGGGTGGCCATTGGGTGCGTAGTCTACTCACGCTAAACTGAGGATGACATGATCAATGAGACTCGCCTGATCGATCTCTTTACCAAGCTCTGCCTGATTGACGCTCCCTCGCTGCGAGAGCGCGACAGCGTCGAGTTCGTCAAGGCATATCTCCTTGAAAACGGGCTCGAGGTCGAAGAGGATCAAGCGGGAGCTGCGATCGGCGGAAACGCAAACAACGTGATCGCCTGGCTCAGAGGATCGCTTCCGGACGCACCTAAGGTGTTCCTGTCAGCCCACTTCGATACCGTCGAACCCACGAAGGGCCTCGTGATCCGGGAAATCGACGGTGTGTTCTCGAGCGCCTCGGACACCATCCTGGGGGCCGATGACAAAGGGGGGATGGCGCCCGCCATCGAAGCTGTCTTGGCCCTCAAGGAGTCTGGCTTGCCGCATGGCGACGTATGCCTACTGCTGAGCGTCGCCGAAGAGATCGGGCTTCTTGGCGCCGCTGCGATGGACCTCGAGAGGCTTGGGCTCGACTTTGGATACGTGTTGGATACGAGTCCGCCTGTGGGCAGCTTCGTGACGAGGGCGGGCACCCACGACTCTTTCAAGGCTATCATCCGGGGGAAACCGGCCCATGCCGGCAAGGAGCCGGAGAAGGGCATCAACGCCATCAGCGTGGCGGCGGAAGCGATCAATGGGATGCGGCTCGGCCGAATTGCCGAAGAAACCACAGCGAACATTGGCTCGATCCACGGAGGTTCGGCCGCCAACGTCGTGTGCCCAGAGGTGAAGGTAATTGCGGAGGCGCGCAGCACCGATGTCGCCGTGCTCGATGCTCAGGTTGGCCACATGGTGCAGCGCTTCGAAGAGGCGGCGGCGAAGTTCGGCGCCACCGTCGAAATCGACCACGGACGGCATTACGTTGGCTACACGATCGAGCCCGACGCTCCGGTGTTGCGAGTCGCCCGGGAAGCCGCCGCTTCGTTAGGCCTATCGGGAAAGACGAGAACGACTTTGGGAGGCAGCGATGCCAACGTGTTCAACGCCAAAGGGCTGTCCTGCGTGGTTCTGGCGACCGGCATGGACAAAATCCACACACATGATGAACACATTTCGCGGTCTGACCTCGTCTTAACTGCGAGGCTGAGTCTGGCGATTCTACTTGGCGTAGCCAAGTGACGGACTCACCGCAAGGTCGTGGCAAATCCACGTCCCGGCTTGCTAAGATAGATCTTGGACACGGTCCAACTCGTCATTGAGGATTATGAAAATGAAACGCAAACTTTTTGCTGCGACTGGTTTGATTGCTTTGTTTACGGCTTCGGCGATGGGACAAGTGTCCACACCGGTTGGCCTTTCGCTTCGCGCAGGCATCTTCTTGCCCACGGCCTCAGATGCGCGCGACAGCGGGACCACCTGGTTCGCAGCCGGCGGCGAATACAAGCTGTCCAACTCGAACGTGCCTTCTGCAGGCACCAACACGGTAACGAATCTGGCCTTGTCTGTCGACTACATGGGGAAGAGCAACTTTAGCGCGATTCCCGTTCTTCTCAACTGGGAAGGCACCAACAATCAGACGTTCTACAGCATCGGGGTGGGCGCCTCCTTCGATCGTTGGGACAATGGCACCGGCGGTACGGCGAGTTCCACTCGGTTGGCCGGACAGATTGGCTTGGGCTATAACTTCATGCAGGGGCGGTCGCCGCTGTTCATCGAGGGCAAGTATTGGATCAATCAGAAGAGCGATCTGAACGGCATTGGCCTCTACGTAGGCATTCACCTTTAAGAAGGGTCCCGCACGAATCGTGTATAGCGCCCGGTTTGCAGCCTTTTGGCTAGAAGCCGGGCGCTTCTGGTCATGGTCCCCACTCAGTGATCGCTGAACATTTGGACGCAGTTTTCGTTTCCGCCAGCGTACGGATATGGAACTGAGACTTGAGGCTTCGTATTTGAGATTTGGCAAGCGTGCAGAACCCGGCACCGAAGCAGCGATCATTGATCGTTGCCGTCGCCAGGATGCTGAGGCCTTCGACCTATTCGTGGACATGTTTGAAAACAGAGTCTTCGGATTCGTCAGGCGAATGACATCCGGCGTCGAAGAGGCCCAAGACGTGACCCAAGAAGTCTTCATCCGGGCCTTCCAGAATATGCACCGGTTTGATGGCCGTTCGTCCGCAAAGACGTGGCTCTTTCGCATTGCTTATAACCTTTGCGTTGACCGGTCTCGCCGAGCCGACCGTGGACTCAATGAGGTCGGCATGCAGGCCGGCCCCGACGGCGAGGACATCATCGAGGTTCCCGACGACCGCTGGGAGCCGGAAAGGCTCACGCTGGAAGGCGAGCTTGCCGATGTATTGGAACGAGCGATCTCCAATATGAGTCCCAAGCTGAAGAGCGTCCTGCTGCTCCATGACCGGGAGGATGCGTCCTACGAAGAAATTGCGGAAACGCTGAATGTGCCAGTGGGTACGGTCAAGAGTCGACTGTTCTTGGCACGAAACTATCTGCAAGGCGCCCTGAAGGGGTATTTGCGCGGAGAATCAAGGTGAAAAGGAATACTCGGTTGAATGAGGAAGCGCTGGATTTGAAACTAGCGTCGGATTCCCAATTGATGGTAGCCAAGTTGGTAAAAGACTTGCCCCAAGATCAGGTGGACCTGGTCTGGCGAAGCAACTTAAACGAAAAGCTGCGCGTCGCCGCTTCTGCGGCGGCTCGTCGCCGTCTGGTAACCAACTGGGTCTTGAGACCTGCACTTGGGCTTTCGTTGGCCGGCGCCGTGTTTCTGGTCGTTCTCAGTGGTCCGAGAACTTCGGCCCCACCGACGCGTCAAGTCGGTGGTCCGGGCATTGAGGCGGCCCTGGTGAACGCCTACCACGCAGATTCCGTGACCGATGAAGTATCTCCCGCAGAACCGGCGCAAAATGTGAACGCCGACAGCACTTACGATCCGTATAGCGTGGATAATCCAAACGGAATATGAAGCGAATTTGTTGCCTTTGGTGGACGGTCGCCTCCCTGTGTGCTTTTGCACAGAATCCGGCGGCCTTCCATCGGATTCAGCCCACAAACCTGCCGCCGATCGTCCAACTGGCGCTGAATGCTCAAGGGAAATTGAAGTATTCGGGAAGAGGTCTCGTCACCGTTCATCGGCCCGACGCCGACGAAACGTTGGAAGACCTTGTTTGGCAGCAAGGACTCAGTTCTCGAATCGAGTACCCTCAGGGATCCACGCGATACGGGGAGGTGATCGTCGAATCGCCGAGCCTGGGTCGGCTTCACTACCGGCCACACCCGAACGAAATCGAAGTGGGTTCCTACCGCCGAGGTGGGATTCGCCTGGGACTTGCGATTCCTTGGAGGCATCAGGAAACGACGTTCAACGTGGGCGGCTTGCAAGCCATTGCCGGTCAACGAGCTCAATATGTTGAAATGCTCACCGGTGGCAAAATCGTCCAGCGACTGTGGATCTCTCCCGAATCAGGGTTGGTGCTGAAGAAGACGGTTTTGGACCCTCACAGTGGTCGGTTGATCTTTTCGTCAGAATTCGAACAAATCACCATGAACCCGGTGATCTCGCCGGACATGTTCAAATTGAATATCCCAGGCGCCCGCATCGTGACCCAGCGAGACTTGGTTGCCCGTCTGGAGCAGTCGCACGGGTTCACTGAGACCATTCTTCCGGCGAGCCCTCGGTTCACCCTGGATGGCGGCAACGTTTTCCGACCCAATGGATCGACCCAGACGTTGGAACAGCGATATTCGGGTCCGGGCGGCCGCTTCAATTTGTTTCAAGTGAAGGGACCCGTTGATCCCCGAATGCTGAACCATTGGGCCCATGGACTCAAGACATTGTCTTGGTCGAGAAACGGGGAGACGCTGGCAATCGTCGGTAATATCGATGATGCAACCCTTCACGATGTGGCCCGCCAACTTGGGGCGCCAAACCAGCCCTAGGTCCATTTTGGGCCCGAGAAGGGCGTTATTGTTCAGGGGGCTATACTAGCACGTGGCTTCTACGGCGGCAGGAAGGGCGCGCGCCAAGCGGCGTCGGCGAAGTCCACCTTGGTGGCGGTTCATCAAGATCTCGTTTTGCGTGATCGTTAGCGCCATGCTTATCGGCGGCATTGCGGCTGGTTTCCTCTTCCTTCAGGAGTACGACGCCGCCAAGAGTGAGGTCGTCAATTTCCACCGGATGGGGCAGCAAGTTGAGACTCCCCCTAGCGAGGTCTACAGTTCCGATGGCAAGCTCCTGTACCGAGTCCTCGGTCAGCAGCGCGAATACGTGCCGCTCGATCAGATTCCTGAAATGGTCCAGCACGCCATGGTGGCGGCCGAAGACCGCCGCTTCTACGACCACCAAGGCGTCGATTGGCTCTCGATTCCGAGAATCATCCTCGTCGATGCAACGAAGGGGCGATTTGCGCAGGGAGGGAGCACGATTACGATGCAGCTGTCCAAAATCGTCTCCGCCAACTACGATCGCTCTCTGAAGCGGAAGCTCCACGATATGGCACTGGCCACCGCCTTGGAGCGGGAGCTCACCAAGGACGAGATTCTTGAGCTCTATCTGAACAAGGTCTACTTCGGCAATCAGGCCTACGGAATCAAGGAGGCGGCCGACGTTTATTTTGGAAAGCCGCTCGATAGGCTCACCATTGGCGAGGCTGCGCTTCTTGTACGCCTGGTACGCCGGCCGGCCAGTTGGGCCCATCTCACGCAAGGCGTCAACGAATCTCAGGCGATTGAAGACCGCAACTACGTGCTTGGCGTGATGCTCGATGAGGGCTGGATCAACCAGAGCCAGTACACGAATGCAGTCAGCGAAAAGCCAAAATTCAATCGGCACGTGCGCCACACGACCTGGGAAACGTTCGGCGCCCCCTATTTTATCGATCACGTCCTCTCCGAATTTCGGCGCGACTTCAAAGACGTGGATCTGAGCCAGGGTGGATATCGCATCGATACCACTCTGGACAGCCGAATTCAGGCGGTCGCAGAAGACGCTGTCCGAACGGCCATTCGTGAGCACCGCGACGACAGCGTGACAACAGGAGCGTTTGTTCTGATGAACACCGAAGGGCAGCTCCTAGCCGAAGTGGGCGGTGTCGATTATAAGCGCAACCCCTTTGACAGCGCATGGAAAGGAGAAAGGCCGCCCGGGTCCTCGTTCAAAGCGATCCTATACGCCACTGCTTTCGACCAGGGCGTACTCAAGACTCCCAATGACCTGCTTTCAAATGAGCGAATCACCTTTCCATCGGTAAATGGCTCAAAGGAGTGGACGCCCAAGAACGATGTCCCAAACTACGGGGGCGATATGACGGTTGAGGACGCATTCCGTTGGTCGGTCAACGTGCCGGCAGCCCACCTTATCCAGCAGGTCGGGGTCAGCAACGTTGTTCGAGAAGCTCAGGATGTGTTTGGAATCCAGTCGCCGCTCCGGCCATATCCTTCCATCGCTCTCGGTTCGGAGGACGTCACCCCGCTAGAGATGTTGCAGGCCTACTCGATTTTCGCCCTGCACGGTGACCGGGCTACACCGTACGTAATCAAGAAGGTCACCGGCCCAAACGGTGAGGTGATCCGCGAATATGAGCCCAGAATTGAGCACAACAAGCTTTCGGGAGCCGTGTGCGATCAGATGCAGAAGCTGCTGAGAGCTGTGGTGGTCGATGGCACCGGTTCGGCGGCCTCCGATGTGCCTGACGCTCACGGCAAGACGGGGACCACCAGCGACAACCGCGACGCCTGGTTTTGCGGCTACGCCGACGGCCTTATCGGTGTCGGCTGGGTTGCCAATGAGGTTCGACTCCGATCGGGTCATTTCGCCTACCGCCCCATGGATCGTTCGGTCTTTGGCGGGACGGTGACGGTTCCGTTCTGGGCAAACATCATGGAGGCCGCCGAGAACGAATTCGGGCCCAACTACGGTTCGGTCCAAACAGATGCCAAGATCGCCAATCGCGACGATCAGGTGGACCGTCCCAAGCCAGCGGAAAAGGAAGCAAAGAAGGAACCGGCGCCGGCAATGGCGCCTGACGTGGATGACGACATGGGCAACATGGCTGATGGCCCAGACGATTCCGCGACGACGAAATCGGCGGACACTGCTCCGCCAACGACCGACGCAACCAAAGACACCGACACGACGGACAACACCGACAAGCAAACTCCGCCACCTTCCGATAACAGCGGAGGGGACGGCCCTACCGATACCCCAAGCGACACCAAAACGCCCGAGAAGATTGCCTACGTGACGGTCGAGATATGTGCGGAAAGCGGCAAACTGGCAACTCGCTATTGCCCAGAGACGATTTCGAAGCGATTTCGAAAAGGTACGGAGCCCACGGAGTCTTGTCCGATCCACAAGGGTTGAATCAAACTGACTGCCTGAGAGAATTGAATGTCCGTCATCCACGCGCCTAAGCGCCCAACCATCGATCTTCGGATGCTCGTGTTTCCTTGCGCGGTCGGCTTGGCCTTGCTGATTATCTTTCTGAGGCTCTGGTTCTTCCAGGTGGTCAGGGCGCCCGAACTGCTTGAGGAAGCTACCCACACTCGCCAGGCCACCTTCCCGACGATGGCGCCACGGGGTCTGATTTATGACCGGACCGGCAAAATGATCGCTGGAGTCAAGTCGGTGTTTGTTCTCACCGCAATTCCGGCGATCGTTAAGAAGAACCCATGGGTAGTGGATCAGCTTGCGACCATGCTTTCGGTTCCTCGGCAAAAGCTGTTGGCAAAGCTCAATCAGAGCCTGCCGCAAGTTCCTGCCACGCTATATGTGGACGTTCCGGTGAATGTCGCGACAATCATCGCTGAAGACGTCGACACGAAGCTTCCGGGGGTCGAGATTGAATCGCAGCCTATGCGCTTTTATCCGGACTCAAAAACCTTCGCCCACGTTCTCGGCTACGTTGCGAGCGCGAGCGCCGATGACGTGAAGCGACTTTCTAAAGAAGGCACGGACGCGGCCCCTTATGTGGGCAAGATGGGTGTCGAACGCATCTACGAGAAAGATCTTATGGGCGAGCCTGGGCTTGCCAAGTTTGAGGTGGATGCCAAGCACCGTCCGGTGCGTCTCGTAGAGCCTGCAAGCGCGGTGCCGGGGTCGCATGTGGTGCTCTCGCTTGACAGTGACCTGCAAAGCTATGCCCTGGCGGCATTTCAATCTCACGCCGCCGCCTCGGGCTCGAACAAAGGCGCTGCCGTTGCGATCGATCCGAACACTGGCGAAGTCCTGTGCATGGTGAGCAGCCCGACCTACGATTCTTCCGTCTTCGAACAGGGTGCCCTCAGTCAGGACGATTGGGATGCGATCAAAGGCGATCCCGAAAAACCCTTCACGAACCGCACCATGTCGGCTTACCCTCCGGGTTCCACTTTCAAGATCATCACCAGCCTGGCCGCCCTAAAGAAAGGGACCCTGGACTTGAACCGCTCGGTGTTCTGCGATGGTTACTACAAGGTCGGAAATAAGAAATTCAAGTGTGAGGGTCACCACGGCAACATCACCTTCATGCGGGCGTTCTACGAATCGTGCAATACCTATTTCTCGGACTTGGGAGTCCGTACCGGCCCACAAGAAATCGCCGCTATGGCTACGCAGTGCGGCCTCGGACAGCGAACGCAGATCGATACCACGAGCGAGCAAAGGGGCGCTGTTCCCGACGATCAGGCGCTGGGAAAGTCATGGTACGCGGGCGATACGGTGAACTTGAGCGTGGGCCAGGGCAAGGTCGCCGCCACGCCCCTCCAAATGGCCGATCTCGCTGAACTCGTCGCAAATGAGGGGATTCAGTATCGGCCGCGCCTCGTCAAGAAAATCGTGACCCCCGATGGAGTCCAAACACTCACGGCCCGCGAGGTCGAGCATCAGGTCGAAGCGCCCGAGTGGTTCTGGAGCACCCTCAAGTCGGCGATGACCGATGTGGTTGTCGAGGGTACCGGACGTCATGCCCAGATTCAAGGGATCGTCTGGGGAGGGAAGACGGGAAGCGCCGAGCACTTGGGCCAGCACAAGACCCATAGCTGGTTCATCGGTGTGGCGCCGATCGATCATCCCCAGGTAGTCGTCGCCGTGCTCGTCGAGGACGCCGGCGGTGGTGGCGACGTGGCGGCACCGATTGCCGCCGACATCGTGCACCACTATTTGGTGACGGAAAGGGCGCCCATCGCTGTGGCAAAGGCGTCTGCCTCACGCCCCGCGCTAGCCGCATCGGAGGGCTTACCCTCCGCCCGGTAAGCGTCTCGCAGGGCGTCGGCCGCTTGAACGGCACGCGACATGACTTCTGCCGCTACCTTGGGTGATGCCTCGTTGCCCAGATTCCCGGTCGGATCCGCCTTGAGATTGTTCTGCGCCATGGGCACCGTCGATGTGAGGTACTCGTTGAATCCGGCGACCGCGAGCAAGAGCAAATCGATCTTCTGAGCCGCGTCCTTAGTGTCGCGCGCGAGAAACACTCTTGCGTCGTAGGTTTCCACCGGCACAACCTGGGGGATGGATCGGATGGAGAAATACGGCCCATTCTCAACGGAAATCAAGCGTTGGGCGGTGGCAACCGCGGCTGCGTGTTGCCCGGCGCCGTCCTCAACTTTCATCAACGCAGACAGGGCGGCCATGTTGTTGGGATCCCAAAGGAGGGCCTGATTGAGCGCTTCCACCGCCTTGTCGCTATCTCCGGCCTGCGATTCAAGCGTGGCAAGCGCACGAAAGTACTTTGGAACGGGACTGAATGCAACGGATTGCTGGAGGTCCTCAATGCGCTCTTGCGGATCCTGGGTCAAATCGGCATGTATCTCCCAGGCTTCGCCAGAGTTGAATCCCAACGCAACAAGGCCATCGTTTGCCGCTTTAGCTTCGGTGGGACTGCCACTGGCGACAGCGTCGTGAAAGTTTGCGATCTGCACCTCGGCCCAGCCTCCCCAGGCAAGGGCGACACCTGCGCATGCCACGATTCCAGCGCAGATCACTCGTGCTGCCGTTTGGCCAAATTCTGGTGTGGAGGCATCGTCGGAGAGCTGGACGGCAACTCCCATCAGTAGGAAAACGGTCGCGGACAGGCCAAAGGTGTAAAAGTTGCTTTCCGTTGCCGAGTGAGTAAACGCGGCCAAGACAGCGGCGACGATGCCGAGGCGGAGCCGATTTTGAGGCGCCGGCGCGGCGCCAAAGCTGCGCATGACAAAGTCCAGCCAGAGAAAGAGGAAGGCGAGCAGAGCCAGCGCAGCAAGCGGGCTTGCCTCAACCGCCAACTGGAGGATTGAGTTGTGCGCAAGGTCCGTTTGCGTGACGAGCCCTGGCTGGGCTGAGTAGGGTCCGAAGGCGCCTATTCCAACGCCGGCGGGATACTGCTTCACGAGGTGGAGGCTGCTTTTCCATAGCAGTTCTCGGAAGCCAACCGATTGATCCATCGTCGCCCCCGCGTTGGCCAGCCGCCCGAGCGCCCCACCGGAGGCGGAGCCGGTGGTTGACGCAGCGCCCACCGACGTCGGAGTCTTGCCAATGAGGGCGGGAAGGAATGTGATCAGCACCACGACTCCCCAAGTGAGGCGTCCGAACTGGACCAGCATCTTCGGAGCGTAGCGGAGCAGGGCGAGCCCAACCCCAAGGAAGGCAAGAATGGCAGCCAAGGTCAAGATGCCGCCCTTAGAGCCCGTGTGAACCAAGACGTAACCCATGAGCCCGGTGAGCACCAGCGCGATGACGGCTGGGGCCGGGCGTTGCGAGATGAGAAGGGCTATGCCGAGGAAGATGCCGACCATCTGAATGCTGGCTTGAGTATTCGGAGTCCAGCCGCCGAATATTCGCCAAGTGGGATCTCCTCCCAATGCGGCAAGCCGGTACTCAATGGCGCCATTGCGGGCCAAGATCGCGATGGCGATAAAGATGACCCATACCAGTAGCGCGGGACCCCGCCGACGGCCAAGGATAGCGACTGCGGCGAAGAAGGCGACTCCGGAGAGTGTCCATTCTCCGGCCTCAGGGATGGATAGGTATTTGAAATGACTCTCGGCAGCCGAAAGGACGATTAAGCCAAGAAAGACGAGAAGGCACATGGTGATCTTGGCTTGGGGCAATTGGAAGACTCGTCGGCTGAACAGCAGCACGCCGGCGGCGCCAACGAGGATAAGGCCGCAAAGAGCGTGGGCAAACGTGGGGATATCGCTGCTAAGGGTCGCGGCTTTCAGGATGGAGACGGTGTCAGACGACACCGACCCGGCCTCGGTCGGCACGATCCCGCTCAAAAGTGGAATGAGAAAGGCGAAGATCGCCAGGAGCCCCAAGGCTGGATCGAGTCGGATGGCCGGCGAGGTCGGAGGGTTGACTTTCATATGCGGCGGCCGAGCCTCCAGTCGTCTAAGCGGTTCTTGGCGATAAAGATACCGGCACGAGCG
>Ga0302319_10021636_pt1 | contig 11582 bp, 14 predicted proteins | sample Bog_T0_2_FD_203319 | JGI IMG/M metagenome (GOLD analysis project Ga0302319, IMG submission 203319) | Peat permafrost microbial communities from Stordalen Mire near Abisko, Sweden - Bog_T0_2 | ecosystem: Environmental > Terrestrial > Soil > Wetlands > Peat | place: Sweden: Abisko, Stordalen Mire...
GTAAGCGTTTGGTTTTCCCCTCTGGCTTCCGACGGGCGGTGGTCTGACGATGTGTTCATGGATCAGGCATCAGGTGCGGAACGTCGGGTCCGCAGATGGCGGACGGTTGCGGAGAAGCGGCAGATTGTAAATCTGACGTTGGAGCCAGGCGCGAGTGTGGCATTGGTGGCGCGTGCGCACGGGCTGAACGCGAACCAGGTATTCAAGTGGCGGCGTGCTTTCGAGCGCGGTGAGTTGGTGGATTCCTCAGCGGCGTCGACAGCGTTGCTTCCGGTCACGGTTGCTCCTGCAACTGAGACGGAGATTCAGGATTCTGCCTCACAGCGACAGTCTTCAGCGTCCGGATCTATCCACATCGAGTTTCCAGGCCGGGCGATGATCAGCGTGGAGATCGGCGCCGATCCGGCGCTGTTGCGCTCGATTCTTGAGAGCCTGCGGAAATGATCCAGTTGCCTGCAGGAACGAGGATCTGGATCGCTGCCGGCGTGACCGACCTGCGGCGCGGGTTCGACGGCTTAAGTGCGCAAGTGCAGACCGTGCTCAACGAACAACCATTCTCCGGTCATGTCTTCGCATTTCGAGGGCGCAGAGGCGACATCGTCAAGCTTTTATGGTGGGACGGCGATGGGCTATGCCTATTTTCCAAGCGCCTTGAGCGCGGGCGATTCATCTGGCCCAAGGCGGAGAGCGGAACTGTTTGCCTGAGTCGCGCACAGCTGTCGATGCTGCTGGAAGGGATCGACTGGAGAAGACCTGAGAGAACATTTCAACCGCAGATCGCGGTCTGATTAACTATTGTGATTCCTCTTTATTCATGCGGGTTTTGTGAGTGATTTCCACTCTGTTTAATGGCATACTACGGTCATGATTTCTGCTGCGCTGCCGGACCTCGACGCACTCGATATCGAAGCGTTGAAGGCGCTCGTTATTGCTAAGCATGACGAACTACTTGAACAGCAGAGGTCGAACACGCAGGAGATCGAACATCTGAAGCTGGTCATCGAGAAGTACCGGCGGATGATCTTCGGCAGGAAGAGCGAGAAGCTCACCGGACAGCTTGAGCAGCTTGAGCTCCGGCTCGAAGAGTTGGAGACCGCACAAGCTGCCGAAGAAGCTGCTTCGGAGGCAGCGCAGCCTGGTTCGACTTCGACAGTTGCGAAGCGCCGTTCCCGCCCTGCACGTAAACCGCTTCCGGAAAATCTTCCACGGGAAGTGGTCACTCATCTTCCTCCGCATGATTGCTGCCCTGATTGCGGCGGCGTACTGCGGCAGTTCGGAGAAGATGTCTCCGAGCAACTGGAACGTATTCCGGCAACCTTCAAGGTGATTCGTCACGTGCGGCCGAAGTTCGCCTGCGCAGCTTGCGAACAGGTCGTCGAGGCGCCTGCTCCTGCACGGCCTATCGACCGTGGTCTGCCCGGTCCGGCGCTGCTGGCTCAGGTGCTGGTTTCGAAATACGGTGATCATTTACCGCTCTATCGACAGTCTCAGATCTATGCCCGCGAGGGTATCGATCTTGACCGCTCAACTCTGGCCGGTTGGGTGGGTGCAGCCAGTGAGTTGCTCGCTCCACTAGTTGATCAGATCAGGAAGCACGTCCTCGCCGGATCGAAGATTCATGCCGATGATACGCCGGTTCCGGTGCTTGCTCCCGGCAACGGCAAGACCAAAACCGGCAGGCTGTGGACCTATGTGCGCGATGATCGCCCGGCAGGTCTCACGACCGCTCCAGCTGTGTGGTTCACTTATTCCGAAGATCGCAAGGGTGAACATCCGCAGCTGCATCTGAAGAACTTCAAGGGTGCCTTGCAGGCCGATGCCTACTCGGGCTTTCATCATCTCTACGGCGACGGCGCCATCTACGAAGTCGCGTGCTGGGCTCATACGCGCCGCAAGTTCCACGATATCCATGTGGCGCATGCTTCGCCTACGACCACGGAGGCTCTCGCCCGCGTCGGAGCCCTCTACGGCATCGAGGAGGAGATACGCGGCAAACCCGCTGAGCTTCGCTGCTCAGTCCGGCAGGCCCGTGCCAAGCCGCTGGTCGATGAGCTGCGCAACTGGATGGAGAAAGCACTGCGTGCTCTCTCGACCAAGAGCGAGACCGCCGGCGCGATCCGCTACGCGCTCTCCCACTGGCGTGCGCTGACACGCTACCTCGACGACGGCTTGCTGGAGATAGACAATAACGCTGCCGAAAGGGCATTGCGTGCCATTGCCATCGGACGGAAAAACTATCTGTTCATGGGAGCTGATTCCGGCGGCCAACGGGCGGCATCGCTCTACTCACTCATCGGAACGGCGAAGCTGAATGGCCTTGATCCGGCCTTCTATCTGCGCACGGTCCTGGCAAAGATCACCGAGCATCCGATCAATCGCATCGGAGAACTCTTGCCCTGGAGCATCGCCGCCTCACTCCAAACCCATTCTCAAGCAGCTTAGACCCACTCAACAGGTGTCCGCTTAAAAACAAGCGGACACCTGTTGCACACTCTCATCCAGTCAAGATGGGAACTCCGAACGCTTACCCTGCACCAGCAGCCAGCGCAGCATCGGATTGCCCTGCTTGGAAATATGTCCCAGACGCCGCTTGTCCCCGCTGGAATCCTCGCAAGGAATCAATCCCAGATAGCTGCCCACCTGCTTGCCCCGCGGAAACCGCTGCCAGTCCCCGATGGTCAGCACGTAGGCCAGCGATACCACCGGTCCCACGCCCGGATGAGTCATCAGCAGCCTTGCCTGAGCATCGGCTTCGGCTGCCGTGCGCACGGCTTGGTCCAGAGGTTTAATCCGCTCCTGCAACCCGTCCAGCAGCGCCAGCAAATCCCGCCGCCGTTCCCCGTACCAGCCATCCAGCTTCAGCCCCTCTACCGCGCTGCGCCGCTTGGCCGTCCAACGCCGGCTTTCCACCAGCCCTTCGTTCTTGCCCACTGAGTCCAACTGGTTCTCCACCCGCGTGCGCATCCGCACCAGGCTCGAGCGGTGCAACAACAACTGCCGCAGCCGTTCGTTCTCCAACCCAGGCTGCCATACAAGAGGAAACCGCTCCTCCGCCAGCAGACGCAAAATATGCCGCGCATCCCGCTTGTCCGTCTTTTGACTGCGCGGATTCGACGCTCGGATCGCCGCCGCATCGCCCAGCAACAGTTCATGCCCGAGTTCGCCCAGCAGCCGTCGAAACCACGCAAAGTTCCCCGTCGCCTCAACGCCCACCCGCACTTGGCAGCCGGTAACAGACCGATAAAACGTCTCCGCCTCGGCCGTGTGCATCAGCCGACGTTCGCTACACTCCCCCGTCTCAGTATCCAAACAAGCGATTTGCTGAAAACGGGGATGAAAGTCACATCCTATAATCATCATGCTCGGCTCCTTCTCCCGAGCCCATGGTCGTTTAGCCGCAACCACTCAACTCAGCTTGAAGGAGCCGACGCTGTCATGCAATCAGGTCCCGCTTTTGGGACCTGGGAAACCACGGAACCCAACTGAAATCTCGTTGGCCCGCCGGACGGCGCAACTCAGGCCACCACCAGCAGGTCGCGGTCCGTGCTGGCCGCGATCATCTCCCGCAGCGGACGGGCAAGAATGATGCAGCCCTCTGAAGCCGTGTGGTCCGCGGCCGCGTTGTCGCCATGAATCATGAAGCCTGATCGCCCGAAAGTCAACGTGCCGTCGTTGGGGAGCAGGTGAGCGACGATCGGCCCCTTGCCTCCAGGGTCGTCAAAAAACGCCCCGATCGACCAGCTCCCTTGCGGGATGGGACCGTGGCCCAGCACCTGTTGTTCGGCGGGGTTGTCCAAATCTTCACCGTTCCCGGAATAACCTTGCCCAACCTGAACGCCGTCGGGATTGTTCAAATTGCCTGTCGATTGCTGGAATTGCCAGGGCATAGCCGCTCCTTCGCTGGGGTTTTATACAAGAGATCTTTCGTGCGCCTGCCGGGCTCAACCGCGCAGGCGCCAGCAAGATAGCACTTGCCGCGGGCACGGTTGCTGCCTCATGTCAACGATCCAAAAAATCGGTGGGGGCTCCGGGTTTCGATTTCGAAACCTGGGAAACCACGGAACTCAAAGGCACGAAATCACACACCGAGAACTCTAGCCCGGTTCGCTCGTCTGCATGGTCAGGTAGCGCTCATAGCCCAGTTCCTCGATCTGGTGCGCCTGGGCTTCGAGCCAGTCCACGTGGTCCTCCTCATCCTTCAGCAGGGTGACGAAGAGGTCGCGGGACCCGTTGTCCTTGTTTTCTTGAGCGATGCGCACCGCCTCGTTGTACATGGCCACCGCTTCGATCTCCAGTTTCAGGTCGGACTTGATCATGTCCTTGACATTGCCGCCGATGGTGAGAGCCAGCGGCTCCATCGTCGGCGTGGCGTCCAGAAACAGGATCCGCTCCATCAGCGACTCGGCGTGCTTCATCTCCCCGATGGACTGCTTCTTGATATACCGGGCCAGCTTGTCGTACCCCCAGTTCTCGCACATCTCGGCGTGGACAAAGTACTGGTTGATGGCGGTGAGCTCCTCGCGAAGCGCACGATTCAACTGCTCGATGACCTTCGGGTTGCCCTTCATGCGGGCGATTCTACCGAACCGCGGACGGGTTTGTAACGGGATTTTTTTGGGCCAACTGCATCGGCTGTTCCCCGTCCCCTGTTCCCTGTTCCCTGTCCCTGTGACTTAAGTCGCTGCCCCCTCCCAGCAGCCCGGCCTACTCTGGGGTCATTCCAACGTTGTACCCCGGAGGGGATTCCGCCATGTTTTGCTACCAATGTGAACAGACATCGCAAAGCCAGGGCTGCCAGGTTGTGGGCGTCTGCGGCAAGGATGAGAACACCGCCACGCTGCAGGACCTGCTCCTCCATGCCGTGAAAGGCATCAGCCAGTATGCGCACCGGGCGCGGCAACTGGGCGCCGCGGACGCTGAGATCGACGCCTTCACCATCGAGGCCATCTTCGCCACGCTGACCAACGTGAACTTCGATGAGGACCGCATGGCCGCGCTGGTCTACCAGGCCGCCGAAGTCCGCAACCGGGCGCGGGCGCTCTACCTGGCAGCCGCCGCCAGGGCGGGAGGGTTGGCTCAGCCGCTGGGCGGACCGGCCGCCTTTCAGCCAGCTTCAAACCGCGATGCCTTGCTGGACCAGGGCCGCGAGCAGTTGATTCCCGCCGCGTTCCTGCTCGAAGGGAAGGAAATCAAGAACCTCGTCGAGCTGGTGGTCTACGGGCTCAAGGGCGTGGCCGCCTACGCCTTCCACGCCATGGCGCTGGGGTCCAGCGCTCCCGCCTCCTACGCCACCATTCACGAGACGCTGGCCGCTCTCGCCGAGCCGCAGACGCAGGAGTCGCTGCTGGGCCTGGCGATGAAGGTCGGCGAGCTGAACTACGCCGTCATCGAGCAGTTGGACCGCGCGCACACCGAGACCTTTGGCGCCCCCACTCCCGGCCAGGTCCGGCTCCATCCGGTCAAGGGCAAGGCCATCCTGGTCTCGGGCCACGACCTCCACGACCTCTATCAGTTGCTGCTTCAAACCGAGGGGCTGGGCATCAACATCTATACCCACGGCGAGATGCTTCCCGCCCACGGCTATCCGAAGCTCAAGGCTTTCCCCCATCTGGCCGGCAACTACGGCGGCGCATGGGTAGATCAGGCAATCGATTTCGACGCCTTCCCCGGTTCGGTTCTGATGACCTCAAACTGCATTCAGCAGCCCAAAACAAGCTACAAGGCGCGGCTGTTCACCGCCGGCCCGGTAGCCTGGCCCGGCGTCACGCACATTGTGAACCTGGATTTTGCGCCGGTGATCGCTGCGGCTCTGACAGCTCCAGGCTTTGCCGAGGATGGACCCGCCGACTCCATCACCGTCGGCTTCGGCCACAACGCCGTGCTCGGCGTCGCGGGCACGGTCATCGACGCCGTCAAGACCGGGGCCCTCCGCCGCTTCTTCCTCATCGGCGGCTGCGACGGCGCGCGTTCCGGGCGCAGCTACTACACCGAACTGGCCGAGCAGGTGCCCCAGGACTGCGTCATTCTCACCTTGGCCTGCGGCAAGTACCGCTTCAACAAGCAGGATTTCGGCACCCTGGGCGGGCTGCCCCGGCTGCTCGACCTCGGCCAGTGCAACGACGCCTACTCGGCCTTGAAGATTGCCCAGGCCTTGGCCGCGGCCTTCGACTGCGGGGTCAACGACCTGCCCCTCTCGCTGGTGCTCAGTTGGTACGAGCAGAAGGCGATCGCCATCCTGCTCACTCTGCTGTGGATGGGAATTCGCAACATCCGCATCGGACCCACGCTGCCCGCTTTTCTGTCCCCCGCCGTGCTGGAACTGCTGCACGCAAACTATAACCTGATGCCGACAACGACGGCGGAGGCGGATCTGGCGGCCATGCTGGGATAAACCCCTCCCGCCTCCGCCTTGTACCCCAAGCTGAACATTCCAGGAACGGTTTCAACCACCCGAGCCCCAGATGGCAATTCTCTGCCTCCGGGGCTCGGCTTTGCCCGCCCCAAATCCTCCCCAAACGCTCAAGTGTCTCCTCAAGAAGATCGACCGCCAGAAACGCAGCGGTCAACACTGCTCTGTGCGCCTTGCCCGAATGGGACTATCCTGAATCTAGGAACTGTCGTTCAGCGGCGGATTTCGCCAGGATGGCTGAAGCGAAAGCGGATCGCCAGCCCTGCCTGCCTCAGAGCGCCATTCCCGTGCTACTGAGAGTTTTCCGCCAAGCCGGAAGGGACTCGCCTGTCACCTTGTGCGGCAGCTTGCAGATCGAGCCCCCTGCCTTGAAACGCCCTGCCCTAAAAAAGGAGCAAATCATGGAACCAGCCACCCCCAGCAAATCCATTACCGACGATGTCTTGCATCTCGGAAGCCCCAGCAAGCTTTCCCCCGAAGAGATCGCCAAGGCCCTGGCACACCACAACCGCCACCATTCCGGAGATCAGCCCCAGCAGGCCGCGGCCAACGCCGGCAAGAACAAGAAAAAATCCAAGTAGGAACCCCGGTCCGCCCCCAGCGCCGCTGACCCCCTTTTCGCCATCTCGCGGCGAACCTGCCACGATCCCAGCCGGGTCAGCCGGCGCGGCCAGCGTTCAACCGGCAGCCCGGCTTGCCTGCTTCTGCAACTGGGCCAGGTGATTCAGATCGTGGCCGGCCATGGTCTCCACCAGGGTGAGAAAAGTCATCGCGCCTCGCTCGGGGTGGATCACCGGCCTCCCGGCGGATGCCGGGAGAGCTGTGCCAATCAGAAGCAGATTCCATGCTCGAAAGGAAGAGAAGGCGGCAAGAGCCTTTTCGGCTGCAATGCCGTGGTAGTTTGCGGCCCATTTCTCCTGGTCGAACGGCTGCACCGTGTGATTCTGCTCGGCCAGCGTCTGACGCAAACGGAAACCGAAGGCCAGCTCGCAGTCCGCCAGGTGGCACAGGATTTCCGCGGGCGTCCATTTGCCTGGAGCGGGCGCGAGATCGACTCTCTCCGGTCCCAGATTGGCAACGAGCGCCGCCAGCGCCCCAGGCGTCCCCGCCAGAATCGCCTCCGGCGACCGCCCTTCCAGAAATCCAGCGTAAGGATTCAGTTCGCTCATCGCATTGACCCCCTAATTCCCAATTCTCTGAAAACTGCCCCCTCTTCACCGTCCACTGTTCACTGTCCACTGTTCACTGTCCACTGTTTCACAGATACTCCTGCACCATCCTCATCCAGGTCGGCCAGTCGTGGGAGTTGTAGGAGTCCCATATATACAGCTTGTGGGGAATCCATCGGTCGCTCAAGATGCGGTCCAGGTTCTGGTTCTGCCCCAGGCACTGGTCGTCCCATCCGGTGGCAAGAATGTACGTGTTGCGGCTATAGCGCGACAGAAACCACGGGTCGCTCAGATTGGGCAGGTAGTGCGTCGGCAGGTTGTAGTAGCAGTCCTGGTCATAGTAGCCGTGCAGGAAGTTCGAAAGATCGAAGGCACCCGACATCGACAGCAGCCCGGTGAAAATGTCCGGGTGCCGCAGCGCGATGTTCACCGCGTGATAGCCGCCGAAGCTGCACCCCAGCGACACCAGGTGCGAGTCCCCATTCTTCTGGCGGATCAGCGGCGTCACTTCATGGATCAGGTAATCCTCGTATTGCATATGCCGGGCGATGCGCCAGCGCGGCGCGACCCGCTTGTTGTACCAGCTCTCCATGTCAACCGAATCGACGCAGAAAATCTGCAACTGGCCGGCGTCGATTCTGCCCTCGAGGGCGGCGATCATCCCCCGGTCTTCAAACTCGAAAAATCGCCCGCCGGAGGTGGGAAAGACCAGCACGGGCAGGCCGGCGTGACCGAACACCAGCAGTTCCATCTCCCTGCCCAGGCTGCTGGAATGCCATTTGTGGTACTCACGAACCATGATCTACGCGCTCCCTAGAACCGTGTCTGCTTGAAATTCAGTCTCCCTCCGCCGCAATCCCGGCTGCCAATAGGGGCTCCGCGTGGACGCAGCCCGACGAGCGGAATTGGAGAACCGCCAATTTCTTGATACTGTAACAGCCTAAGCCTTTATATTTTCTGAGCAATTGCCTGGTTGAACGGGAGCCTTGAAATGGCCCATATCTCGAAAGAGCCGCTGGTGTGGCTGGATGGTACCGCAAGCCTGGTTCCCCGCCACGTGATCGTGGTTAAGGTTGCGTCCTTCACCTTCCGGTTCAGGACCATTCAGCAGTTGCGAGACTGCTTCGAGTATTACCAAAGGAAGACGAATCCAAGCAGTCGAGTTGCGGCTAAGACTCTGGCTGCGGACCTCGGGGAGGATTGGAGAGAACAACGGGGGTGGGAAGTGGAGCGGTGGTTTGAGCGCCTTCCCATGTATCTGCTTGAGGAGCCCAAGCGCCAGAAAGTACTCAAGGCGCTCTCCAAAGCGTTGGAACTTGCAGTGGTCGACAAGCTCTAGGAAACCAGAAATCCCGCCGCCGAAGAATTGGGTTTCCCGGCCGTCCCGCAGCAGACAATCACAACAAAGGACATCGAAGCTTGAATCTGGAATCACAACCGGCTGAGCCGCAACCGTTGGCGCTAACTCCTATCGCCCCGACCGGCGCGGGCGACGCCACGCCGCATCCCCGCCTCAAGCTCCACCACGGCTTCCCCAGCAACTACCTGCCCGACCGCCGCGACCTCATCGTCTATGTCCCGCCCGGCTATGACCAGGAGCCGGAGCGGAGATACACTGTCCTCTACCTGCATGACGGCCAGAATCTCTTCGACCCCCAGACTTCCTTCATCCCCGGCCGCACCTGGGCGGTCCGCGAGCAGGCCGATGCAGCCATTGAGGCCGGCGAAGTGGAGCCGCTGGTGATCGTCGGCATCTACAACACCGGCGACCGCCGCCTGGCCGAGTATACCCACGAGCCCGACTGGAAGATGGGCGGCGGCGAGGCCGACGAGTACGGCCTCATGCTCACCCGGGAGTTGATGCCCTGGATCGCCGGCCAATACCGGGTGCGCACCGAGCGCGATCAGACCGGCGTGGGCGGCTCGTCGCTGGGCGGCCTGGTTTCCCTCTTCCTCGGCCTGCGCCACCCCGAGTGCTTCGGCAAGCTGGCCTTGCTTTCCCCCAGCGTGTGGTGGAACCACAAAAGCATCCTCGGCTATCTCAACGAGCGCGCGCCCCAAATCTGGGAGCGCCCCCGGCTGTGGCTCGATGTCGGCGACCGCGAAGGCCACCGCGCCCTGCGCGACGCCGAAATGCTCAACCGCCGTCTCAAGGCCAACGGATGGCGCCCCGGACAGACCCTCCACTTCGAGCACGTCCATGGCGGAACCCACGACGAAGCCAGTTGGGCCCAACGCGTCAGGCCGCTGCTGAGGTTCCTCTTCCCGGCGGGTACAAGACAAGCCGATCAGGGATAATTTGCCTCAACCGTCCACTTTCGGCGATACTTAGGTGTTGTGTCTTGCGCGGCTGGGCACTCTTGCCCGGCCCTTTATTTGGCAGGGTGGGCATGCACCAGGAGTTCGCCAGCCAGAAAACCTATGGAATCAGGGTTTCCACGAACGGGACTTCGTCCGTGGGGTAGCAAAAGACCAACAGAGCACTGGATTTCGAAAGGAACCGTATCGCCGTGGTGATGATCCGTTTGGCGCGTTTCGGCGCCCGCAAGCAGCCCTACTATCGTATCGTGGCCATCGAGAAGGACCGCGCCCGCAATGGCCGTTCGATCGAGGTCGTCGGCACCTACAACCCCCGCACCAACCCCGCCACAGTCGATCTCAAGCACGAGCGCATCGCCTACTGGCGCGGTGTGGGTGCGCAACTGTCACCCATCGTGGCCAAGCTGGTAGCCAAGAATCCTGCGCCGGTCGCAACCGACACAGTCGCGGCCTGATTCATTTCCGACTTCCCCTGACGAAGTGCATGGGCTTCACGGCCCTTCGCATACAATTGCTGACGGCGACCGGTGTGTGCTGATACCATGCGCGCACCGATCCAAGTGTGATTTCTGGGGTCGCCAAATTCAGGATGCATCCGGTCAGGGGCAAGAGCATGACCCAAGTTGAGATGGTCGAAGTGGAAGAGCTGGTTCGCGAAATCGCGCGGGCCTTGGTGGATGAACCAACAGCCGTTGAAGTGGAGAGTGTGGACCGCGATGAAAACACGGTGCTCAAGCTCCGCGTCGCGCCGCAGGATGTAGGCAAGGTGATCGGCAAACAGGGGCGCACGGCCCGTTCGGTGCGCACCATCCTGGGCGCCGTGAGCATGAAGCTGCATCACCGCTACACGCTGGACATCCTGGAAGAAGACGACGAAGCCTGAGCAGGCGGCTGCTGACGCGCCTGCCCCCCTCCGGAGGCAGCGATGACGACAGCGGAACAATGGGTCTGGCTGGCGCGGATTCGACGCCCGCAGGGACGCAGAGGCGAGGTTTTCGCCGACATTCTCACTGACTTTCCTGAAAAGTTTGCCCACCGCAGGCGGCTCTGGCTGCTGGCCGAAGGCGCGACCCACGAAGGTGTGCCCGCCGGACGTATGCACCCTGGCCAATCCCCGGCCGTTCCGCGCCAAGTCGAGCTGAGTGCCCATTGGCTCCACAAGGGTGGCGTGGTGCTGCATTTTGCCGGGGTGGATTCCATTTCATCCGCCGAGACGCTGAACGGGCTGATGGTCGCGGTTCCCCTGGCCGAGCGCGCGGAACTGGGCGAGGACGAGGTCTACATCGCCGACCTCATCGGCTGCTCCCTGGTGGACGTCGCCGGGGTGGGCCTGGCCGGGGACGCGCCGGTGGTGGTGGGTGAGATTGAGGATGTGGACCGGACCGCCGGGCCGGTCGCACTGCTGGTGGTCAAGGGCGCGGCGGGCGAGGTGCTCGTTCCCTTTGCCAAGAGCTACTTGCGCAGCATCGACCTCCAGGCCAGGCGCCTGGAGATGGCTCTGCCCGCCGGCCTGGTGGAACTGAATGCGCCCGGAAAGAGCGCTTAATACTACAGTTGTAGATAGAAGACCGGCAGCGGTGAGCCTCGTTTCCGGTAGTGACAGAGCAGCGCGTGGAATTGATGGCGCCTTCGCCATTCGGACCAGTGCAGCAGATGTTCAATGCCGTGCCAGCCGCGCCAGAGAA
>Ga0302319_10021637_pt1 | contig 11582 bp, 12 predicted proteins | sample Bog_T0_2_FD_203319 | JGI IMG/M metagenome (GOLD analysis project Ga0302319, IMG submission 203319) | Peat permafrost microbial communities from Stordalen Mire near Abisko, Sweden - Bog_T0_2 | ecosystem: Environmental > Terrestrial > Soil > Wetlands > Peat | place: Sweden: Abisko, Stordalen Mire...
CCCAAACCCCGCTAAGGGGCGACGCCCCTTAGAACCCATCCGTTTGGGGCCTCAGGCCCCAGCTCCATGAAACGCCGGGTCCCCGACTGGATCGACCGCCCCGCCGGCCGCATCGCCGCGAGCTTGCTCGCCGCCCTGCGCCGCACCAACGCAAAGCGCGCCTCCAACCTGGGTGGAGCGGTGGCGCGCCGGCTCGGCCCCTTGCTGCCCGTCCATCGCATCGGCGAGCGCCAGCTCCGCGCCGCCTTTCCCGATAAGGACGACGCCTGGATCGCCGCCACGCTACGCGGCGCCTGGGAAAATCTCGGGCGGGTGGTCGGCGAATACCCGACCCTCGACAAAATCTGGGACTTCGATCCCGACCACCCGAACACCGGCCGCATCGAGACCGACAGCGCCCCGCTGTTCGCGACACTTCGCGACGACGGCAAGCCGGCGCTGTGCTTCGCCGCGCACCTGGCCAACTGGGAATTGCCGGCGCTGGCCGCCGCGCAACACGGCATGGCGTCGGCCGTGGTCTACCGGATGCCCAACAACCCCTCGGTGGCAGCCGAGATCAGCCGCATCCGCGGGCCGCTGATGGGCCGGCTGATCCGCAGCCGGGCGGAGGCGGCGCTGGAAATGGCAGCGGCGCTGCAAGCCGGCGAGCACCTGGGCATGCTGGTGGACCAGCATTTCTCCCGCGGCGTGGACGTGACGTTCTTCGGTCGGCGCTGCAAAGCCAACCCGACCATCGCCCGGCTCGCCAAGCGGTTCGACTGCCCGGTGATCGGGGTCCGCGTCATCCGCCTGCCGGACCACCGCTTCCGCGTGGACGCGGTCGGCCCGCTCGAGCTGCCGCGCGACGCAGAGGGCCAGATCGACGTGCCGGCTACGACGCAGGTGATCACCTCGATCGTCGAGGGCTGGATCCGCGAACACCCCGAGCAATGGCTATGGTTCCACCGCCGCTGGCGGTGACGGGGGGTCTCCATTGCGGCAACGCCACGAGACCGGCCAAACTGACGTGTCCTGTAAGGAGCTTCGCGCCAAATGCGCCGCCCTGCCCTGACGGTCCTGTTCGCGGTCTTTCCCACCATCCTCAGCGGGGGCGCCCTGGCGCAGGCGCCCGACACGCCCCCGATATCGCTCGCACCCCCCGCCCCGCCGCCCGGCGTCGTGCCGGACGCACCGTCGGGATTGTCCGCGCCGCCGGCTCAACAGGCGCCAGCCATGCCCGCACCCAGCCTGCCATCACCGTCGCCGCCGGGATCGCAATTGTCCGCGCCCGGCGCGCCGGCGGCCGATCAGCCCGCTGCCAGCGTGCCCGCGCCTGGTCTGCCGGCGCCGCCGGTTGGCGAGAACGCCTCGGCTCAGGACTTCCTGCGTGCGGCCGAGTCGGCGTTGGTGGCTGGGCGGAACGGCGAGGCACAGGAGGCGCTGGAAATGGCGCAGACGCGCCTGCTCGATCGGTCGGTCCCGTTGTTCCAGACCCACACGGCCAGCCCCAACCCGGTCGTGACGCAGATCGCCGAAGCGCTGCAGGCGCTCAAAAGCGGCGACCGGATGAGGACTCTGCTGCTGATACAGGCTGCGATCCCGAACGCCGCCGCAAAAGCACAATAGCCCGCCCCGGTGCACAGGCCGCCGGCGTATCCCGCCGCGTCGCGAGCGGCACGCCGGCGGTCGGGCCGTTCCGCCCAACGAGCCAGCCGTCACGGTGCCGACCGCGCAAGCGCGGCGGGAACTGGCATCAACGCGGCCCGCCGGACCGTCTCGTCCGGCGAGCGCCGGCCGTGCGCCCGATCCAGCGGCCGCCGGCCAGGCGGACGCTAGCGGGTCGGCGTGTAGCGCCAGACCGAGGCGGGCGGGAAATTCAGCGGCGTCCAGGCCTCGCGCTTCGCCGCCAGCTCGTGCTTGCGATAGGGCAGCGGCGAGGTGACACAATACGAGTAGTGCAGGAACCCCTTGCCGGGCGCCACCGCCTCGATCGCATCGATGAAGCGGCGCTGCTCGGGAACCGGCAGCAGCACCAGCGGGATGCCGCAGATGACTGTGCCGATCCGCCCATGCCAGTGTTGCGCCAGCAGCGTGGGAAGCTCCCGCGCGTCGCCTTCCAGCACTTCCACGCCGGGCAGCACCGCGCGCAGATGCCGCGCCATGTCGGGCACGATCTCCATCACGATCAGCCGCTCGGGCGGCATGCCGGCGGCCAGCAGCGCGCGCGATACCACGCCGGTGCCGGAGCCCAGCTCCAGCACCGCCTCATCGGCCGAGCGGCGCGTCTGCTCGACGATTCGCCGGCACAGCGAGGCCGACGACGGGACGATCGAGCCCATCTGCAGGGGATTGGCGAGCCACCGGCGGAAGAACATGCCCGGGTTGGAGACCAAACGATGGTCCTCGACACCACTGACAATGGCCGCGCTACCGGTCGTAGAATTCAGGATGGTTGTCATTGATTTGTAACTTCATTTTGGAAGAGCACACAAGAAAGCGACCCCTACAGGAAACCCCGCCGGACCGGAAGCCTTGTCGGCCTGCCTTTCGCGCCTTCGGACGGGTGATGTAGCATCCTGCGATGGCAGTCCTCCCTGCTCCCGCCATGATTGAAAGTTCGCTGTTCCCGATGACCGCCCGGATCCTGATCGTCGACGATGTGCCGGCCAACACCCGCCTGCTCGAGGCGAAGCTGTCGGCCGAGTACTATCAGGTTGCCAGTGCCCGCAACGGCTTCGATGCGCTGATCGCCGCCCGGGATTGGCAGCCGGACCTGATCCTGCTCGACATCATGATGCCGGGGATGGATGGGTTCGAATGCTGCCGGCTGCTGAAAGATGACCCGGCGACCCTGCACATCCCGGTCGTGATGGTCACCGCGCTGGGCGAGGCCAGCGAGCGGCTGCGCGGCCTGGAGGCCGGCGCGGACGACTTCCTGACCAAGCCGGTCGAATACGATACGCTAATGGCGCGGGTGAAAAGCCTGGTCCGGCTGAAGCGGCTGCTCGACGAGTGGCACGCCCGCGGCGACACCGCCCGCGCGCTTGGCATCGCCGGTGAGCGCGTTACGGTCCCCTCGGTCTCCGGGGCGCGCGCCCTGGTGGTGGACGACTGGGATATCGGCGCGCGGACCATCCAGGACGCGCTGGCCCGCGAGGGCATCCTGCCGGGCCGCGCCCGAACGGAGGCCGAGGCCCTGGCGCTGACCGGCGCCATCCCGTTCGACCTGATCGTGCTCAGCCTGTCGCTGGCCGGGGAGGACCCGCTGCGCCTCACGTCGCGGCTGCGCGCCGCCGACGGCACGCACGACGTCCCGTTGCTGCTGATCGCCGCGCCGGACCAACGCGAGCGCATCCTGCGCGGCTTCGACCTCGGCGCGAACGACTGGCTGCTGGTGCCAGTCGACGAGCACGAACTCCGCGCCCGCGCGCGGAACCAAATCCGCCGCAAGTTCTATCAGGACCAGCTTCGCGCCGACATCGGCATCGCACTGGACATGGCCCTGACCGACCCGCTGACCGGGCTATACAACCAGCGCTACATGATGCGCCACCTGCGCGGCCTGCTGGCGGTCAAGGACGCGCCCGATCTGGCCGCGCTGATGGTCGATGTCGACCACTTCAAGCGGGTGAACGACGAGTGGGGCCACGCCGCGGGCGACCGGGCGCTGCGCGCGATCGCCGAGACGCTGCGCAACAGCATCCGGGTGTTCGACACGCTGGCGCGCTACGGCGGCGAGGAGTTCCTGGCGACCATGCCTGGCATTCGGATCGAGACCGCTGCCGCCGCCGGGGAGCGGCTTCGCGCCGCCGTGGAGGCGATTCAGTTCGACATCGTCCCGGGGAGACGCGTGCCACTGACCGCCAGCATCGGAGTCGCCTGCACGAGCGGCCGGCCGTGCAAGCCCGAAACGCTGCTGCATGCCGCCGATCAGGCTTTGTATGAGGCCAAACGGATCGGGCGCAACCGCGTGGTGGTGGCGGAAGGCGTCCTGCCGGAGGACGCCCGCTCTACTTGATCTTGGCTTCCTTGAACGCGACGTGCTTGCGCACGACGGGGTCGTACTTCTTCAGCTCCAGCTTGCCCGTCTGCGCGCGGGCGTTCTTCTTGGTCACGTAAAAGTAGCCCGTGTCCGCGGTGGAGATGAGTTTGATCTGAACCGTGTTGGTCTTGGCCATGGCATGTTCTCCGGAAGGCCGCGGAAAATGCGCAACAAGCCCCAGCGGGTCAAGCCCTGGGTGACGTCTGGGGTGGGCCGCCCGAACGGCCAAGGACGATTGCTCACAAGCGGGCGAGGCAGCGTTTGGTGATCCGCCGGGGCCGGAAACGGCGGTAAGTTCCGCGATCGGACTGTGCGCGTTGCCAAATGATCCGCATCGGAGAGGACACAAAGGTATGCCTCGAATCTCCTTGATCGGCCTGACGCTGGCCGCTGGTCTGCTGGCTGGGGGCCTTTCGCCCGCCGGTTTTGCCACCAAGGCGTTAGCCGAGCAGGTGACCTACCAGGCCAGGCTGAACGCTGCCTCCGAAGTGCCGCCGAACGACGGAAAGGGCACCGGCCAGGCCGTTGCCACGCTTGATACCGCGACGCGGGAGCTGGTCTACACCGTGACGTTCGAAGGGCTGACCGGCCCGGCGACGATGGCACATTTCCACGGCCCGGCGGCCGTCGGCGTCAACGCCGGGATCGTGGTGAAGCTGGGCGATCACCCGACCAGCCCGATCAAGGGCTCCGCCCAGCTCACCGAGGCCCAGGTGGCCGACCTCGAAGCCGGCAAGTGGTATGCGAACGTCCACACCGCCGCGCACCCGTCGGGCGAGATCCGCGGCCAGTTGGAGCGGGCGGACTAGCGCTCGGACGGAGCACCAACCGTAGGGCGGAAAAGCTCTTTGCGCCTTCCGCCATTGCCGCAAGCGGTGGACGGCGCAAGAAGTTTCTGCACCCTACATGCTTGCCCCCATCCCTTCACCGCTCGAACCGGTACGGGCTCACCCCGGTCGAGTTCGGGTCCAGCGCCAGCCGGTGCTCCAGCGGGGGAAATGCGCGGCTGCGGCAGTCCGGGCGGTCGCACAACCGGCAGGACAGGCCGATCGGCACCTTGGCGTGCTCCAAATCCAGCGAGTCGCCATAGACTACGTCGGCGGCGTGGGCGAGCGAGCAGCCCATCGCAACCACATGGACCGGCGGCGGATCGCCCCAGCGCGAGGCCGGACGCCGCACTGAGCGCGCGAAGCACAGGAAAGCAGCGCCGTCGGGCAGCTCCGCGACCTGCACCTGCACGGCGCCGGGCTGGGCGAAGGCGGTGTGCACCACCCAGCGCGGACACGCCCCGCCGAACCGCGCAAACGGGAAGCCCGCGCCGGAGAATCGCTTCGACACGTTGCCGGCTGGATCGACGCGCACAAAGAAAAACGGGACGCCGCGCGCGCCCGGGCGTTGCAGCGTGGAAAGCCGGTGACAGGCCTGCTCGAACGACACCCCAAAATGCGCCTTCAGCGACGCCATGTCGTGGCGCAGCGCCTGCGCGGTCTCCAGAAACGCGACGTACGGCATCAGCAGCGCGCCCGCCACGTAGTTGAGCAGGCCGATGCGGATCAGCATCCCCGCCTCCGGCGAACTGGGCGCGGCGTCCTTGACCGCCGCCTCGACAGCGTCGCGCGCTTCCAGCAGAGCAAGCTGGAAAGCGAGATGGAAGCCGCGACTCTCGCGCGGCAGTTGCTCGGACAGCGTCAGCGCGCGGGTGGCCGGGTCATATCGGCGAATCGCGCCTTCCAGCCGATGCACCGTCACGGACAGGCCGTGGCGACGGCGCAACCGCTCGGCGATCGCGTGGTTGGTCTCGGCCGGCACCGAACGGCTTGGCAGAAGCTCGGCGGCGATCGACTCCGCCGCCGCCTCCAGCGCCGGAAAATGGTTGGCGCGGTCGTCGAAGAAGTCGCGCGCCTCCTCGTTGGGCAGCATCACGCGGCGCCCGGACGGCAAAGCGATGCCGGCGGCGTCCTCGCGCGCCACCCGCCAGGCGCGGTACAGCGCCAGCACCGCGCGGGCCGCATTCGGCGCGCTGGCCGCCACCGCCTCGATCTCGGTCTCGGACACCGCATCGGCAGCCAGCAGGGGATCGGCAAACGCCTCCCGCATTCCCACTTCAAGCTGGCGCTCCTCGGAGCCCGACAGCGCGGCGAGGTCCACCCGCAGGGTTTCGGCCAGCTTGATCAGCAGGGACGCGGTGACGGTTCGCTGCTCGTGCTCAATCAGATTGAGATAGCTTGGCGAAATGCCTAAACGACTGGCGAGCGCCTGCTGCGACAGGGACCGTTCGGTGCGCAGCCGGCGGATCGTGCGGCCGACCAGGGCGCGGGCCATATCTTGACAACCTTTACAAATTCCCGACTAGCGCAGTAGGGATCATCACACCATTCGGGGCCAGGAGGCACTTATGAGCTGGCGTTAGCGACCGCAATGTCAATATTTGACTGACTACCGCATTCCGCCATGAGGAAGTCCCGATGTTCGATCATTTGCAGCCAACCCGTTCACCCGACGGCGTGTCCGTGGGACCCAGCGATCCCGCCCGCTTCGCGGGAATCCGCCGCGATTATACACCCGCCGATGTCCAGCGTCTGTCCGGCTCGTTCCATGTCCGCCACACGCTGGCGGAAATGGGCGCCAATCGGCTCTGGCATCTGCTGAAGACCGAGCCGTATGTCCACACGCTCGGCGCGCTGACCGGCAATCAGGCCGTGCAGCAGGTCAAGGCCGGCCTGAAGGCGATCTATCTGTCCGGCTGGCAGGTCGCCGCCGACGCCAACAGCGGCGCCCAGATGTATCCGGACCAGTCGCTGTATCCGGTTGACTCGGTGCCGACGGTGGTGCGCCGCATCAACAACGCGCTGCGCCGCTCCGACCAGATCGGCCATAGCGAGGGTGGCGACGACACCTATTGGATGGCGCCGATCGTCGCGGACGCGGAAGCCGGCTTCGGCGGCCCGCTGAACGCCTACGAGCTGATGAAGGCGATGATCGAGGCCGGCGCCGCCGGCGTGCATTTCGAGGACCAGCTCGCGTCCGAGAAGAAGTGCGGCCATCTCGGCGGCAAGGTGCTGGTGCCGATCAGCCAGCATATCCGCACGCTGAACGCCGCCCGGCTCGCTGCCGATGTCGAGGGCGTGCCGACGGTCCTGCTGTGTCGCACCGACGCGCATTCGGCGCAGTTGCTGACCAGCGATGTGGACGAGCGCGACCGGCCGTTCATCAGCGGCGAGCGGACCCCGGAAGGCTTCTTCCGCATCCGCGAAGGCATGGGCGTCGAGTACGCGATCGCCCGCAGCCTCGCCTATGCGCCATACGCTGACCTGCTGTGGTGGGAGACCAGCGAGCCGAACCTGGAAGAGGCGAAGCAGTTCGCCGACGCCATCCACAAGCAGTTCCCCGGCAAGATGCTGTCGTACAACTGCTCGCCCAGCTTCAACTGGAAGAAGAAGCTGTCGGACGAAAAGATCGCGTCGTTCCAGCGCGAAATCGGCGCCATGGGCTACAAGTTCCAGTTCGTGACGTTGGCCGGGTTCCACAGCCTGAACCTGTCAATGTTCCGGCTGGCCCGCGGCTACCGTGATCGCGGCATGGCGGCCTATTCGGAGCTGCAGGAGGCGGAGTTCGCCCTGGAAGTCGAGGGCTACACGGCGACGCGCCACCAGCGCGAAGTCGGCGTCGGCTACTTCGACGCCGTGGCGATGGCGATTTCCGGCGGCAAGTCCTCCACCACGGCGCTGCACGGCAGCACCGAGGAAGCGCAGTTCCAGCACGGTGAGTCGCACGCGGTCGAGGCCCACACGGCCCGCGACCGTCACGATGACGGGCTGGTGCACAACCACGAATGGGCGGTGACCGCGAAGTAGGGTCCCCTACCGGCAGGTCAGCCGGGTGCCAGCTGGCCTGCGATTGGAATCTGCGTCCGGAATTACCCGGATGCGACTGAGGTGAGCCGGATAAGGGTGAGGCGGCACCTCCCTTGTTTGGCTTCGCTGGTGCACGGCGTCTTTGCCCGCTTGCGGGCCAAGGTGCCGTGCGCTCAGCGTTTCTACGGCGCGCGTTGATTGCCGTGGCGTCAGCCGCCGAACGCGTCCCGTTCGCACAGCAGTAGATCGCCGATCCGTTCCAACGTGATTTGCGCTGGCGGATTCTCGGCCACGATCTTCGGATCATGTGCGTAGTGGCCCTGGCGCGGAAACACCGTGGTCACCCGCTCGCCCCATTGCTGCTTCAGCGCATCCAGAATGCGCAGCTTGTCGTCAACCATCACGTAATGTCGCGCCGGATACAGCCGTTCGACGTCGTCCAGCGCCTGTTCTTTGTGGACGTAAATTAATACGTCGTTGCCGAACACCTGCCACAAGCCGGATCGCTCCACCTTGCGCGGCTGGAACACGGCGTCGCCATCCGACAGAATTACCGCCGGGCCCCACGATTGCACGCGTCGAACCGACGCCAGCGCATCGGGATAAAGCCGCTCGGGAAATGGATAGTCCACCAGCCAGTTGGCGATGCGCAGCACGCACGGATTGTGCAGCTCTTCCAGCCGGTAGCGTTGCAGCGCGCCGAGATAGTCGGCGTAGCCCAGCTCGGTGCGCAGCGCCTCGAACAACGCCCAATAGCGGTCGTGCGTGGCGGCACCGTAAACGTGGGACAAATGCGCGCTGAGATCTGCCTGGACCGTGTCGTTGTCCAGCAGCGTGTTATCGACGTCGAACAAGAAGACGATGTCGTGCATGGCAGCCATCTTAACCGTGTCAGCTTGCGGCTGTCAGTTTGACACAGATCAAAGCGGCGAGCGCCAGACGGGAGGATGTTTGTCACATGGACGTGACAACCCTCATTGCTAAGTACGACAGGCGGGTTCCTCGTTACACGAGCTACCCGACCGCTCCGCACTTCTCGGCCGATGTGGACGGTACCGTCTATGCCGGCTGGCTCGCCGCCCTGCCCGATACGGTGCCGGTCTCGCTCTATTTGCATGTGCCGTTCTGCGCGCAGCTTTGTCTGTTCTGCGGGTGCCACACCACGGTGGTGCACCGGCCGGAGCCGCTGCTCGCCTATGCGGAGACGCTGCAGGCGGAGATCGACCTGGTCGCGAAGACGATCGGGCGCCGCCTGACGGTCAAGCACGTGCATTGGGGCGGTGGTACGCCGCACAGCCTGCCCGGCGCGTCGATGGTCGCCATCCAGGCGCGGCTGCGTGATCGCTTCAACCTCGCCGCGGATGCCGAGGTCGCCGTCGAGGTCGATCCGCGCACACTTGACGACGAAGCGTTGGACGCGATGGCCGCCATGGGCGTGACGCGCGCCAGCCTCGGGGTGCAGGATTTCGATCCCAAGGTCCAGGACGCGGTCGGCCGCCTGCAATCCTTCGAGGTGACATCCGCCTGCGCCGAAAAGCTCCGCGCCATCGGCGCGCGTTCGATCAATCTCGACCTGGTCTACGGCCTGCCGCATCAGACCGAGCCGGGCGTCCGTCACACGGTTGCGCAGGCGTTGGCGATCGGACCCGATCGCGCCGCGGTGTTCGGCTACGCGCATGTGCCGTGGATGAAGAAGCAGCAGACCCTGATGCCGGAAGACGCGCTGCCCGGCCCGGCCGAGCGTTTCGCCCAGCGTCAGGCGGTCGAGGATGTGCTCGTCGGCCACGGCTATACGCGCATCGGGCTCGACCACTTCGCCCGGCCCGAGGATACGCTGGCCAAGGCCGCCGGCGACGAGCGGCTGAAGCGCAACTTCCAGGGCTACACCACCGACGACGCGACGGTGCTGATCGGCCTGGGCGCCTCGTCGATCGGCTCGCTGCCGCAGGGCTATGCGCAGAACCAGTCGGGCGTGCCGGCGTGGCGCGACTCGGTGCGGTCCGGTCATGTGCCGATCGCCCGCGGCATCGCGCTGTCGGCCGAAGACCGGCTCCGCCGCGACGTGATCGAGCAGGTCATGTGCACGTTCCGCGTCGATCTGCAGGCCACCGCCGCCGAACATGGCGCCGATCCGGCACGGCTGATGGACGCGGCGCCCGCGCTGCAGGAACTGGCGCGCGATGCGCTGATCGAGTGGGACGGCCGCAACGTCAGCGTCACCGATCGCGGGCGTCCGTTCGTCCGCGCGGTTGCCGCCGCGTTCGACACCTATCTTCACGCCGGCGCGGCACGGCACTCCGCCGCCGTCTGACGCGCCATGGACGTCGCGACGGCACGGGAGTTGCTCGACTGGGAAGCCTTCGAGGCGACGCCGCTCACGCATGAGCCGTTCGCGTTCATCGTGGTGCCCGGCTTCGTCCGGCCGGAGGCCGCAAGCGCCGCCTGCGCCGGATTTCCCGGGGCCGACCTACCCGGCGTGCTGCCGGCGCCGAAGCGGGTCAAGGACGACGCGTTCGGCCGGCTGCTGACCACGCTGCGCAGCGATCGCGTGACCCGGATGGTCGGACGGAAGTTCGGGCTCGACCTGTCTACCGACACGCTGACGACCACGCTGCGCGCGCGCTGCCGCAGCCACGATGGGCGCATCCACACCGACACCCCGACCAAGGTGGTCACGGGGCTGATCTACCTCAACGACGGCTGGGCGGACGATGGCGGACGGCTGCGGCTGCTGCGCGGTCCGGACAACATCGAGGACATGATCGCCGAGGTGCCCCCGCTCGCCGGAACGCTGATCGCTTTCCGCGTTTCGCCACATTCCTGGCACGGTCATAAGCCATTCGAAGGGATGCGGCGTTCGATCATGCTGAATTGGATGGTCGATGCCGCCGCCGCTCGGCGCGAGACCGCGAAACATGCGCTTTCCGCCGGATTCAAGAGTCTGTTTGCTTAATCGGGTTTAAGCGTTGTTCCCGTAAGGAGACATCGGCATGGACATGCCCGTTGCATCGCCGCTGGTTATGGCACCCGCCGGCAGCCACGTCCGCCGCGCACTGGTCGGCGCCGCACGGCGCGAGGCGCCCTACCGCCACTGGCTGCTGCGCGACGTTCTGCCCGCGGACCTTTGTTCGGGCCTGACCGCCCTGCCCTTCGATCCGCCCGCGGTCCTCGACACCAAAGGCAAGCGTGACACCAACAACGCCTCCCGCATCTTCGTCTCGGAGCCGGACCGCTGGGATTTCCCGGCATGCGAGGCGCTGGCCGAGGCGTTCCAGGACGAGGCCACCACCGACCTGCTGGGCGATCTGTGCGGGATCGACCTGGCCGGTTCCTATCTTCGCATCGAATGCTGCCTCGATACCGACGGCTTCTGGCTCGAATCGCACACCGATATCGGCGCCAAGCTGTTCACGATGCTGGTCTACCTGTCGGACCACCCGGATGCCGCCGACTGGGGCACCGACATCATGGACGCCGAGGGCAACGTGCTCGGCCGGGCGCCTGGAACGTTCAATGCCGGGCTTATCTTCATCCCCGGTGCCGATACCTGGCACGGCTTCGCCAGGCGCCCGCTCCGCGGCGTGCGCCGGTCTGTGATCATCAACTACGTGAAACCCGAGTGGCGCGCGCGTTACGAACTCGCCTATCCTAGTGCCCCTGTCGGCCTGTAACGCAGGCGACCAGCATTGGGGGGTTACAATGGAAAA
>Ga0302319_10021638_pt1 | contig 11582 bp, 9 predicted proteins | sample Bog_T0_2_FD_203319 | JGI IMG/M metagenome (GOLD analysis project Ga0302319, IMG submission 203319) | Peat permafrost microbial communities from Stordalen Mire near Abisko, Sweden - Bog_T0_2 | ecosystem: Environmental > Terrestrial > Soil > Wetlands > Peat | place: Sweden: Abisko, Stordalen Mire...
CCCTGAATCCTCAATATCGGCGTCGAGAATCAGTCCCAAAGCCTTTTCAGGAACGCTTGGCTGGATCAGCTTAGCGCTCAGCCGGCCCAGTGCGCCATCGTCGCCGCCGCAATCGAGAACCTCGAAAGAAAGCTCCGCCCGTGTATGAGCCTTACAAGCTGCAAGACCGCGTGCCGATCGTTTGTGCCTTCCACGAGCAATAGGAAGCCGCTATCCGGCTTGGAGGTTTGCGCTTGCTGTGTGGCCATTGTCAGCGCATTTCCCCATTCAACTCCAGGGCAGCCTCAACGTTGATCAGAGCCAGGTCCACAGCGTAGATTTCGTCGCCCTCGCGTTCCAGGCGATAGAGCTTCGCATCCTTGATGCCCAACTCGTCACTTGCCGAGACGAATCCAGCAATGCAATCCCGGCTGTGCGTAGTTGCGAATATCTGGACTTCAAACTCTTTCGCGGCCTTGCCCAATGCGGCCCAAAGCTCCCGCTGAACGCGCCAATGAAGGCCATTCTCGAATTCATCGATCAGCAGCACGCCCTTGGATGCACTGGCCATGGCCAAGCCGATGTGGAACATACGCCGAACGCCATCGCCCATGGTTCCAAGAGGAATCCTGCCCTGTCCTTCCACTTTGAGCAACGCGATGCGCGATGTGCCACGCCCCGCTATGTAGTCCAAAGCCTCAATTCGTGGATCGATCATCGGAAGCCAGGTGAGAACACTTTCCTGCCCAGGGCCTTGGATAAGTTGATCCCACAGGGACGCGGCTTTCTCGTCACTGAAGCCGCTTGCAGGGAGAAGGGCAAACATTGACGCCTGACCGTCACCCGATGTGCCTAAGTCGGGAGTGCTAAGACGAAGAGGAAGATGCTGTCGAGTTATCAAGGCGACTTGTTTGTCGCCTCTCGATACCGTAATCGCAATTTCCGAAATACCAGCGGTAACGTGTCCCGGAAGCGTCGGCACGTACCGACGTCGCCCATCCTCATCAACAACGACATCGTGCGGTTGGCAACGTATATTTAACGAGTTAAGATCGCCAATTGTTTCCTCAATAACAATTGGACGATGTAGAAGATAAAGCGCAGATTCTTTCCTGGGGAATAGATCAATCACCGGATGTTTGAGGGCAATTCCCTCTTCAAACCCTCCGCCTACTTCCCATGGGCGAAGTGGTTCTGGGCTGCGCAGGGATGCAGTTTGAAGAACGTCAGCGACAGGATTTTGTCCTGCGTAAAGTCCAATCGCCTCCAGCAGGCAACTCTTCCCCGTGTTGTTCTCACCCACAAACAGGTTCATCCGCCCCAGCTTGGGCAGCGTGAGGTCGCGGAAGAGCTTGAATCCGGCGATGTGCAGAGAGTCGATCATCGGCAAGTGAAGTTTAGCGCGTTCCTATGCTGATTCCAACAGGTTTACTTCTTCGCCCGCTTATAGAACGGCGCGGGCACCTGCTTTGCCCGTACCCGATTGGCCCTGACCTCGACCAGCACATCTTCCCCGCTCGCGGCCACGGCGGCCGGCAACAGCGCATAGGCAATGTTGGTCTTCAAGAACGGCGCGGGCGAGCCGGATGTAATCGCGCCAATCTTCTCTCCGTCCAAAGACAGTACGAAGTACCCATCCCGGGCAATCCCGCGCTCCACCATCTCCAGAGCCACGATCTTGCGCTGCGGCCCGCCCGCCGCCTGCACCGCCGCCAACGCATCGCGTCCAATAAAGGACCCCTTGTCGAGCTTGAGCCAGCGCTCCAGGCCGCCCTCGAAGACGTTGATGGCGTCGGAGATTTCGTGCCCGTAGAGGGGCATTCCCGCCTCCAGGCGCAGCGTGTTGCGCGCCCCCAGGCCGCACGGGCGTATGCCGAACTCCGCGCCGGCTTCGAGCAGAGCATTCCACATCTTCTCGCTGGTCGGCACATCGGCGGGCAGATAGACCTCGAAGCCGTCTTCGCCCGAGTAGCCGGTGCGCGCGATCATCACGTTGGCAACCCCGGCCACCGTGCCCCACGTAAACCAGTAATTCCTGATCGCCGCCAAATCCACCTTGGTCAGCTTCTGCAGGGTTTCGAGAGCCTGCGGCCCCTGCACGGCCAGTTGCGAGTAGTAGCTGGAATAGTCGCTGATGTGGACCGACGGAAACCCGCCCACCTGCTTCCTGATCCAGGCGTAGTCCTTGTCCTTGGTTCCCGCATTCACCACCAGCAGGTAATCGTTCTCGGCGAGCCGGTGAACCAGGATGTCGTCCACGAAAGTGCCTTCCGGGGTGAGCAGCGCGGAATAGTGGGCCTGCCCGTCCTTGAGCCGCGAGGCGTCGTTCATGGTAATGTGCTGCACGGCGCCGAGCGCTCCGGGCCCGCGAAACTGGATCTCGCCCATGTGGCTCACGTCGAACAGGCCCACCCCGGTGCGCACCGCCAGGTGCTCGGCGATCAGGCCCCCGCCAGGGCACGGATATTCGACCGGCATATCCCAGCCGCCAAAGTCCACCATCTTGGCTTTCAGGGCGCGGTGGGTGGCGTTGAGGGCGGTCTTCTTGAGTTCGGGCTTGGGATCGGGCGCGTCGGGGAGGGTCATTTTGTGGTCCTTTCGGCAATCCTGCTGTACCCTGCTTACGATAGGGATTCGCCTCCTGCCGGGTCAAACTTTGGGCCCTTGGCATAGGATGAAGAAAACAAACTCTCCTGAAGGGGAAGTTCCATGAACACGGTTCGCGGAATCATCATGCTGGCGCTGGGAGTTTTTGCGCTCTACCAGGGATGGACCATCCACACCGGCCAGCGCGCCGTGCTCGCCTACTCCGTGGCAGTTCTGGCCATCGCCGTGGGCATCTGGCGACTCACCCGCAAGCCTCCCCAACCGCTGGCCTAAGTCGGCCGAAAAAATCGCTCCCTGGCCTGGGCGCCAAACCCGCTATAATTCCGCCCAATCGTTCCACCCAATCGTTTCGATGGACGCTTTCTTCATCGTTGTGCTCGCGGTGCTCCTTTTTGCGGTCTGGCGCGGTGGCCGGGACCGAAGCGCCCGCCTGCGCGACGAGATCGAGAGCCTTGAGCGCGAACTGGGCGACCTCAGATCGCAGGTCACCGCGCACCAGCGGGCCCACGCGGCGTCTCCGGCCAGCGCGCCAGCCGCCTCACCCGAAACCAAACCGGAAACCAGGCAGCCCGAACCGGCCCCGCCCATCCGCTCCGTCGAGCCGAAGCCAGTCGCAGCCGCACACGCGCCTCCACCCCCTATAGCCGCTTTTACCCCGGCCGTTCCGGCTCCATCCGTCCCTTCCATCGCACCCGTTCCGCCTCCGCCCCCGCCGCCCAAGCCGTGGTTTGAAACCGTCTCCGCCTCAACGCACCTGGAGGAACCTGAAAACAGCCCCACCCCGGCCGGCCGCCTCTTCTCCCTTGAAGAGCGCCTCGGCGTCAACTGGCTCAACAAACTCGGCATCGCCATCCTGGTCATCGGTCTGGCCTTCTTTCTGGCCCTGAAGCTTGAAACCTGGGGTCCGGCGGGCAAGGTTCTGTGCGGCTACGCAGTCAGCCTCGCCCTCCTCGCCGGAAGCGTCTGGCTGGAGCGCAAAGCCACCTACCGCATCTTTGCCCGCGCCGGCATCGGCGGCGGCTGGGCGCTGGCCTTCTTCACCACTTTCGCCCTGCACCACGTCCCGGCCGCGCACCTGCTGGATTCGCTCCCCGCCGACCTCGTTCTGATGCTGATCGTGGCCGCCGGCATGGTGGGCCATTCCTTGATTTATCGCTCCCAGGCGGTCACCGGACTGGCCTTTCTGCTCGGCTTTGCCACCCTGCTCACCAGCCACCTCGAGGCCGCCGAGGGAACCGTGGCCTTCAGCCTCTCGGCCAGTCTGGTACTCGCTGTCGCCCTGGTCGTGGTCACCACCCTGCGCCACTGGGCCTGGTTGGAGTTGGCCGGCCTGGCCGCCGTTTACCTCAGCCACCTGGTCTGGCTCACCCGCGTCCTGCCAGAGAACCACGCCGCCTTCGCCGATTTCTGGCCCTCCACTATCCTCATCCTGCTCTATTGGCTCATCTTCCGCCTGGCCTACGTCCTGCGCACGCCGCTCGACCAGAGCGAGGAGAACATCTCCAGCCTCTCCGCGGTGCTCAACTCCACCGGGGTCCTCGGCCTGCTCAAGCTCCAGTCCGCCCACCCCGAGTGGGCCTTTTGGGCTCTCGCCGCCCTGGGAGCAGTCGAGATGGCGCTGGCCTTCCGGGTGCGCGCCCGCCGCCGCCAGGCCTTCATCGTACTTTCCACCATCGCCACCGTCCTGCTGGTCAGCGCCGTTCCCTTCCGCTTCCACGGCGTCAGTTGGCCAGTCCTGTGGCTGGTCGAGGCGCAGGTGCTGGCCGTCTGCGGACTGCGCCTGGGCGAGCCGGTCTTCCGCCGCCTGGGCCTGTTGGCGGGCGTGGTCACGGGCGGGGTTCTGGCTTTCCACGACGTGGCGCCGTTGCTGCTCTTCCGGCTCTCCAATCCCGACCCCGGCCGCCACGGCTCACTGACGGCAGCCCTGGCCCTGGCTGCGATTCTCTACTGGGTCCACTCCGAGCTCTACCCCCGCCGCTGGCCGCAAATTGCCGAGGACGAGCGCGAAGCCCTGGCCCTCGGCATCACCAGTTGGCTAGCCGCGGCGGCTGCGGCAACGGCCCTTTGGGTGGCCCTGCCCGACCTCTGGTTCCCGGTCGCCTGGCTGGCGCTGGTGCTGGCGCTGGGCTTCGTGGCTCGCCGCTTTACCGCTCTCCGGCTGGCCCGGGAAGCCGACGTTCTGGCCCTCAGCGCGGCCGCGGTGCTGGTCTTCCTCCACATTGTCCCGCTGGCAATCTTTCGGCTGGGTGCGCCCGACCCCAGCCGCCACCCCGCCGAGACCGCCGTTCTAGCCCTGGCCGCCCTCGCCTACTGGATCCACGCCGAGGTCTATCCGCGCCTCCTGCCGCGGCTCGAAGCCAATATCTCTCCAGAGGGAGCCCAGACGCCGCTCAATTTCGATTGGATCGTCTGGCAGGGCATCGCTCAGCCCGCAGCCAGTTTGCTGGGAACCCTCCTGGCCGCCGCGGCACTCTGGGTGGCGCTGCCGCCGGAGTGGGTTCCGGCTGGCTGGCTGGCCCTGGTCTTGCTGTTGGGCTTTGCGGCCGATTGGGTCAAAGCCGCATCGCTGGCCGTCGAGGCCGATTTGCTCACAGCGGTCGCTTTGATCGGGCTTTTCCCCTGGGACCTCTTCAGGGCCAGTAACAACTCGTGGAGTTACGAAGCCCCTCTCGCCGCCGCCGTCGCCCTCCTCTATGCCGGAATGCGCCGCAAAACGGCGCTCGCCGGAGCGGGCAATTACGTGGCCCCAGCGTACTCCTGGGCTGCGACTCTGTTGCTGGCCTTTCTGGCCGCCGACTTCTCTTCGGATTGGTTCGTGGTTCCGGTTTGGGCGGCGCTCGGACTGGCGCTCTTCGAGATTGGCCGGTTCGCCCGCAAAGGCTTCCTGCGCTGGCAAGGCCTTTTCCTCGTCGCGCTCGCATTCGTCCGCTATCTCGCCGTCGATTTGCCCGATACCTTCGGCAACTTAGCCCGGCAGCAGCATCGAGCACTCTACTTGGACACCTTCAGCCTCACCAAGTCCCTGCTCCTAGAAGTCTTGGTCCTTGCCGCCGCCGGCTATTGGCTCCTGGAGCGCTCCCGCAACCCCGACCGCTGCTCCCGTCGCGAACACATCCTGGGCCTCACCGCCGATGCCCTCGGCACCCTCTCCATTGCCCTCTGGTTTGCCTATCGCTTCCCGTCTGCCTGGGTCCCGGTCCCCGGCGGCGAAGTCTGGGTCACGCCCATCTGGGCCGCCATGGCCGCCGTCCTGCTCGCCCTGGCGTGGCTCTTGCGGCGCAGAGCCTTCCTGGTTCAAGCCCTGGCGCTGGTCGCTGCCGTCCTCGGCCGGGCGTTCTTCCTCGACCTCTTCGCCGACAGCCCCGCGGGCTTCTGGCAGGGCCCGCTTTTTCACCTGGGCGTTGCGGCGCTCATCCTGCTGGCGGCGCTCCCGTTTGCCTTCCTGTTGCGCACCGAAGCCCGCTTCACCCCCTCCACCATCGAGTTACCCTCAGATTTTGCACAGCTTATCCACCGCCCCGAGCAAGTCTTCTTCTTCGCCGCCTTTGCCCTGGAAGTCGTCGCCTTGGCCGTCAAGCTCAGCTCCGGCCACATCACCATCGCCTGGAGCCTCCTCGGCCTCGGCGTCTTCCTCTTCGCCCTGGCCGTCGGCGAGCGCAGCTTCCGCCTCGCCGGCCTTGGCCTCTTGCTGGTCAGCGTGGTCAAAATCCTGCTCATGGACGTCTGGAAGCTCTCGCCCTCTGACCGCTACACGACGCTGATCGTCCTCGGCTTGGCCCTCCTGGCGGTTTCTTTCCTCTACACGCGATTCGGAGCGGCGATTCGCCGTTATCTTTGAGTCCGGAGGCTTCTCGCCGTGCCCAACCTCTACAACCTCATACAGGGCCGCAGCCTGGAACGGCTGGCCGCCTTGAGCGACGGCATCTTTGCCGTGGCCATGACGCTGCTGGTGCTGGACCTGCACATTCCCACCGCCGCCCAGGTACACTCGGAGGGCGAGTTGCTCGCCGCTCTCGCCGCCCTTGGGCCGCAGTGGATCGCCTACGGCATGAGCTTTCTCACCCTGGGCATCTTCTGGGCCGGCCAGCAAACCCAGCTCAGCCACATCGCCGAAGGCACCCGCGACCTCACCTGGATTCATCTCGGGTTTCTCTTCGCCATCACGCTCATGCCGCTCTCCACCCGCCTGCTGGCCGAGTTCATCACCTACCGCGCGGCGCTCGGCATCTACTGGCTCAACATCTTCGTCCCCGGCGTCATGCTCTATTGGAGCTGGACCCACGCCACCCACGCCAACCTCATCAAGGCCGACACCCCGGACGAGGTGCGCGGCAGCATCTGCCGCCGCGTCCTCATCGCGCAATCGCTCTACGCCGCCGGAGCCGCACTCTGCTTCATCAACACCTGGGTCAGCATCGCGGCCATCGTCCTGGTGCAGTTGAATTACGCCATCGCGCCCCGGCTATGGCGGCGGAAACGCAGCTAGAGAATTTTTGCTTTTGCTATCGACTCCCGTGCCCCATCCATTTCCGCCTTTTTTGCGGAAATGGGTGGGATGCCAATGAATTCCAGGTCTACACCATTCCGGAAAATGCTCTAATCTCCGGTCCGTCACTGCCCCGCAGCAACTTGTTCCCCCCGTGCGGGTCCTTACCGTTACACCGGTTGGGCAACACCGCCTGGCCCGCGGAGGAACTCCTTGACCACACTTCACAATCCATTGGCGCTTGCGGCACTGGCGCTGGCGCGTTTTGGCGGCGGGGCACGGGGCGGCAGCATTTTCCTGCTGTTTATAGGGATGGCGGTCATCGGCGCGGTGGTGTGGATGTACACGCGCCCCAGCGGCTCGGACCCGGCGTCTAAAAGTTAAGCCTGAGGTGAAAGTCAGGTTTTGAAAGGGCTCGACTTTAGTCGTGCCGCAAATGACTGATTACAAACGACGGGCTTCAGCCCCCGAGGGATGCTTTTCAGCCATTCGGACTTTCACAACAGGCGGCCAAGTTCGCACTATCGCTTCCGCGCCCGCCAGAACGAACTCACGCTCAGGTAGAAAAACACCGCCATCACCAGGGCGGAGAACAGGAACGTCTTGTCCCAGGGGCCGTGAGGCGACGCGGGCCGGGTGCGCCACAAGGTGGGGGCAAATACGGCCACCGGCAGAAGAAAGAACCCGCCCATCACTTCCAGCCAAAGAATGCCGCCCACCCGGCGAAAAGGGCGCAAAAATCCGCCCAGGCCAGCCGCAATGCCCCGGCTGGTCCTGCCGGCCTGCTGCCCCACCGCTCGCCCGCGCACTCCGGCGTCGGCAACGGCTCCAGGGGCTGACGCTGGGCCGCCGTCGGCGCGGCCTGCCATCCGCTGGCCCGCAATCTTCCCGGCAACCCGCAGCCCGATGCCCAGGGCGCGTCCTATGGTCTGAGGTTTCATTTCGATATGATGGTAGCAGCGACGGTTGCAGACCAGCATTTTTAACCCCTTCCCGGCGATTCGCAGTTGCTCCCGGCGAGCGGCGGCAGTAAGGTAGAGAAATCCGCGCCGCTCCCCGCGCCTTTTACCAGCGCAGGCCGCCGCACCTGGAGGTATCCCGTGACATCTCGCTTGCGCGAACTGATCCAGCAACTCGGGGAAGCCATCCACGAGTCGGTCGTCGAAAACGAGCAGATCGCCGGGGTGGTGCAGGATATCCACAAATACGGCTTCGATGTGCTGCTCATGCTCGAAGCCACCATCGGCCTCAAAGAGGTCGCGGACGCCGACGACGAAGAGTCCGATGAGGATGGAGACGCCGAGACCCCTTTCAGCCAGAACGACCTCCACTTCCTCCGCTCCCTGCGCATCTCCGTCGAAGGCGAAGATGAGGTTGGCGCCGAGCCCCGCGCCGACGACGCCGACCCCCAGGCCGAATAGACAAACCATTCCCCTGCTCCCGCCGCCGCAATCCGCAGCCTGGGAGAGCTGCGCCTCTCGGCCCGCAAAGCCCCGGAGAAATCGCGCCTTCCGCCCCCATCGCCTGCCTCCTCGCGCCGATCCATCGCAACCCGCTATTGAAACAATTCCTCCTTGCACATCCCGCGACCGGGCTCTATGATGAGTCGCGGCTCCGAAAAGGAGCCGCGAGTTGACCCGCGGAAGGGACTTATTTCCATGAATACCGTGCAATCCAGCCTCAAATCCTATGAGATGTTGATCGACGGCGAATTTGTGGCGTCGGCAAAGACCATCGAAGTCCTGAACCCCACAACGGAACAGGTCATCTCCCGGTTTCCCAGCGGGACGGTCGAGGATGTGAATCGCGCCGTCCTGGCTGCCGAGCGCGCGCAAATAAGCTGGGCCGCCCTGCCCGCCATCCGCCGCGCCGGCTACCTGCGTGAGATCGCCACGCTGGTGCGCGCCCACCGCGAATCCCTGGCCCGCGTCATCACCGAGGAGCAGGGCAAGATCCTGTCGCTGGCCCAGGTTGAAGTGGACTTCTCGGCCGATTACCTCGATTACATGGCCGAGTTTGCCCGCCGCTACGAGGGTGAAATCATCCAAAGCGACCGGCCCGGCGAGAATATTCTGCTCTACAAGATGCCCATCGGCGTCATCGCCGGCATCCTGCCCTGGAATTTCCCCTTCTTTCTCATCGTCCGCAAGATGGCCCCCGCGCTGCTCACCGGCAACACCATCGTCATCAAGCCCAGCAGCGAAACCCCCAACAACGCCTTCGAATTCGCCAACCTGGTGGCCCAGTCGTCGCTGCCCAAGGGAGTTTTCAACCTCGTCTCCGGCGCCGGATCGGTCATCGGCAAGGCCCTGGCCTCTCATCCCAGGGTGGGCATGGTCTCGCTCACCGGCAGTGTCGAGGGCGGAGTCGCCGTCATGCACGCCGCCGCCGACAACGTCACCAAGGTCTCGCTCGAGCTGGGCGGCAAGGCCCCGGCCATCGTCATGGGCGACGCCGACATCGATCTCGCCGTTCGCGCTATCCGCGCCTCCCGCATCATCAACACCGGCCAGGTCTGCAACTGTGCCGAGCGGGTCTATGTCCACGAGTCCGTTGCCGGCGAGTTCATCGCCAAAATGACCGCGGCCATGGAGCGGACGGTCATCGGCGACCCCATGGACCCTGCCACCGAAATGGGCCCCCTGGTCAGCAAACGCCAACTCGCACAGATGGGCGAAGTCGTCGAATTGGCCCTCGAACAGGGCGCGGAGCTGAAGTGCGGCGGCGCACGCTGCGACACTCAGGCCGGCTACTTCTTCCAGCCCACTGTTCTCGTCAACTGCCGCCAAGACTCCGCCATCATGCAGCAGGAGACCTTCGGCCCCATCCTGCCCATCGCCACCTTCAAAACCCTCGACGAAGCCCTGGCCTGCGCCAACGACTGCGAGTACGGCCTTACTTCTTCCATTTACACCCGCTCGCTCGACGTGGCCATGCGCGCCTCCAATGAGCTCAAGTTCGGCGAAACCTACGTCAATCGCGAAAACTTCGAGGCCATGCAGGGCTTCCACGCCGGATGGCGCAAATCCGGAATCGGAGGCGCCGACGGCAAGCACGGCCTTGAAGAGTACCTCCAGACCCACGTCGTCTACATGAACTACGACCTCAACAAGAGCTAAACCGGCTCTGAATGGGTCGTAACAATAGCCGCAAGGTGCTGTTTTTGAATGGGCACGGCGTCAGTGGGTGCCCCATCCTTGCGACGTATTAGTTTTTGTCGCAAGGGTGGGAAACCACGAACCCAACCCCGCCCGGCCTCATACTACACAGAATGGCGCGCCTCGTCGCAATCCTGCTGCTGATCCTGCTCCTGCTCCCGCCCCCGCCCTCCGGCGCCACGCTGGTGGTCATCGTGCCTTCCGCCGGCGGCCTGGTGGTCGCCTCCGACAGCCGGACCTCCTTCGCCGGCGTCACCTGCGACGGCCAGTACAAGATCGCCCGGCTGCGCAGGCCCTACCGCACCGTGGTCGCCGTCACCGGCGCGGTGGCCTTCATCCCCTCGCCCGCCGAGCCCCGCCCCGACCCCTGCGCGGCCCTCAAATCCGCCCCCCGGCTGCTGGACATTGCCGCCTTGGTCAAGCGCTATCTTGAGCGCCAGAGCCCCGATCTCGCCCACCTTTCCCTCGAGGACCTGGGCGCGCAATGCGCCGCCGCCGTCGAACGCTTCCGGCAGTCGCACCCCGATGCGCTCCAGCCACACCCCGGCGCCGAGCTCTTCTCCGTGGTCATCGCCGCCTACGATCCGCGCTCGAAGACCTCCACCATTCTCAATTTTGTCGTCCGCCAGGGCGCCGTGATCGTCCGCCAGGACGCTGCGATCGTCCGTCAGGACGCAGCGATGGTCCGGCAGGACACTGCGATCGTCCGCGAAAACGCCGCGGCCGACCGCATCGAGGCGGCCCGCTTCTCCCGCATCGTCGTCACCCCTCAGGACCGGCGCGGCGTATGGGCCTACGGAGAAGCCGACTATCTCGAAAAGCACGTCTACGCCGGCTTCGCCCGTACCTACCTCAGCGCCGCAACCCTCGCCTTCATCCTGGACAAAAAGCCGGTGGCCGATGCCCCGCTCAACCAGGCCGCCGCCGTGGCGCACAACGTGATTGAAGCCGCCAGCCGCGCCAGCAGCCAGCTTCCCGCGCCCAGCCTCATCGGCGGACCCATCGACCTGGTCCTCCTCGGCCCCCGCCGCCGTCCCCAACCCATCCACTGGAAGGCCCCGTAGTGCCGGCGCCCGCAATCCGCCGCTCTCCCCCTCGCACGGCTTTCCGCGCCCGCGGCATTAGCCTTGATGGACCCCCCATTTTCCGCATTTCATCACGCCGCAAGGCCCGGAAACCACGAGCTTTCCGCCCCGTAATACGCCCGCCGCACGCCCCCGCGCCGCGCCAACCGCTAAATCATGGGAGAATGGATGGGTAAACCGTCATGACAAACGACAACCTCGAACCATCCCAGCCCACGCCCGAAATTGCCCCTGAGCCAGCTACCGAGCTCATCGCCGCTGCCCCCG
>Ga0302319_10021639_pt1 | contig 11582 bp, 11 predicted proteins | sample Bog_T0_2_FD_203319 | JGI IMG/M metagenome (GOLD analysis project Ga0302319, IMG submission 203319) | Peat permafrost microbial communities from Stordalen Mire near Abisko, Sweden - Bog_T0_2 | ecosystem: Environmental > Terrestrial > Soil > Wetlands > Peat | place: Sweden: Abisko, Stordalen Mire...
CCGAGCGGCGGAACAGGCCTGGAACGCGGAAACCGACCTTGAGCTATGAACAAATCGAATGCACTGGCGGTTGGCGGCGGGCCGACGGGGATGACGATGGCAATTGAGCTGAAGCGGGCGGGGGTAGATGTCCGCATCATTGACAAGTCGGACCATCAGGCCCTGCATTCCCAGGCGCTGATCATTCAGGCCCGGACTTTGGAGCAGTGTCCTGCTGCCGATGGTTTGTCATTCGTATCCGTGTTAGCAACCCCGGCTAGGCAAACCGAGGGAATGGGTGGCAGAGTTGGGAGATGAAAAATGAATCGCGTAACCCCCGCCGGACGCCAGCCGAACGGGCGCAAATTCTCGAGCAATATCACCAAAGCGGTCTGAGCCAGAAAGAGTGAGATTTGCGAGCATTACTACGCCACCGCTCCGCAGGCGCCGCTTTCGGCTGTGTAACCTCGCAAGATGCCGCGGTTCATTCCTGTTCGGATTCCACGCGAAACATCGAAAGTCAGTTCAGCGGGAAAGGTCGCTTCATTCATCATCAGGATAAAACCAAATCACGAGCATTGCATCGCATTTGGGTTCCGTTTCATTGTCAAAGGACAGGAGCACATATACACGCACCTGCTCTAATCGGATTTTATACTTCAAATCCCGCCCTTTTTCGTATGGGCTTCCCAACAGTTCCAAGATGTGGGATCTCGAATCGTAAAAGTAACTCAATTTTCTATCGTTTATCCCTTGACGCCGTAGATTGCTTACAGCATCCATACTGCGGATGGAAATCGAATGTATGCGTTTTGTCTTCCTGAAGAACGAAACAGTAAGACCATCGTCGTAGTAATCAAACGAAGCCTCATCCCCATCTGTATTCCTCGATTCTGGCTTTCCAAGCAATTTTATAACCTCTGCCTCTTTTTCACCGAAGGAAAAGCCGCAAAATTTCGCAAAGGCACCCACTCCGTTGGACACAGGCGGCGGTGCCGCGCCCACAAATCTGCACATCGTGACTATTTCCTCGAATCTAGGCATCCGCGCCGGGGTCGCGCCAAACCAATCCAAGGAGCCGGTGAGATTTGTATGACCAAGAGGAGGCAACTCAACTGAGATTTCCTTTGATTCGTGGGGAACCCAATCGCTTTTATCACCGTTCCTCGGAATTGTTCCGGTTCTGACAACCAATTTGAACATTATCGGCCTGTCGGGATCTAGGTTCGAATACCCAATATCGTAAGAGACGTTTCTATTCGGGTAGGTAGTCGTCCATTGAATCTGGCCAGGGTCAAATTCGTCTCTTACCAGCCTCACTTTGGCTTTCGGGTCGATTTGGTTGTCGGGCAGCTCTTCGGGAAACGTGACGAGGACCGTCTTTTGCCAGAAAAAATCCTCTCCGTATCGGAATGTTCTTGCGCCACCATCCGGCGCCGGGTCAAAAATTTCGAGCCAGATTTTGTTGTCAGTGTCTATCTTGTACCCATAGATTATGACCACATGGTGTGCGCTTTCACCTGCGGACCTGGCAACGGCTGCGATAATCGGTTCGCCGCGATCAATTTTTTCGACAACGTCTAAATCCCCGAATGGATTCGCCACGTCTGATCGAAGAACAATGTCGTTATCACCGTTTTTTAGAGTCAGGCTTTTGCGGATTTCGTCGAAGGAGCCGGGTTCATTGACTACATTTCCCTTGATTTGCCTAACAATCTCTTCTTGGGAGATGTGCGCCCCACGAGAGCTTAACACCATTGCTACGCACGCCGCCCAACACCATTGCGTATCCTCTTGCGGAGCCGTCACCTTCTCGAAATTCTCCAGCTCCTTGTGTTCGCGAAAGGTTGTGGAATAAGCCGGTGTCGCCAGCAGCATCAATGCAATGATGCCGGGCAGCATCTTACGTCCCGCCTGCAATACGATCTTTTTCATCGTTGTTTGCCTTTCTACTGCGGAATGACCCAATATCGATTTGCTTCCGCGCCTTCAGGTCGCAGATTCCTCTCCGACGCCTTGGCACGGTTATGCACAATGGGGAAAATATCGCTGATCACACTTCGATTCTCTGCAACATAACTGTGCCCGACCAGATCAGTATCCACTAAACTTGCATCGACCGAATCCATGCCTGGATAAACCACAATACTCTCGCCTGCCTCGCCTGCGCGCAAATAGTGACCGTTCAACGTTTTTGCAATCTTCATTGCTTTGTCGTTGGAGGAGGCGTACAGGGTAACTTGGACATTCGTTCCAACGACATACGGTATACAGTCTGCCTTGAAGAAATCCGCATCGATATCGGGTGCCGCCATGATGATGTCGTCGTAGAGCCCTTTATCCTTCAAATTCTTCAACGCTTCCAACATGACACGGTTCCCCATGCTATGTGCGACGAGGTGAATTCGTTCAGCCTTGAGGTTTGTGGCCAGTATTTTTAAAAACTCCTCCAGATGCGAGGCTGACCATTGTGCGTTGTTCTCGTCGGCTGTATATGCCCAATGCTCGATTAGTTTCCCCTGCGACGGCCAGCTATATGCCAGCGCTACTCCGTGAAAACCCAAATCATACGTTAATTGACCTGTTTCTTTTATTGCATCAGGGAAGTTGACGTTGTAGCCGTGGATAAAAACTAAGGCTTCCTTGGTTGAGGTTCTATCCAAAGCGTTGTTGATGCGATTCACAAAATCCTTCTTCGTGAACAGGACAGCCCGTGCGAGCACTACATCTTTTGCAATATCCTCTGAGAATTCCAGCTTATACCAATGAGGCGACTCCATTTTGCCCATTCGGTGATCTCTTGGAATAGTAACCCATGCCTCGCCAAGTGTCAGTTTTGATTGCCGTTCAGTGCCGAACTCAATGTTGTTTGTTGGCGAATCCAAAGGTTTTCGATTCGTGCCAAAAAAGACTTTAACGATGGTATATGGGGCTTTGCTGTCCTCGTCCGAACCGTATTGATGCATGCTGCCACTCATCGAGTCCCCCGATTGCGTCACTTGCGTCACAATTGCTTGTCTCACTGCGTTATCTAACGCTGTATAGCCATTGCCATTTTCTTGCGGACCGCTGGCCTTATCAGCTAAGGACCCACATCCTTGAGCTCCCAACATCAGCAAAACTGCACCCAAACCAATCAGTATTTGTTTCATAGGCTCGCCTTCTTTCGCGTCACCTGCTGAAACAGCAGGATCGGTTTTTCCAATTTCGTGACCGACTGCGCTCGTTTTACATTTCAAGTCCGGCAAGTCAAGGCCAAAAGCAAGATCTGGATTGGCCGTCAAGTTCGCGCTGCGTTCGCATTTCAGACAATTTCGCCTTCAGAACATCCAGCGGATTAACGGTGTTAATTTGTCCGGCTGTAAACTCTCGCTCCATAGTTTGCCGTTCGCTATCGAAAGTGCGGCATTCAAAAACAGTGACAGTGCCATAGATGGCAACCAAAGCAATTTCAATGATTTCGACTATAAATCTGCGTTGTTCGCGGCGGTGGTTTCGTTCGTTTTCGGCTGCAACGCGCCTTGCCCCCTTGAATCCAAGCGCACCATTCTGTCCGGACGCGGCCACCCTTTCTCCCTCCTCGCCAAAACGAGGCGGAGGGCCGGGGAGAGGAGGGTTCCCAATCGCCCCGGGCCGAAATCAGCACCCGAGCCATACAAAACCAATGGCGTTTTTCTTAAAGGGCCGTTAGGCTTTATTCAATGCGCGACATCCAAAAATCGGATATTGTCGGTGCCCGCATCGTGGACGTTTACCATACCGAGGAATTGCTCGATGGCTGGCTCGACTGCACCGAGATCTATTTCACCGTGGATCGGGGTTTTACTTTCACGCTGCCGTGGGCCGGTGAGCGTTGGGTTTCGGTTGATTTACCGGAGCAGGCATGCCATCTCTGGTATCCTCGCAAAAGCTATGAGCTGGACCTCCGCGGCTGGTTTCCACGCCTGCGCTTTACCCGCCAGCCCTCAATAATCGACCAGATCAAGCAACGCCGCATTTCGGGTGTCTATTGTGGCGCCTTTGACGAGGAAATAGGTTGTCATTATCCACCGGAAGGCACCCTCGTGTTTGAGGATGGCTCCCAAGCTTTCAACAACATGGTTGCGCCGCAGGGAGTCGGCGGGACCGGGCTGCGCTTCTTTTTGCCGGAGTCAAGACACTGCACACCGCTTGAGCAAATGGCTGACTATTTCACAATTCCCTTGCGTACAAAATAAATACACCCCAGGCGACCTATCGAGTTCATATTGAGCTTGGTCCGGCTGATTGGCCGGGGAACCCCCGCGCCCCTTTTTGCCAGGATGCTCATCTCCCTCCTCGCCAAAACGAGGCGGAGGGCCGGGGTGAGGAGTCCGCCATGTTGACAATTCCAGTTTGCTCCTTCCTTTTTTTGCGGCGTTTGTGAATTCTTGCGGCCAAGCGTTTTGATTTCCCGCCCGTTTTGAAAACCAGGTCAGCCGAAAAACGCCGATAAATCCTGGCCCCAAGAACTCACACAAAACGCAAAATAAAAACGGAAATGAGCGCGCGCCCCGCCCGGTTTGCCAGCGCCAAAATCAAGGAATCTTGGCAGGGAATCTTTGTATTGCCCCGACCCATCGTAATTGCTTTAATCAGTTGCGTCACCTCTGACTCGCATTCATGATCATGAAATCGCTGGTTGCCTATGCCCTTTTGTTGCTGCTGTTGGCCGTCGAGACTCAAGCTCGGGCTCAAGGCACGGCCTTTACCTATCAGGGCCGCCTTGACAGCGGCGGGGCGCCGGCGAACGGCAGCTATGACCTCACCTTCACGGTTTTTAACGCCAGCACCAACGGGCTGGCTGTGGGCGGCCCCCTCACCAACTCCGCCATCACCATAAGCAACGGCTTATTCCTGACCACCCTCGACTTCGGTCCCGGTGTCTTCACCGGCCTGAATTGCTGGCTGGAGATTGGCGTGGCCACCAATGGCAGTGGCACGTTCAGCACCCTCACCCCGCGCCAGGCCATCCTGGCCACCCCCTACGCCATGCTGGCCCAAAGCGCCAGCAACCTCCTCGGCCTCCTGCCCGCGACCCAATTGAGCGGAACCGTTCCGAGCTCCCAGTTGAGTGGTTCCATCCCCGCCACCCAAATCAGCGGCACCCTGCAAATGGCCCAGTTGCCGGCCTCCGTCGTCACCAATGCCACCCAATTCGCCCAACCCAATTTCATCTATTCCAGCGTTTACCCGGTTGCCGCCCGAACCGACCTCAACACCGAGCCGGGAGCGAACTTGACGGTTTCCAATTTTGCCGCCCGGATCGCGATTAATCCCTGCCAGAATATTTACGATCCCCAAATTCTGCTCACCGCCTGGGGGCTGAATTATCAATACCCAACCCAGTTGCCCGGCTGCACGTGGTTTTTGAATCTGGCCATTGAATATCCATCCAACACCTTTTACCCCGTATATGCCGCCGGCAGTTCAAACATCATCTATCAATCGGGAGCCACGCTGTTGACAGACCCCAGCATTTTTTTGGATATTCCGAAAGCCGCCAATGCCTGGTTACGCGTCTGGGGCTGGTCCACCAACGGCCCGCAAACGCTGCAGACCGGCTACCTGACATCCAATAGCCAGGGCATCGGCAACAGCATCGCCGGCAACACCTACATGGGCGAATGGTTCTACAGCAACCTGGGCGCCTCCGGCTACAACCCACCCAACGGCTCGCTGAATGGCAATAATACCGCCACTTACACCTACGGCTGGTCCCCGCAGATCCTCGGCTATTCCACCGCCAACAACAGCGTCGGCATTATCGGCGACTCCGTCGCCCAGGCCCCTAATGGAGTAAGCTGGTATATTCATAAGAGCTATCTGACCGAGGGATTGTACGGATCCGTACCCTTCATCAATGGCGCCATCAGCGGCTCAACCTTTGAAAGTTGGATCGAAAATCCCCAGGCGATTGCGGTCTTGTCGCGTTATTGTCGGACAATAATCTGCCAGCTGGGTGTCAATGATGACTATCAGGGTCTTTCCACCATGACCAACAAAATGATCGCGCTATGGCAGGATTTGCAGCAGCGCGGCAATCGCGTCATCCAGACCACCATGACACCCCATTCCACCTCCACCAACGGCTTCGCCACCGAAGCCGGGCAAACGCCTCTCTCCCTTGCCACGCATACAGCCCTAAACAATTGGATCCGGTCGCAGACGTACGTTCCGGTCTTGGACATTGCCACCAACATCGAGAGCGTTTCCAATCCCGGCTGTTGGAAAGTAATCGGGGGCGCCAAAACCACCGTTGACGGATTGCATCCCGAAACGCAAATTGGCGTTTGGACCCTGGCCACCTGCGTCAGCAACAACCTTTACCTGTTTAAATAAACAGGGCGGGCGATGCTACTCCGCGACCGACCAAATTGGTGCAATTGCTTGTTGCCGGTGGTAGGCCGACCGCCTGGGGCTGCTTCAATTTGCCGTCCATCAAATCGAAGCAGCCTCAGCGTCGTATGCGGTGGTCAACGATAGTAAGCGTCACCCGTAGCAGCGCTGGTTAAATTCTGACGGTCATCATAGTTCTGAGAGCTATGATAACTACGAGTGGTTCTGATAATTCTCCTGTGGAACCTGCGGCGGTGATGCCGAAGCTGCCATCTTGTGGCGCCTACCTGCCCCGCGCGAAGCCAGCGGACGCTCCCAAGCCCGAGCGGAATCGGGGCGCATCCTGACAAGGTTTATTCTGAGCCATGCCCCAAAGGCGGGGAAAAGCATCATCCTGTCGGCGGGTCACACATTCGTCAGCAACGGAGAAAAGTCCCGCTCTGACCCGCCAAAGTTTGGCGCCGGGGTCGAAGACTCGGTCCGGTTTTTTTCACCAAACGATCTTCGAGAATCATTGGGCGATCTTCAATTGAATATAGCGTTGTGGCTCACCAGCATTCACTGGAAAACTGAAAACGAAGCCACCGTTGGTGTCAAAATTGTTGGTCTGGCACACCGTCCATGCCGACAATGGCGTAGCCGCATTGGTGGCGGTGATCACATAATAAGGTTGAGCGTTAGAGGGACCTCCGGTGCCGGACAGTGTCAGCAGTTTGGGGCTGGCGTTGGTGAAGAAAACGCTGGTGAACCGCGGCAGGTTGACTGGAGACTGAACCGCATTCGTGAGGTAACCATTGGTCGATACGCTCAAGGCATAGCTGGCAGTGCTCCCCATTGAGCCGCTGCCACTGCTATAAAAAACATCAAAGTGATCAAGGTCGAAAGTGACCTGGTCACCCGGGTTCACGGAAAATGTATACGTTTCCAGGCTGTTGGTCATGACGGAGTCCAGGTAAAAGAGGTATTGCTGCCGGGTGCAGAGGTTTCCATTCTGGCTGATGCTCAAGGAAGCGCTGTAGTAACCGTGACTACTAAGCTGGTCAATGCTAAACAGAGGAGTTACCGTAATGGTCACGGGGCCGATCTGTCCCGGCTGATTGCCGGCCCACAAATCCTGCCGGCAGTCGCACATGGTGGAAAGTTCTTGGTCAATACCCGCGTTAATGCCAATCCTGCTCTGCTCTAGGGTTGCGGCAAGTGTATGGCCGATGCCGGAAGTAAGTCCGCCATCGTAGGATGGTTGATTGGTGCTTACCGGTAAACCGTTGGTGGTCTGATTGGTGATGTCGTAAGAAAAGTACATGCCCGAGTTGGCGAACTCCCAAGCGATGACATCAGTGCCCCGGGAAATGGAAGCAAGCGCCAGCATACCCACCATTGTTAGGATGCGACAGAGAGGGTGGGCTTGAGTTTTCATAATATAAGCAGTTATTGGTTTATTTCAACGAACGATCTTGGCGGCAATTTGCCGTAAATTCCCATCGCTCCTTGCGGAACAGTGCCCTATATTTGCCATTTTGTCAAGCACGCGGTAGTGTCTTAATTTGAAATCAGAGCGCGATTACAAACCCAAGTTTGCTTTTTAGGGATCAGTAAACTTCTGCCATGCCGACGATGCCCCCTTGCGGCCCGGTAGCCGCATTCACGCCAGGATTGTTCAAGAATTGCCGGAGGACCTCCTACGCAGTAAACCGGGCGGCCCAGTCCAGCCAGACGGGAAACTCCGCGCGGTTGGCCCACCGTTGAAACTGGGAATTTTTGCGTTCATGCCGATTGGTTTTCTTCAGCCGACAAAAATAAACGCATTCATAGTGAATTTACGGTTGACAATGTGATTCTTCGGGTTATCATGTGTCCGTCATAGTGAATCATAACAAAATACACAATTATGCAACGCAAAGGAAAAATTGCCCGCCTGCCGCTCGCTCTGCGCACGGAACTCAACCAGCGCCTCGCCAATAATGAGGACGGCGCTAAACTCCTCAACTGGCTCAATGCCATCCCCGGTGTCCCGGCCATGCTCGCCCGTGACTTTGCCGGCGAGCCCATCAGCAAACAAAATCTCTACGAATGGCGCCAGGGCGGCTATCTCGAATGGGAGACCCAACAGGAAATGTTCGACGAAGCCCGCGGCCACGCCGCCAATGCCGGCCCGATAGACGCCACCACCAACCATGATCTCGCCGAACAGATGGCCGCCGTCATTGCGGGGAAGTTCGCCAGCCTCCTAGCGGGCTGGGATGGCACCGAAGACAAGGCCTTCGACTCCAAACTGCGCGTCCTGACCAAATTCAACCAGAACCTGGCCATATTGCGCCGGACGAACCACAGCGCCGCCCGTTTGAAGATCGAGCAAGCCCCCTTTGAGCGCGAGGAGCAGCGTCTCGTCGCGGAAGCGGCCCGCGAAGAGGAACGGAGCGAAGTGCGCCGGCAGGTGTTTGAACAAATGTTGGCCCGGAAGCGCGCCGCAGACCAGCTCGCCGCCGAAACCAGCGCCGCCGTTGCCAAGCCCGAAACCATCCCGGCCGGCGGATCGAAGCCTTCCGTCCCCGCCGCTCCATCTCCGACCAGTACCCCCCATAACCAGAACTATAACCCTCCAGCGGGCAGGCCTGCCGCCAGCAACCACGGATCAGCGCAGGCGCAAAACATGCCCAGCCGGGCACCGGCCCGGTAAAGGCAGGTAAAACCAAAATGGCCATTTTGAATAAAGACCGAACTCCGCGAGCAGCCAATAGCGCCATTACCGTCGTATATATAGCGCCGGTAGTCCGCGTCAAGCCCTGCGCGCTACCGCCTGCACGCCTAGCTTTTCAGGTTTGCAGTATTAGCCAAGCCGAGGTTTGGCTCTCAAGCGGAAGCTTTGCCCAATCCGAGTGGGTAAAGCGAGGTAAAACCAAAAATGAAGGTACCACGCTACCTATCGCAGACAGCGCCGCCCAGTTTCCACTGGTTTTTGGCTCCATACGCTCCACGGGCGCACCCAAACATCGGTCAAAAGCATCATCTCCGGTAAAACCAGGTAAAACGAAAAGCCAATATGCGCCAACCATCAGCCAAAGCCCTGCGCTGCCACCCAGTGGCTCGGCCCAATGCCAGGCCGAGGTTCGGCTGCCAAGCCGAGGCTCGGCTCGGTCAAAGTGGGTAAAGCCAGGTAAAACCAAAAATGAAGTTTCCATGATACCTATCGCAGACAGCGCCGCCAAGCATCCGTCGGTTTGGCCCCATCCGTCCCACCGGCGCACCCCAGCATCGGCCAAATGCCTCAACACCGGTAAAACCAGGTAAAACCAAAATCCACAAACCCCATCCCTGAACTCGCATGCCAACTCCATCCACCCCAACTCCAAGACCCAGCACTACCGAGCAAACAAAGTCCGTCGCCAGCATCAGTCAACACCACCGCCTCAAAAGCATCTGGTGCGGCCGGACCGAAGACGACACCGCCTATTGGAAAGACTTGTTTGAGTCGCCCACCCCGGCCCCCGAAATCCGCCGGCAGTTGGCGGCCATCTTCGGTATCGAATTTCATTTCGACCATCAGCTCGCGCGGTTCCTGCGCTGGGAACGCCACTGGCAGAAATCATTCGAAGAAACAGAGCGTCTGAAGGACGATGATCTCTTTGGCAAAGCCCTCAATCCAGACACCAGCCGGCCTGCGGTACGCGATGCCTGCCTCCTCCAAACCTATCGCCGGGCGCAGGTCACCGGCGATTTCGCGCTCGGCCTCAACGCCATCCGGCACGACCTCGACATCGATCGGGCGACCCTCGACGAGCAGAAGTTCCAGTACGACGCGGCGGCGGCCGCCTTGAAGGCCTGGGCGAAAATCAAACCCATCGCCGAAAGCGATCTTAATTGGTACGAGAAAATCCAGGAGCTCCGCCGGACCTTGTTCGGCTCCATACCCGAAGATAACCCACCGGCCACCAGCCCCGCCGCGCCCAGCGTACAGCCGCCCACCTCGCCGTCTGTGACGCCGGCTGCCCCGCTGAAGAATCTCGCAACCACTGTCGCGCCACCCGTCACGCCGCAGCCCGTCGCCAAGCCACCCTCAATTCCCTCGGCCAGCGGTCTCGGCGCGCAGATCGCAAAGGATGGCTTCGGCCAGGCCGCCCGGATGTGCGTAGCCGCCAATTCACTCAAAAACTTTTGGTCGGAACTCGTGCGGGATTACGTCTATGGCCCCGAGCCATTGGAAGCTTACCAACCCTATAACTTAAGCGTGATAAACACTAACAAAGTCCGGCAGGACGCCTGTGCATTGCGCGACAGGATATTGCCCTTGGCCAGCGCCGCGTCCGCCGGTCAGGGCGCGGAATCATGGTCACCCACGCTGGCCCAGCTCGCTCACGTCATCACCGCTGCCGACACACTGCTCGTAACGTACAAGAAAATGATTGTCTACATCACTGACAACGGCACCATGTGCAAATTCTGTCCGCCCACGAGGGTGATGGCTCCTGATGTCGTCGCCAACATTGACCATTTGGCGCAAGCCACCGATAAATTCAGCGACATAATACAAAGAAAGTTACTCGCCCAAGTCCCGGTCTAAAAGCCCGCGTCCCTTGGACCGGCATCTTTGCTTGTGTTGCCAGGCCGAGGTTCAGATAAAGTCAGGTAAAACCAAAATCTTCGGCAAACGGAAAATCCACCAGCACAGCTTCAGGGCCATCCAGACGAAAATAAATTAGATCGTCTGTTTGGCCTGCGCCTTCGGCAATTGAATTTGCGGAGGGGCAGGCGCCAGCAGTTCTGAAACATCCAAGCTGTATCCGCAAGCAATTTTCTCCAAGGTTAAAAGTCCTGGGTTTCTCTTGATGCCCAGTTCATAAAGCTGATAGACCTTATAGTTAAGGCCACAAGCTTCGGCTGCCTTCTCTTGCGTCCAGCCGCGCAATTTTCGCAAGTCCCGCAATCGCTTTTTGAAGCGTTCTGAAGCTGATTCGTGCACTCATAATAAATTGCTGATTCTTCACGGGCCAAAGAACTATCTAAAGGAAGTGTTTCCCCTTGACGAAACCCTCGAAAAGTGTTGATTTCTCCGGAAGCTGAATCCTGCATTTCTGACGAATTCCGGCTGTGCATGGAAAAACTTTGCTGAATTTAAGGTGGTCTGCAAGGCGGCTCAGGATTGTTTCACCAAATGGTGGTAGATTGATTTATGCCGGCTAAACAGGCTTCGAATATTTGGCTGTCCGCCGGGCAACCGGCGATAATATCGCGCTGTTAATTATGCTTTG
>Ga0302319_10021640_pt1 | contig 11581 bp, 9 predicted proteins | sample Bog_T0_2_FD_203319 | JGI IMG/M metagenome (GOLD analysis project Ga0302319, IMG submission 203319) | Peat permafrost microbial communities from Stordalen Mire near Abisko, Sweden - Bog_T0_2 | ecosystem: Environmental > Terrestrial > Soil > Wetlands > Peat | place: Sweden: Abisko, Stordalen Mire...
CGCGCGCGGCTCAGCAAGTGCTCTGAAATCAATACCAACATTCCGAGCCGCGACCGTAAGGAAGCGGTACACAGTCTTCGGAATGACCGATTTCCGCTGGAACCCCCAAAATGGTTAAGCACCCCAAGCTGAACCTTACCCCACAAAAAGAGCCGGTTTGTCGTACACTTTAACGGATGCCAGGTGGGTTCCTTCGCGATCTGAAAGCGGAAGCGTCCGAGGTGTACGCCGAACTCAGGCCGCTGCCGCGTTTTTTTCGCCGCAAGCGCGCTGGTAAGTATCAGGTGATACGCGAAGAAGTGCACGTGATCGCCGTCGCCGTCTATAGCTACACGCAGGAGAAGCTGCAGCAGCTTAATGAGACGGAGTTTGAGCCGTTTCGCGATGCGGTCGTGGAAGAGATCCAGCACCTGATGGATGAGGCTGGCCGGTCCCCGGACATTGCAGTGCTGCACGATTTTGCAAAATCCACAGCGAGCCAGATAACAAGTGGGACAAAGAGATCGGCTCGCCGGCCCGGACAGCTCAATGCGATCAGCATGCGCGCCGTGGGCCGCGCTCTGAAGCAGGCTCGCGATCTGGTGTTCTCGGACGATAATCGTGGCAGCCAGATCGCCGCGATGCAGAGCCCCGCCGCGGGCAGCGCTCGGGCACAGATCCAGCAGGCGGAAAAGACCGTCGACAGATACCTGCAGGTGTCCGCGACCTCCGTCGCCATCGCGACCGCGGGAACCCTTTTTTTCCCGCCATTGAAACTGGTCAGCGGGGCCATCATTCTTTATGCGGCCTGGCCTGCTTTCAAAGGCGCCGCTACGGACATCTTTCAGAAGCGGAAGGTCACCATGCGCCTGCTGGATTCGGTGTCCCTGCTCGGTCTGATTGCAGGTGGGTTTTTCCTGATCTGCTCATTGACGGTGACGATCTTCCATGCCAGCACGAAGATGATGCTGAAAACCGAAGACCGGTCGCGCCTGCTGCTCGCCAACATGTTCGGCGAACAGCCGTTGACGGTCTGGGTGATGGTCGATGGCGGGGAAGTCGAGATCCCTTTTGAACAGCTCGCTGCCGGAGCAACTCTGGTCATCCGTGCGGGACAGACGATCCCGATTGACGGAGTGGTTACGGCCGGGAACGCGTCGGTCGACCAGCACGTTCTCACAGGCGAGGCTCAGCCTGCCGAAAAGGACGCCGGCGACAAGGTGTTCGCGGCAACGGTGGTCCTTGCGGGTCGTATTGAGGTGGCCGTCGAAAAAACCGGCGCCGAAACCGCGGCCGCCCAGATCCGCGATGTCCTCGCGAATACGACGGATTTCCGAAGCGCCATTCAGATCCGCTGGCGAAACTTAGCTGACAGAACCGTACTGCCCACGCTGGGCCTGGCCGGGCTCGGCCTCATCTTCCTCGGGCCCATCAGCGCGCTGGCCGTGGTCAATTCGAACTATGTCGCGGTCATGAAAGTCGCCTCGCCTCTCGCGATGCTCAACTTCCTGCAGCGGGCATCGCTCGCAGGGATACTGATCAAAGACGGGCGTGCGCTGGAAGCTGTCGGCGATATTGACACGGTGGTATTCGACAAGACCGGGACTTTGACCGAGACCCAGCCTCAGGTGGGAGAAATCTTCACCTGGGGCAATGTTGGCACCGATGAATTGTTAAGCTGTGCCGCCGCGGTCGAGGCGCGGCAAAGCCATCCGATCGCCGCCGCGATCGTCCTTGCCGCCCGGCAGCGCAACCTGGCCACAACGGACCTGGATAACGCGCGTTACGAAATGGGTTACGGAATTCAGGCTCGCTCCAATGGCCGCCTGATCCGCATAGGCAGCGCACGCTACATGGGGATGGAGGGAATCCCGCTGCCACCAGATTTCGAAACGCGGCGCGCTGAGTTGCAGCAGCGGGGAGCGTCCGTCATATGTGTGGCGTTCAACGACGAGCTGGCTGGCGCGATCGAACTTCGCCCTACGCTTCGCCCCGAAGCGAAACAGGTCGTCGAAGAACTGAAGGCCCGCGGCCTGACGGTCTACATTATTTCGGGCGACCATGCGGCTCCTACCCAGGCCCTCGCTTCGGAATTAGGTGTGGACCATTTCCTGGCTGAGGTGCTGCCTCAGGACAAATCGGCCAAAGTCGCTCTGCTGCAGAAGGAAGGCAGGCGGGTGTGCTTTGTCGGAGACGGCATCAACGACGCCATCGCGCTGAAGACGGCCAGTGTTTCTGTCTCGTTGCGCGGCGCCTCCACCCTGGCCACCGATACCGCGCAGGTCATCCTCATGGATGAGAGCTTGCGGCAACTCGCCCGGCTTTTTGAGATAGCAGCCGAATATGACGCCAATCTAAGAACGCTGGTGTCGACTACCTTCGGTCCGGGATTGGTTTCCCTGGCCTCGGTTTTCCTGCTGGGAGCCGGGAATGGCACCGCGCTGGGTCTTTTCAATCTCAGCATGATTGCCGGCCTGGTGAACGGCATCTGGCCCGCACTCCGTCAGCAGGCGGACGAAATTGCCCTGCTGCAGACGCATCCGGGGAACCCAAGGAACGTCGAGTGAACTCCCCTGCACTGATCAAAGCCGCCACGCTGAAGCGCGCCACGTGGGCCATTCGGAGTTATGCTGGTTCTCTGCAGTTCTTATTCGAAAAACATTGCCTGGCGGGAGGTATCAGTTGAAGAAAACGGTATTGGCGGCGGTTGTGGCCCTTTGCTCCTGCGTCGCGCTGAGTGCGCAGGGCACAGGCGAGCCTCAGTCGATTATGACGATCACTTTGCTGGGGACCGGTGTGCCGTCGCTCGATCCGTCTGCCTACCTGGCCTCCGGGCAGGTAACGGCAGGGCTGCTGGTGGTAGCCGGCGCTGAGCGCATGCTTTTCGATTGCGGGCAGGGCATAATCACCCGCCTGCTGGAATCGGGTGGACCTGCTGCAAATCCGAACATCGCCGTGGACAGGGTGTTCATCAGCCACCTGCACAGCGATCATTATGCCGATTTGCCGGCGCTCTACAATTTCGCATGGCTTTACCGCGACGGCGATCCGCTGCATGTATGGGGACCGGGTCCCGGCCCCAACAGTCCGTTCGGCATGGGTTCGATTATGCCGCTCCTGCGGGCGGTGGACGATGCCGATATCTATATCCGCTGCTGCCTCTTCACTCTGTTCACTTTTGCGGAATCGGGCGAAGAGACGGTCGTCACGGAGCTGAAACCCGGCGTCGTGTACCAAAGCAATGGAGTTACTGTCACGGCGTTTCTGGTGAATCACATGCCGGTGAACCCGGCATACGGCTTTCGGGTGGACTATCAGGGGCATTCGTTCGTTTATTCCGGCGACACCCGATACGACCCCACCACGCAACTGACTCAAATGGCTACGGGGGTGGATCTGCTCGCACATGAAATCTATGGCTATAACCAGGCGGCGTCTCCGGAGGTTTATGCCTATCACACGAATCCCGAAGATCTAGCTAAACTGCTGACCATCGCGCAACCCAGGCTGACGGCTCTGACCCACCAGGCCATCCCGCCGGGAACAACCGGCGAGGATCTGGTGGTACGCATCCGCGATGCCGGCTATAACGGGCCGGTTCAACTGGGCGCCGATCTGATGTCCTTCGACATTTTTCCGAATTTTGTGGCTATCAATAACTCGCCCATCCGCAGCGAGCACAGACCGCCTGCGAACAATCTGCCGGCCGGAGCCATCGCACGCGAAGTCAAGGCTCTCAGACCCGCAGGGCCGTGATGGCCATCCGAAAATCGTGGTGGCTTTTGCAGTTTTTGGTTCTGCTGAGCGCAGTCCTGATTTGCGCAAAACAGGCCCGCGCGCTGCCACGCCATGAAGCTGGGGAGGCCCACACCAATGCAAAGGACGGCATGACCTACCGGTGGATTCCGCCTGGCAGGTTCACGATGGGTTGCTCCGAGGGCGACCAGCATTGCGGAGCCTTTGAGAAACCCGCTCACAAGGTGATTTTGACCAGAGGCTTCTGGATGGCCGAGACGCCCGTTACGGTGGCAGCCTGGAAGCGCTATCGCGCTGGGACCGGCGCCGCTGCATTGCCGACCGCTGACGGCGTCGGGCGAAAAGATCTCAACGAAGCAGCTTCGGACGACACGATGCCCGTCGTTTTCGTCACCTGGGAAGAAGCGCACTCGTACTGCGGCTGGGCCGGCGGGCGGCTGCCCACGGAAGCGGAGTGGGAGCATGCGGCGCGCGCGGGAACCACCGGGCCGCGCTACGGAAACCTGGATGAGATTGCCTGGTTCGGAGATAACTCAGGACTTCGGCAAATCGACAGCACCGCATTATTTCTGAAGGACCGAAAGAACTACTTTCAGAGCGCCTATGATAACGGTCTCCACCCGCGGCCGGTGGGCAGGAAAACGCCCAATGCCTGGCAACTGCACGATATGCTTGGCGATGTGTGGCAGTGGGTCGGGGACTGGTTCGACCGGGCCTATTATGCGGGCGGGGACCAGACCGATCCCGCGGGGCCGCCGACCGGCGACATGCGGGTGCTTCGCGGCGGTTCGTGGTACAACTTCGAGGCCCTGGTTCGCGTATCCAATCGCGGGGCCAGTAATCCTGCCGAGCGGCTCGCCATCAACGGATTCCGCTGCGCTGGCAGTGCGGATTTTTGAGGCGGCTGAACCTATCGCCTATACTGGGTTCCGCATGCGCTTCTTCCTTGCTTTGATGCTCCTGTTTGCGTTTGTGCCCCCCGCCGCGGCTCAGCTTGTCGGTCTGGGTGTCGAAGGCGGCGCACGGGTCTCGACCGACGTTTTCGGCACTGCCAACCCGGAATCGAAGCGCTACATCGTTGGCCCGAGAGTGGATGTGCACCTGCCGCGGAATTTCTCTGTAGAAGTGGATGCCCTGTACCGCACCTTTGGCTTCACTGGCTATGAGACCTCGACGGTGATTAACGAGATCGTTCGGGGCAGATCGAATTCCTGGGAACTACCCACGCTTATTAAGTATCGCTACCCTGGATTTCTTGCCCATCCGTTCATCGGCGCGGGTTACGATCCGCGGTTCGTCCACGGTAATACCGTAACCAATGGTTCCTATGTGTCGGGAGTCACTTCGGGCGTTACCACTTACACCTATCTGACCAACCAGCAGTCGGCTGCCAGCTATCCGGTGAGTAACGGCGCGGTGGTTAACGGAGGCATGGATTTTGTTGTCGGTCCCGTACACATTGCTCCCGAGCTACGCTACATACACTGGACTCCTCCGTTTCTGAATGTTAATCCAGGCGGCAGCGCGGGGAGTTACAAGTTCAACTCCGGTCACAATGAGCTCATGGTTTTGTTCGGAGTTACCTGGCATTGAGCGGGATTAACATGAGGGAGTCGACAGGGAGGATTCATGCGAAAGCGAACGTGGCTGGCAGCAGGCGCAGGCGTGATTGCGCTGGTTGTGGGAGGGCGCGTGCGGGGTCAGAGCAGTTCGATCCTCGGGTATGGGTTCACCGCGCCGGTGCTGGCATTGCCGGGTCAAACCATTTCCGTTTGTGCCTTCAACTGGGTGACAGGACCGGTCGTGGCCGGGCCGGTTACGGTGACTGAGGAGATCGTCGACGTCGGCCTCGGCGGGGCCGTGGCGCAACAAAGCGTCACATTGCCGATCTCGGCATTCGATCCGAGTCATTCGAGCCCCTGCGTGCAGCGTACGGTTCCCGCCGCTGCAACGTCGGCCGCCGGCCCCGGAGAACTTATTTCAGGCGCTGTTGTCTTATATCCCCCGCAGACGACCGGGACGTCTTCCGACACGACGCCGCCAGCTGTGATCACGGCATCGGTGAACGTGAGCGGCAGCTCTGTCCAAACGATCCCGATTTCGATTCAGAGTGTGGCATCCGGTTCCGGCTCCTCAAGCCGCCCGTTGCGCCCGCTTCCCGAGTTCGCCGCTCCGTAATGGGCGCCGAGCATCCGCTCGGCTCGCAGGGCGGAAGCCCTGCCCCACAGCGCTTGCGCGAAGGCGATTTACCGGTAACTCGCCAGCTCGGTTTTCCGTTCCGGCTGGTGGGTATGAACGCACTTCGGCAACCCTGTGGCGTCCGCCTCGAGCTCCGGTCCCCAGGGAGTAAACCCGCCCGTTTCGCCATCCTCCGCGAACGTGTTGGTCGGCAGTATCTCGTCCGTGACTTTGACGATGGAGTTGACGAGGTTGAAGACCATATTGTGAGGCTTGCTCTTATCGAACTCCAGGGCGAATCTCGAGTTCGGTTCGTCGTAGCGCACGAACACGCCCGACTGCAGATGCATTTCATCGGTCTGTCGTCCGTTCGTGTAACGGCGGAACACCGGATGAATGAACACGCCACAGCGGCCCTGGCCGCCTGGATCGTTGGGATGAATAAAGCTGAGTGAGTCCGTGCCCGTCGGGTAGTTATCGAAGCCGAGCTCAAGAGTAATGGTGAGCAACTCTCGATCCGCGGTAAATTCCGGCCGCAGCAGCGAGTGTTTCATCGGCAGCTCGCTGAACCACTGAGCCTGCCATTTGGTCTGATCCCGCGTCAGCACCACCGCTTCACCCAGCACGCCGAACATCTGATATAACGCGGACGTGGTGCTGATCCTGGTCAGGATGGCCTGTACCAGACTCTCGAGCTCCTCCGCGCTGGTGAGCGGCCATGTCTTTGAGGGCAGTCGGGCTTTCTGATAGCGCTCGCGCAGAAGATGGAACAGCGTGCGCACATTGTAGCGAAAGCCATGGATGAAGCCCGGTGTCGTCTTCCGGTCGTTGTTCGCCATTGCCGCGCCAATGAAGAACAGGTCGGGGACCGTGCTTTCCCAGATGGAACTGACTTTGGGGAATTTCGCTTTGGCGTCCGATTCCGGAAGAACGTCGGGCGCAAACAGGGAGGGTTCGATGTACTTCCATCCCGTCGCGCGGATGACGTAATCGTAAACCCCGGAGCTTCGCATGGTCCCGGGCACGGCCCAGTGAGGAACGTCCTCCTCGTAGCAGACCTTGATTGTGCCGTCTTCCTGACGAATCAGCTTCGTAATCCTGGCTCCGCTGACCAGGTGCGGCATCTTAAGCTGATTCATTTCCAGCATAGTGTTATTGATGGCGCGCAGATCGCCCACAAAGTGCGTTTGCCAGGCGTGCCTGATCAGCTTTCCGCCAGTGAAGATCTGGATGGTGGCCGCATGGTTCGATATGTGATCGGCGATTTCGAAAGCCGAATTGCCGTGGCCCAGGATTACGACGCGCTTATTGGTGAAGCGCTCGGGATCGATCTCGTGTACTTCATATCCCTCGGCCAGTTCGATGCCTTCGATGTCCGACGGTATGTTCGGCTTCACCGCGCCGGTGGCCATCAGCAGACACGGGGCGCTGTAGTGCCCGCCGTTGCTGTCCGTCAGGATGAAGTGCCGCGTGCCACCGGCTTCGCGCTCGATCCTCGTCACCCGAGTGTTGTATTGAATCCTGAGCGCGAACTTATCGGCGAAATCGTTGAGATATTTCACCAGCACGTCGGCGTGAGGGTAGAGCTTCTTCGTGTACTCGGTGAACTTCAGCGAGTTGTCGTCGGTCAGTAACGAGTTCCAGTCGTAGCGAAGATTGAAATCGGGCTCGTCGAACCAGTTGTAGACCTTGTTCAGCGAAATCAGGGTGCGATGACGCGGGTAACGCTCGAAAAAAGACCCGGCGCGCGCCTCCGATTCGAGGATGACGTAGTCCAGCCCCGCCTGTTCCAGGAAATAACCCATTTGCAGGCCGGCTGGACCGGCTCCGACGATTATGTATTGATGCTGGCTCATTTGTTCGATCCTCCTCAAGTAACCATTTACTCCGCTGTCGCGGTGCCCGGCTGATACTTCCACGCAGTGAGGATACTGGCCTTGTCGGCGAAGCGGGTGTCGATATACTCGTCGAACTCCAGTTTCCGCGTCAGCAGTCCGGTCTCCATCATCAGGTCGCGAACCATATCGAAATCCGCTTTGCGCGGTTCCAGACGGTCGTAAGTCACGCGGTCCATCGGATTGGTGAGCGCCCAGCGAAGCAGCGCCGGCTTCTGATTGTAGTAGAAGCGCCCCACGAAGTCGGCGGCATTATCCTTGTAGTCCTTCCCTTTCTGGAGCCAGAGGCCGGACCGGGCGATGCCATCCACCAGGATCTGCACCGCGTCTGGGCGGGAGTCGATCATATCCTGCCGGACCACGAGCACGCACGACATGTAATCGGGCCAGATCTCGCGGGCGTAAAGCAGTACTCTTCCGTAGCCGCCCATTTCGGCCTGCGAGGGAAACGGCTCGCCCATGGAAAAAGCGTCGATGGCTTTGGCGGCAAGGGCGCCCGCTACGTCGGGAGGCGCCATCTCCACCATCCTGAAATCCTTCGGATCGACGCCCCATTTCTTTGCGGCGCGGTAAACCATCAGGCGCTCATCGGAAAACCGAGTCGGAATCGCTATGGTCCGTCCGCGCATGTCGGCAAAGGTCTTGATAGGACCGTCCTTCCGAACCACTATGGCGCTGCCGTAGCGATGGCCGAGATAGACGATTCGGATGGGCACGCCCTGGGCACGCAGCGCCATGGCCATGGGGGCGACCATGAACGCGGCCTGCATCTTGTTGGCGATGAGAGCCTCCTTGATTTCGGGAAAACCCTGAAACATCCGTGGCAGGAAGATTTCGCCGGCCTTCGAGAATTTGGAAATGTAGTCGGTCACCGGACACGCCAGATGGCAGGTTACGGGGATAAACGCGACGTTGAACTTGCGTTTTTCGGCCGGAACATAGTCGTTCAGAATCGAGGCCCAGTTTACGTTGAGCCAGCTGTGAGCCGCGGTAATCAGAACGATCCAGCCGAATATGCCTAAAACAATTTTGTTCCTGAACATCTATCCCCCAAACCCCCAACGGACCGACTGAAGCTTCTCCAGCCGCCGGATGGCAAGGTCGAGCCCGAGACCGATCACACCGATCATAAGCATCGCCGCCACTACAAGATCATAGCGTTTCCCTGAATTACGGGCGTCGATCACCAGATATCCGAGGCCCGAATCGACCGCGATCATCTCGGCGGCCACCACGACCAGCCAGGAAATGCCGAGAGCGATCCGCAGCCCAATGATGATCTGCGGAATCGACGCGGGGAAGACGATCTTCGCGACCAGTTGCAACGGACTCAGACCGAAGTTCCGCCCGGCCTGACGATACCTGGCCGGAACGTCCCGCACGCCGCCCATCGAGGAGACGACGATGGGGAAGAAGGCAGCGAGAAAAATCAGGTAAACCGCCGCAAAATCGTTGACGCCGAACCACAAAATCGCAAGCGGAATCCAGGCGATCGGACTGATGGGGCGCAACATCTGGATCACCGGATTAACCACCTGCGCGGCGGCCGGAAGCCAGCCCAGCGCCAGACCAACCGGGATACCGAGCAGAGCGGCGGCACAGTAGCCGATTCCGACGCGGCGAAGCGAATCGCCGATGTAGCGCCAAAGCAGACCTTTCCGAATCAATTCCGCGATGCCGCGCTCCACGTCGAGCGGCGAGGGGAAGATTTTCGACCCCGTCAGTCTGACGCTGAACTGCCAGATCAACACCGCGATGGCGACGGCAAACAAGGGCCAGAAGTAATGTTCCCACCTGCCGATTTGACGGGTCGAATTCATCGCAGCCTCATATTTTATGGGCCAGGCCGATCTGGTCGAAAAGGCCGTCGCGCAACTCCAGATAGCGGGGTGCGCTGATATCGCGCGGATGCGGGATGTCGATTTCGACCACAGTCTGAATTCTCGCGGGACGCGCGCTCATTACAACCACGCGGTCGGCAAGCTGCACGGCCTCGTCGATATCGTGGGTGACGAAGATGATCGTTTTCCGCTCCGCTTCCCAGATCCGCAGGAGTTCGCGGCGCATCACGAGGCGAGTAATGGAGTCCAGCGCTCCGAACGGTTCGTCGAGGAAGAGCATATCGGGATTCACGGCGAGGGCGCGAGCCACTTCGAGGCGCTGGTTCATGCCGCCCGAGAGCGCCTGCGGGTAAGCCTTCTCGAACCCCCCCAGGCCGACGAGCCCGACGTAGTGAGCAATGCGCTCCGCTCGCTCCGCACGGCTCAGACGAAACAGCCCGAATCCGATGTTGCCTTCGACCGTAAGCCATGGGAATACGCCGCGCTCCTGAAACACGAAGATGCGCTGCGGGTTCGGCCCTTTGACGGGATGGCCATCGATGCGGACTTCGCCGCTCGATGGCTCGAGAAATCCGCCGAAGATGTTCAGCAGTGTGGACTTGCCGCAGCCGGAGGGACCAAGCAGGCAAACAAACTCACGGTCGGCTACCTCCAGGTTCACGTTCTCAAGGACTTTCGTGCTCTTGCCGTCTCGCTCAAAAGTCTTGTTCACGCGCTCCGCCCTGAGCTTTACAGCCCGCGTCGCCGTCGCCAGCATTTCGTTATTCCTCCGCGTATCCCCAACTGAGCGATCTGAGTCTTTCGAGCGATCGCATTAACGTGTCGATAAGAAGACCGATCACGCCGATGGTTACCATGCCGACGACGACAAGGTCGTAACGGTTGCCCGCGTTCCGGGCGTCCACTATCAAAAAGCCGAGTCCCGAGTTTACCGCGATCATTTCGGCGGCGACGACTACCAGCCAGGCAATGCCCAGGGTGATCCTGAGGCCGACGATCAGGCGCGGAATAACGGCGGGGTAGAGTACGCGGTAAACCAGACTGGCCGAACTCAGGCCGAAATTGCGTCCGGCATTCACGTAAACCGGAGGAATGCTCTTTACCGCGTTGATGGAGGTTATGGTGAGGGGAAGCAGCGAGGCCAGAAAAATCAGAAAGATGGCGGCCAGATCGCCCACGCCGAACCAGAGGATGGAGATGGGAATCCAGGCGAGCGGCGAAATCGGACGCAGAATCTGTAACAGAGGGTTGAAGGCCATTTCCGAACGCCGATGCCAGCCGATGGCCAGTCCTGCCGGAATTCCGATGACCGCTGCCAGACAGAATCCCCAGGTAACCCGGAATAACGATGCGATTACATACTTTAGCAGTAAACCGCGCTGAATGAGTTCCCCGAAGCCCGCAAGGACCTTGAGCGGACCCGGCATGAGCGGGGTTGCCTGGCGCTGGACTCCCATCTGCCACGCTATCAGGAGGACAGCTATGAACATCAGTGGCCGGAGCCTGGAAAGAAACGTATTGGCCACTTTGCGATATTCGATCTTAACCCGAGCCGTGCGGGAATACCATACAGGAAAAAGCCTGGCAGGACACTCGTGGGCCTTGTAAGAAACCCTGCGGGATCTGAAGGTGACGTCACGTGGCGCAGAACTATACCAAACCGGCGCAATCGGCAGGCGAAGAGGGCGCACAGATTGGACCAGTTGCAGGAACTCTGAAGGAGGCGCCTGGTCCGCCGAACCGGGCCTGGTAGCGAGTACTCGCAGATGAAGCTGCAGATGAAGCGGGAAGCCCTGACCAAACCGGTGGGGAATGGTGGGCGCGCAGGGACTCGAACCCCGGACCTCCTGCGTGTGAAGCCTGATTCTGGCTTCTTTTGACTCCATGATTTCCATTGCCTTCTCTGTCTTTTCAATAGGTTGGGGAGTCTGC
>Ga0302319_10021641_pt1 | contig 11580 bp, 7 predicted proteins | sample Bog_T0_2_FD_203319 | JGI IMG/M metagenome (GOLD analysis project Ga0302319, IMG submission 203319) | Peat permafrost microbial communities from Stordalen Mire near Abisko, Sweden - Bog_T0_2 | ecosystem: Environmental > Terrestrial > Soil > Wetlands > Peat | place: Sweden: Abisko, Stordalen Mire...
TGGCGGGTTGGACGCTGCCGATGCAAATGGGCGTGGAGACGGCGGTGGTTACGGAGCCGTTGAGCGCAAATCAGCGGGCAGGTCTCAAGCGTATTGAACAGGTAACGCCGCCGGCGGGCGGAGTGCAAGGCACGGGCGCGGCGTATACGTTGAGCCATCAGGCGAATGCCTCGTTCGCGGCGCTGAACGAGGTTCTGGCGAGTGGCGGGCAAGCGAGTTTCTATAAACCGGCGGCCGCGGCGGCGAATGGACTGGAGGCGGGCGCCATCATTGTCTCCGGTATCGAACGCGAACGTCTGGCCGCTATCGCGCAGAAACACTCGGTGGAAGCGCAGGCGATTGCCAAAGCGCCGGCGGAGTTGGATGCCACCAAGAAACCGCGTGTTGGGCTGTATCGCTCCTGGGTCGGCAACATCGACGAAGGATGGACGCGCTGGATTCTAGAAAATTATGGATTTGCGCCCATTACTTTGCGCAACGCGGATATTCAAGCCGGCCATTTACGCGACCGGTTGGACGCGATTATCATCCCGGATGCGGGCACCAAGCAGATCATGGAGGGTTTTGCGGTGGGGACGATTTCGGGCGAATATGCGGGTGGCATCGGCGATACGGGTGTGGAGGCGTTGCGCGCCTTCGTGCGCGGGGGCGGAACTCTGATCGCGTTTAATAATGCCTCACTGATGGCCATCGCGGCCTTGCAACTACCGGTGCAGAATGTGCTGGACGGCTTGAACGACGACCAATTCTATTGCTCGGGATCGCTTTTGCGCGTGGAACTTCGCGACATGAATCAGCCGGGTGTGTGGGGCATGCCGCGCGAGCCGATTGTGATGTTTGAGCGCGGCCCGGCGTTCGACACCAAGAGCGGATTTCGCGGCGTGGTGCTGGCGGCTTATGCGAAAGAACGAAATCCGCTGGCAAGCGGGTATCTGTTGCATCCAGAGCGGATACAGGGGAAGGCGGCGGCGCTGGAAGTTTTTGATGGCGATGGGCGGGTATACCTTTTTGGCTTCCGTCCGCAATGGCGCGGCCAATCGCATGGCACTTACAAGCTGGTGTTCAACGCAATTTACGATTCACCAAGCATGGCCAAGCCGAGTGCCTATCAGCATACGGCGGAAACTCCCAATGCGCCGCTCGATAGCTGGCGCGCCGCCACGGCCAAGGTGCATGAGGAACTGACGCCGCTGCTGGCGGAGAATCGAGCATTTCTGGCGGCGCGCGGTCCAGCGGCAATTGAGGCGCGCAACAAGCTGGCGGCGGCGCTCGATCAATTCGAGAAAGAGCGTATTGCCGAGGTGGACGATGCGGGCACGGCACTGGAAGAAGCGGCGCGCCGAAAAGCGGCGCAGTATGTGCGGCAATTGCGGCGTCTGGCTGCGGACCTGCGCGCCAAGGAGTTTGAGGCGTCGATGGATGCCGATGCTATCGCTGAACGCTACCGCTTGACGGCGCTGGAGCAGGAGATCAGCGCGCCGCCCGAGAAAGGTAAATGAGGACGGCGCGAGTTGCATCCCGCCCGCCCTTCTCTATACTTGAGAAGAGGTAGGCAGCATTGACAATCGATGAGCGGCTGGAATTTCTGTTGAAATCGACGGAATCGCTGCACGATAGCGTGCAAAAGAACACCGATCAAATTGCCGCGCTAGGCGGAAGGATTGACGCCCTAGGCGGAAGGATCGATGCCCTAGGCGTAAGAATCGACACTTTAGTTCACGTCGTCGAAATCGACGCTGAGAACATCCGTAGACTGGCCAATATTGCCGAAGCTCACGAACAACGTTCGGCATAGCTAATCCCGCACCTTCGCCCAGCGCGCTCTTGTTTCCTTATCGACTACCATGCAAGATGGTGTAATCGGTGACGTCTACTCCGCAACGGTTTGTTTCAATCCTGTTAGCAGCGATGCTCTCGGCTGCCATTCTTGCTGGACAGACGGTTGAGCCGCGGCGCATCACGCTTACCGAGGCGGTTGAGAATTCGCTGAAGAGCTATCCATCCATACGAGTATCCCAGGAGCAAATGAACGCTTCTGCCTCGGCGATCCAACTGGCGCGCACCGCTTACCTTCCCCGGGTAGACGCGCTGGCACAGTTCAATCGCGCCACGCGCAATAATGTTTTCGGTTTGCTGTTGCCACAGCCGCAAGGGAGCGTTATCCCCTCCATGTCGGGGCCGGTCATCGGCTCGAACAATTTAGGTTCGGTCTGGGGCAGCGCGCTGGGCGGGCTAGTCACGTGGGAGCCGTTCGACTTTGGTTTGCGCCGCGCAAATGTGGCCGTGGCAACGGCCGCGCGGCGGCAGGCGGAAGCTACCGTGAAGCGCACGGAGTTCGATGTGATGGTAGCGGCAGCCGATAGCTATCTAACGCTGGTGGCGGCCGAGCAGACCGTGCGGGCGGCGAAAGCGGGAGTGGATCGAGCGCAAACCATCGTGAAGACAACAAGCGCTCAGGTGAAAGCAGAATTGCGTCCGGGAGCGGATCAATCGCGCGCCGAAGCGGAACTGGCGGCGGCGCGCACGCAATTAGATCAAGCACGGCAAGCGGTGGATGTTTCACGAGCAACGCTGGCACAGTTTATCGGCACGGAGCCCACACAGTTGGCGGTGGATCCGGGTGGGTTGCTGCGGCTGCCCGCCGAGACTTCGCCGGCGGTTTTGAATATCGCGGCGAATCCCATAGCGCTTGAGCAACAGGCCGCCCTCGAACGGGCACGCGCTGAATTGCGCACACTCGAAAGAAGTTATTTTCCAAGATTCTATCTGCAAGGCGCGGCTTATGGGCGCGGTTCAGGAGCTGAGACAGACGGACAACGGTTGGGCGGCCTCAATGGACTGGCACCCAACGTCCAGGACTATGCGCTGGGCCTAAGCGTTACGTTCCCGCTTCTTGAATTGCCCGCGTGGCACGCGCGCGAAGCGTCGCAGAACGCCGAAATTCGCTCCGAGGAAGCGAAGGCCGCGCAAATAGCGGTGGATCTGAAGGCGCAGTGGAATCGCGCGGTGGCCATGTTGAACGGCGCGCGGCGCATTGCCGGCAACACGCCGCTCGAAGTTTCAGCCGCACGCGCTGCCGTCAATCAGGCAAGCGCCCGCTATCAGGCAGGCTTGGCAAACATTGATGAATTAGCCGAAGCGCAGCGGCTGCTCACACAAGCTGAAATCGACAACGTGCTGGCGCGCTTAGGCGTATGGCGCGGCTTGCTCGGCATCGCCAGCGCGGCGGGCGATATTCAACCGTTCGTAAACGAGGCGGCGCAGCCATAGCATGCGGCTGGTTCTGGCAGCTCTTTCGCGGCCCTTGACGGTGGTGGTCGCACTCATCGCAGTAGCATTGTGCGCGCTGCTGGCCTTGACACGCATGCCGGTGGATATTTTTCCGCAAGTGGGCGACCCCGCTATCTATGTGGCGCAGCCCTACAGCGGCATGGACCCGGCGCAGATGGAAGGCTACTTAACTTATTACTACGAATATCACTTCCTTTACATCACCGGCATCGATCACGTAGAGAGCAAGAGCATTCAGGGCGCGGCGCTTATGAAGCTCGTGTTTCATGAGGGCACCAACATGGCATCGGCGATGGCGGAGACCATCGGCTATGTCAATCGCGCGCGGGCGTTCATGCCGCCGGGAACGGTGCCGCCGTTTGTGACGCGCTTTGATGCGGGCAGCGTGGCGGTGGGCTTGCTGGTGTTCAGCAGCGCCACTCACACGCAGGGCGAGTTGCAGGATTTTGCGATTAACCGTGTGCGCCCGCTCTTCGCCACTTTGCCTGGAGTATCAGCGCCGCCGCCCTTTGGGGGCAATCAACGCACGATTGTCATCACGTTGAATCCAGATAAGCTGCAGCAGTATCAAATTTCGCCGGATGACGCTATTGCGGCGGTGAGTAAAGCCACGCTGGTCATGCCGTCGGGCAATATGTGGACTGGCAACCTGGAGCGCATTGCACGCACCAACGCGGCCCTCGGCGGCAATCTCGCGGAGTTACTGAGTACGCCCATACGCCCCGGCGCCGGCACCTCTGTTTATTTGCGCGACATCGGTACGATCGAGAACGGCACCGATATTGTCAGCGCCTATGCGCATGTGAACGGTAAGCGGACCGTGTACATACCGGTTACCAAACGGGCTGACGCCTCGACGCTGGCCGTCATCAACGCGGTGAAAGCGGCTATTCCCAGTTTCAAGAAAGCCGTGCCGGACGGCGTCGACGTGCGGCTGGAATTCGATCAATCGCCGTTCGTGAATAACTCGATACGCGGGCTGGTGATCGAAGGCTTGCTCGGCGCGGCGCTCACGGGCTTGATGGTACTCCTCTTCCTGCGCGACTGGCGCAGCGCGCTCATTGTCATTGTGAACATTCCGTTCGCATTGCTGGCGGCCGTGGTCATGCTATGGGTAGCAGGACAAAGCATGAATATTATGACTCTCGGCGGCTTGGCGCTGGCGGTTGGCGTGCTGGTTGACGAAGCGACGGTTGAAATCGAAAACATTCACACGCGCATGTTGCCGGGTGTGTTGCCCGGCGTGTCGCGGGCGCGCGCGGTAGTGGAAGCATGCAAGCGGACGGCCATGGCGCGCTTGCTCTCTATGTTCTGCATTTTGGCGGTATTCGTGCCGTCGTTGTTTATGGTGGGCGTAGGGCGGCAGTTATTCGTTCCTTTGTCGCTGGCGGTCGCGTTCTCCATGATTGCTTCCTATCTGCTCTCGAGCACTCTGGTTCCGGTCTTCTCAACCTGGTTAATGAAGGAAGGGCATTCCGGCGAAGAGCGCGCAGGATTTTTTGGACGCATGCGCTCGGCTTATGCACGCTATTTAGGCACGGCGTTAGCGGTGCGCTGGCCGCTAGTGATTCTTTACTTAGCGGTGAGCATTGGTTTGCTTTGGATTCTGTTGCCGCGCATGGGCGCCGAGATTTTTCCCGACGCGAATGCCCCGCTCATGCGCCTGCGCATGCGTGCGCCCACCGGAACCCGCATCGAAGTAACGGAGCGCATGCTGCTGCGCGCGCTCGCCGTGCTTAATCGCGAAATAGGGCCGGACAAGGTCGAAATCACCAGCGATTTTCTCGGCCTGATTCCCTCCAGTTATCCGGTGGATCTGATTCACCTGTTCACCAGCGGGCCGCAGGAGGCGATTATTCAAGTGGCCATGAAGCCGGCCGCGCCGCGCGGCGAAGCGCTACGCGAGCGATTGCGCTCCAGCCTGCAAAAGGAATTGCCGGAATGCAAATTTTCATTTGAAGCGGGCGACATTGTGACGCAAGTGATGAGCTTCGGCTCGCCCACGCCGGTGGAAGTGGCAGTGCAGGGAATCAGCCTGCAAGACGATTACAAATATGCGCAAAAAGTGCACGACCAACTCGCGAAGCAGCCGTTCCTGCGCGATTTGCAGTTTGCGCAGGCAGCCGATTTTCCCACGCTCGATATAAATATCGATCGCGAACGCGCCGGCCAGTTTGGCTTGACCATGGCGGACGCGGTTCGCTCCGTGGTGCCGGCGACTTCTTCTTCACGCTTCATCCAGCCGAATTACTGGCGCGACCCGAATTCGGGAAATGCCTTCCAGATTCAGGTGCAATTGCCGCAGAATCGCATGCAAAGCGTGGAGAGCGTAGGGAACGTGCCGGTGATGCAGAACGAACGTGGCGACACGCGGCTGATTGATATTGCATCCATGAAATTAGGCACCATGCCGGGTTTGATTGAGCGCTATAACGGCCAGCATGTGGTGAGCTTGACGGCAAATCTGCACAATATAACGCTGGGCGAAGCAGCGAAAAAAATGAATGAAGCGATAGCCAGAGTGGGCGATGCGCCGAAGGGAATCAGCGTCAGAATGCGCGGCGAAATTCCACCGTTGGAACAAACGCTTGCAGGCTTGCGGATTGGTTTGCTGCTGGCCGTACTGGCGATTTTTCTTTTGCTGGCGGCCAATTTTCAATCTATGCGGCTGGCACTGGCGATTGTGTTAACGATTCCTGCCGTGCTCTGCGGCGTTATGCTGATGCTGCTGGCAACAAGCACAACGCTCAACGTGCAGTCGTTTATGGGCGCGATTATGGCGATGGGAATTGCCGTCGCGAATTCGATATTACTGGTGACTTTCGCCGAAAGCGCGCGGCGCGAAGGCCGCACCTATCTGGAAGCGGCGCAAGAGGGCGCCACTGGCAGAATGAGAGCCGTCCTGATGACCGCGGCGGCCATGATGGGCGGCATGTTGCCGATGGCAGTTGGATTCGGGGAAGGCGGTTCGCAAGCCGCGCCGTTGGGCCGCGCGGTGATTGGCGGCTTGCTGGTTTCCACTTTCACGACCTTGACAATTTTGCCCGCCATCTATGCGATTCTCCAGCGCCGCGCCGGAGCAAAATCGCTGTCTTTGAATCCGCTTGATCCGGAGAGCCGATATTATGAAGCGCTTTAGGTTGTTAGCGGCCGCGTATGTTCTTTCACTGGACGCGGGCTGGGCGCAAAAGGTTGAACTGACACCGGTTATTTCGAAAGAAATTTCACAAAGCATCGACTTGCCAGGCGAATTTCAACCATTTCAAAGCGTGGAGATTCACGCCAAGGTGCGCGGTTATGTCGAGCGCGTAATGGTGGATCGCGGCAGCGTGGTGAAGCGCGGGCAACTGCTGGCGGTGCTCGCCGCTCCCGAGATGAAGGCGCAACTGGCCGAGGCGGAATCCAAGGTGCAAGGGGCCGAGGCTGAGCGCTTGCAGGCGGAAGCACAACTTGCCGGTGCGCAAAGCACTTATGACCGGTTGAAAAAAGCTTCGGAAACACCAGGGGCGATTTCGGGCAATGAGTTGATTCAAGCCGAAGAACAAGTGAAGGCGGCGCAAGCGGCCGTCGAGGCGAAGCGCCGGGCGAAAGCCGCCATGGAAGAAAACGTCAGTGCGCAGCAAGATCTCGAATCGTATCTGCGAATTACCGCGCCGTTCAGCGGGATTGTAACGCAGCGGCTGGCGCATCCCGGGGCGCTGGTTGGGCCGGGTACCGATCCGGTTTTATTAGTGCTACAGGAAGTGGCGCACTTGCGCTTGGTGGTGGCCGTGCCTGAGCAAAATGTCGCCGCGATTGCGATGGGCGCGCAAGTGGAATTCAAGGTTCCCGCTTATCCGCAGCGAACATTCACGGGGACGGTGGCGCGCGTGGCCCATTCACTTGATGAGAAGACCCGCACCATGGCGGTTGAGATGGATGTGTTCAATCGCGATGGCGCGTTAGCGCCGGGCATGTATCCGGCGGTGAAATGGCCGCTGCGGCGCGAAAAGCCGTCCTTACTCGTGCCGAAAACCAGCGTGGTGACGACCACCGAGCGCACCTTTGTCATCCGCGAACACGCTGGCAAAGCGCAATGGGTGAATGTCGCCAAGGGCATGGCAGACGTTGATTTGATTGAAGTTAGCGGCGATTTGCAAGCTGGCGACAGGGTGGTCCGGCGCGCCACCGACGAGATTCGCGAAGGTACCAATCTGAAATAGTTGATTTCAATACCCTAATTCAGATAGACTTTGGTCTATATGAGATTTGGTCTCTTTCTCCTCTTGCCGCTCGTGGCGGCGGTACCCCTTTTAGCGCAGGATGACATCACCACGCAGAACGCCGGAAGTGGCTATGGCGGCGGCTTCATCACGGGACCGGCGTCCAACCCGCTCAGTTTTCTGAACGGTCCTGCTTATCGCACGTTCGGTCAAACGTCACCCTACGATTTTCCGGATTTTCACCCTGCTTCGCTGTTAGACGACCAACTGCCGAGTTGGATCTGGTTTGGCTGGGAAGAACGCTTCCGCTATGAGGGTTATCACGACGGCAGTTTCAAGCTGCATAATAACGATTCCTATATTCTGCTGCGCTCGCGGCTGCAATTGAACATCAAGCCCACGTCGTGGTTCAAGCTTGTCTCGCAGTTGCAGGATGCACGGCCGTTCATGCAGAAACCGCCATGGGATCCGCCGAATCTGAACGCCTGGGACCTGAAACTGGCTTACGGGGAATTTGGCGACCCGGAAAAGCACTGGATCAGCCTGCGCGTCGGGCGTCAGTTGATCAATTACAACAACACGATCATCGCCAACTCGGAATGGCGCGATCAAGCGCGCTCCTATGACGCAGTAGTGGCGAACCTGCACCATGATCGGTATCGCTTAGGGCTGTTTGGCGCGTCTGTCGTTGTTCCGCTGGCGGAAGGAATTAGTCATCATCAGGAAGGAAACAACATATATGGCGCTTACGGCGGCATTGACCGTATCATCCCCAACTCGGTGCTGGAGCCCTTCGTGCTTTGGCGCGTTCAGCCGAGCGTGGCCGTTGAAACCACGGCTAAAGTAAAAACCGGCAAGCAGGACGAATGGGCTTATGGCGTGCGCTTCAAGGGCGTCACGCTGAAGAGCCTGGATTATTCGGGCGAATGGATTGGCGAGCGGGGCAGCGATGGGTCAAACGTGATTCGCGCCAAAGCGGATCAACTCGGCTTCGGGTATCGAATCGACCGCGTCTGGTGGAAGCCGCGCGTGTTCTGGCAATATGACTACGCGTCAGGCGACAAGCATCCCAGCGACGGCGAACATGGCACGTTCGACACCATGTATCCTACCGCGCACGACCGCTTTGGCCTGACGGACCAGTTCGGCTGGCAGAACATTATTTCCGAGCGCGCGGGCTTGACGATAGAACCGCGGCACCGCTGGACGGTGACGGGGCAGTATTTGGATTTATGGCTAGACAGTGCGACGGACGCGCTTTACAACACCTCGGGAGGATCGATTGTACGGGATAGCAAAGGCAAATCGGGTACGCACATCGGACAGGAGTTCGATGCGTATACGTGGTATGAGTTGAACGCGCATGTGAACGTGGGTGTGGGGGTTGGTCATCTCGAAGGGGGAGAGTTCCTGCAACATCTGACGAAAGCGCCTAATTACAACGCGCCTTATTTCGCGATCAACTTTAAAGACAGCGGGAAGCCGACGCGTTAAGGAACACGCCGGCTCGTTGTCAAATTAGAATTTCGGCATCGCGCCAGGTAAGCTGTAGCGAATGTCGAAATCGATCGTGTTGTCGTGCGTCGCCTTCGGTGCGCCGGCGGCCACGGACCACGGATCGCGCGTCAGATAGAAGTATTGACCAATCAAGTTGATCGCGCCGTAGCGGGGATTCCGCCATAGCGTTTGGTTAAAGCCGATGGTCCCCTCTTGAATGCCGCGGTTCTGGCTGTTGGCGGAGCCCTTGTAGCCATAACCAATCAGACTGGTCCCATTGGCGTCTAGCGCCTCGTTGCGCTCCACGATAATGCCGCCGTAGTAAGCGAATAATACCGTGTTTTTGATAGTGGCCTCCAAGCCATCGGTTGTGCCGCCGGAGTAGAGAACGCGCATGCCGGGCTGCCGCGTCCAGGTTTGACCAACCATGTCGTTTACGTCAAGGCCGAGCCCGTAGAAGAGGTCGTTAGGCAGCGGTGAAATGCCGACGCGGTTCGGTGTCAGCATGCTCCAACTCTGCCCGGCTAGAAACTCCAGTTTGCCCTTCCTCACGTCAGCCAGAAGAGCTTCAGCCGCGGCAAGAATGCCCCGTTGGTTACGCCGATGTTTGTAGCGCCGCTGGTGCCGAGGAAATCGTTTTCGTTAAAGAGCGTGAAATGCGCCCCTTCCAATCGCCATCCATTCGGAAGCCAAAACGCGAGCGCTGCGAACTGAAGCGGAATTCGGAATTCTTCGCGTTTACCGTATTGTTGTATGGAATGCTGCCCCAGTTGTTACCGACGCTGGTGCCGGCGTTCTTGTCGCGCCAAAGAGTGTCGAGGTCGAGAGATGCCACCGGAATCAGACAAGTGTTGCCGATCCTGATGAATGTAGGAGAAGGCGCACCCTCGTCGCACGGATTGTCAGAACCGTAGCTTGTATCCTGCGGCGCTATGCTCGCCGGCTGATAAGGGCCGCCCAACGAGGACGCCACGGGAACGAGCCGAACGGGCCGAGATACATTAATCGTTGGCGCCGCCGCGGCCGGTGCCGCAACTTTCAGCAATTCCTGTTTATCCAATGTCTGCGTGAGCTGGCGGATCTGCTCCAGCTCCTACGAAATACGCGCTTTGACAGCGTTCAAATCGCTCGCGGCGGAGCCTGCGGCCCCACTGCTTGCTTCCTGAGCAAACAACGGAGCCGCGCTGAACCCCAATGGGAGGACGATACCGAGAGAGAATCGTTTTCCCATCAATTTCCTTAGAACTTCGGCATGCTCCCCGGCAAGCTGTAGCGAACGTCGAAGTAAATGGTGTTGTCGTGCGTTGCCCTGGGTGCGCTCACGGCCACCGCCCACGGATCGCGGGTGGCATATTCGTACTGCCCGATCAGGTTGATCGCGCCGTAGCGCGGATTCTTCCAGACAGTTTGGTTAAAGCCGAACGTGCCTTCCTGAATGGCACGGTTTTGGCTGTTGGCCGAACCAAGGTAGCCGTAACCGACCGGCTTGCCGGTGGTATCGAAGGTCACGTCGCGGCCGATGTAGATGCCGCCGTAGTAGGCAAACAACAAGGTGTTCTTGACGGTGGCCTCGAAGCCATCGACCGTGCCGAGGGAGTGGACAGCGCTCAAAGCGCCGTTATCGCGCACAATCACATCAGGGGCTTGGCCGAACAGATAGCGGCCTTCGCCATCGTCCCAGAAGTTGGTGGTAATCAGGCGGAAGTTCTTGACGACGGCAACGTTGAGGCCGAACTGCAGGCCCGCGCCCGTCGTGCTGAAATGTTCGCCGGCCCCAAGCGCTTTGCCGGTGTTTGGATTGAAGATTTTGAACTCGCTGACAATGCCGGCCACTTCAAAGTGGAATCGCGAAGAGGGATCAAGCGCGATTTTGGCGATGATGTCGGGCATGACGGTGGGAGTGGTCAACACGGTGTTAGCCGTGCCGATGGTGCCGCCGTTATCGAGCTGCGTCGCGGCGAGTCCGGTAAGCGCAGCCGGCAAGACAGCCGCGCCGCCGCCCGAAGAACCGCCCATGTATTGATCGGGATTCTCGAACGAAACGCCCATGGTCACTTTGTCACTCGGATGCACCAGGACCCGCATGCCGGGTTGACGCGTCCAGGTCAAGCCCGCCATATAGTTCACGTCCATAACCTGCGAGTAAAAAAGATCGCCCGGTAACGCGGAGATGCCGCTACGGTTTGGCGTCAACATGCTCCAGCTCTGGCCTGCCAGAAACTCAACTTTGCCTTTTCGCGCGTCAACCCAGAATAGCCGCAGCCGCGGCACGAACGCGCCATTTGTTACGCCGATGTTGGTGGCGCCGCTGGTACCTAAGAAATCAAACTCGTTGTAAGCGATGAAGTGGGTGCCTTTCCAATCGCCATCGATGCGGAAGCCGATGCGCGAGTTTTGGGGAGAAAAGCGGAATTCGGAATTCTTGGCGTTGGTCGTATTGTTGTACGGAATGCTGCCGAAGTTGGTGCCAATGCTCGAGCCGGCGTTCTTGTCGCGCCACACGGCCGTGAGATCCATAAATCCCACCGGGACAATACAGACGTTGCCCAGGTGAATGAAGGTGGGCGAAGGATTGCCCTCATCGCACGGA
>Ga0302319_10021644_pt1 | contig 11579 bp, 22 predicted proteins | sample Bog_T0_2_FD_203319 | JGI IMG/M metagenome (GOLD analysis project Ga0302319, IMG submission 203319) | Peat permafrost microbial communities from Stordalen Mire near Abisko, Sweden - Bog_T0_2 | ecosystem: Environmental > Terrestrial > Soil > Wetlands > Peat | place: Sweden: Abisko, Stordalen Mire...
CGGGAATAGCGGCGACGGGAATAGCGGCGACAGGAATAGCGGCAACAGGAATAGCGGCGACTGGAATAGCGGCAACAGGAATAGCGGCGACGGGAATAGCGGCAACAGGAATAGCGGCTACGGGAATAGCGGCTACGGGAATAGCGGCAACGGGAATAGCGGCAACGGGAATAGCGGCGACGGGAATAGCGGCGACTGGAATAGCGGCGACGGGAATAGCGGCGACGGGAATAGCGGCGACGGGAATAGCGGCGACGGGAATAGCGGCTACGGGAATAGCGGCTACGGGAATAGCGGCAACAGGAATAGCGGCGACTGGAATAGCGGCGACGGGAATAGCGGCTATTTTAACACGGTCGTTCCGATTTATTTGTTTAACAAGCCATCCAAAGTATTGTATACAAAAGAGTTTGAATATGAAATGCGGTCATTAAATGTTAAACCAATTCTTCAATGGATTGTTTCAAATGAAATGACTAGTAAAGAACAAGAAGAGAATCCTTCATATAAAGTAACGGGAGGATTCTTAAGGAAAACGGGAAGACATGATTGGACCAAATTAACTAAAAAAGATAAAGCATTTATTAAAGCGCTTCCAAACTTCAATGATAAGATCTTTAAAGAAATTACTGGGGTAAGCATTGACGATTAATCTCGCAAAAAAACACACCAAATGTAAATTTTAAGGAGTAAACTATGAAAAGCAATAACATTACTAAACCGTTTAAATGTCCTGTAAACTGTCGCCGTAAGATGGCATTATTCCTATTGCGATCACAATTGAGTGCATATAAAATTGCATTGGAAAATAATGAAACCGTTTCATTCCGAACTAAAGCTAAGATCGAAGATTATCCTAAACAAATTAAACGGATTGAAAAAGAAATTGCTGCTGTTATAAGTAAGATTGTGAGCTAATATGACTAATCTAATTAAATTAGATAAATATACTTATGTTATTAAAGCTGAGATACTAAGTATATCTGCATCTAATAATATAGATATTCCATTTGTATCTATAATTCACTTAAAGAATGGAAACGAAATTTATTCTGACTCTACACCAGATCAATTATATGATGCCCTTAATAAATTCCTATAGAAGCAAACTAAATGTTTATAACAAAATGTGATAAATGCGGAACAAACTATAGTCTTTTAGAAACAAATTATTGCCCTAATTCAAGGAATCATATGACTCATCCCGCGAAACGCGAAGTGCATTTTCAAGCCCATGAACTAAATAGTAAACGTAAAGAAGCAAATGAAGCTATTCTAAAAAAGCTTACGGAATATCTTCAAGCCAATCCTGGAATGCGATTCAATCAAGCTCTTAGTAATTTAAAAATTGTAGAAGAATCTGGTGATTATTATAATGGCATGACTTATTATTGGGAAAATGAATATTATACTGAGCCTATGGATATCTTGAAACGGATGAAGTAACATGAAACAATGGGAATACATTGTCATTAAAAAGAGTAGCCCAAGATTTAAAGAAGGTTATATCTTAAAGAGTATGGGCAAAAACGGTTGGGAACTTGTAAGTGTTATCCGCACGCATTATTATTTCAAACGAAAGATTAAGAAGGAACATTTAAGCAGTGAATAAATTTATAACTCCAGAACAATTCTTTGCCGAGCGAGATGCTCTATTAGAAATTATAATGTCGAATGATTGTATAGGTATAGACACTACAAAGCATGATGAATTACTTTGGAAAATAGTTAAGTTAGTAACTGGATATGAAACTTAATCTCGGCACGATACATAACCTAAACAAATTTTAGGAGGGTAAATGGCTAATTTTAAAGTTGGAGATCATGTAGAATCACCCGCCGGAAATGTTTATAAAATTACTTTAGTTCAACCATTCCTTAATAGATATGATTGGGATGTATTTAAAGTAAGCGACCCATTTAGTGTAAATAAAATTGGATGGGGTCAAATATCAATGGTTGATGGTTGGCATTTGTACACGCCATTACAGGCAATTATGAATGGCAATACTCCACAACCGCCTATGCCTCCGCCAGTTCCAGCAGCAGCGCATAATGCTGCAAATTCCCCACAATTTAAGGCTAAATTCATTAAAGGGGATGTTATCTGTTTATCAAACGAAACAAGTAAATATGAAATATTATCGGTAGATGAGTATAATGGTATATATGAACTATTAAACTTAGACGTTTTATCATATTTCTACGCACACACAAACATTCATAATATAGATTACGTAGAAAAGTATTTCATAAAATTTATTAAGCCGCCAATTAAGCTAATAAAATGTCAATGCGGTATGGAAAAACACTATCAAGAAGTACATAGAACTAAATGCCCAAGCCATATCCATAGCGATTGGTGCGAGTATTTTAAGGAGAAAAAATGAGCTGCCGAGATAAAGTATCTATATCTGAAGAAGTAAAAACCTGTTGCTTGAAGGGTAAAAGCAAAGAGATCGTTGAAAACTATGGAGAAATGAATGAAGATGATACGCCTAATTATTATGGCGGAATGGACGAAGACGATACACATAAAACCATTATGATTCGTATGCGCAAAGATGTCTTGGAACGAATTCAAGGCATTGAACCAACTAAAAAGGTTGAAGACTTGTGTGTCGATATCCTAGAAACCTTTGACTGGTGATATATGATAGATGGAATCATTCTTATAATCTTTTCCATCGTTGCAATTCATTGGTGGATAAATAGGCCGAGGTATAAATGACCACATTTACGCCAGAAGAAGCTCAAGCACAAATCCAAATGGAAGAAGAAGTACTTGAGATCATTGATAGTAACCTCGGAAGTTTAGTTAAACAAATGCAACTACAAAGAGAAGTTAAGTTGCTCATGGCACTTGTAAGGGATAAACAATTTACTCCTAGAACCCCGCTTGCTATGAAGATTTCTGTATTCCAAGTTCTACCTAATCCAGCGAGGTTAGCATCATTAGATAGACTATACTTTAAATTAGCAGATGACTTAATGAATTACTTTAAGAAAATCGATTCAGGTGAAAATATATCTTAGTTGAGCAAAGAATTGTATTCTTAAAACTCGACATGGTATATATGCCAGCCCGAAACATGACGGAGTAATCCGTCATGTCGTAATGTAATACATTACCTGATGAGGGTTAAAATGTTTATTAAGTACAATCAATTGCCGATTATCAATCTTCCTTATTCGGATATAACTATGTGTAGTAAATGCCAAGGACAATACTGGTTGACTTATTATGACGGATATTGCCCGCTCTGTAATCATTTCTGTTAAAACTCAATCTCGCCGCGAACCTGGCCAAATGTAAATTTTAAGGGGTGAAAATGAAATATTTAGTCTTAATTATTGCGCTAACTTCATGCGCATCTTCTCCATCAGAATATCGTAGGAATAAAACCCTAGATTGTGTAAAAGAACTTATAGAAGAGAACACGCCAGCAACAGAGGCATATCAAGTATGCGAATCAATTTATATGAAAAGGGATAAATAAATAAGTATGGATAAATCATTGCAACAAAACCTAAATCAGACATTAGAATTCCTACAAAAGGGAATGACTACGGTATATGACTTTAGTAAACAAGAAGTACCATTGTTTATTAAAGAATATCTTCAATGGTATTTTTATGAACATCTTATCAATGCTATAGTGTTAGGATTTTTCTCAGCGCTTTCATTTGTATTAGTTTATTACTGTTGTAAAGATATAAAAAAGAATGGCGTGTCTGATGGAAATTTTGTAGGCTTTATATTGGGGACCCTTACATTTTTAATCTTTACTGTAATTAACACCACTTGCGACATTGAAGAATTAGTTAAAGTACAAGTTGCTCCTCGCGTTGTTCTTATGGAACAAGCAAAAGTATTGTTCAAATAAACTAATAATAAGAAAGGAACTTTATGCTAAAGAAACTAGCTTCTAAATTGCTTAAACATAAAAAAGTTAATGTTAAAGAACTGGTTGGTATTACGGATAGAACTCCGGTTATCGTATTCAATACTAAACCTGATGCAGTTGTATCTAAGTATGGAAAATACGGCGGTAACTTTGAGATTGAAGATCGAGTAATTATTACTTCAGTTCAACTTACTGATTTGGGAGATATCAAAGCATATTATGTTGCTTGGTTAAGCCCTAAAGATAATTACAAACAATATAACGCTAACTACTTTCCCGCTGATACGGAGTTTGGTGTATTGATTGGCAGCACAAAGGCGTCAATGCTTAATGCTATTACAAAAGCGGCATTGAAAGATATACGAAATTATCTTCCTAAGATCGTTGGGTATGTTGGTAGTGATCCTGAAATCTTTGTAACCAAAAAAGATGGCACGTTGATTCCTGCCTTTGAGTTCCTAAAGTCTAATAAAGATAAGGATTGCACTAAGACCGCTGATGGAAGCATAGTATATTGGGATGGATTCCAAGCAGAGTTCACTACCAAACCTCATACTTGTCTAGCTTATCATACTGATAGTGTTCAGTATGGTTTGAAAGCTCTATTGAATGAGGCTAAGAAGTATGACAAAGGCGCAAAGCTAAGCATCCAAACTGTTATGCAAATTCCTGAACAGCTTTTGAAAGAAGGTAAAAAAGAGTTTGTTGAACTAGGTTGTATGCCGAGCGAGAATGCGTATAAGATGAAGGGAGAAGATATGGGCAATGGCCGAACTCTTCCCATTCGTTCTGCAGGCGGTCACATCCACTTTAGCTTAAATAAAAAACAACAAGAAAAAGCGGTTGACATTGTAAAAGGAATGGATGCAATCATTGGCGTGGCTTGTGTAGCTCTATTCGCTAACTATGATAACCCGATGCGGCGTAAATATTACGGCATGGCTGGAGAGTATCGTCTTCCTGCTCATGGTATTGAATATAGAACGCTTAGCAATGCATGGTTGGTACATCCCTTTGCGATGAATATTGTATTCGACTTGGCTAGGGTTGGAGCAGCGTTTGGATATTATGGATTCCTTAAGCACTTCAATGCATCTGAGAAAGAGATTATTGATTGTATTAATACTTGTGATGTAAAGAAAGCACAAGAGATTATGGATAGAAATAAAGATATCTTTCTGAATCTTCTTCAATGTGCTTATCCTTTTGACAAGAAGCCTATTGATATGTTGTATGAAGTCTTCTATAATGGCATTGATAAGTATCTAAAGAATCCAGAAGACGTAGAAGCTAACTGGTTGCTTGATGATAACAGTTGGTTGGGTCATGGAGAATCTCCCGATAAGAACTGCGCTAAAGGTATTCTAGTTGTTCAGGACAAGCGTAAGCTTGCTTAATAACTATGAATATTAAATGTACATTGTTTCACGGCGTGCTCGAAAGACACGCCGGTATAACATCATTAACCGTTAGTTGGATGGCTCCAGAATACATTGGTAAAAGAACCATCTATGTCAATAAGCTTGCAACCAATCAAATTGGTTCTGCTAATAATTTAGCATTACAAAAGGATGGTAATGTTTGGTTACCCGGAGCAAGTGACTATGACCGGCTACCAAAAACTGACACTATAATCGAAGATGATGAACATTTTCTTAGGCGAGCTAATCTAATTGAATCATGTGCTAAAGCATTTGGTTGGAACCCTGTTAGAAAAAATCGTCTTCCTAAATGGTGGTAGATAGGAAACAAAACTCAATCTCGGCGCAAAACGAACAATCATTAAATTTTGAGGGATGAAATAATATGGAAGTCTGTTCCGCATTCCTAATAATTTTAGGAGTATGGATTTACGCTATTTATATAGCCAATCAAGAGGATGACCGAGAACCAAGGGTTAAACCTAGGACATATAATATTATTGATCGGGATATCCCCAATCATCCAATTAATGAACGGTTAAAACCTGCGCCTAAACGTAAACAATCATAAGTAATATTATTATGACTAAAATAGAATTTGTTAAAAAAGTTGAAAAAGTATTAAGAATAAAAGGGTTTCAAACCGATGTTACTTTAACATTAGATGGAAACATTAATGGAATTCAAATCAATTACGAACAGTTAAAAACATATCGCAGATGCATTGAACAGACCGTTGAGCCAGGAGAAACTTTAATCCGTTTAATCGGAACTGATATAATGAAAGAATATACGGTTCATGAGTTTTTCGGTAGTAATGTAATACTTATTGATTCAAATGGGGATAAAGAAGAAGTGTCAATAGAAAGATATATCCCTGAGAAATGGATTAAGACAGAATCCAAATGTCACTTTCCTAAATGGTGGTAATATGGCAGAAAATACATTTCGTATAACAGAGTATATGAGCATTAGAAAGAATGCTAGAATACTTATGCACACTACAAAGATGCTTAATAAGCCAGAACTTATTGCCGCGCATGTTCGTTTTATTAAAGAAATGAAACGAGAGTTTGATGACTTTCTTCGTTCAAGAGGATACATTCACATTGAAAGGCGTCGTAATAAAAAATGAAACGTAATAACTTTATTCGTCGCATTGAAAAGCATATAGAAGATATGGGATATCAATATGCTATTATAGATGCCGAAACTATTAATATGTTAATTGCTTTTGCGGAATTAGAAGGAATGCTTCCACCTAAACAAGACAATGGAATTCCCGGAGATCTTAAAGCATATGAATGGGAGGATTAGTAATGTATAAACTAACCATTGGTAAAAGCTATTGCTTATATCGTTATGTTGGCGAAAGCGATTGGTTGAAGCTCGGAAGCTTTAGCGGGTTCAATGTATTAAAGAAGTTTAATAAGATGATGATGGATGGTGCAATTCGAGAAGAAGAATTAGATCAAGCTATTCGATTCATGGATTCAACCACACATGACACCGCAGAGTTTGGAATGAATGGTTACTTCACAGTGAGCTATGCTAATGCTGTAGAGGATTAACTATGTTCGTATTCACTGCGGTATCTTTACAGCCCGCACCAGAAGACCATTTTCATTTGGGGCTAATTTTTATTGCTTTAATAATATTAGGAATAGCAATATTAATTATTACTGTTACTAATATTATTAAAGCAATAAAAATTTTCTTTAAAAAGAAACCAGATAATTATAACGGGTTTAAAATAGGCGATTGGGTAAATCGAACTACTTTAAATAAAGATTTAAACGCTTATGTACACGACAAAGTTCGCATTGAAATGTTTGGTTATAATGATACCAAAGATATTTATTACATTATGTTCAATGGGGATAATCAAGTATATAGAACGCGCAATCTGCACCTAACAAAAGCACATTGTTCTACAAAATCTAAATTACCTAAATGGTGGTGACTAAATGGAAACAATAAAAGCGATTGCATTGGGCGATCGTGAAATTAAGTTAATCTTATATAAAGTATATTATAAGATTGAAGATAATAAAGATGGTTCATTTGATAATGTTTTCATTACAAATGGAATAGCAGCAATGGATATTTATAACGGAAAGGTAGAGGAGGTAATCAATGGGACTAAGGTTCAAGCTAGCATCGGTTCCGAACAAGCACTTTGATAAAAAGCATATGAACTATCTTCGGCGAGTCTTAGCATTTCTAAAAAATGCTAACGTCGAAAAACCTACAGAGGATAATAAACTACCTGATGGTATGGGCTTGGATATTAACCGAATCATCGGCACAACTAAAGATCTTAGGCAACGGTTAAAAGACTTGGAAGAAGTTCCCCCATTGTTTCAAGAGATCCATATCACTTCAGATCGTACTTGGACATTGTTCAAAGAACAGTTTGACGATGAAACTGGTTGCACAAAGTATAAACCTAAAGAAAACTTTAAGGTTGATATGAGACTTCCTTATACTAGAACTCCTGATAAGCCGATTAAGGAAGCAGTAACCGCAGCTCAGAAATCCGCATTAAAACAATTGAGAGACTACAGAACTCAATCTCGGTCAATTGGATTTGTTGAAAAAGAATATATGCCCAAATCTTTAGCGGATATCCCTGGTCAACCAGTACGACCTCGCTATAAAGTTTATATCGGTAGCGGATATGGTGGACCAAGTGGAGAGATCGTTTATAACGATTTGTGGCGAGGAACTAGTCTTCGCTATATGGTCCCTGAAGGGAATACAAATCATAACATTCATTTGGAAGGAGGAACATTCTTGGAACTGCAAAAGGCAACGAGGCTTCGTAGAATCTTTGAAGCGAAGAAGCCTAAGACCAATGTGAATCACGTTGGCATCGAATTGGAATTCATTAGTAAATTCGATAAGTATCAATTGGCACAATATCTATTGAAAGAAGATGTGCAAGAGTATGTGCATCTATTGGATGATGGCTCTCTTCGTAAAGAGAAAGACTTCCCTTGGATGCATGAGATCACTATCCTAGCACCTGAAGACATTGTATATGTAGTTCTTGAAAGCGTTCTGAAAGCTATTAATACCGATGGCGGTTCTAAGGTTAACTGGCGCTGCGGCGTTCACGTTCACCTTGATATGAGAAGCCGGGATCGTAAGAAAGCCTTTCATAACCTACAAAAAGCACAACGTATTATGTATGCTATGAATCCTAAAAGCCGAGTGGATGGAACTACATCTAAAGGAGATAAAGACGATTGTTATTCTAGGCGAGTAGAGATAGAAGATCTTGATGCAATGTTTGAACAAGTTAATCAAGATACTCAACGAGATGAGCGCTTGAGTAGATACTATGGCATCAATGTTAAGGCTCTTGACAAACATGGAACGCTTGAAGTTCGTATTCATAGCGGGTCTATTAACTTCCAGAAGGTCAGTAATTGGGTTAAGATCCTAGTTGCAATTGTTAATACTGATAAGTATGTTCAAACTGAAGCAGCAAAGGTTGAAACGTTCTGTGAGCATTATAAACTAGATGGTGTAATTGCTGAATATATTAATGAACGCATTGCCAAGTTCAAAGATAAGAACGGTAAACATATGACAGTAGATGAATGTGCGTAGAATAAAATTAAAGTAGGCAAAGCTAAACCGATTGTGAAAGGTAGGATATTTATATTTGTAAGCTATTGATTATGGCGGGTCTTGACCCTAAGAAGGAAGACTTGAATTGGAAGTTCATTCAAACTATGGGCGATCTTATGTCGCCTAATAACTTTGATGGTCTAGGATATACTGCAGCAGATGCCGAAGGAAAAATCTTTGGAGAGCGTTGGCTGTTCAATGAAGAAGCCTTTCGCAATCGTAAAGAGAAGTTTACTAAGCCTCGGAAGATTGATAAAGAAAAGACTAAGAAGATCCGAGAGATGTATGGAGACATTGTTGAGTTAGAAGATGAAGCGGATCTTACCCCAATTGAGAAGTATGGAACATTCGGAGATGTAACTCCTAACATCTCGGCTATTACTCTTCACACCAGGGCAGCAAGTGGTATTGTATGTTATCCAAACATCCATCCCTTTGTAGATGAGAAACAATCTATATCCGTTATCCATAATGGTTTCATTCGGAACCATACAAAGCTAGATGAGATCCGTTCTACTTGCGATAGTGAACGTATCCTTAATATGTACATTGAACATGAGATCAATAAAACTCCTGCTGATATGCAGAATTTTATTGACGATTTGAAAGGATGGTTTGCTTGTGGAGTTCTTTCTCTGGATCAAGAAAACCGCCGCGTACTGGATGTATTCCGTACTGGAGCTTCTCTATCCGCTGCTTATGTAAAGGAACTAAACACGGTTGTATTCTCTACTGCATATGAAGACATTAAGAAAGCATGTCGCAAGCTTGGACTCACTATTCAAAGTAAGGCCGAACGAACTAAAGAAGATACGCTGATTCGATTGGATGCTTTGACTGGCGAGAAGATCCTTTCAAGTAAGTATATGGATACTACGAATCGTTCTGAAGCTTGGAGCAGTGATAACTGGGGCCGAGATCATATGGGGCATAACTACAACCCTACCGATTGGGAAAAGAAAGCTAAAGAACGAAGAGATGAAGAAGCCGCAAAAGCCGCACTGAAGAAACAAACAGCATTGACTGTAGTAACTGAAGCAACCATTCAAGATAATATAGATGATAAGTTATCTGAAAAAGATACTCAAGAGCTTGCCGAGATGAAGAGATCTGGCGTTCTAACTGCCGCTGAAGTTCTTCAAGAAGAAAAGAATCGTAAGATCAAGTCAATCATGGATCGTCAATGGAGTAAAGAAGCGGCGACTGAATATGTTGAAAACCTTTACAAACAGAAAGCAGTTGATGATAAAGAACAAAAGGCCGGGGATGCTAAAGAGAAAGCAATCAATAACATCATTGATCGTCTTCAAGAGAACGAGGCCGCTCAAGCGGGTTGGTATAAAGTAAAAGAAAGCGGCGTCTGGATTAAGAAGCCCATGAAACAATAACTTATTAAAAGGAATCTATCTAATGAAACTTCGTATCCTACCTTATAAAGGTTATAGCGAATCTGCTAAGGCGCTAGTTAATAGCTTACGACCTATGGCAATCATGAAGCGGCAAATGACTCCCCTTAAAGGTCGTCGTAAAGTATTGTTGAACTGGGGACATTCCGCCCCCCAATTCAATCTAACTGGCGCTACGATCCTTAACATGCCGCAAGCAGTTGCTACTGCAAGCAATAAGTTAACGGCGCTACGAGTTATGAAAGACGCCGGAGTTAATGTTCCTGATTTTACTAATGATATCAATGTAGCTAAGACTTGGGTTGGAGAAGAACGTATTGTATTCTGCCGAACGATGCTTAGAGCTAATAGCGGTCGAGGAATCGTGGTTGCTAAAGCAGCGGCAGAAGTAGTACAAGCTCCTTTGTATACTAAATATATCCGTAAAGAAAAGGAATACCGACTACACGTATTCAATGGTCAAGTAATTGATGCAGTAGAAAAGCGTCGAAAGACGGGCTTTAAAGAGAACAACGATTATAATAAGTATGTTCGCTCTTATGAACAAGGTTGGATCTTTGCTCGGGATGGTATTGCAGTTACCCAAGCAACTAAGGATGAGGCTATTAAAGCCTGTAGAGCCCTAGGACTAGACTTCGGAGCCGTGGACATTGTTATGAACAGGAAAAACATTCCTATTGTTCTTGAAGTTAATACTGCACCTGGCTTGCAAGGTACTACTCTTGCAAATTATAAGAAAGCGGTAAGTGAATGGTTTCAAACCTTAAGATAGGAGATGCATTCAGTAAAAATCCAGGAGACAAGCTTCCCTATTATAAAGTCATCGCTTTAACCCTTTTGCCTAATTCAGAATATAGAATGTGTACAATGGAGCTTCAACAGGATGATGGAGTACATAAAAAGGGCATGACTTGGCAACAACCGGAAAGCTCGCAACTTAAATATTACATGGAATTATATTTAGGAAATTATATGAATCATAAAACTCATCTACCTCCTTGGTGGTAACATGAAGTTAATTAGTAAGTTATTATTTACAATAGTATTATGTATGGTGGTTATATTATTATCCATATCATTCACTATATATTACATAGGAGATAAATTAATATATGGAATTTTCAAAAGAAGACATTCTAGCCCAATGCCAACACGTTGAGGTGTTCTTTGACTTCAGCGATGACTGTAGTCTTAATCTCGAAGAA
>Ga0302319_10021645_pt1 | contig 11579 bp, 10 predicted proteins | sample Bog_T0_2_FD_203319 | JGI IMG/M metagenome (GOLD analysis project Ga0302319, IMG submission 203319) | Peat permafrost microbial communities from Stordalen Mire near Abisko, Sweden - Bog_T0_2 | ecosystem: Environmental > Terrestrial > Soil > Wetlands > Peat | place: Sweden: Abisko, Stordalen Mire...
CCCATTCGGTCCTCTTGATAAGGCCGATGGCGGAGGCTAGGGAGGCGGCTGTGAGGAATTGATGATGGGTTATGAAGCTCGCCGCGGCTTCGATCAAGTGCTGGTCGAGTTGGAGGTTCACTATGAATGAACCTGGCTCGAATTTCGACTCAACCAGGACTGCAGCTTCGCTCGCATCGCCGTTGATTACAGCGTTGGCGCGGCGAAACAACCCGCTGTACCCGGCTAGCGACTGCGCGAGGGCTCCGGCATCGATCCTGCCCTCGTCAACCGCCGAACCTTCAAACACAAGTTGGACTTGGATCTGGCTCATTCAACCTCCACAAGTGACAGTTGGCTCCGCGATCTGCCAACTGTGTTCCCAAGCGTTAGGAATTTGGTGGCTGCTCTTTGATTGAGATTGTACTCATGCAAACCTCTGATACGAATAGGTTTTTAAGAACGGAAGGTGCGCATGAGAAGGGAGCCGTGCATTTCGGGGGTGGGTGTCTTCGGCGGGCTGCCCGTTCCTGGAATGCTTGCTCCACGTCACCAACGATGTGCTGAGGAGGATAGAATCGTAAAATGCCCAGCTATCAATACATGCTCTATCTGTTTCAAGTGGACGTTTTTGACGAATCTAACGACTGCACGAAGAAACCTGCTTGGTTGTGGAAGCAAATCGACGGCACCGCCGCCATGAACCTCACCGCAATCGTTGTTTTTGACAATCGCGAACAGATGTTCACTGCTCTTCAGAACAGCGGCCTACTCGATTCGACCAATCTCGGCGTGGCAGATAAGGCTTTTCGGGAGCGGGCATTCGCCAATCTTCAAGTTGACGTTCCCTTCGGACGGGAGAAGGCGATCACGCCAAATCTCGAACCAGGTCCAGGATATGTAAGCCCTTCCCCCGAGTTTGCCGCAAAGGTCGCGAACTTGGGAAAGAAAAAGCCCCTCTAATCTCAGGTCAGGCGGTTTTCGAGGTGGAGCGGCAAGTGCGGTGCGCCGATGTGGGCCTTTCCGGGCACGCGGGCGCGGCCGCCTGGCCCCCACTCCGGCTGGGCAGCATTGAACCCCGGCCTTTATGATGGACATTCGATGCCTTTGACCTCGCCAACACCTCTGTCTTCAGGGGCATCGCTCCGCCACGGGATGAACAGACTCCATGAATGCAGTAGAGATCGAGGCAGCGGTATCGGCGCTCGCGCTTCAACCCTTTGAGAGTGCGGAGTTCCCCTTTGCCTTTCTGGCGGCATTCGACAACAAAGAAACCACGATCAAGAGGCTGCGGAAGGGCGAGACCAACGGCTCGGACCTGCCCGGCGGCGTGCTCCAGCGCAACAATATCCACATCGCCACCTGCGCGGTAGGGCAGGTTGGCGAGACGCTCCGGGCGCTGCGGCTCAGTCCCAGAACCGCCGCCGCCAAGGCCAAGTTCATCCTGGCCACTGACGGCGAGACGCTGGAGGCCGAAGAGCTTGCCAGCGGCGACACGGTGGCTTCCGAGTACAAAGATTTCGCCCAGCACTTCGGCTTCTTCCTGCCGCTGGCGGGCATCTCCACCATCAAGGAGATCAAGGACAACCCCGTTGACGTGCGGGCCACCGGGCGCCTCAACAAGCTTTACGTCGAGTTGCTGAAGGAGAACCCGGAGTGGGCTACCGAGGCGCGGCGGCACGACATGAATCACTTCTTGGCCCGGCTCATTTTCTGCTTCTTCGCCGAGGACACCGACATCTTCAACGGCATCGGTCTCTTCACCCGGACCGTCGAGCAGATGAGCGAGCGGGACTCGTCGAACACGCACACCGTCATCAGCACCCTCTTCCGGGCCATGAACATCAAGATCGAGAACCGCGCCGCCGCAAACCTTCCGGGCTGGGCCGACAACTTTCCATACGTCAACGGTGGACTCTTCTCCGGCAGCGCCGAAGTTCCGCGCTTTACTCGCATGGCCCGGACCTATCTACTGCACGCGGGTGCCGAGAATTGGAGAGAGATAAACCCCGACATCTTCGGCTCAATGATTCAGGCAGTTGCCGAAGATGGTGAGCGGGGCTCGCTCGGCCTGCACTATACGAGCGTTCCGAACATCCTCAAGGTCTTGAACCCGCTCGTCCTCTACGAGCTAGAAGCACAACTGGAAGCAGCGGGCGAAAATCCCCGGATGCTGCTCAACCTGCGCAAACGCATGGCGCGGATTCGAATTTTCGACCCCGCTTGTGGCTCGGGAAACTTCCTCGTCATTGCGTACAAGCAGATGCGCAAAATCGAAGCCGAGATCAATCGTCGTCGCGGTGAATTGCATTTGCCCTCAGAGATAAGCAAGAAGAACTTCCGGGGCATCGAGTTGCGGGATTTCCCCGCAGAAATTGCCAGACTCGCGCTTGTCATCGCCGAATACCAATGTGATGTGCTCTACCGGGGTCCGCTGGAGGCCAAAGCCGCATTTCTTCCCTTAGACGAAATGAACTGGATCACCTGCGGCAATGCGCTGCGGCTCGATTGGCTGAGTATCTGTCCTCCTACAGGCACTGGAGTCAAATTGAAGTCGGATGATCTCTTTGGGACGCCTCTGAATCAGGCTCAAATCGACTTTGAAAATGAAGGAGGGGAGACCTATATCTGCGGTAACCCGCCTTATCTTGGAGGCAAGAAACAGAGCCAGGCACAAAAGGAGGATATGGATTGGGTATTTGGCCGCAAGGAAAAGCACAAGAATCTTGACTATATTTGTGCCTTCATTGTGAAAGCATGTCACTTTCTTGAGCATTCCAACAGGGCTGCACTTGTGGCGACTGATTCGATAGCGCAAGGAACTCACGTCCCAGTACTTTGGCCAATCATTCAGAAAAGTGGATGTCAGGTTGAATTCGCATATGAGTCCTTCAAGTGGGCTAATAGCGCGCAGCGTAACGCTGGTGTGTCCTGCACCATTATTGGGCTGACGAGAATGGCTGTCGGATCAAAGTACATATACGGAGATTCGATACGTCGTCAGGTTTCAAATATCAGTCCGTATCTGGTAGAAGGAACTGACACCATCGTCGAAAGCCGATCCAGCAACAGCAACTCGCTCTCTCCCATGATTACTGGAAACGCGCCGTATGACGGTGGCCATCTTTTTCTGGACCCGGGCGAAGAGCAGGAGTTACTTCGGGTTGTTCCTTGGGCAAAGACAAAGCTGCGCAAGGTATCGGGAACAAGCGAATGCATAGACGGAGTCACTCGATATTGCCTTTGGTTCGACGACGCTGACTTGTCCATCGCTCAGGGCATACCTGAGATCAACGCTCGCATTGAAAAAGTGCTTGAGTATCGCAGAACTGGCGGTGAGGTTGCCGCTACTCTGGTTGACAGACCACATCAGTTCCGTTATCGAAATACGTGCAAAGCCTTTCAGATTCTTGTTCCTCAGACATGTTCTGAGAAACGGGAGTACCTTCCGGCTGGCCTGTTGGATTCGAGCGTCATAATCACACACGCTGCTCACGCCATTTACGATCCGACACTGGTGGACTTTTCGGTGCTGGTGTCGAAGCTACATTTAGTTTGGGCTACAACAGTTTGCGGCAAGCTAGAAGCGAGGATTCGCTATTCGAGCAATCTAGGGTGGAATACATTCCCTATACCTTTTCTTACGGATCAGAATCGAGCCGATCTCACTCGCTGCGCAGAAAACATTCTGTTGGCCCGTGAAATGCATTTCCCTGCGACAATCAGCGACCTCTACGATCCCGAGGCGATGCCTGAGAATCTGCGACATGCACACGAACAGAATGACGAGGTTCTCGAGCGTATTTACATTGGGCGCCGCTTCCGCAACGATACCGAGCGGCTGGAAAAGCTTTTTGAGATGTACACCCGGATGACGGCGGCGGCAGTGAATGCGACAGCGCAACCGGCGACAAGGAAGACGAGGAAGCGAGCGCAATGATGATGGCAGAAAACCCTACCAATGAACGGCGTATTCCCTCGGTCTCCATCACCACAGCCCGCACCGGCGCTTCCAGCCGAGCGAATACGCTGGGGATGCGCCCCATGCAGGAACTTGCATTCGCGCAGCGCGGCGAGCAATACCTCATCATCAAGTCGCCGCCCGCCTCAGGAAAGTCCCGCGCCTTGATGTTCATCGCGCTCGACAAGCTCCACAATCAGGGGATCAAGCAGGCGGTCGTGGTGGTGCCCGAGCGGTCCATCGGCGGCAGTTTTGCCAGCGAGAGGCTCACCGAGCAGGGATTCTGGGCCGATTGGACGCTGAAGCCGCAGTGGAACCTCTGCGATGCGCCGGGTGTGGACGAGCCACGGGTCGCACAGTCGAAGGTGAAAGCCGTCGGTGAGTTTTTGGCGAGCGACGATCAAATCCTCCTGTGTACCCATGCCACCTTCCGCTTTGCCGTGGACGAGTTGGGCGTGGAGGCATTCGATGGGCGTCTGATTGCCGTGGACGAGTTCCACCACGTGAGCAGCAACCCGGACAACCGGCTGGGCAGTCAAATAGCCCAGTTCATCGCCCGCGACAAGACGCACATTGTGGCGATGACCGGATCGTACTTTCGGGGCGACGCGATGGCCGTGCTGGCTCCGCAGGATGAGGATCGGTTTGCCAAGGTCACGTACACCTACTACCAGCAGCTCAACGGCTACCAGTATTTGAAGTCGCTCGACATCGGCTATTTCTTCTACACTGGGCGCTACCTGGACGCCATTATGAAGGTGCTGGACCCGGCACTGAAGACGATTGTTCACATCCCGAATGTGAACTCGCGCGAGAGCCTGGGCGACAAGCTCCGCGAGGCTGAAGATATTGTTCATGCCCTCGGAAGGTTCATTGAGACTGACCCGGTCACAGGCTTCTTCCGAATCGAGCAAAAAGACGGACCGGGAAAGGGTCGCATTCTGAAGGTGGCCGATCTCGTCGATGATGACCCGGTGAGGCGGTCCAAAGTTCTTCAATCCCTGAAAGACCCAGCGCAACGCAACAACCGCGACCATGTGGACATCATCATCGCCCTGGGCATGGCGAAGGAGGGCTTTGACTGGATTTGGTGCGAGCACGCGCTCACGATCGGATACCGCAGCAGCTTGACGGAGATTGTGCAGATCATTGGCCGCTCGACGCGGGACGCTCCCGGCAAGGAAAGGGCGCGGTTCACCAACCTGATTGCCGAGCCGGACGCCTCAGAGGCCATGGTGGTAGACGCGGTTAATGACACACTGAAGGCGATTGCGGCCAGCTTGCTGATGGAACAGGTGTTGGCACCTCGCTTTCAATTCACGTTTAAGGACGCCGGAGCCATTGAGGGATTCAATTACGGCCCGACTGGTTACGTCGAGGGCGGCAGGAATGTCGGGGTCAACGAGGCGACGGGTCAGATCCATTTCGAAATCAATGGGCTGGTTGAGCCGAAGAGCCCCGAGGCAAGCCGCATCTGCCGGGAAGATTTGAACGAAGTCATCACGGCCTTTGTCCAGGACAAGGTGGCGCTGGAGCGTGGGCTGTTTGACCACGAAAACACTCTGCCTGAGGAGCTGACGCAGTTGCGCATGGGCAAGATTGTGCGCGAACGCTATCCGGACCTGACCGAAGAGGATCAGGAGGCGGTCCGCCAGCACGCTATCGCAGCCCTGAACGTGACGCAGAAGGCCAAGGAGCTTGCGGGGGGTGGCGGGAACGGCGAGGGCGAGGCCAGAGCCAACACGGCGCTGATCGATGGTATTCGCAGGTACGCGATGGACGTACGCGAGCTCGACATTGATCTAATCGACCGCATTAATCCCTTCGAGGCGGCTTATGCTGTGCTAGCAAAGGCGATGGACGAAAGAACGTTGCGGCAGGTCCAGACGAGCATTGCGGCGAAAAAGATCAGCATCTCACTGGATGAGGCACGCGAACTGGCGGAGCGTGCTTTGCTGTTTAAGCGGGAGCGCGGCCGACTGCCAGACATCAATTCCCAAGATGCCTGGGAGAGGCGCATGGCCGAGGGTGTTGCGGCCTTTGCCCGCCACCGTGCCCAGCAGAAGACGAATGGGGGCAACGGCGGCGAGTGATCGGGGATCAGATGAAGGAACATTCGGCTACAAATCGACTTTCCGACGACGAACTGCTTGCCGAGCTTGGCGTGAGTGCGGAGCCGCCGAAAAGTGGCGGCAGGACGCCGCGCGAAGAGCGGATCATAGCCGGGTTCGAAGATATCCAGCGGTTCTTTGAGACGCATGGCCGCGTACCCCAACATGGGGAAGAACTCGACATCTTTGAGCGTCTATACGCGGTGAGACTGGATCGCTTGCGGGCCACACCTGAGGCTCTGACGCTCCTTGCCGGCCGAGACACCTACGGCCTGCTTGCGGTTCCCGACGGGCAACAACAGCCGAAACTCGATGAACTCAACGACGAGGCGCTGCTTGCCGAACTGGGAGTTGGCGGCGGCAAGAGCGAGGCCGACATTACAGTGCTGAGGCACGTGAGGCCGCGTGACGAGCGGCAGGCCGCAGAGGAGATCGCCAACCGCTCGGCGTGCCGGGAATTTGAACGCTTCAAGCCGCTATTCGATCAGGCGGAGAGCGACCTCAAGGCGGGTCGGCGCGAGTCGCGGCGCTTCGGAAAGGATACGAGCATAGAAGAGGATGATTTCTTCATCCTTGGCGGGCAACTTGTCTATGTGGCCGAAGTCGGCGAGACGATTAAGGCACCGAATGGCGAAAGCGATGCCCGGCTGCGCGTGATCTACTCCAATGGCACAGAAAGCAACCTCCTAAGGCGGTCGCTACAGCGCGCGCTCTATAAGGATGAGGCAGGGCGAAGGCTTACCGAGCCTAATGCCGGACCACTGTTCGCAGAGAAGTTTGAAGACAGCGACATTGCCAGCGGCACGATCTATGTACTGCGCAGCAAGTCGAATCTGCCATATGTGGTGGAGCACCGCGAGTTGATTCACAAGATTGGCGTCACGGGCGGCTTGGTGGAGGCCCGAATTGCCCACGCCGCCCATGATGCGACGTATCTGCTAGCCGACGTGGAAGTGGTTGCCACCTACAAACTGGCCGACCTAAACCCCGCCAAATTGGAACAGATCATTCACCGCGTCTTCGGGTATGCCCAGATTGATCTGACAATCACGGATCGCTTTGGGCAGCCGGTGCGACCGCGAGAGTGGTTTCTCGTTCCGCTTCACGTGATCGATCAAGCGGTTCAACATATCCGCGATGGCTCCATTACGAGCATGATCTACGACCCACGCACAGCGCGATTGGTGCACGGCTAAAATCGATAAGTTTCCGAAGGAATTCGTGCCCTGAGTGCTTGCGAGGGTTCGATGGCTTCACGATGCCCAGGGGCAGTTAGAGGCGGACTGCCGACCACCGCAGATTCACGTGGCCGGGGAGTGATGTCTTCTTTAGACTCCTCCAAGACTCTGTATCAAAAAACGGGTCCCGATTGACTTTCGGTTGGCGTAGACTTCAGCCCCGGTTTTGATTGTCGCAATAAACATCCGTTTTATGATACAGTCTGCTCATGCGGACGGCCATTTACGCTAGGGTATCGACGAAAGACGGCCGTCAGGACTCAGAGAACCAGCTTCGGCAGCTTCGGGCCTTTGCCGAGACGCAGGGGTGGATCGTTATTCATGAGTACGTAGATCGGGCCAGCGGCAAACGTAGCGACCGTGAGCAGTTTCAACGAATGTTTGAGTCGGCATCGCGGCGGGAGTTCGATTGCCTCCTATTCTGGAGCTTAGACCGGCTCAGCCGCGAAGGAACCGTGGAGACCCTGAACCACCTGCAGAGACTTACTGGCTACGGAGTCAACTACCGCTCGTTCACGGAGCAGTACCTCGACAGCACGGGTATCTTCAAAGAGGCCGTCATCGGGATTCTCGCGGCAGTAGCCAAGCAAGAGCGTGTTCGGCTCTCGGAGCGCACGATTGCTGGTCTGCAGCGTGCAAAGGCTCAGGGCCGCGTCGGAGGGCGTCCAAAAGCCGAAGACGCTGATCCAAAACTAGTGACAAAGATCGCGCTGCTGCGAGCGCAGGGGCAGAGTATTCGAGCTGTTGCTGCGGCGGTTAAGAAGTCACCGAATACGGTCTTACGATTGTTACTGCCAGCAGCGGAAAAGCGTTTAGGAATGCCCTAGTAGCTCCCATCATTTGGCGTGCTGGGTCGGCGCTGCCAACGCCGCACGACAGCACTATAGGCCATCAAAGAGCCGGGACAGACTGATCGAGAGCCCATCAGCGATTGTCTTCAGAACGGAAAGGCTCGGATCCCGCTTCCCCGTTTCTAGCTCTGAAAGGTACCCGCGATTCATTCCGAGGAAATCGGCCATTTCAACCTGCGACCAGCCTTTTTCGGCGCGAAGGGCGCGGATCCGTTTTCCGAGCTTGGAATTAAGATTAGGGGCCACCCATTCATGGTGGCGACTGTTTTAGGATATTCTGTACGAGATCGTAGACAGTCCGAAGATTTTGCGAATTGGTGGTCCGTGCCGTTCGACCAAGCCAGTACCGTCGAGTCCACATGTTCAGTAGTGATTGGAGAACAAAGGGAAAGCTATGAAGAGATCTCCATTGGATAGACACGAGCCCACTCAAGCCACGGTGACAGCCCCGACCCCTCTCACGTGGATATTGCCGGAGCCAAGCAGCCGACTCGAGAAACCTAGCCGCGACCCTATCAACATGCTCGTTCCCCGACCCGTGGCCGACGTGTTTAAACATTTTTGCAAGATTGAGCGGTATCGGTACCATGAGGCACTCGAAGAGATCATGAAACGCGCAGGGATACTACCTAACGACTTTAGTGGGTCGGCTTAAGAGCAGAGAAAGACTGATGCAGGGGTAGGGAGCAGGACATTGAACATTGGGCCGCATGGGGCAACGCGACGTGAAACTCGCGCATGGGAAGCCCCCCGGCAAGATGGCGGGGCTGAGAGTTCGAATCTCTCTGCGGCCCACCCAATTGTGGGACCGGCGGCTATGGACCGCAGATTACCGAGGCAGAGGACAAGGTGAGATGACTGCACGTAAGGATCGGAAATCCAAAACAGATCCACAGTCCAAGCAAAGAAAATCAAAACTCGCTGGCGAATGTGCGTTTCCCGACGAGGCTGAACGGCTCCCACCCCATATTCCTGGAACCTATCAGGTGGCCATGGGCACGGACGAGGAGATGGTGGCCTGGTTGCGAGGAGTTCCGCGGAATGCACGGGCGATCCTAATCCCATTCTCGAATGAGGCAAGTTACAGAGTGTACGGTCCAATCTTCTGGCATTTGGCGCACAAACTGCCGGGCATCGTCGCGCGTATTCAGCGACGCAGGTTCGAACGGCTCGTTGACTCGTTGACGCAGTTACTACTGGAGCTGCCAAAAGACGTGCCTCTGGTGGTTCCGGGCGCCAGGGTAATACCAACGAAAGGGAATCTGCAGCGACGTCCGCGGGGTAATCGTAAAACCTGAGAACCATCAACGACGCATCGTGATTCGGCCCAGAAGAGGGAAAAATGCCGGGTATCCATAGCCAAAGAGTAATTCTGATCGAGGGCGACGCGGACGAGATCGTTCGCGACGCCCAATTCGCATCCGACATGCATGGGTTCGTGATCATGGTTCCGCCCGGCGAAGGGGGCGAGCGGCTGCTCGATATCCTGTGGCGGATCACCATGGTCTACGCTGGGAGGCCCAGCATGCTAAGAAGCCGGACGACTGTGCGCAAAATGGTTGAGGCGGTATGGAGCAAAGAGAGTCGAGAGTCCAACCCAGCGAGCCGTCCAGCGCGCGGGGCGGGACTAGCCGATAGCACGCAGCGCGATCAGCAGGCGTCTATCTTCAAGGGTCCCGCTCCGGCTCCAAATGCAAAATTGCGGAAGGCAATCGCATCGCTGCCGCCTCCCAGAGGCGGAAGAAAAGTCAAAACACGAGAACGAGCCTGACATGCGCGCACTTGTTATTTCTGATCTGCATTCAAACCTCCAAGCAATAGAGTGGGTTCTGGCAACTGCGCCAAAGTACGACGTGGTCTGGAATCTCGGCGATACTGTTGGCTACGGCGCCAATCCCAACGAGGTGGTCAATCTGGTCAGGAAACTCGGCGGGATTGTGATCCGCGGCAATCATGACAGAATCTGCACCGGAAACGTGAAATTCGGAGAATATCGCGACCTTAGTCAGTTGGCGTTATTTGCCGCGAACTGGACTCAGAAGATCCTCAGCGCAGAAAACACAAAATGGTTGTCGCATTTGCCCCGGGGCCCCGTGAGACCGTTAGGGCGAAAGGTGGCATGTGTCCACGGATCGCCTTGGAACGAAGACGAATACATGATTTTCAAGGAAGACGCATGGGCAGCTTTCACAACGTGTCGCGCTCGGATTATCTTGTTTGGCCATACACACAGGCAGGTTGGCTGGGCGAAGAACGGGCGTGGTCTGACTCTTCTGAAACCGGTCTTTGAGCCCGATTGCGCCGACCAATTCATAATTCAGCTGCGGAAAAGCAATCGCTATCTCTTGAATCCCGGGTCCGTCGGCCAGCCTCGCGACGGCGACTGGCGCGCGTCATTCGCAATCTACGACGACGCTGAATTGAGCTGGACGTGGTGCCGCGCACCATACGACTTCCGCGCAGCGCAAAGAAGAATCCGGAGGGCCGGGCTTCCGAAGGAACTCGCTACTCGACTTCGGGATGGCAGCTAGAGAGGTGGAGTTACCTGGCAATGCGCAAATATCAAAAATCGAAATCAAGGCAAAAAGTCGAGCAGGACAAGTCAAGACCTGCGTCCGAAAGTCCGTTTCGGAAAGAGGGTACGGAAAAAGAGATAGCGCGCGTCGTGATGCCGCGGCGATGGAAAGCATTACCTGCGACTGGCGCGGTGGCCGCTTTAATAGCGGAACGAGATGAAAGGGACCATGAATTAGCCGAACAAATCACCCGGTCCTTTGAATGGCGACGTCGTTCAAAGGCTCATGTCGAAAATGATCTTGGTGGCGTTCGAAGCGAAAAGCGCGTTCGAGTAACGGTAACGCTCGAAGACGATCTAGTTAAGACCGCGCAGTCGTACACGGGCATTAAGCAGAAATCGGCTTTGATTCAGACAGCTCTTACGCAGTTGATCGAGCGAGAAGCGGCAAGGAGGCTGGCCGCCATGGGCGGAACAATGTCCAAGTCGAAGGAAGTGCCGCACCGGAGGCCGAATGAGTGCAAGGGAGAGGATAGCTATGGGAGTTCTTGATGATGTTCTCTGCAACAACGATCTTTTTGGGGACCACAAAGGCGAGACTCATTGCACGCAAAGTTTGCACCCAGTCTTCCCAGGATCCAGGTACGAAATCACCCCTACCGGACGGATGGAATTGTTGGAATGCACCTACGAAGACCGCAGCGATCCAAACGCTCCGCGCTGGATACGATTAGGGGGGAGCATGACACCGGTCTTCACTGGGCGACGCACTGACGTAGAGCCGCACGGTTGGGTAGAGTTCCCAGGTTTTGGCCGTGCCAAGTTCACTGACGGAACTTTCGTCGCATTTGAACCGGAACTGGACCAATCGCTAGAACGGAATCAGCCGCCGTCAACTGGAATTCGGAGCAATTCGCCTTCAGC
>Ga0302319_10021647_pt1 | contig 11578 bp, 10 predicted proteins | sample Bog_T0_2_FD_203319 | JGI IMG/M metagenome (GOLD analysis project Ga0302319, IMG submission 203319) | Peat permafrost microbial communities from Stordalen Mire near Abisko, Sweden - Bog_T0_2 | ecosystem: Environmental > Terrestrial > Soil > Wetlands > Peat | place: Sweden: Abisko, Stordalen Mire...
CGAAGCTTCAGCAAGGTCAACGGTATTGTCCATCGTTCCCTCCAGTGCAGGTGGTTGCAACCTCACTCTGCCAGAGTTTCGGACGCTATCCACCCCACATGGAATCTGAGCTTGTCGAAGGGTCAGGACGAGGGCTTGGGTTGCACGGCTTCCTCCAGGCGACGCCATAATCCCCCTCGGCCTGACGCCCGGCGGGCGTAACCCGCCGTTAACGGCATTGCCTGAAGTCAGGTTGTGTCGGAAACTGTGCGATAACAATTCGTTCGGTAGGGTCCTCGGAAAGAGCCGGGCGCTGCGTCCGGTTCGCGGCGCAGAGGGCCAAGTGGTCTATTCGAGAGAAACGCGGGCTTATCGCCGTCTGGTCTGGCTGACGCTGGGTCTGGGCGTGGTCGCCTTCGCGATCATCGGACTGACGATCTACGGCCTGCGCCAGGACACGCTCGCCCAAGCCGCGCATGAGCGTGAGGATCTTGCGGTGCTCCTCGGCCAGGAGATCGCCGCCTCCAACCGCTCCGTCGACCGGGCGCTCGATCAGGCTCTCGGGGCTGTCGACAGCGCAGCCCGAGCTGCGCGCGGGCGATGGCGCGAGGCGCTGGAGAGCGAGGCCTTGCAGCGGCAGTTCGTCGAGATCAAGTCGCAGACGCCGGGAATCACCGGCATCCGCTTGCTGGCCGCCAACGGCGATTTGATTGCAACCACATACAGTTGGCCCGCCCCGGTCCGAAACTCGCTGCACGAGGCCGATTTCGTCGCCCTCGCCAGCCAGCGGAGCGCGGGCGCTCTGGTAGGCGATCCCTTGTTCAGCGAATTCGCGGAAACCTGGGTGCTGCGTTTCGGCCGCAGGATCGACGGACCGGACGGACGCTTTCTCGGCGCCGTCCAGGTCGTCGTGAAGGTCGACGCCTATCGATCGATTTACGACCCGATCGCTTCGCTGCGCGGCAAATCGCTGAAGTTGCTGCGGCGCGACGGCGCGCTGCTCGTCGAACATCCCACGCCCGCCGTCGTCAGCTCCGGTCCGAACTTGGGCTCGCCGTGGTTTGCGGCGGTCGCGGCCGGAGGCGGCACGTACCGGCAACCGGGCCAACAGGATTCCCGCGCCCAACTGGTCACTGTTTATCCGCTCCCCGATTTCCCGCTCGTCGTCGAAGTGAGCGATTCGGAAGCCAAAGTGCTCGCGCCCTGGCGCGCGCGGGCCTTGCAGATCGGCGCCGGCTCGCTGTTCGCGCTGCTCTGCGCGGCTTCGCTGGCCGTGGCGGCGCTGAGAAAGTTCCGCGGCCTCGCGCGCTCGGAGGCTTCGCTCGTCGTGCGTGGCCTGGATCTGGCCGCCTTCAACGCCCGCTTTTCCGTGCTGCTCGACAACATGCCTCATGGCGTGGCGCTGTACGGCCCCGATCGCCGGCTGACCGTCGCCAACCGGCGCTACGGCGAAATGTACGGGCTTTCGCCGCATGAGACACGCCCGGGCGTGCTGCTCGATGAGATTCTGACCCGGCGCGTCGAACGCGGCATCTACGTCGAGGCGCCGGACGCCTACGTCGCCCGTCGAATGGAGGACGTGCAGCTTCCGGGCGCGCACCAATCCATCGATCGGCTGTCGAACGGCAGGATCGTGTTCATCGCCCGACGGCCGTTGAACGACGGCGGCTGGCTCACCATTCACGAGGACATCACGGCTCGCCAGCTCGCCGAGGATCAGATCGAGCGCATGGCGCTATCCGATCAATTGACCGGCGCCGCCAATCGCGCCCTGCTGTTGCAGGAGATGACGCGCCGTCTCGAGGGCACGGACGTCGGCGACGCCCAACTGGCGTTGCACCTCGTCGACCTCGACGAGTTCAAGGCGGTCAACGACACCCACGGCCACCCGTTTGGCGACGCCTTGCTCAGAGCGGTCGCCGCGCGCTTGCAGGAGGCGGCGGGCGAGCGCGCGCTGGTGGCGCGCATCGGCGGCGACGAATTCGCGGTGCTGCAGACGCGTTACCAGAGCGACGGCCAATGCGAGGCTTTTGCCCAGGCGTTGATCGACGCGATCCGCCGTCCGTTCGACATCGACGGCTTCGTGCTGTTGGTGCGCCCGAGCGTCGGCGTCGCCCGCGCCCCGCGTGACGGCGCCGACGTGGAAACCCTGTTCAAGGCCGCCGATCTCGCCCTGTATTGCGCCAAGACGGGCGGACGCGACCGCATCGGCTATTTCGAGCCGCGCCTCGAGCATCAGATCCGCGAGGCGCGCGTTCTCAAGATGGAGCTGGCCGAGGCGATCACGCTCGGCCAGTTCGAACTGCATTATCAACCGATCGTCGACGCGCGCTCGCTCCGAGTGCTCGAACTCGAAGCGCTGGTGCGCTGGCGCCATCCGACCCGCGGCATGGTGCGCCCCGACACGTTCATCTCCATCGCCGAGGAGAGCGGCCTCATTCATGGCGTCGGCGAATTCGTCATCGCCCAGGCCTGCCGCGACGTCGCAGCGTTGCCGGGAGACATCGGCGTCGCCGTCAACCTGTCGCCCGCGCAGTTTGCGCGCGGCAACGTCGTCGCCCTCGTCGAGCGCGCGCTCGGCGATTCCGGTCTCGCCCCGCATCGGCTCACCCTCGAGATCACCGAGACCGCGCTGATGGAGAACCTCGGGGCCGGCAACGCCATTCTGCAATCGATCCGCAACCTCGGCGTCCAGATCGCGCTCGACGATTTCGGCACCGGCTATTCGTCGCTGAGCTATTTGCAGACCTTCGCGCTCGACAAGATCAAGATCGATCGCGCCTTCGTCAGCGCCATGGCGAACAACGAGCGCACGCGCAACATCGTCGCCCTGATCGCCGCCTTCGCCCGCACGCTCGGCGCGTCGACGGTGGCCGAGGGGATCGAGACCCGCGAACAACTCGATCTCGTCGTGGCGGCGGGATGCAGCGCCGCTCAGGGCTATCTGCTCAGCCGGCCGAAACCGATCGCGGAGCTGGATCTGGCGCGGGTGGGCGAAGGGCTTGCCGCGAGGGCGGCGTGAGGAGGACAGCGGTTGACGCGGGCGGCGCGCAACCCCTCTCCCGTTCGGGAGAGGGGCAGGGGTGAGGGCGCCCCCACGGCAAAGACTGCGGCGAATTCCTGACCCGACGCGGCGCGCAGACTTCGCGCTGTGGTTAATTTATGCAATCGACATCATCTCGCCATAAGCCCGGCGAGGCTACGTCATTCCTGTGATGTGCGTCCGACGTAAAGTGAATTGAGATTCGATGCAGCGACACCCTTTGCGCAAACTACCAGGGCGGCGGAGTCATCGCGGAGCGCCGGATGAGGAGCGCGCGGTCGAAGTCTTGCGGCATAGGACCTACTCCGGCGTCCTGTCGTCAACGTCTCCGTTGCGTCTCAGGATCGCTTCGTAATCCTGCCCCCAATGGAAAACCCGTGTGACAAGGATCGCCGTCGGCGTGATGCGATAGGGGACGACAACCCGACCCAGCATGGGAAGAATGCGGATGCCGGAACTCAGGTCGTCGCGCGCGCGACCGAGCTGGGGATGAACGCATAACGGCCGGCATCGATCGCGGATGTCCTGAACAAAGCTCGCCGCACGGTGTGGATTGTCCGGCTCGATATACGCATAGATGGCGTCGAGGTCCGCGAGCGCGAGATGGCGGTAGAGGAGGCTAGAGCGGTATCCGAACAAAGAGAGTCGCAGCGCAGACTCCCTCCCCCCTTGTGGGGGAGGGAGCAACAAACGGCTCTGCTTGAACAGGAAACGCTCTAAGCAAGATCCTCTGGCGTCGCGCGCGCCGCCAGCGAGCTGGCCCGTCTTTCCGCGAAATGCCGCTCGACCTCGGCGTCGGAATGGGGCGGCGCCGTTTCGGCGTCGGCCGCGGCGATCCGGGCGCGCACCGCCGCCAGCCGATGGGCGCGCAGTTGCTCTTGCGCCTGCCGAGCGCGCATGGCCTCGCGGATCACTTCGCTGTTGGAAGCGTAACCGCCTTCCTCGACCTTCGATCGGATCAGAGGCGCCATGTCGGCTGGCAGGGTGATGCTCAGGCGTTCGACGTTCGGCAAAGGAATTTCTCCTCCCGAGCATCGTGACACAAAGTAATACTTTATGCGACGGGCTTACTCGGCATGAGGAGGAACAGTTCCTCGCAAGCAACTGATAAAAGATCGGCGCTTACGTAGTCACCTTCCGCGGCCGGCCGCGCTTGCGTTCCCCGGCGGCGGCAGGTGCGGCTTCGGACGCCTCGCTCTTGGCCTTGGCTTTGCGCTTGGGAGCGCTCGCCGGCTCGGGCGAGCCCGATGCGATCGCGCTATCGTTCGCCGGCTCGAGCGTCACCGCCTCGCTCGGCTCGCTGCTCGCAACCGGGTAGGCGGCGGGCTTGCCGCGCAATTGCCCGAGCCCGATCGCTTTCGCCATCGCCGATCGTTGCGCCGCATAATTGGGCGCGACCATCGGATAGGTCGACGGGAGGTTCCATTTCTCGCGGTATTGTTCCGGCGTCAGTCCGAGCGTCGCCAAGTGTCGCCGCAGAGATTTGAATCGCTTGCCGTCCTCCAAACAGATCAAGTAGTCCGGCGTCAGCGATTTGCGGATCGACACCGCCGGAGCGGGCGGCTCGACGACGACCGGCGCCGGCGCGCCCCCCTCCGCGAGCCGGTTTACAGCCGCGTGCACCGACTGGATCAGAGCGGGCAGATCGCCCCTCGGCAATGAATTGCCCGCGACGAACGACCTCACGATGTCGGTAGTCAGTTCGATCGAATTCAATTTCGCCACGGCGCCCTCTCAGGACATGATTTTCCTATACAGATACTTACGCGCGTCTGTCCCGCGCGTCGAGCACCCGGAGAGTCCCGGCGCGCTTTTGCACGTGTTTCTTGCAAGAAAATATCGCAGCAACATCAACGTCCGCTTTACGTCGCCGAATTCGTGAGCAACGGCCGAGCCGGGAGGCGGAACGACGATTCGGGTCGGGGCCGAGCTCGTACCGGTAAAACGGTGACGCGTATTCAATTGCCTATTTGCAGCGCCCGCCTTCTCTTGTCCGGCGCAACCGGGCCGCCGCTTTCCAGCGCCCAAAGCCTTGGAAACACCCGATCCGCACAGGAATCTGACGCCTTGTGGGGCGCGCCCCTACCCCTGCTTGCCCTTCAGAAACGGCGCCATGCCCTTGCCCGCGAGTTCGTCGGCGCGTTCGTTCATCGGGTCGCCGGCGTGGCCTTTGACCCAGCGCCAGTCGATCTGATGCGGCGCGCGCGCCTCGTCGAGGCGCTTCCACAGATCGTCGTTCTTGACCGGGCTCTTGTCGGACGTGCGCCAGCCGTTGCGTTTCCAATTGGAAATCCAAGAAGTGATTCCCTGGCGCAGATACTGCGAATCGGTGTGCAGCGCGACTCGACAGGGTCGTTTCAGCGCCTCCAGCGCCATGATCGCCGCCAACAGTTCCATACGATTGTTGGTGGTATGGGGCTCACCGCCGCAGAGGTCTTTCTCCTTCTCGCCATAGCGCAGGATGGCGCCCCAGCCGCCGGGGCCGGGATTGCCCTTGCAGCCTCCGTCGGTCCAGATCGAGACTTTTTCCGTCATGCGAAAACCGCGCAATTCGTAGGCGTCTCAGCGCAACCGCCAGGACTCCCTCCCCCCTTGTGGGGGAAGGGACGGCCGACGGGCGCTGCAACCAGAAACCGCGTCACGCGTCGAGCCCGTAATCGGCGGCGCTCTTGACGCGCTGATGGAAACGCAGGCGACTCAGATAGTCGCGGGGGTCTTTGGGTTTGACCAGCGCGCCCGGGGGAACGTTGAGCCAATCGACGAGCCGCGTCAGCATGAAGCGCAAAGCCGAACCGCGCGCCAGAATCGGCAGCGCCTGGATTTCGGCTGGCTCCAGCGCTCGCACGCGTGAATAGCCCGCGATCATCGCCGCGCCCTTGGAGTAGTTGAACGAACCGTCGAGTTCGAAGCACCAGGCGTTGAGGCAGATCGCGAGGTCGTAGGCGAGGAAGTCGTCGCAGGCGAAATAGAAGTCGATCAGGCCGGACAACTTGCCGTCGAGGAAGAATACGTTGTCGGGGAACAGATCGGCGTGGGCGACGCCCTCCGGCAGGCTTTTTGGCCAGTTCGCCTGCAGGAACGCCAGTTCGGCGGCGGTTTCGTCCGCCAGCCCCGGCGACACCTCGTCGGCGCGATCCTTTGCCGCTTCGAACAGCGGCGGCCAGCCGGCCAGCGACAGCGCGTTCTCGCGCCTGAGCGTAAAGCCGCGCCCGGCCTCATGCATACGGGCGAGCGCCTCGCCCACCTGCCCGCAATGTTCGACGCGGGGACGGCGAATCCACAGGCCTTCCAGAAAGGTCACGATCGTCGCCGCGCGGCCGGCGAGCCGACCGAGCGCCTCACCTTTTTTCGAATGCACCGGCAACGGGCAGACCACGCCGTGGGTCGCCAGATGCTCCATCAGCCCGAGGAAGAACGGCAGGTCCGCTTCCTTCACCCGCTTCTCGTAGAGCGTGAGGATGAACGGCCCGGCTTGCGTGCGCAGCAGATAGTTCGAGTTTTCCACGCCCTCGGCTATACCCTTCAGGGACAGTGCCCGACCGAGATCGTAATCGGCGAGGAACGCATTCAAAGCGTCGTCGCTCACTTCCGTATAGACCGCCATGCCGCTCCGCCGTGCTGCGCGTTCTCAGGCTGTTAGCGACGCCGCCGCGGCGCGTCAATTTGACATAGGGAAGCATCATGACCGCCGCCGCCTACTGGTGGGCTTTCACGCTCTGCGCTTCGCTGGCGCAAACGCTGCGCAACGCTATGCAGCGCGAGCTGATCGGCGCGCTCGGCGCGGTCGGAGCGGCGCAGGTGCGGTTTCTGTTCGGCCTGCCGTTCGCGCTGGTGTTCGTCGCCGTCGTCGCCCTCGTCGGCGGCGAATCGCTGCCCGCGCTGAACCCGGCCGCCGCCGCCTGGGTGGCGCTGGGCGCGGCGACGCAGATCGTCGCCACCGCGCTGATGCTGGCCGCGATGCGCTCGAAAAGTTTCGTCGTCGTGGTCGCGGCAACCAAGACCGAAGCCGCGCAGGTCGCCGTCTTCGCCCTGGTGGTGTTCGGCGAGCGGCCGACGCCCGCGCTGGTCGGCGCGATTGCCCTGGCGACGTTCGGGGTGTGGCTGATGTCGGGCGTGAGTCGCGGGGGTTTTGGCGCGCTGGCGCTGGGCCTCGTCTCCGCCTCGTTCTTCGCCGTCGCCGCGATCGCGTTCCGTCAGGCGGTGCTCGGCGTCGACGGCGGCTCGTTCGTGATGCGCGCGTCGTTCGTGCTGGCGCTCGGACTTGCGCTGCAAACCGCGCTCACCTTCGTCTATCTCGCTGTTTTCGACCGCAGGACGATCCGCGCGATCCTGGGAGCCTGGCGGCCGTCGCTGTTCGCCGGCTTCATGGGCGCCTTCGCCTCGCAATTGTGGTTCATCGCCTTCGCGCTGTCGGACGCCGCGCGGGTGCGCACGCTGGCGCTGGTGGAAGTGTTATTCGCGCAGATCGTCTCGGCGCGGCTGTTCAAGGAGCGGCCGACGCTGGCGGAGACTTTTGGCGCCGCGCTGATCGTCGCCGCGGCGGCGCTGCTGGTGAGCGGGGCCACGGGGTAGGAGCGTCGGCCTCCAGGCCGACGAATTGCGGCCCTTATCGTCGGCTTGGAGGCCGACGCTCCTCAGACTTCCCTCGCCCAGGTCGTCGCCGTCACCTCGTTCTCCGCGTCGAGCACCAGCGTCGGCTCGGCGACAAAGCCTTCGCGCGCAAGAATCTGCTCGACCGAAAACCCCTCGCGCACCGCAGACAGCACCGGCGTACCGCCCGGCTGCCTCGCCTTGCCGGCGCGGCTCAGGTGGAAGGCGCGATAGCGAGGCAAGAACAGGTCGAAAACCGTGGTCCCGCCGAGCACGGCGATGATCCCCGTTTCCAGGCCGATCCGCCGAGCGGCGTCGAAAACGTCGATCCCCGCCGGGTTCCAACGCCATTCGAGCGCGGAAACCTGTTCGAGCGCCTGGACGCCGCGCGTCAGCCAAAACCGGCGCCGGCGCGGCGAATTCGGCTGACCCTCGTGAGAATTGCGGCCGTGGACGAGCAGCGCGGCGCGGTCGATCCCGTCGGAAAAATAACGCTGGTCGGCCTCGTATTTGAGGCTGTCCGGGATGATTCCATGTTCGTCGGCGATCATGCCATCGGCGGTGACGATCGCGTAGCCCTCGACGGAAAAAGCCATTGCCTCACCCCGCCCCTACCGCGCGTAAAAACTCACTTCTCAGCCGTTCGTCGTCGCGCAGCGCGCCGAGCATGCGGCTGGTGGACAGCCGCGACGAGGGCGTGTTGACCCCGCGCAGCGTCATGCAGCTGTGCTCGGCCTCGATGACGACGCCGACGCCGATGGGGTTGAGGATCTCCTGGATCGCGTCGGCGATGTCGGCGGTGAGCCGCTCCTGAATTTGCAGGCGCCGGGCGAAGCCATCGACCACGCGCGCGAGCTTGGAAATACCGATCACCCGGTCGCGCGGGAGATAGCCGACATAGGCCTTGCCGACCACCGGGAGCATATGGTGCTCGCAAAAACTGACGACGCGCACGTTGGAGAGCACCACCAACTCGTCATAGCCGCCGGTCTCCTGGAACGTCGTCTCCAGATAGCGGCGGGGGTCGACGTCGTAGCCGGCAAACAATTGCTTGTAGGCGCGCGCGACCCGGTTGGGCGTATCGCGCAGCCCCTCGCGCTCGGGATCGTCGCCCGCCCATTCGATGAGCGTGCGCACCGCGGCCTCGGCGTCCGCTTGGCTGACCTTGCGCTTGTCCAAACCGGCATCCCCTGTTTCGACGTGGCATAGCACGGGGGAGGAAGGGCGCAAGGGCGACGAATCGGCTGTCCGCATCCAGCCATCCACGTCGCGGCTTGCCAAATTGGTAATAAATTCAACCTAGGGTTGCTTTTCCAGTGCTGGGGCAAGCCCAAAACCAGATTTGTTGCATGCTGATCCTCTTTTCGTCAGGTCCCATTCAACCCAGGCGTCTCCGACAATGAATTGCCGCTCCTCCCGTTTCGACTTGGACGCCTCCGCAGTCTCAGTGCAGGTTCTCGGCATAGAAGACAGGGTCCGCAACACCGAAACCAGCCAGGCCGCGATTCTACCGCTCAGGCTCATGCTGTCGTTCCAGGATCCCGATTACGAGCAGAGGTTTAGAAGATTTTACAACAGCTTCTATTACCGGTACGCGCAGGCGAGTCTGTTGGTCGGCGCGATCCTGGTTGTCGGCGATTTCACCGCCGACTACGTTGCATTTCCCGATAGCGCCGGAAACTACCTGAGACTCACGACATGCCTGCCGATCATTGGCGCCGGGCTCGCTTTCTCTTTCACGCAGTACGCGCGAAAGCGTTGGCAACTGGTGATGGCGACTTTTATCACCCTGATCGGCATCAGCCTGTTCGCCATCCTGATCGAAATCGATCACCAGGGCGGCATGGGCCTGAAGTCGTGGGTCGGTATTCTGAATTTCGTCTTTATGCAAATATACTGCTTTCTTATTCTTGGCATACAATTCAATTTCGCGCTGGCCGCCGGCGGCGTCATTTTGTTTGCCTTTGAAGCGACCATGTTCGCCGACTCTACCTCAACGGCTTCGACGATGCTCTATTTCTCCTATCACGTCATAACGCTGTTTATACTGGCGACCGGCATCGGCTGGTGGCGCGAGTACGTTTTACGCAAGGACTTCTCGGTGCAAGACAGCCTCAAGGCGGCCCGGTCCGCGCTCAGCAACCAGAACGCCCTGCTCGAATACGAAGTGCGCAAGCGCACCAACGAATTGACGACCAGCCAGGACGCCGCGATCATGACCTTGGCCTCTCTGGTGGAAACGCGCGACAATGAAACCGGCAATCATATCCGACGCACCCAGCATTACGTGTTCGAACTGGCTGAGAAACTGAAGAGCCATCCCGGTTTTGCGCACGCACTCAGCGAAAAGCAAATCGAAACGCTGTTTAAGTCTGCGCCTTTACACGATATCGGAAAGGTCGGCATCCCCGATCATATTCTGCGCAAACCCGGACGGCTCGAACCGGAAGAGTTCGAGATTATGAAGACTCACACGACGATCGGCCATCACGCGATCGAGACGGCGCAGAACGAGCTGGGCACGAAGGTCGAATTTCTGGTCTGCGTCCAGGAAATCGCCCTGAATCATCACGAAAAATGGGACGGCAGCGGCTATCCACGCGGGCTGTCCGGAACCGACATCCCAGTTTCGGCGCGCTTGATGGCGCTGGCCGACGTCTACGACGCCTTGATCAGCGAACGGGTATACAAGAAGGCGCTCCACCACGATCAGGCTGTCACAATCATCCTCGATGGGCGAGGACGCCATTTCGATCCGGACGTCGTCGACGCCTTCGTCGCCATTGAGGGAAAGTTCAAGGCGGTCGCCGATCGATACCGAGATTGAGGACCAGCGCGAGGAAGCGGCACAGGCGCCAGGATATGCGGTTTGGTCTGGCGCATAACTCCCCTCGTCATGGCCGGGCTTGTGCTGACGGGAGCTAACTTAGGCGCACAATGTCGCCCTCGCGAAAACGGGGCCCCAGGGTGAGGGTAACTGTGATTTCCGAAAAGCCATGACTTTTCTCAGACGTACGCCGCGCTCACTGGATCCCCGCTTTCGCCCTACAATATGCAGACTTCTCGTGCTGGTTGGGGGCGATGAACGGCGCTCTCCGCCCCCCTCGCCCCGCTTCCGGGGAGAGGGCCGGGGTGAGGGGCGGGTCGTAGAGCACGAAGGTCTGAGTTTTCAAGCGCTTATAAATCACGAAACGCCGTATCGGCGTCGAGCGGCCCCTCACCCTAACCCTCTCCCCGCAAGCGGGGAGAGGGAACAAGGGCGTTTTCGGCCGTTCCCGAGATGTCTGCATACCATAGCGTTTTTGCAGGGATGACAACGTGACCGCGTTAACTCAGCGCTATGGGGACGAGCCCGGCCATGACGGCGGGGGACGGTCATACAACTCAGCAACACGCCCATCCTGGCGCACATGGGTGCAGGCGGCGCGCCGCTGACGCGAAGGACTCGTGTTTCGCGCCGTCGCCGACGTCGGCTAGGGGCGGGGGCGGATGTTAAGTGCACTGTCACCGTTACCCCAGAGCAACGCCTCGAAAGCGCGGATGCGCGCCATAAGTTCGGGAACGGGAGCCTCTATGCTCAAAACAGCCATCGGTAATCCCCGCCGCGCGCGCATCTCGAATGCGATGATCTCCGGACTCTAGGCGTGGCCATCAAAAAATGAATCCACCCGTCGACAGGGCGCTGTGGTCAGGGCTCAAGCCGTAACTGCTCAGAATAAATGACGTTACGAGACCGTACGATACTCCGCCTACGTCAAAACCCGAAAATCTGACGCGTATTTGACGCGGAAATTGTCCGTGATTCTGCTTCGGAATTTATGGAATTCATTGGGAACGGTCTCGATCAGAAACTTCAGTATCGCTTCGCGGAATTCCTTTTTCGTGGCGTAGCAGGTGTTGTGTGTGACCCAACGGTGCATCTCGCCCCAAAGCCGCTCGATCGGGTTGAGGTGCGGGCAATAGGTC
>Ga0302319_10021648_pt1 | contig 11578 bp, 6 predicted proteins | sample Bog_T0_2_FD_203319 | JGI IMG/M metagenome (GOLD analysis project Ga0302319, IMG submission 203319) | Peat permafrost microbial communities from Stordalen Mire near Abisko, Sweden - Bog_T0_2 | ecosystem: Environmental > Terrestrial > Soil > Wetlands > Peat | place: Sweden: Abisko, Stordalen Mire...
TGCGATGCTCTCCTTGCCAAGGGACATCGGGTTCTAGGAGTGGATAATCTGTCCACCGGCAACCTTGAAAACCTGGCTCATTTGAAGACCGACTCGCGGTTCAGCCTCGAGCAGCGTGATATTACGAAGCCCTTTGATCTGGGCAAGGTAGATTTCGTCTTCAACTTCGCATCGCCGGCAAGTCCGGTGGACTACATGCGTCTAGGAATTGAAACGTTGCTCGTCGGTTCCGCAGGGACGATCAACACCTTGGAAATAGCGAAAAAATATGGGGCCGGATTTCTTCACGCCTCCACGTCCGAGTGCTACGGCGATCCATTGGAGCATCCGCAGGTCGAGACGTATTGGGGCAACGTGAATCCAATCGGACCGCGGTCGGTCTATGACGAGGCCAAGCGATTCTCCGAGGCGGCGGTTGCGGCCTATCAGCGATATCACGCCGTCAACACCCACCTGGTGCGGATCTTCAACACCTACGGACCTCGGCTGCAGCCTAGCGACGGGCGACTGATTTCCAATCTTGTGATGCAGGCGCTTCGCGGAGAGGCTTTAACGATCTATGGAGATGGCTCCCAGACACGAAGCTTCTGCTATTGCTCCGACCTTATTGACGGAATTTTGCGGCTCTCCGAGAGCGACGAACACAATCCTGTGAACATTGGGAATCCCCAGGAGTGGACCGTCCTCGAGTGTGCGCAAGAGGTGCAAGCGGTGGTTGGATTACGCAGCGAGATTGTGTTCAAGCCGCTCCCTCAGGATGATCCTATGCGTCGGCGGCCCGATATTACGCGGGCGAAAGACTTGCTGGGATGGTCGCCGAAAGTTGGTCTCCAAGAAGGATTACAACGCTCCATGGACTACTTCACCGCTTGCATTGAAAAAGAAAAGGCGCACGTTTAGCGGGCCTCTTCAGCGACTGCATCGATTAGCTCGTTACTGCTCCAAATCGGGAACCACTTTCTTTGCGTCGGCGTGAAGCTTCGGAAACCACGTCAACTGGACCGTGACGGCATTGTCGAAGTTCGCAGCATTGTTTGATTTCTGGATGTAAATTGGCGCCTTCCAGCGTTCGAGTTGCACCCATGCATCGAGTTCGAGATCTTTACTGAGGCGCTTGACCACGTCAAGTTTGAATTGATTCTGCGTCACGCCGCCGGGGATGAAGTCCGAATGGGTTCTCTTCTTGAGGTACTCAAACTGTACCCACTCGTTTGCCGACATGTGGAAGGTGAGCCAAGCCTGGCCGCCCAATGCCTCTCGACCGATCCAATCGCCCATGATGAAGCCCTTATTGGTGTAGCCCTGCTTCTGGATGGCCTCCCAGTAATTGAGCGTGCCCTGACTGCAGGCCGTGGTAGAGCAATCGGTGTTGGCAGCTTCCACACGAAGGTCGAATTTGGGCAGGCCGGGGAGTTGGGAAAGATAGATGCCGGGCCGGTAGGCGGCGCGGCGCGGCGCGCTGATAGGCGAGACGTCGTCGTGGGAGATGGAATCGGCATACAGCGTCAGGTGACGGTGCAGGATGGGCAGCCGGTAAGAGAAGCTGAAGTCGCTGTACCGTGCGCCCGGATCGTTCCGAGAATCCTTAAGCCCGCCGTTGGTATCGTTGATCGAGAAGAAGCTCTTCAGAAAGGTGTGGATGTCGATCGGTTCATTGCAAGGGGTGAGTTCGCCGTCGGGTAGTTCGGGGGCGCAACCATGTCCATGGCCGCCCCATATGACGGTACGCGAGAAGGCGAATTGAAAGTCCTTGGTTGGAGCGAAGCTGAACATCTCCGAATGAACCCACGGTTCATTCGGAGCGGTGTGGCCTTTCAAGGACCCGACAAAAAAGTCATAGCGCAGCGGTCCCATTACACGGGACACGAAGGGAATATGCAGTGGTTCGACGCGATTGATGCGGAAGGAATAGATGTCTTCCGCGTTGTTGCTCCAGTTCATCGCGCTTCCGAGACCCGGGCCATCCCACGAGTCCGACTTGCCGCCTGAGATTTCGTGGCCGAGCACATGGAAGGACAAGGTCGCTTCCTGAAGACGAAAGGGGTTCTGTGCAGCGATGGGACCGGCAGGGATAGTGGCCTGGTTCGCGTTGGAATGATCGCAGGGATTGATCTCGTCATCGACGGATAGCTTTTCAGCGAGACCAACGGTAGCGAACTCGTTACAGGGACCCGGGTTGATGGAGTAGCCGTAGGAAGAGGGCGCGTGCTGATATTCTCCCCGAACGTAAAGCGAGAAACGGCCCCATTCGTTCAGCGTCGCAAAGCCGGTGATATTGTTAACGCCTGGCTCGTAAGGACGTCCATAGTCTTGCGAGATGGTCTGTCCCAGGTGGTAACTGTCGCGCAGCGTCTGTCCGCTAATTCCCATGATGCGCGTGTAGACCGATTGGACGCCGTACACTTTGCCGCGGTCGAAATGGACTTCGGTGGCCGCGTCTTCTGCGCCTTCTGAGGTGATGTAGTAATCGAGCTTGGCGAGCAAGTCGATCGCTTGATCATCCCCGCTGGCGATGATGGCCGGCGAAGAATCCTCGAGCATGTGAAGCAGGCTGCGGCGTGTCCAGGGGCGCATATTGATGAAGGCGGTATCGAGATAGCCCATGCCGTAAAGCCGGAGAGCCATCGGATAGACGATGCTGTCCACCGGAATGTAGGCCGAGCCAAGAGCATCATAGCGCGGTTCGAGGCCATTAGGTGCGTACGGCGGCAGAGCGGGTCGAGAGGACTGAGGGACTTGGACGGCCGCCGGTACAGCTTGGCCCACGCTATTCGGGACCGGTATCGAACCTGGGACTTCAGGCTGCGTAGAGGGAGGAGTGATCGTTGGGGCCGGGACATTCGGGGCCTGGGCAAAGATGGCGGGGCCAACCAGCAGAGCAAACGCAGTTGCACTAAGCCAGGAGCACTTAGCTATGCGCCCATGGGGTCTGGGAAAGAACATGCATTGAGTGTACTGGGAAGCGGGCGTGTTTGGCCGACGGAGACAAGCCCAACCCGCAGAAAATTCAACCGATACTGTCGGTTGGCTATCCTATCGAATCGTGCGTTAGCGGTTGAAATAGCAGTGCTAAGGATTCAGAGCGATCTTTCGCGCCGCTAGATATTTTCGCAGACGAGCAATCGGCTGCGCGGATGCGGGCATGGTGGAGATGGAGCGTGCTGACGTCATCACGGCCCACAGCACCGCGGGACCGCCGCCCTGCCGCGCTCTAAGAACGGATTCCTGCATGACGCGGTAGACCGCAACGGCATCCTCACCGTCCACGGTAAGCACCGCCAGCTTATGGCGCTTAGCGAAGCGGCTCATACTGGCGAAGTCCATTGCAGGCTCTGCGCGCTTTCCAGCCGTCGACGAAGCTCCATTCGTCGCGTCAGAACACGCCAGAATAAGAGGGAACTGAGCTCTCTGAGCCCATTCCAGCGCGGGCATCCATCCGTGTTCCACTGAGCCAGCTCGGGCAAAAACCAGAACGAGACCATCTGTACCGGCGGCCTGCAAACCTCGTGCCGTCGCTGCGCACAGGGTGAGCCGGGAATCGAAGTCGAATGTGCCGATCAGGCTGCTACCGGCGCGAGGGGTCTTTCCTTCAGGTGCCAGTTTTTCGACGACCCCGTCCCCAGCGGTGGAGCTGACCACGTCCCCCGGAAGAAGTTGGATCAAAGTAGCCGCCAGCAAAGCTTCGCGCGCGGACCCTTTGGGAGTTTGTTTGCGGTCCAGGCCGCGGGAACGAACCATCAGGGCATACAGTTCGCGGAGCTTGCTATGGGGCAGAAGCGGATTTTCAGACAAACCAGACGACCTCTCGCAGGCTAATAGTAGACGACAGCGTTGGTTGTATCCTCCAAAGCGCGAAGATTGTGCTGCGGCGACACCTTCCTATGCCCTGAAAGCGCCAGCCCCGTCGACCGAAAGTCCAAGCTCTGCAAATGCCTTCTCTGCAACCTTCGGTTTCACAACTCCCTCGCGCGCAAGCTTCGAAAGTGTTGCGGCGACGATGGATTCAGCGTCGACCTCAAAGTGGCGGCGCAGGTGTGCGCGGTTGTCGGAGCGGCCAAAGCCGTCGGTACCGAGCGAAACCAGCCGTGCTCCAAGCCACGGAGCAAGCGAATCGGGAAGCGACTTCATGTAGTCGCTCGCCGCGATGATCGGGCCGGCTGAATCGCGCAGCGCCTCGACGATAAAGGGCGTGCGCTCTTTTTCGGACGGGTGCAGGCGATTCCATCGCTCGGCATTCAAGCAATCGCGCCGAAGCTCGTTGTAGCTGGTCACGCTCCAGACATCCGCAGTGACGTTATATTTCTCAGCCAGGATTTGCTGTGCGCGGAGAGCCTCGTTGAGGATAGGTCCGCTGCCGAACAGTTGCGCCTTGGCGGGTGCGTTGTCGGCGGCCTTGAACTTGTAGATGCCGCGCAGAATGCCCTCGCGAACGTTCTCGCCGTCAGGGATCGCGGGCATCGCGTAATCCTCGTTGTACATGGTGATGTAGTAAAACGCGTCTTCGCCCTCTTGGTACATACGGCGCAGACCGTCCTGGATGATCACGGCCATCTCAAATACATAGGCGGGGTCGTAGGTCAGGCAGGTAGGAATGGTGCCCGAGAGGATCGGCGAGTGTCCGTCCTGGTGCTGCAGCCCTTCGCCGAGCATGGTGGTGCGTCCAGCGGTGCCGCCCATCAGGAAGCCCTTGCCGCGTGAGTCTGCGAAGGCCCATGCCATGTCACCGATGCGTTGAAATCCGAACATCGAGTAGTACATATAAAACGGCACCATCGGGATGTGGTAATTCGCGTAGGACGTTCCCGCCGCCGTAAAGCTGGCCATCGCGCCAGCTTCCGTGATGCCTTCCTCGAGGATCTGTCCGCCCTTTTCTTCGCGATAGCTGAGCAACATGTCGGAATCGTGTGGGGTGTACTTCTGTCCCTCGTGCGCATAAATGCCAACCTGCTTGATCACGGATTCCAACCCGAAGGTTCGCCCCTCATCCGGCACGATGGGCACAATCAGCTTGCCAATTTTGGGCTCCTTTAGCAGCCCGCGTAGCATACCGACGAACCCGAGCGTGGTCGAAACCGAGCGTCCGCGCGAGCCGTCCAGCCACTCCTTGAAAAATTCGACTGGAGGTGCAACAAAGGTTGGCTCCGGTACCTCACGTACGGGGAGATAGCCGCCCAATTCCTGCCGTCGCGCGTGCATGTATTGGATCGCAGGATCGCTTGACTCGGGCCGGTAGAAGGCCGCCTCCTGCGCCGCACCGGCGGGAAGCGGAATCTCGAATGTCTCCACAAACTGTGCAAGCGATTCGTCGCTCAGCTTCTTCTCGGAGTGGGTAGCGTTGCGCGCCTGCGCCGAGCCGAGACCGTAACCCTTGACGGTCATCGCAAGAATCACGGTGGGACCGCCCTTGTGCTCTAATGCGCGCTTATACGCGTTGTAAATCTTTGCCGGATCGTGGCCGCCGCGATGCAGTCGGATCAGCTGGTCGTCGGTCTTGTCTTTCACAAGGTCCAGCAGCTCCGGATACTTACCGAAGAAATGTTCACGCAGGTACGCGCCGCCCTTGGCTTTGTAGGCCTGAAAGTCTCCGTCGACGCACTCTTCCATTCGCTTGAGCAGGAGGCCCTGATGATCGCGCTCGAAAAGCTCATCCCAGTCCGAACCCCAGATGACCTTGATGACGTTCCAGCCTGCACCGAGAAACATGCCCTCGAGTTCGTCGATGATGCGCTTGTTGCCGCGCACGGGGCCGTCGAGGCGCTGCAGGTTGCAGTTGACCACAAAGATCAGGTTGTCGAGATGCTCGCGGGCACCGAGCGAGATGGCGCCGAGCGTGTCGACTTCATCGGTCTCACCGTCGCCGACAAACGCCCACACCTTGCGATCAGTTTTTTCGATCAGCTCGCGGTTCTCCAGATACTTCATGAACCGCGCCTGATAAATAGCGTTGAGCGGGCCGATGCCCATGGACACGGTGGGGAACTGCCAGAAATCTTTCATCAGCCAGGGGTGCGGATAGCTGGAAAGGCCGGGCTCGCCGCGAAGCTCATGCCGGAAGTTATTCAGGCGAGCATCATCAAAACGGCCTTCAAGATAGGCGCGCGCGTAGACGCCTGGTGAAGCATGGCCCTGAAAATAGATGAAGTCGCCCGGCTGCTCGCCCTTGGCGCTCGGATATTTTGCATGGAAGAAGTGGTTGAAGCCGACTTCAAGCAGCGTAGCGAGTGACGAGTAGGTGGAAATATGGCCGCCGATGCCTGCATCCTTCTTATTCTGGCGATGCACCATCGCCATGGCATTCCAGCGGATGATGGCTTCGATGCGGCGTTCCAGCTTGCGATCTCCCGGGTAGGGAACCTCGTCGTACTTGGGAATCGTGTTGCAGAACGCGGTCGTGATGGTGCCGGTCGCAGGCACACCAGCCTCGCGCCCACGCGTGCGGAGCGCAGATAGGACCGCAGCGCCCTGTTCCCAGTCATGCGCTACAACTTCGTCGAATGCTTCAATCCACTCGGCCACTTCGGCCGACAAATCCTGCTTGATCTGATCATCCACCTGAGTCGCCATCGCCATTCTCCCTGGGAGACCGGCCTCGCCGAGAAGTCTCCCTCTCTACGATAATTTGCCAGACGGTTCTGTGCCCAGCGTCCTTGACGTTATCCGCCCAAAATGTTTAGCGAAATCGAACCTAGCTCGAATAATCGGCGTTGATGCTCACGTAGTCGTGGGTCAGGTCACAAGTGATGAAGTGCGCGTGCCCGGGTCCGCGGCCCACGTGTAGGCTGATTGTGTAGGCGCGTTCGCTCATGGCGGCGTGGGTTGCCCCCTCGTTGAAGCCCTCGGAGCGGACGCCGAACTCAAATACCGGAAGCCCTCCGATATGGATCAACACCTGTGCGGGATCGAAGGGCACGCCTGCGCGCCCAGCCGCTGCGAGCAGACGTCCCCAGTTCGGATCGGCGCTCGACCAGGCAGTCTTGCAGAGGGGGGAAGTGGCGATGGTCTTTGCAATCAACGTCGCATCCTCGTTGGTCGCGGCGCCTGTAATGTCGAGGGTCACCACGTGGGTCACGCCCTCGCCGTCGTCGACGATCTGGTACGCCAGGGAGTCGCAAACCCTCTGCAAAGCGGCCTCGAACGCGGACAGAGCCTCCCCCTCGGCAGCAACGCCACTCTTGCCGCTAGCTAGCAGCAGAACGGTGTCATTGGTCGACATATCTCCGTCAATCGAGATGCAATCGAAGCTCGTTTTGACTGCCGTTGCGAGCATAGCGGTCAGCTGGGCTGAGGGTGCCGCGATATCCGTAAAAATATAGACCAGCATGGTGGCATGTGGAATCAACTGGGGGCCAATCATGCCGGCGCCCTTGGCGCAGCCGAACAGATGCACGGGTGCGCCATCGATGACGAACGTTTCCTGGGCGATTTTCAGCCTGGTGTCGGTGGTAAGAATGGCCGTTGCGAACGCTTCTGCACTCTCGGCCTGGGCGCCCAGGGCCACTTTCGCGATCGGCACCGCGGCGACGAGTTTTTCCACTGGCAGCGGCACGCCGATAATCCCGGTCGACGATGGGAATATCTCGTCGAAAACGCACCCGAAGGCGTCAGCCACTGCGACGCAACTCTTGTGGCAGGCCTCGATTCCGGGTTCACCGGTAGCGCAGTTGGCGTTTCCGGCATTGACGATCACGGCTGAGACTTTGCCGCCGGTCGCGGCTAAGTGCCTTCGTCCGACGGTGATAGGCGCCGCCACGACCTGGTTGCTGGTGTACATCACGCCAGCTTCAGCCGGGCTATCACAGGCGGCGAGCGCAAGATCAGGTTTGCCGCTGGTTTTGATGCCGGCGCGTACGGCGGACCAGCGAAATCCAAGGGGAAGGGGTGCGGAAATAGTAGAGGGGATGGGGTCGCTCACACAGATTACTTTACCAAGCCCGGCGTATACTCGACCGATATGAGTGGGATGCGTGGGCAAAGAGGTTCGGTTCGCGCGCTCCAAGTGGAGAGCAAATAATGAGTACCAACGGTAACGGACATTCCAACGGCAACGGTCACTCCAACGGCCATTCGAACGGCGACTATGCCGTACCCTCACCCCGCGCGGAATGGATTGTGAAGCGCAAGGAAGAGGCGGCTCGCACGGGCGACTGGAACATGAGCCAGATGCACTTCGCCCGGCTCGGCAAGATTACGGAAGAAATGGCCTTCGTTGCGCACAAAGAGAAAATCTCTGCGGAACTCGTGCGTTCGGAAATTGCCAAGGGAACGATGATCATCCCGGCCAACATCAATCACCCTGAGCTTGAACCCATGGCGATTGGCGTGGAGTCGTTGTGTAAGATCAACGCAAACATCGGCAATTCCGCGCTGTCGTCGAATATCGACGAAGAGCTTCGCAAACTGCATACGGCTGTCCATTTTGGTGCGGACACTGTAATGGATCTATCCACAGGCGGCGATATTCCGACGATTCGCGAAGCGATTCTTCGCCATTCCCCAGTGCCCATCGGGACGGTGCCGTTGTACGAGGCACTCGCTCGCGTAAAGCGCGTGGAAGATCTCAATATTGACGTGTATCTCGAAGTGATCGAGGAGCAGGCGCAGCAGGGAGTCGACTATTTCACGATTCACGCCGGCGTACTTATCCAGTATGTGCCGATGGTCTCGAAGCGAATCACAGGAATCGTCAGCCGTGGCGGAGCGATTCTGGCGCAGTGGATGACTGCTCACCACAAACAGAATTTCCTCTATGAGAACTTCGATCGCATCACCAAGGTGATGGCGAAGTACGACGTCACCTACTCGCTGGGTGACGGACTGCGGCCAGGTTCGGTTGCAGACGCGTCCGATGAGGCGCAGTTTGCCGAATTGAAGACGCTCGGTGATCTGACCCGTCAGGCCTGGAAAGACGATGTGCAGGTAATGATCGAAGGCCCCGGCCACGTGCCGATGGACAAGATCAAGGAGCAGGTAGACAAGGAAGTCGAGCTCTGCGACGGCGCTCCGTTCTATGTCCTTGGGCCACTTGTCACTGACATCGCTCCCGGTTACGACCACATTACGTCGGCGATTGGTGCAGCGATGATTGGCTGGCATGGAGCGGCGATGCTCTGCTACGTGACTCCGAAAGAGCATCTTGGGCTGCCGAACGAAAAGGATGTGAAGGACGGCATCATCGCGTACAAGATTGCTGCGCATGCGGCGGATATCGCGCGGCATCGTCCGGGAGCCCGCGATCGCGACGACGCCATCTCGCACGCTCGGTACACGTTTGACTGGGACAAGCAGTTTGCCCTGTCGCTGGATCCAGAGACGGCCCGCAGTATGCATGACGAAACCCTGCCGGATGATTACTACAAGGAGTCGGCGTTCTGTTCCATGTGCGGCCCCAAGTTCTGCTCGATGAACTGGTCAAGCAAGGTCGATAAATTCAATGAAGAGGTCCACGGTTTGAAAAAGCCGGACCTTACGCAGATCGTAACCGAGCAAATGGCTCTCCGCAGCTAGACATTTGCGAACGTAAGAAAGGTGAGGCCTCATGGCCTCACCCTTTTGTTTGCGATAAGCCTAGCCGCGCACGTAGTGGAACAGCAGTTCCTGTTCGCTGGCCACGGGATGGCCGTCGCGCGTCGCGGGCTGAAATGTCCACTGCTGGATAGTGGCAAGCACGGTCTGGTCGACGCCATGCCCCAACCCGCGCATCATGGTGTACTTCGCGATCTTCCCATCCTTATCGATCACGACATCCACGATGACGTCGCCGCTCGTGCCCGAGGGCAGTTGCGACAGGTCAGGCCTCGGCGAGGGGTGAACGACCACCAGTGCCACCGTTGTATTGCCGTCGCCAAGCGCGTCCACTCCAGAGGCCTCATTCGGGCTAGAGGTCGCAGCGGTGGCCGCTGCGGTGACGACCGGGGCAGCGGGAGCGGGCGTCGGCAAGATGGACGACGGAGTTGGAGGCCGTGGAGGGGCCTTCGGGCTTGCCAGCTTTGCCGCTGGCGCGCTCATGCCTGGGGCGTAGGTCAGGGATAACAGATGGCCGTTAGCATCCCCTGGGCGTTCCACCGGGCTAAGCGTCGGTGATCGCACATACAACAATGCCCCGAGGACGCACAGGTGCACAGCGACCGACGCGAAGGTCCAGCGCCGCAGCGCAGGCGAGCGGCTCACCAGAGGACTGGCGGGACGCCGCGCCGATTTGTCCAGCCTTCCGCTCATGGTGCTCCTTTATCCCCAGCATACTTCCAGTAGGACGGGTTCGGTAGCTACTTTGTAAGCGATTTTCCGTTATTTCTCATTATTTCGAGGCGTCCTCCAGGATCGTCGCCGAGCGATTCAGCGCCGCCGTGAGCGCTTCGATCTGTCCCTGCGTGCGAGCAGCGTCATCCGCCTCAATGCCTTCGCTCACGCCAGGAATCACGACGGCGGCGTAGCCCGTGTACTCGCCGGGAGCGTAAATAGTGTGTTTGTACCAGGAACGCCGCGGCAGGCCCGCATCGTTGAGCAGCGCCGTCTCCGCATCGCGCAGGGCCGCGTTCAAGCTGGCTTCGCTAGTCGCAGCGATCGCCGAAGACTGCACCGAGTACACCTTATCTCCCGCGGCAGCAAAACGGTTGGCGGCCGCGGTTACGGCAGTGAAGTCGACCGTCAACTTCGCAGCGGTCGCCTGTTTCTGCGCGTCCGCGACGTACCCCACAACGTCCTTACCGTAGGCACGATAGTCGTAGGGCAGCACGTCGGCGTCGGCCATATGCAGGATCTCCAGGCCGAACACGCGCGCCTGCTGCTGCTCGTACACAAAGGTCGGATCGGCAAACTTGGTGAACCACTCATAGTTGTCAAAAACCGAGTGATACACACCATAGGGACCTTCCGAGCCAATATCGGTGGAAGGCACGCCAAGGTGCTGGATGAAGGGGGTGTAATCCGAGCCCGACCCGAGGTTACCGATCAGGACCGTGGACGACGCCGGAGGTGTGACGGCGGCAGATCGACCTCTGCGACGCGGTGCTGTCTGCTGCGAAGCAAGCCACTGGTCGTAGACCGTGCCGCCCTTCGGGCTAGGCACCTGGCGGGTGACGTCCCGGACGAATTCCTTCAGCGAGGGGACCGCAGAAGCATCGAAGTCTGGGCCCGCGACTCCAACGTCAGTGTTCAAGTAAGCAACCGCATGTTTGAGCTGATCGGCGTGCATTTCAGCCCACTCAGTCGAGCCCATCAAGCCCTCTTCTTCGGCATCCCATGAACCGATGACGATCTTCCTTTTGGGCTTCCATCCCTGCTTTAGAAGATCGCCTAGTCCATGAACCGCCTCGAGCATCGCGGCCGTCCCGCTATTGGGGTCGACGGCTCCATACACCCATGCGTCGCGATGATTTCCAGCGACAACCCAGTCATCCTTCTGATCTGGATCGGTGCCATCAATCGACCCGATGACGTCCCAGATCGTGCGCAGTTTGTAGTCCTGCACCAGGTGCATGTGCACTTTTACCGCGCCAATGCCTCCCAAGTGATAGGTGAAGGGCAGTCCACCCTGCCATTCTCGAGGCGACTCGGGCCCGCCAAGCGCCTCAAGGATCGG
>Ga0302319_10021649_pt1 | contig 11577 bp, 7 predicted proteins | sample Bog_T0_2_FD_203319 | JGI IMG/M metagenome (GOLD analysis project Ga0302319, IMG submission 203319) | Peat permafrost microbial communities from Stordalen Mire near Abisko, Sweden - Bog_T0_2 | ecosystem: Environmental > Terrestrial > Soil > Wetlands > Peat | place: Sweden: Abisko, Stordalen Mire...
CCCTACAGTCATGCAACACAACTACATACAAAATGCCTACAGTCGTTAAGCCAGAGATCATCGCAGAGTACAAAATCCACGATAAGGACACCGGTTCGAGCGAGGTGCAAATCGCTCTCCTGACAGCAAGAATCAACCATCTGACCGAGCATCTTCGGACCCACCGGAAGGACTTCCACTCCCGCCGTGGCCTGCTCCAGATGGCGAGCCGCCGTCGCAAGCTGCTCGATTACCTCAAGCACCATAACCTGCCCAAATACAACGAACTGCTGCAGAAGCTAAATCTGCGCAAATAACGCTTTCGCCACACAGGCGACCCGATCCGCGGGTCGCCTGTTGTCATTAGGACACTCGACACGGAGGCGGGACATTTCCGTTTGCCGCCCGGGCCCCACGGAGAAGGGAGCCGGGGGGCGCCAAACGGAAATCTCTCGAACCCTGAATCGAGACGACGCAAGCACGCAAGGCCCGCGCGCCCTGCGAATACGCCCCATACGGAACTCCGTCCGGCACCCCAACCCCGCCGACTACAGATACTTAAGAACAAGGAAATCAAAGACATGAATCAGAAACACAACGTAACAGTCCCGGATTACGGGATTACCTTCTCAACCGGCTCACTCGGCAAACTCGCCAACGGCGCCGTCAATGTCACCGTCGGCGACACCAACGTGTTTGTCGCCACGACCGTGGCGTCGACGACCAAGCCGGGCCAGGACTGGTTCCCGCTCACGGTCGACTACCGCGAAAAGTACCACGCGGCTGGCCGCTTTCCCGGCGGCTACTTCAAGCGCGAGGGACGGCCGACCGAGAAGGAGATCCTCACGTCGCGCCTGTGCGACCGGCCCTGCCGCCCGCTCTTCCCCGAGGGCTTCCTGAACGAGGTCCAAATCGTCGGGATCCTGCTTTCGGCCGACCAGAAGAACGATGCCGACATCGCCATGGTGAACGGAGCAAGCGCCGCCCTGGCGATCTCCGACATCCCGTGGAACGGCCCGATCGCCGCCTCCCGGATCGGGCTTATCGACGGGAAGTTCATCGCAAATCCCACGATCGAGCAGATGTTCTCCTCCTCGCTGGACCTGATCTACGTCGGCAACGAGAAGGATATGCTGATGATCGAGGGCAGCGCGGACCAGCTCCCCGAGGACCGGTTCATCGAGGCCCTCGAGTTCGCCCACAATGCGATCCAGCCGATCATCAAGGCGATCAAGGAGCTTGTGGCCCTCGCTGGGAAGCCGAAGGCGACGTTCCCGATCGTTGGAGCCTCACCCCAGGCGCGCGCGATCATCGAGCGCATCGCCGGGCCCAAGATCCCCGACGCGATCTTCGGCAAGGAGAAGGCCGCCCGCGGGGCCAACGTGAAGGCCATCAAGGAGGAGGCCAAGGCCGCGCTCGTCGCAGAGCTCGGCGAGGGCAAGTTCTCGGACGTCGATTTGAACGTCGTGTTTGAGGACCTCCAGTACAAGGCGTACAGGAAGACCGTCCTGGAGCGCGGCGTGCGCGCAGACGGACGTGACTCGAAGACCCTGCGCCAGATCAGCTGCGACGCAGGCGTACTTCCGATGGTCCACGGGAGCGCGCTCTTTGAGCGCGGCGACACCCAAGCCCTGGTCATCACGACCCTCGGGCCCACCAAGGAGGCGCAGGACATGGATGGCCTGACGGGCGGAGCCACCTCGAAGAGCTTCATGCTCCACTACAACTTCCCGCCGTTCTCGGTGGGCGAGACGGGGCGCTTCGGCTCCCCCGGCCGCCGCGAGATCGGGCACGGGGCGCTGGCCGAGCGCTCGCTCGTCCCGATCCTGCCCCCCGAGGATGCGTTCCCCTACTCGATCCGCGTCGTCTCCGAGATCATGGCCTCCAACGGCTCGACCTCGATGGCGTCGATCTGCGGCGGGTGCCTCTCGCTCATGGACGCCGGCGTCCCCATCATCGCCCCGGTCGCGGGCATCTCCTGCGGCCTGATGACCGATAACGCCGCCGACGGCTCAATCGCGAAATGGGTCACCATCACCGACATCATCGGCGAAGAGGACCATTTCGGCGACATGGACTTCAAGCTCGCCGGCACCACCAAGGGCATCACCGGATTCCAGCTCGACCTTAAGATCAACGGCCTTCCCTTCGAGATCGCCAAGGCCGCGATCTTCCAGGCCCGCGACGCCCGGATCGAGATCCTGCGCAAGATGCTTGCCGTCATGCCGGCGCCCCGCGCCGACCTGAGCAAGTACGCCCCGCGCATCCAGACGATCCAGATCGATCCCGAAAAGATCGGCCTTCTGATCGGGCCCGGCGGCAAGACGATCCGCCGCATCACCGAGACGACCGGCGCGCAGATCGACATCGCCGAGGACGACTCAGGCAAGGTCTTCATCTACTCCAACAACGGCGAGGCCATGGCCCGCGCGATCCAGGAGATCGACGGTCTGTGCGGCGGCGGCGGCGCAGGCGGCGGCGGCGGCGCCCCCATCGAGACCGGCAAGCTCTACAACGGCCGCGTCACCGGCATCAAGGACTTCGGCTGCTTCGTCGAGTGCACCCCGGGCAAGGAAGGCCTGGTCCATATCTCGGAGCTGGCCGACTTCCGCGTGCGCAGGACCGAGGATGTCGTCAAGATGGGCGACATGATCTGGGTCAAGTGCATCGGCATCGACGAGCGCTCCGGCAAGGTGCGCCTCTCGCGCAAGGCGGCCATGAAGGACATGGAGGCCCAGAAGCAGGGCGAGGCAGCCCCCGCGGCCGCGACAGCCCAGTCCTAAGGGGTGAGGCTCCTCGTAACGAACGACGACGGCATCGGCTGCGTCTTTCTGCACGAACTGGTCCGCGCGCTCATCGCCGCGGACCATGACGTCTTTGTCGTGGCTCCCAAGATGGAGCAGAGCTGGACCGGGGCCTCCAAGTCACGGCACCGGCCCGTTCGCTCTGAGAAGGCCGATCTCGGCCTCGGCTGCCCGACATGGGTCGTGGACGGCACGCCGAGCGATTGCGTCAACATCGGCATAGACCACCTGCTTCCGGCCGAGCCCGAGGCGGTCCTTAGCGGGTTAAATGTCGGGATTAACGCGAGCCTTGGGTTCATCCTGGGGAGCGGCACCGTGGCCGGGGCCTGTGAAGGGGCCCTCCACGGCCTTCCCGGAATCGCCCTCTCGCAGAGCTTGGACGTCCCCGTGTACGAGAAGGTGAAGGAGAGCAACGGCAGGCCGGACGGGGCCCTGCTGGAAGTCATCCGCTCAAGCGCGCGGCACGCCGCCGCGCTCGCCCCGCGCCTGGCCGCGGAAACGGCGCCGCGGAGCTTCATCGTCCACAACCTCAATTTCCCCTACCCCTGCACCGACCAGGCCCAGGTCCGCCGCACGATCCCCGCCCGGGTGATGCTCCCGGGACTCTTTAGCCCGCAGTCCGAGAAAGGCGCCCACCAGCTTGTGTTCAAGCTGGGCGAGGACACCTCGCCCGAGCTGCCGCTCACCGACCGGTCCGCCGTGGAGGCGGGCTTCATCAGCCATACGGTGCTCGATTTCTCTAAGCTGGGTTCGATCTGACGCGAGTATGATCGAAGTCCAGAACCTGACGCGGGTCTTTCGCACCTACAGGAAGCAGCCCGGGTTCTGGGGCGGGGTGAAGGGCCTCTTTAGCCGCACCTACGACGAGACGGCTGCCGCAAAGGACATAACCTTCTCGATCGCCGAGGGCGAGTTTGTCGGATTTCTGGGGCCAAACGGCGCGGGCAAGACGACGACGCTAAAGATGCTCTCGGGCCTCATATTCCCGACCTCGGGCACGGCCAGGGTGGCCGGATTTGACCCGACAAAGCGGGAGAACGCCTACCGGCGCATCTTTGCGCTCGTCCTTGGCCAGAAGAACCAGCTCTGGTGGGACCTCCCCGCCATCGAGTCATTTGCGCTCCTGCGCGCCATCTACGGCCTGCCTGCGGCCGACTACAAGAAGAACCTGGACGAGCTCGTGACCCTGCTGGGCGTCTCCGAAAAGCTGAACGTCATGGTCCGAGAGCTCTCGCTTGGCGAACGCATGAAGATGGAGCTCATCGCGGCCCTGATCCATCGCCCGAAGGTGCTCTTCCTTGACGAGCCCACGATCGGGCTCGACGTCGTCTCGCAGCGCGCCGTTCGGCTTTTCCTGCGCGACTACAACAAGCGGCACCGGGTGACGATCGTCCTGACGAGCCACTACATGGCTGACATCAAGGAGCTCTGCGAGCGGGTGATCGTGATCCACAAGGGCCGCAAGATCTACGACGGCGCGCTCGACCGGCTCGAGTCGGGCTCCGGCAGCCGCAAGAAGATCGTGCGCTTTGTGCCCAAAGACACGGCGTTCGACGAGTTGTGGCGCTCGCGGTTTGGTGAAACCAAGCGCGACGACGACGGCTCCTTCACGTTGCGGGTCTCAAGCGACGATGTGGTGGCCGTGGCCCAAGAGGTGTTGGCGACGGGCCCCGTGGCGGACATCACGATCGAGGACGTTCCCCTGGAGGACGTCATCGCGGAGCTTTTCCAGTCGAGCTAGGTCAGAGGGCCGCGAGCCAGGTCCGCACGCGTTCCGGCTCCGGGGGACTCCAGCCGCGGCGGGATGCGACCGAGCGCGAGGCCGCGGTAAAAACGTCCGAAATACTCCTTAGCGCCTCAAGGAGTTCCGCCTTGTCGGGCGAAGAGCGGATAGCGGTGCCGGAAAGCTGCTCGGCCGTCAGCCAGCTCTCAGCCCTTCGGCTTAAGGGATACGCCTTGCGCCCCTCGAGGAGCGCCTCCTCCTGGAGGATCCGAAACGCGTTCTCGAGCAGGTGCACGTGCAGGGCCCGCTGGCTGGCCCGGAGCTCGCCCCGGGCAGCCTTTTTCGCCGCCCACACGAGCTGGGTCCAGAATTCCCCGCACAGGTCCTTAAACTGCGCCTCCGTGAGCTCTGCCCTAAGCGGGGTCACCCTCCGATAGCGCTTCTCCCACGGTGCGCCCCCCTTGATCACCTTCCACCCCGGTCCCGCAACGATGCGGAAGCTCTCGACGCCGCGCCGTAACAACCCAGGCCAGATTACCTTTGTCCGCGGCCACCTCATGGCAGCCGTGACGATCCTAACGTCAAGGCTTCCAAGAACCACAAAGTCGGCCTCCATCGCGCCCTCGTAGACCGCGGTCACCTTGACCGCATTCCCGAATGCGACCTGGACCCCCGACACCCAGCAGTCGCCAATTTCGCCCGTGAATCTGCCGTCGCGGTAGTCCTCAGGACGGCTTGTCACCAGATGGTAGTCGTAGTCCGACCACGCGTCTGCGGTTGAGCCCTCCTGGACCCTCGAGCCGATCTGCACCAGGGCTTGAATGTCCGGCCGGGACCTCGCCCATGCCGAGACCGCTCCGTCCCAGCCTTGAGCCTCTCCGCTCATGCCGACGCCGGGAATTCCTCAGGATCGGACGGGGATATGCCGCCGGGGGGACTGAAGGGCGAGGAGGCCTCAGGTTCGACCGGCTTGCGCGTGACCGATCCAAGCTCGGCGATCGCGTTCACGCGGCGCGACTTCAGCGCGATCATGAGCTCGGGCCCATCCAGGCCCTGTCCCACGTGGATCGTCCCGTAGTGGAATCGGATGACCTCCCGCGCCAGGTAGACCGGCACGGTGGGGTACTCCTCCGTCGTCGTGGCCTCTCCCACCTTTATCTGGTCCATCCTGAGCCCCGGATACGAGATCGTCACCAGGCAAATGGACTCGTCACCCCGGCGCCTCTGCTGGAGCGAGAGCGTGATCTTGGCCTCCCGGGTCACGGGTTCCATCGTGTCCTTTGTCTCGAGGATCTCGCGGCAGAGCCACAGGAGCGCGTCGTGCAGATTCTTCTCGTGGCCCCAGAGGACGGGGCCCGTGTCGGGGAGGTTCACGCCGCCGCCGACCTCCTTCGCGACGGACTGGACGACCCTCTTCATGTCGACCTGGAGGGTCGGCTGCTTGGACATCTCATAGAGGGTGCTCAGCAAATGCGGCATCGCCTTCATCCTCTCCATGTCCTTTCCAACGCGCTCGATGAGCGGGTGGACGGCGTCCTCCGGGGCCCTCTGGCGCTTGAGGTGCTGGAAGTAGGTGCTCACCGAGAACATGGCGTTCGCGAGCTCGTGCGAGATCATGATCCCAAGGTCGTTCAGGATCTGGTGCCGCTCAGCCTCCCTCTTGTGGGCCGTCGACTCGGCGGTCACCGCCGACTCGTCCCACCATACCCAGCACCCGCCCGCGCCCGGGATGGGACCGGCGGCAACGCGGATCCGCCCGTACTCGCGCTCAATGCGCTTGCCCTCGCGCAGGGCCAAAGCCGCCATCTCGCGGGCCTCGACGGGAAGCACCTCGTCCGTCTTGCCCGAGGCGCCGATCACGCAGAACTTGGGGCCAAACTTCTGGAGGAGGCCGACATCGCGCTGCAGGGCAAGGCTCCTCTGGAGCATCCGGTGCTGGCCCAAGAGCCGCGAAAAGAGCCTCACCAGCATGAGCGCATCGTCCCGGTCTGCGCCGGAATAGGACCTCCCGTCAGCCCTCGGCCCAAATACCACCCATCCCTCCAGGGCCCCGTGAACCTCAAGCGGGACGAGAAGCCGCGAGTTCCACTCGCCGAGCTTTTGCCGAATCGCGGCCTCGGCGGCCGGGTTCTCCAAGGAGTCGAGGGTCGATGGGTCGACGATCGCTGCGTGCTCCTGGAGCCAGCGGACGAGGTCGTGACCCTGGGTGCATTCCCACCCCTCCGATTCCGCGAGGAAGCGCTTACCCTCGCGCAGGAAAACGGCGACTTTCGAGGAGCGAATGCGCGAGCGCACGCCCCTGCGGAACTCCTCTATGATGCGCCCGCGGTCGTCAAGGTGATCGATGGCGGCCGCAAGAAACTCAAGGTCGTCGCCCCCGCGGCGGGCGGAGTCGAACGGGTCCGCCGTCGCCAGGTCAACCCTCTTGGGCCGGTCCTGGAGAACCGACAGCACGGCCCGGCTTTGGGCCAGCTCCGCGGCCAACGGGGCAAGCCTTCGCAGGTCGGTGCGGCTCTCGGCATACGAAAGGCAATAGGCGTTGGAACGGCTGCGCTTGGCCTCCTCGAAAGGAACGCTCTGGGGTTCCCCAACCAGGATCATGACCGTGTTCGGATGGGCATCGCATTGGGCGTCCACATCGCAGATATCGCGGATCCACACCTTCGCACCGGGCCGCAGCAACTCCCGCAACAGGGTGTCGCCGCCGGAGATCGCCAGGGGCGACGTCGGCAGCTGCCTTGCCCAATCGGCGGCGAGCTCCGGATCCTGAGTCGTTAGAATGAAGGTTGCTGACATGGAAGCGTTACACGAAAGGTTGTGCCCATTGCACCCCCCTCGACCAAGTTTATTTGTCCGTGGTGCAATTTTGCAAGATCCGCTGTGATAGCTAGTCCCAGTCCTATCCCGCTGGTCTTGTTGGAGGTCGTAAACGGCTGGAACAGGCGCTCGCGCATGTCCTCGGGCATCCCCGGTCCGTTGTCGGCGACTTCCAGGAATACCTTCCCGTCCCCACATGAGGTGCGCACCCTCACCTCCCGCTTTCCCTCGTTTGCCGATACGGCCTGGATGGCGTTCATCACCAGGTTGAGGATGATCTGCCGGATCGAGGCGCGGTCGGCGTTGATCTCATCCGGCACCGCCTCCAGGACGCACGTGAGCGATACGGCCTCGTCCTGCGCCTTGGGCCGGACCAGCTTCACGCTGGTCTCCACCACCTCGTTAAGGCCCACGGTTTCGAAATGCGGGTACTGGGGGCGCCCCAGGTCCATAAGCCCGCTCACCAGGCCCTCGATGCGCTCTATCTCAGCCGGCACAAGCTCGATCAGGAGCCTGCGGAACTCGGGGTCGTTGTAGCGAGCCTTTGCCGACTGGGCTATCGTCTTCAGGGTCACGAGCGGGTTGCGGATCTCGTGGGCGAGGCTCGCCCCCAAGAGGCCGGCCGTGCGCAGCTGCTCCGACTCGCGCGCCTGCTGCGTGAGGCTTATCCTGGAAAGGGTGTTCTCAACAATGTTGACCCAATCCTGCAGGAACTTGATCTCCGACCAGGTGAAGGGGCCGCGGTCCCTCCGGACCTGGAGGGCGAGCAGGAAGGGTGTCCGCCCGTCGTCGCTCGGGGCGCATATGATGACCCCGAGACCGTGCCGCATCATGAAATCGGAAAGCTCTCGGCGGCCGCTCGCCTCCCGCTGTCTGAGCAGACTCTCGGGCGTCGCCCAGGATACCGTTAGGAGCTCGCGGCACCCCTCGCTCGCGAGCGGAAGCTTCATCTCCCCGAGCGCGTAGTGCTCCTTCGCAAGAGGGATGAAATAGGCGTGGTTGGTCCGTCCCCAGGCCTCGAGAATCGCCGCGAATCTCCGCACCAGGACCTCGCGGTCGAACTCATCCCGACCCGCTGCATGGAGCGCCCCACGGACCCCCTCCCCCTCCCTGTCGCCGCCCAATAATGTCGCCCTGAGGATCCTCAGGTTCAACCGGTCCAGGATGATGGTGATCGCGACCGCGCAGAAGATAACGACGATCGGCTTCGGCAGCTCCTCGGGCCTTATCTCTATCGCCAGGACGATGATCACCGAGACCGCTCCGATCGATAGGCCCGACCGTAGCCCCGAGCGGAAAAGGTGCCGCGCATCAAACACCTTCTGGGTCGTGATCGCCCACGCCGTGAAGGCGTAGAAGGCCGTGATCACCATCGGCAGCATGCTCGCCAGCTTCGACATCCCGAATATGGGTCCCAGGGTCGCGAGCGCGATGCCTACGATGCCCGCGGAGGTGCCTCCGAACAGGAGCGTCTGCATCTCGATCTTGTGGATTCCCTCGCACGAGCGCAGCTCGTAGATCGCCTGCACCAGGAGAATAAAGTAGGCGGCGCCGTTCACTATGGCGAAGACGCTCCATCCGTAGCCGCGAAGCTGGTGCTCGCGGGTCGACTCCGCAGGGATGAAGTAGTGGGTGAAGCAGAGCGCCGCCATGACCATCGCAGCCACAAGCCAGTGCCAGCCGCTCCTGGCTTGGCCCCAGCCGACCCCCCCTCCCTTGGCGCAGTCCTTAATTATCCAGAGCAGAAACGGTATGAAGGATCCTATGGCGCTCGTGATCCTGATCCAGAGGACCGGGTTCGGGTTGGCGGGATCGGTCAGCCAGGAAAGGCTTAAGAGCCATGCCGTCACGTTCAACGAGGCCAGGAAGAAGGCCCGGTTTATCGCCCGCTTCGGATTTGCGTAAAGGACGCCGCATCCGACCCCGAGGCTCGCCACGAACGCGATGACGTTGGTCAGGTTCATTCGCGAAGAAGAACGAGAGAGGCATTGGTGCCCCCGAGGCCGTGCGAGTTCACCAGGGCCGCGGAGCAGCCGACATCGCGAGCGTTGCCGCTCAGGTTCAACGGGCACTCCGGATCGGGCGTCTCCCAGTTGACGGTCGGGGGGATGCGCCCGGTAAGAAGCGAGAGGGCGGTGCTCGCGACCTGGATGCTGCCGGCCGCAGCAAGGGGATTTCCGATGGCCCCCTTGATTGAGACGGCGGGGATCTCCTTTAGCCTTTCGCCGAAGAAATTACAGAGGCACTCCGCCTCCACGGCATCGATCTCGGAATGCCCAGGCCCCCATGCGTTTATCAGGTCGATAGCGGTCGCCTGGCAGCGGGCGTTCGCGAGCGCCATCCTCATGGTCTGGGACAGGCCGTTGCCCGCCCGACCGGGCTCGTCATTGCAATAGGCATACCCCTCGATCCAGGCATAGGCACGCCGGGGACTGTCCTCCGCCTCAAGGATGATCACGCATGCTCCTTCGCCCAGCACGCCCGTGTTCCTCCACAGGTCGAAGGGCCGCCCCATCTCCCAGGGCTTGTGGGCATTGCGGGGCGAAAGCTTGAGCATCCCGAACTCGACCATCGGCTGGTGAAACACGGGGGAATCGGCCCCGCAGCAGATCGCGATGTCGGCCTGGCCGCTGGCGATCATCTCCGTCCCGTGGCCGATCGCGTCGAGCCCCGCGCAGCACGCGCTCTGCAGCGCGATCGTGCGGCATTTCGTCTTCAGGAGCCGTGTCAGGGCGGCCGTGATCGCGGTTGGACCCGAGTCGACGATGGCGGCCGGGACGGCGAACCTCGGCCCCTTGGTCACTACCCCGGCCACGGTCCGGTAGGTCAGGTCGGGGTCGGGAAAGGCGGTGCCGTTGACGACGACCGGATTGAGGTCGCGCATCGCGTCGACCGAGAGCCCGGCGTCGGCAAGCGCGAGCAGGCAGCCGGTGATCGCGAACTGCGTCTGCCTTGGGATCCGCTTGGGGTTGCCCATCTCCGTGGTCCAGTCGCCGAGCTTGAAGTCGTTGATCTGGGCGGCGACAAACGGCCCCCCCTTGTTGTCAAACCGCGTGACCTCTGTCACCCGGCTGACCGGCTCATTTATCCCGTTGTAGAACTCCTCCCTGCCGATCCCGGCGGGGGTGACCGGTCCGAGGCCCGTGATCTTAACGCGTCGGCGCATCAGGATTCGTACCGGCCGGGCGCGAGAACGCCCAAGGGATCGAAGGCCGCCTTGATGCGTCCCGTTATCTCCTCGGAACCCGGCGCCTGCTTCGTGTTCACGTCGAGCCGGTATTGGGGAAAGCCCGCCGCTCGGAAATCGCGTATGATTGCCTGGTTGGCAGCATGCGCCTCCTGCGCCTCGGCGTCCGCGAAATGCAGCGTATAGATCGTGATCATGCACCGGGCGTCGACAATGATCCAGGTGAACGCGGAATTCGCCCAATGCGCGCGGACGATTGCCAGGGCGCTCCTCGCGATCTCGGGGCCCACGGAGGACACCGCGTTTCCATAGATTGCACCGGAGCTCGCGTGATCGGGGTTTCCACCCTCATAGCCGTCCAGCGACGCAAGCCCGGCATCGCTCGGTTCCCCAAGCGTCAGGCCAAGGATCGGCCTAAGGGCCCTCATGCGCGTGGCCTGGCTCTTCATGCCTATCAGACCGAGCCATTTTGCCGCCGACGCCAGCGTTCTCGCGTTGCCCCGCCTCAAGGTCACGCCCGGCAACGCCATGCGTTTCATTTCGCTCCAAGCGGCGTTGACAACGCGGCGGCGGCCGTAGATGGCCACGATGCCGTTGTAGGAATTCTGCTCCGGGAAGCACCGGCTGATCTCCTCCGGGGTGGGATTGCGGTTCCAGAGCATGCGGAGCAGCCCGAATCCAAGGCGCTCGGCCCGTCCCGGCTCGGCGACGTGGGTGGGGTTTTCAATGACCTGCTGCTCGTACGCCGTCTTGAGTGTCGAGATCACCGCGTCAAAGGGCCCCTGGATCACGATCGCGTCCTCGGCCTCCTGACGGATCCGCAAGCGGATGCGCGCGCCCGTGACCACGCCCAGGTTGCTCTGGAAGAAGAGCCCGTCCGTGGAGAGCCCCGCGGGGCAACTCCTGGCCTTGTGGTTAAGCCCGGGGGCCGGGCCTATTGACGAGCCGTCCGGCAGGAGGACCTCCAGGGCATAGAGATCGCGGTCCTTCTCTCCGTTGTAGCCGATCCCCCGCTCGAGCGCGTTTCCAAGGACACTCGTCTCGAGGCCGGCCCCGGTCACGTTGAA
>Ga0302319_10021650_pt1 | contig 11576 bp, 4 predicted proteins | sample Bog_T0_2_FD_203319 | JGI IMG/M metagenome (GOLD analysis project Ga0302319, IMG submission 203319) | Peat permafrost microbial communities from Stordalen Mire near Abisko, Sweden - Bog_T0_2 | ecosystem: Environmental > Terrestrial > Soil > Wetlands > Peat | place: Sweden: Abisko, Stordalen Mire...
AGGAAAACGACGGTCAACCAAACCGTCCGTCAGCGCCAGAAAGTCATAGCTTATTTTCGGCGGTCAGTGGTTTGAAAATGGGGACAAGCTTAAATCCCGGTAAAAAAGAAGGGGCTGACTTTACCCTAAAGCAGTTTTTAGAGTCCTGCGGAATTGTGGGAATTTTGATGATCTGGTTTGAGATTCTGGATTGTCATGATTTATCAAAGCTTACCGTTGCCGGCGGATCGCTTTAGGTCTTATATGTGGGTTTTTGTGATTTTATTTACCACTTTGTTAAGAAAAAATGGTGGGCTTTTCGGCTCTCGTGTTTTCTTTGGATTATTATGAGTGTTTTAACTGGCAGATTTGTATTAGTAAATTCTCGGCCAGAACCGAAGCCGTATCCAAAGTTTAAATTATCCGTTTTTAAAGGAGACGACTTTGACAATAATGACAATAAAGTGACTTTCACCAACGAAGTTCCACTTTATCAGACTGAGGCAATTTCCAAAGACGTATTATGCGTTCCAGTGAAATTAGGAGAATCAAACCTGAATCTTTATTTATTGATTGATTAATGATTCACAGTTAACAGCTGAAAACCCAGAGATTGCTGTTGGCGTTTCGCCATTTCTCATGTGCGTGCCCGATGAAGGCTGGAAAAAAGCGTTTGGGCCTCCGTTTGTCGGCGGTGGAGACGGCAAAGTAAATGAATGGGTATATTCCTCAAAAGATCTTTTTCCGGGCAACGGAATAATTACACCAGGCCTTAAAATAAAAATTCTCAATTTCGGAGATCTTGGCGGCTTCGTAGCGGTCGATATAAGAGCAAAGGATGCGCCGGTACAAATTTTGATGTTCCATTTGTATTTTATACCAAATAGCATTTCAAGAAAACCATTCATCACTTCAATTGAAACAAATTCGGTAGGACAGCCAGCTATTTTTCTAAAACCATAAAATTTTATATTGGCAAGTTTCACATCCCCCATTCCATTGAAAATTGGAAAACCCAAATTAGGTGACTACTTAACAACTCTGCTTCTTGCTTCCAGCCAAAGTTTTCCCTAGAGTGTTTGAACCGCTTTTGAACACTGAAAACCGATAATGAACAAAGTCAAATCCGCCTGCGCCGGAATTTTAATCTCGCTCACCACGCTGACCGGCCACGGCGCTCCGCTGTTTTCCAAACACGACCCGGAGGTGGACGCCCTGCTCGCCCGGATGACGCTGGACGAAAAAATCGGCCAGATGGTGCAGGTGAATTCCGGCGCGCTGACCAACCGGGCCGATGTGCAAAAATACTTTCTCGGCTCCGTCCTGAGCGGTGGTGACGCCGATCCCGCCGCCGGCAACACGGCGCAGGACTGGCTGGACTTCGTCACGGAGTTCCAAAAGCCGGCGCTGCAGACGCGGCTGAAAATCCCGTTGATTTACGGCATTGATGCCATACATGGCCACAACAACATTGATGGCGCGGTCATTTTCCCTCACAACATCGGCCTGGGCGCGACCCGTGATGCGAAGCTGGTCGAGCGCGCCGAACGCGTCACCGCCGAGGAGGTCGCCGGCACCGGCATCCGCTGGGCGTTCGCGCCGTGCATCGCCGTCCCGCAGGACGCGCGCTGGGGCCGCACCTACGAGGGTTTCAGCGACAACACCGCACTGGTGGCCAAACTGGGCGCGGCGGCTGTCCGCGGTTTCCAGGGCAAAAAACTTTCCGCCGAACCCGCGTCCGTGCTCGCCTGCGCGAAACATTTCATCGGCGACGGCGGCACGACCAACGGCATTGACCAGGGCAATACGGTCTGCGACGAGGCGACTTTGCGGAAATTATTTCTGCCGCCGTATCGCGCGGCCATCAAGGCCGGCGTAGGGTCCATCATGGTTTCCTACAGCAGTTGGAACGGCGTGAAAATGCATGGCAACAAGTATCTGCTCACCGACGTGCTGAAGGGGGAGCTCGGCTTTCAAGGCTTCCTCATCTCCGACTGGGCGGCGATTGACCAGATTTCGCCCGACTACAAACACGACATTGAGCAGTCCATCAACGCGGGGCTGGACATGATCATGATTCCAAACAACGTGGGAAAAACGAACAACTTCGTTGAATTCATTGAAGATTTGAAGGCGCTCGTGGCCGAGGGAAAAGTTTCCCAATCGCGGATTGACGACGCCGTGCGCCGGATTTTGCGGATCAAATTCCAGCTCGGGCTTTTCGACAGCACCGCAACCGACCCGCAACTGACCGCCGCCATTGGCTCGCCGGCGCATCGGGCCGTCGCGCGCGAATGCGTGCGCGAATCGCTCGTGCTGCTCAAAAATGAAAAGCGCATCCTGCCGCTCTCGAAAAAAATCCGGCACCTCGCCGTCGTCGGTTTTGCGGCGGATGATCTGGGGATGCAGTGCGGCGGCTGGACGATTGACTGGCAGGGCCGGCGCGGCAACGTGGCGCACGGCGGCACGACGCTGCTCGCGGCCATCCGCCAGACGGTCTCACCGGAAACGCAAATCACGTTCTTACCCGACGCCGGCGATTTGAAGGATGCAGACGCCGTCATCGTCGTCGTGGGCGAAACACCTTATGCCGAAACGCGGGGCGACCGCACCAACCTGGATTTGTCGGCCACGGACACCGCCTTGATCGCGAAGGCGAAAACCGGCGGCGCGCCGGTCATCACGATTTTATATTCCGGTCGGCCGCTGATTTTGCATTCCGCGCTGGCCAACAGCGATGCGTTTGTCGCCGCGTGGCTGCCCGGCACGGAGGGCTTGGGCCTGACGGACGTATTGTTTGGTGATTTCAAGTTTAAAGGGAAATTGCCGCGCGCGTGGCCGCATTAAATTGGGCAGCACGACAAGGCAAGAATTTGGCACAACGGCATGACGTGATTTTTAAACGGCAGCTTTGTTAGCATTGGCAGAGTTTGACCTGCCGCCGCAATCCAAGACGCCGGCGCAAATTTCCCTGACCAGCGCATGCGCGAAGCGTCTTGGAGTGCTTCCGTCCCTTGAGCTTTGACCGCATGACTCCGCGAGTGTCAATCTCAACACACTGTTATAACTTCTGGCGGATTGAAGCTTGGAATTGATTTGACAATTTAATGCAGGTTTGACACTGTATTAGTCAGCTTTCATGAGTGCCGCAATCAAAAATTGTCTGCTGTGCGCGTTCATGTTCATTTTTGCGTCAGCCGGTGTTTTTCCGGCGGAAGCTGTCCAGCGGGTGACCTTATCCGGAACTTCCTCCAAATCCAAACTGGGCGGCAGCGGCGATTCCGGGCTTGCCATCATCAGCAAGGACGGGCGCTACGTTCTATTCGCCAGCACGGCAAACAACCTGACGCTTACAAACAACAATAATTTCGTGTTGCCATGCCGGTTCAATGTGTTTCTGCGCGACACCTTCAGCAACACCACCACCCTGGTCAGCGTGAACCTGGCCGGAACCGGCGGTGGCAATGGCGATTCCTACCCGACGGGCCTTTCGACGAACGGCCAGTTTGCCCTGTTTGAAAGCAGCGCGGGCGATCTGGTTGCCAACTGCACAAACAATGTCAGCAATATTTTTATCCGCGATTTGATCAACGGCACAACCGCCCTGGTAAACCCCGGTAACAGCGGTGCAAATGCCAGCGGCACCTCGCGCGAGTCGATGATGACGCCGGACGGACGCTATGTCGCGTTCGTCAGCGCCGCCACGAACCTGGTGGCCGTTGACACCAACAACATCGCCGACGTTTTCGTCCGGGATTTGTCGGCGGGGACGACGACGCTGGCCAGCGTGGGTGCGCACACCAATTCTTATTCGCCGGTCTATGCCACCACCAGCAGTTCAGAATCGCCGGAAATCACGCCGGACGGTCGTTACATTGCTTTTTACAGCACGGCCACCAATCTGGTCTCCGGGGCGAATACCGCCGGTGAAATTTATGTGCGCGACCTGGTTGCCGGGAAAACCATCTGGGCCAGCACCAACGCCCGTGCCATCTTTAAATCCGTGACCGGCGGCACGAACATCGTTTGCTGCAATTACAGCATCAGTGACGACGGCCAGTTTGTCGCGTTCGAAGCCTGCACCAACGGCGGCTCAGCCACGCGCGGAATTGTTTTGCGCTACAGCTTGCCGACCGGCTTGACCGACATCATTCACACGAATGCCACAGTGCAGTTGTTGGCCTACGAGCTCATTCATGATCTGGACATGACTCCCGACGGACGTTTCGTCACGTTTCCGGCCAGCCTTCCCAATCCTTCAACCACAACCAACGCCATTTATTGCTGGGATGCGCAAACCGGGACGAACATCCTGGTGAGCGCCAGCCTGGACAATGCCACTCCGGCTAATGGCGTTTGCGACTCGCCCGTGATTTCTGCGAACGGCCGGTTTGTCGCCTTTACCAGCACTGGCACCAATCTGGTCAACAACACGCTGGCGGGTGCCTGCCATGTTTATGTCCGCGACCTCCAGGCCGGCGTCACCCAATTGCTCGATGCCGACACCAACGGCACGGGCGTAGGCGTGGATGCGACCTCCGGTCCCGTCATCAGCGCCGATGGCAGCGTGGTGGTGTTTGATTCCGCCAATTTGCTGCCCGACAACCGTCACCTTGTTCACGACGTGTTCACGCGCAACGTGCCTTCCGCCGTGACCACTTTAATTTCCGCCGCGAATCCGGCCCTGACCTCGCAAACGTCGGATGGCAGCAGCGGCTTCACTTCATTATCGACGAGTTCCAACGGTCAGTTCGTCGCGTTTTACAGCGACGCGGACAATCTGGTGGCCAATGATACAAACGGCTGTCGCGATGTTTTTATGCGCGACCTAGTCGCGGGCACAAATTATTTGGTGAGCGTGAACACCAATGGCAATACTTCCGGCGACGGCCTTTCAACCGATCCCGCCATTTCCGGCGATGGCCGTTATGTCGCCTTCACTAGCTCGTCAGACAATCTGGTGAATAGCGACAACAATGGACTGCAGGATGTTTTCGTCCGCGATTTGCAGGCCGGCACGACTACGCTGGTGAGCATCAGCACGGACGGAGTTCATCCCGGCAACGGTGATTCGTTTTCGCCGGCCATCAGCGCGGACGGACGTTATGTTCTGTTCCACAGCAAGGCGTCCAATCTCGCTGCCGGTTCCTTTGGCAGCAGCATCGAGAACTTATTTTTCCGCGATCTGCAAACGGGAACCACTTATCCGCTGACCTCTGGAAGCGTGAATTCTGCATCCATGACGCCGGACGGCCAGTCCGTCGCCTTCATCGGCGCGGCAATGGGAATTTCCGGAATAAAATTATATGTCTGGAATACACCATTGAACGCGCTGACTTACACCAACAACGCAACGTTTTCTCCGGGTGCCTTCCCGGTCGTGACCATCAGCCCCGACGGGCAAAAAATCGCCTATCTGGCGAATTCCCCGTTGAATTTATTTGCGGCGGATCGGGTGGCGAACTCCGTCGTGACGATCAATTCCAGCGGGACTTTCCTGTCCCATGCGGGACTTCGGTTCAGCAACGACGGACGTTTTCTGGCTTACGCCGTGGCCGCCACTGCCGCGACAAATCAAAACGTCTGCCTCTATGATTTTCAAACCGGCACCAACTTGCTGGTCAGCCAGAATTTCAACTTGACCGGGACGACCGGCGCGAGCTCCGATTCGCCCAGCATCAGTCCCGACGGCCGGTTCATCGCCTACCGCAGTTTCGCCAACAACATTGTTCCGTTTGATTTCAACAATGTCGCGGACCTGTTCCTTTACGACGCTTCCAACAACGCCACCATTCTCGTGAGCGTCAACGCAGCCGGAAATGCCAGCGCCGTGGATCGCTCGCTCAAGCCGGTATTCAGCGCCGACAGCCGGACACTTTTTTTCCAAAGCTGGGCGTCGGACATCTCCAGCGGTGATTACAACAACGGTTGCGACATCTTCACGCTCGACCTTACCGCCCTGCCGGTGACGGGTTCCAATGGCGGCGGCGCGACCAATGCCGCGACCGTTTTTTATGCGCAACTGGTTCCAGCCGGCACGTTCAGCCTCAATCCGGCCATCAGCTGGCCGCTGGCGGCGGGCAAATCCTATCAGGTGCAATACAAGACCAATCTCACCGATGCGGCATGGCTGAACCTGCCCGGCGCAGTAACGTTAATCGGCGCCACCGGCTATGTCAGCGACCCGTTGCCGTCACCCGGCCAGAGGTTTTATCGCGTCATTTTAAGCCCATGAAAATATGAACCCGAATCGTCCGCTCAATTTCAAAAAGGCCGGCGAGGACGGCTTTACGTTCATTGAACTGCTCGTCGTCCTGGCGACGGTCGCTGTTCTGGCGGTGTTGCTGCTGCCGGCCATCGCCGGCACGAAACCGAATTCACAGGCCTTTCAATGCCTGGAAAATCAGCGCCAATTGATTTTGAGCTGGCAGATGTATGCCGAAGACAACACCGACCTGCTCCCGCCCAACGATTCTCCCTACTTCACCGCCTATGCATCTTCTGCCAACAAGAGCCAGTTGAAGAACTGGGTGGTCGGCACCATGGAACAGGCGTTGGATGCCCGTGATGCGCCCGCGAGCATGGTCGGCGGGGTCAGCGAATTATTGGATCCCAACACGCTGCTTTCCCCATACATCACCAATAAGCTTGTTTACCATTGTCCGGCTGACAACTATAAGAACCCGCTTAATAATAACAGAGTCAATGTGCGCAGCTATTCAATGAATTCTGCGGTGGGCACAGTATGGTATACTTCATCCGCATATACCGCAGGCGGCCCACCACTCGGCACGGCGGTTCAAGGCGGATGGCTGCCGGGAAGTAGCTACAATGCCAATCAAACGTCTTGGTTGACCTATGGCAAAATGTCATCGTTCACAGGACCCGGCCCAGCCAATACGTTTGTCATCATGGATGAAAATCCCATCTCCATCAATGATGGCAGCACCGCGATTCCCGCAGCCACGGTTGGAAATGGCGGTTATCTCATTGATTACCCGTCTGGCAACCATGGGGAATCGGCGGCAGTTGCGTTTGCCGATGGTCATGTCATCATTCACAAATGGCAGAATCCTGAAACTTACACTCCAATTGTTTCTCAAGGCCAAGGTGGCAATCCGCCGGCTCAACCTCTAACCGATCCTAATAACCCTGATCTTGCGTATTTAGCACACATCACCTCGGCACCAAGATAATTGAGCAGTCAAAGCAATCCATTTTTGGAGTCGAAAGCAAGTCCCCTCAAAACCGGTCCGGCATGTTGGTTGAATCATCCGCATAACTTTAATGGCATCGTCAAATCATTCCGGCCGCCGGACATCCCCGACATATTCGCCTGCAAGTCATGCGTTCACTTCCGCCGGACGCCACATCTCTCACAAGCGCCGTTTCCCTTTTGACTTAATATCTTTCGCCAGAGCCGCGCTCATGCGAATGAGCAAACTTCGGCAGGGCATTTTCGTTCAGGGACCAGTTTTGACGCGATAAAAGCGAACCGCATCGGTCGCGTTGACATCAGTAAACATCACCGGCCCGTCGCTGGCGAGAATATTGGTTTGAATGGGAACCCAATTGACCAGGTTGGTGGAGGCCAGCAGGACGTAATTCTGGCTGGCATATCCCTGAAAACTCAAGCTGAATTGGCCGGCGGGTTGCGGGCCGGAAACGACATGCAGATTGGCCGGCGGCGGCGGCACGACCGAGATGACGATGACGGCGGGTGAAGTGTTGGTCGCACCGGAATTGTCGGTGGCCACCGCAGTAAGGCTGTAGTTGCTTGCAGCAACATTGCTCCAGGTGAAGCTATACTGCCCGGCATTGCCGGCTATGACGGTTCCCAACGGGGTCGGGCCGTTGAAAAATGTGACGTTGGTGACCGTGCCATCGCTGTCGCTGGCCAAAGCAGTCAGCGTGATGGAATTTGACTGGGTGAAAACCTGACTATTGGTCGGGGCCAACCAACTGATCACCGGCGGCACATTGGTGAGGAAACTGGCGGTAACGCTGTCGAAGAGCGATGTGCTGAGTGAGGTGTTGTTGTGCGAGCACACGGCCAGGCCCACATAGGCGCTGTTGGACATGGACAGGGTGACCGCAGAACCAATCTGGGTCCAGGCGCTGCCGTCGGGAGAACGATAAGCCTGAAAGGTATTGTTGGTGCGCGTCAAACGGATCCAGTATGGCGCAATCAAACCGGTGGTGGCGGAGGAGGTCGAGTTGCCGGCGGTGTTGGTTCGCCAGATGAACTCGATGCCGGTGCTCGTTACCGGCTCGACGTCCACCATCGCATGGCGGGAATTCGCCGCCAGAGATTCGCGGATCATCACGCCGCCCTTGGCATTATTGGAGGTGTTTTGCACGTTCACGACCCGGGCACGGATGTCGCAGTTGGTGCTGACCGGCAGATAAGCATAAACAAACTGGAACGCGTCGGTCGTACCCCAGATGTCCGCCCCGGAACCGGAAATGGTGAACTGCCCCCCGCAGAAGGCTGCGCTGCCGGACAATCCAACCGAACCGATGTCGGCGCTCGTAAACCTGGACGGCAATGCGCCGGGCACTTCGGTGCCGGCTTCGGGGGAGTTTAGACTTTCATTGCCGGCGTTGGTGATGGTAACCACATAATAATAATTTTGGCAGGTTGCCACGTTGGTATCGGTGAAATTGGTGGCGGTCAGCGATGCGGCAATCGTGGCGTAAGGCCCGCCGGTCACATAGGAACGCTTGAGGTTGTAGCTGGCACCGGGCGAACCTGCCCAACTGACAACAATCTGGCCGTTGACGGCGGTCGCCGTCACATTCGTGACAATCGCTGTCGGCGTGGCGCTGACCTCTGCGGAACTGGCGCTGGCACCGTTTCCATTGGCGGTGACCACATAAAAATACGTCGCCAGGTTGGTGACGCCGTTGTCGGTGTAACCCAAATTGACACCCCCGATGTTTCCGGCGACAAGCGTGTAGGGACCACCACGGGTCGTGGCCCGCAATAAATTGTAGGTAATCGCGCCCGGCACGATGTCCCAGGTGACCGTTGCCTGTGCGTTCGCTCCGACGGCCACCACTCCCGTGGGGGCGGCGGGCGGCGGCAGGTTGGCTATCTCTGTGATGGTGATATTGGTCGAGGTCAACCCTGCCGTTGTCGCGGTCAAGGTGATTGAACCGGGTTGAGTCATTGACTGGATGATGACCTGGGCCAGTCCATTAAACACTGCGCGCTGGCTGCTGCCCCGGTCCGCTTCGTGAGAGCTGGGGTCGCCGTTGCCAACCCCGAGAATGGTACCGCCAACGCTGATAGAAAAATTGATCTCATTGGTCGCCGTCGGCACAACCCGGCCCTGGGAATCCAGAACGGCCACCGTCACCACCGAGACATCCTGTCCGTCCGCCAGAATGGTGCTGCGGTCAGGAATCAGCGCGATGGCCGCCGGCACACCGGTGGTCACCACGGTGTTGGTGATGACCGCCACGCCATTGTTGTAGCCGATGGCCTGGAGTGTTCCCGCCGCGTAGGGCACGTTGTCCCATTCGACATGACCCTGAACATTGAGCGTCTGCCTTCCCAGACTAACGCCATTGGTGAACAACTCCACCGCCTGGCAATTGCCAAAGGCCCAAACATTGATCGGCTGGCCGGGCGTTGACCAGTTCCAGTGCGGGAAGAGATGCAGCACAGGTTTGAGCGTCCAGTTGGCCTGATAATAATAAAACAAATCCTTCGGAAAGCCGCATGTGTCCAGGATGCCAAAATGCGAGCTGATGCACGGCCAGCCGTAAGGCGTCGGCTCGCCACGATAATCAAAACCTGTCCAGCAGAATCCACCGGATGACCAGGGACGGGCAGTGTAATATTGCCACCAAGCTTCCGCTGTCTCACCCCAGCTTACCGGGTTGAGGTCATAACCCCAGACGTAGCCGTTCACGGTGTCATTCGTGTAGATGCCGCGATCCGTGATCTGGCTGGAAGTTTCCGTGCCGATGATGGGCCAGCCCGGATTGCTGGAGTGGAACGAATCCTGGGCACCCAGCGCATAGTTGAAGCCATTGACATCCAGAACCGAACTGAAACCGCTGCCCCACGAATTCAGGGCGGCGGTGCATAAGCGCGTGGAATCCATGGAATGAACCAAATTCTGCATGACCTGCATGATTGAAGCCCCGGTGGGCGTGCCTTGGAGGGGTTCTTCATTCGCGAGCGACCACATGAACACCGAGGGATGATTCCGATCCCGGCGGATTTGACGGGCCAGCTCGCCCAGCGGCTCCGCATTGGTTCCCGGGCGGCGATTTTCATCCAGCACCAGCATTCCCAGCTGGTCGCAGGCGTTGAGCAATTCAGCCGTCGGCGTGTTGTGCGAAGTCCGGTAGGCATTGACGCCCATTTCCTTCAGCCGCTCGATGCGGAAATACTGCAGCCGATCCGGCAGGGCGGAGCCGACGCCGGCCATGTCCTGATGGTTGCACATCCCCTGAATCTCCACATGCTGCCCGTTGATGAAAACGCCGTTGGTTGAATCAATCGAGACGGTCCGCACACCAAAAGGCGTGTTGTAAACGTCTGCCACCGCGTTCTGGTTGCTGACCGTGGTGGCCAGGTTGTATAGATAAGGCGTTTGCAGCGACCACAAATTTGCCGTCAACGACACGGTCTGGGTCACCACCAGATCCTGGCCGGCCGGCACGCTTACCGCCGAAGTGACGGTGGCGACCGGGTTGTTGCCGGCATCTAAAATCGTCGAGGTCAAACTGCCATTGACGGTCGCTCCCCCGCTTTGGTTGGTGACATCGGTTTGGATTGTAATGGTGGCGTTGGATCCGACCAGCGAAGTAGTGGCCACAAAAGTTCCCCATTCCGCGACGTGAACGGGATTCTCCGTCGTCAGCCAGACATGGCGGTAAATCCCGGCACCCTCGTAAAACCAACCTTCAAACCGGCTGGCGTCCACCCGCACCACCAGCACGTTGGTTCCGCCGGGATTGGCATATTGCGTGGCATCAAAATAAAAACCTTCATAGCCGCTGACGTTCCGGCCCAGAATGTGCCCGTTCAACCAAACGAGGCAATTGCGATAAACGCCATCAAACTCCAGCCACAATTTCTGACCGGCATAATTTGCGGGCAGGGTGAAGGTGCGGCGATACCACCCGAAATTATTGGCCCCAAAGGCGGAGTTACCAACCGGCTTAAAACCGTGGCCGGTATCCGCACTCGCATTGAAGGGCAACTCGACCACCCAGTCGTGCGGCAGATTGAGCTGCCGCCAGACGCTGTCATTGTAATTCGTTTGGACAAACGAAACATTTTCCCCCGCGTGCGTGGCGAAAATATCTACGCGGTTGGTTTCAAAATAGGTTTCAGAACTGGTACCGGTGACTTCCGTGGAGTCGAGTTTGGCCAGATCGGGGATTTCGGGATAATAGGTGACGTTGGTGGTCACATCCACTGGATCACCCAGTTGGAACCGCCAGCCGGCATCCAGCAAAATCCGATTGCGGGGGGAAACGGTGAAACTGACCAGCGTGTTGGCGGCAATCGTGTTAGGCGGGACGGCCTGGTCGCGGACACCATTGATGACGAGCGTGTAGTTGCTGCCGTAAAC
>Ga0302319_10021651_pt1 | contig 11576 bp, 16 predicted proteins | sample Bog_T0_2_FD_203319 | JGI IMG/M metagenome (GOLD analysis project Ga0302319, IMG submission 203319) | Peat permafrost microbial communities from Stordalen Mire near Abisko, Sweden - Bog_T0_2 | ecosystem: Environmental > Terrestrial > Soil > Wetlands > Peat | place: Sweden: Abisko, Stordalen Mire...
AATGACGACGATAAGCAAACTTACAGAGGTCTTAGCAGTTGCTTATCACGCAAAGAAAATGATGATGAGAGTAAATCTAAAATCTTCCATCAATGACTATTTGCGTGCTTTAGCGAAGGCGCAGCGTCATCGCGTTTGACGCCTATCTGCTCGGTGATCTTCGGCTGCGTCCAGCCGACGACATGCAGCGTTTCCACAAGCAGCCACGAGCCATCCGCGCCGGATGACGATCCGCATCTACGTGAGTAGATTCCGAATCTTGCCTGTATCAGGCCCACTTCCCAAGATCGCGGCGCACAAGGTTGCGGAAGCGATCCGGTCTCGGCCGTGATCTCATAGGATATGCTCGATCATGGCGAACTATACCGCGAACGGAACATACGATCTTCCTAATAACAACGATTACAACGCGACGGTAAATCCGGGCTTGACAGCAGTCAATTTTGTACTGTCAGACACGGTGCCTGCGTCCTACAACATATCCTCGAACGCAGGTTCGACCGTCACCATAGACGCGGTCTCCCTCACGACCGCATTTCTCAATATCAATACCAATGCCGGGGATGTCACACTCGGGACGGGATTGGTTAACCATCTCATAACGGTCAATGCAACGATATCCGATGGCGGGGTCTTCTCATTACCTGACTCGCTTCTCAACAGTCTTAATGGTGGGTCAATCAATTTCTCCGCCGGCGGCGGCACTGAGTTGCTTGGAGACGTTGGCGGCATCAATAATTTATCGACCGCTGCGATCGTCTACGGATTTACGACATCGGGAGCCGATGTTATCGACGACCAATCGCTTAAATACAATGCTTTTCAGTCTTATGTCGTCGGCGGCATCAACGGCAGCGGGCAACAGTCGATTACGGTCAGTTCGGGTAACGGCTCAACGCTGTCGTTCACGGTGTTCGGCGCCCATCTGGACCCCGGATCGTACACTTCGACAAGCACAGGTCCGCTGCTGCTGACATCCGACGGCGCCGGCGGCGGGACCGATATCACGCCAGTCTGCTACGTGGGCGGCACGCGCATCGCCACGCCGCAGGGCGAGACGGCCGTCGAAGCGCTGAAGATCGGCGATCTGATCCTGACGAGCGATGGCGTCGCCAAGCCAGTCTCGTGGATCGGCCGGCAGACCGTATCCAACAGATGGGCCGATCCGCTCCGGGTTATGCCGATTTGCATCCGCGCCGGCGCGTTGGATGAGAACCTCCCTATGCGCGATCTGCGGCTCTCTCCTGCCCACGCGCTGCTCGTCGACAACGTACTGGTGCAGGCCGGCGCACTGGTGAATGGAGTCTCCATCGTGCGGGAGGCCCGCATGCCCACGCCGTTCGTCTACTACCATGTCGAGATCCTCAACCATTCGCTCATCCTGGCTGAGGGCGTGCCGGCGGAAACCTTCGTGGACAATGTCGAACGCGTGGCCTTCGACAACTGGGAGGAGCATGAGGCGCTATATCCCGACGGTGTGACCATCCCCGAAATGAATCGGCCACGTGCGAAGTCGCACCGGCAAGTGCCGCGGGCCATCCGCGAGCGCCTCTTGGCGCGGGGACATGCGCTGTTCGGAGGGACCGCGGTCGCCGCTTGAGCGGTCGTGTGTCCGGTTGCGCGGCGCCGGCGCGAGCGCTGACGGCGCGCCGGCCCGCGGGCCTTGCGATATCGTCAAAGGCCAGGAGGCGATTGCCTTTGCGATATTGTTCCCCGAGCCGGAAAAGCTCGGGCGCAAAGGCGAAGTAAATCGATCGAGCTATCGCATTCCAAGGGCGGCGAAACCGCAGCTTCGGAAGGAACTAGCGCTTTTGGGGATCGATGAGTTTCAGATTTACGGTGACCTCGACTACTCGGCGGATCGCCTGAAGCGAGCATCGGTAATTCCCGAAAACCTGCAGATGTCCATCCATCCGACACCTCGGATTCGAGCGTGTCAGCCGTCACGGCGTCGGCTCCAGAGCGTTAGCCTCAACCGAACAGTGAAAATCTCACATACGAGCGGCTCGGCGGCGAGGGCGATAACGGAGCGGTTCGCCTTCGTGACGGCGGCGCTTGCCCGGCGCAGCTCGCGCTCCGGCCCCTCCAGCGCGGCGACGAGGGCGGCGTGCGCGGCCTTGGCGGCGGCAACGTCGAGCGCCAACCCGGCCTCGTGCGCAACGGCAACGGCAAGGTCGAATCGGTCTGCGCCGCGCTCACGCAGATCGACGGTTTTGGACCGCGCTGAGCACCAAGCCGCGCGAAGCTGCCCTTCGTCAACAGTGTTTTCGTGTTTTCACACCAACATGAAAACGCTAAAGCGCGCCGTGCTTCTCGAAAATCAGGTGAATCCCCTCGGTTACGAGGGCGTCGATGCTGCGGTCGAGGTCGAGCGAGAGTTTCTTCAGCTTACGGTGTTCGGCAGGGTCTACCCAGGCGTAGACCGCCTTCCGCCCTGTTCGGCCAGGGCTGCGCTTCGCGTCAGGTGGAGGGGCGACGCGCTCGGCGACCGCCTGCATAATAGGAACGACGGCGGGTTCGCCAGCGGCGGACTTCACATTGGCGGCGAGGTTCGGGCGTTTACCCATGCTGACACCTTTTCATGTTTTCTCGTTTACACGAAAACACGCAAACATATTTTCATGTTGTCAGTTGTTTCGCGAGCCATTGATATAGCGAGGTCAATTCGCCGGCCGCCTTGCCTTTGGGGTCAAACTCCATAGCGACGCGTCCATCGATCAGTGAATGCGCATAGGCGGCGCGCTGGTGGATCGTGACGGGCGCCAATTCGAGTCCATGCACGGCGACGGCTTCCGCCGCCTCGGCGATAAGACCCGTCGCTTGAGGGGGCAGGGCGTTCAAAATCACGAATGACGGCTTCCCGGCCATTTTGGCGATCTTGGCCGTCATGGCTATGGCGCGAAGGTTTAGGATGCCGGCGCGGCACGGAATCAAAATCAGGTCGGCGGCCTCGGCTGCGGCCATAGCGACTTGGTCGGAGTGCGGGGCGCTGTCGATAAACGCGAAGCGCGCGCCGCTTTGGCTCGACGCTGTGAGCGTCTGGCGAAGGCGGGTGTATTGCAGCGACACGGTTACGGGGGTCTCGGCGGCCCGGTTGCCTTTCCACGCCGTCGAGCTCGCTTGCGGGTCGAGGTCGAGGATTACTGCGGACTTCCCGGCGCGATCGGCGGCTACAGCAAGGTGCACACAAAGCGTGGTTTGCCGGTCCCGCCCTTTTGACTTAGGAATGAAACTGTTTTCATGTTGGCATGTTTTGTAGACGAAGTGTTTTCGTGTTTTCGCTTAAACATGTTTTCGTAATCTAGGCAATAAAGCTCCACTGCCCACTTCTTTTTTCGCAGACTCCTTCGGTCCCGCCGCCATCCAGACGCGGGAAGGCGCACGTCCGCAAGCCGCAAAGCGGTCAAAAGCTCTTTCAGAAGAATGTTACGCCGAAGGCGCTCCGATCGGTCTCTAGGTGGCGAAACCTGCCTTCTTGCCAGGGCTGCACATCGCGTCGTCTAGGGTTTTTTCAGAAATGCGGCTTTCGATGACTGCGGTTTATAAGAAAAAGACTCTTGGTTAGAGGTTCCAGACCGCAAATCGGACTTAGAAGAGTCCTGCCGGGCCGCCGCTCCTTTCGGGTCATGGAAGGCGTAACCGTTGCTCGTGCGGATCACGCGGGTGCGCGTCCCGCCCAACACAGCGGCACAGCGCTCGCGGATACGCGCAAGGCGATTCACCCAGGTCATCACGCCAGAGGCTTCGAGGGCCTTCAGTGCCTCGCCAACGGTCGACCGGGCGCAGTCGGCGCGCCTGGCTATCGTCTCGTAGGAGGGGATGCAGACGCCGCTGCGCGCATTATGGAAGCCCCACAACAGCGTCTCTAGCACGGCGACGAACTTAGCCGTAAGCGCGCCGTAGGCTTTGCCCGGCTCGGTCCGACGCGCGAGGCCGCGGGCGAGGTGCATTACGCGCACCTTTGCGTTGCGGTCGAGCGACTGCGGGCGTCCGTCGCCGAACACCTTCTCCCGGCGCCGGCGGGCAGGGGAGGGCTTACGCTCTCGCGCCTCTGCGGCGGCCTTCACGCGCTGGCGCGCCGCGGCGATGGCGGCGTCTATCCGCTCGGCGTCGGCGTCGCCTATGGAGCCGGCGGCGACGGCGCCCCAAAAGGCGCGGGCGATCTCGTCGACGCGCGCAAGGGTTCGGGCGCCATCAAGCGCCGTCGAGAAGTCTGTGAGCATGTTTCCTCGTTCGGGCTAGAGGTCAGCCCGCCGCGAGGCGCGACGAATTGTAGACAAAGCTCCGCCGAGGCCGAAAAGGCCTTGATCGAGACGCGATTTTCGGAGATCATCAAAGTTGCGAGCTTTTGGTGATCCCCGTCGACAGGGCTGTGTCGGACAATAAGTCCCGCCATTGGCGGGCTCTTTTGTTTCTGAGGCTTCGTTTCTCCGTTCGAATCAGCGAGGCGCACCCGCCGCACCGGCGGCGAGAGTCGCCCGAATTGCGCGCTCTGGGAAGGGCCTTTCGTTGTGTCCTCCCGCGGGCGGCCTTTCCTATGGCGAGGCGCTGTTTACGTTGCAGGTCTCCGCAGAATATTTGCGGATTTCTGACGCAGCGTCAACTGCTAATACAAGTATTGTGCTTTTGCGTCATTTGGCCATTGCGTCATTGGGCCAATGCGTCATTTGGCCATTGCGTTTTTTTAACTCTTTAACGCTTGGGTTCTACTTCAACTTTGCTGCCGCCGCGCGGCTCTATTCCAAGCGCGACAACAATGCCGTATGGACGGCCGGCGATCTGTCGAGGCGCGCGCGGCCGGCGACTACGCGTCGGGGGGAAGCGAAGCCGCTCGCCAGATCGTCAGGGCACAACTAGATAAATACACGTTTTCGTGCGACTGTTGAAAGTCGAAACGGAGACGCGAGGTGAAGCGCGATGCATTGGTCCGGGCGCTCCGTCGCTACGCGGCGAAGAAAAACCTACCGTTCGAACTCGACAAGGGCGGTGGCAAGGGCAGTCATTACCGTCTCCGCCTAGGGGACGCCGTGACGACGGTGCAAAGTGGCGAGCTATCGCCACTGCTCGTCACCCGCATATGCAAGCAACTCGGCGTTGATCCCGCCGCCATTTGAGGAAACATCGCGTGTCCAACGACTGGCTCTATCCCGTCGAAATCCGCCCCGAGGCGGGCGAGTTTCACGCCTATTCCGACGACTTGCCCGAGGCGATAGCCGCCGGCGCAACGGAAGCCGACGCCTTGCGCGAGATTGGCGAGGCAATCGTCGCGGCCGTGCGGGGTCGCATGAAGGACGCTATGGACTTGTCGCCGCCGGCGGGCCGGGGTGAAGGCCCGCGCGTCGCGCTGCCGACGCGACTTGCCGCCAAGGCCGCCATCTATTCGGCGTGGCGCGCGAGCGGCCTGAGCAAGGTCGCGCTTGGCGAGAGGATAGGGCGCAGCGAGACGGAAGTGCGGCGCCTTCTCGACCCCGATTACGGCACGAAGATTGACCAGCTAGGCGAGGCCGCCGACGCCCTGGGCGGACGGCTTTCGATTGCATTCACGACGACGCCATGAGCCAGGGCGTCTCGCTTGAAACTATCGCACGCCAGATGGAGCGCGTTCTGGAGCGCATCGGCGCCATCGACGACAAGCTCGCCGGCTTGATCGGCATGGTGTCTCGCCGCGAGGCTGCGCTGACCGAGCTCGCGGTCGAGTTTCGCGGGCTGGTCGCAGCGGTCGGCCGCGCGGCCGATCAGCCCTAGACAGTTCGCCCGACGCCTTGCGCCGCGCGCCTTCAGGCTGGCGATTGTCGGCGGGAGCATAGCCTCGCGAATTCCCTATTTCGGCTCGTCGTCGTCGCCGTGTTCCTTTGACGGGGGGCGGCGTTTCGAGCCGGCATTAGTCAAACTCACGATATTGTCGCTGTCGCCTTTCGCCGGGACTTGCGGCTCTGGCTCCGCATAGTCCGGATTGCCATAGTCCGGCCAGCCTATCCCGTAGTCATAGGCGTCACTCATGGCCTGCTCGAAGGCGACTATCAGCGCCTCATGCGGAACGTCTTTAGGGTCGCACACGGCGAAGCGCCCCATAGCTTTGCCTAGCGCAATAGCAACCTGTTCCACCTGGGCGTCTTCGCCCAACTCATGCTTTACCGCCTCTATTACAGCGTCCGCAGCGCGCTCTATCCGCTCTAAGTTTGACGTGGCCGGCGGGCGGCCCTTGATCTTGGCTTTCGTTTTCCTCATGCATCGCGCTCCTTTCAGGCGTTGACGGCAGCGAGCGCGCGCTAGACGGACATGCGCGCGATACCGAGCTTGGCGCCGAACTTTTGCGCCTGCAACGCGGCGACGTTAGCGGACTTGATCGTCGGTTTCCGCCCTCGTCGGCGGCTTTGGCGGGGGTACAGTCACCCTTTTCGAACGAACATTTGCTTCAACGCCACGGCTTGCTCCCACTCAATGCAGGGTATCGCCGCCGTTTTTAGTTCGGTGCTGCGCTTAGTTGACGATATCAGGGCGAGGTCCTGTTCACCCTTGATAATTTCGTAAGCCCATCCGGCCGGACTCGTTTTTTCGTTGAACACGCCGAACACAATATCGTTCTCTTTGATGATCCCCTTGACCAAGTCCATGCGCATTGCTTCCGGCGTTATACTCAATCGGGTTTCCGTTTCTCTCGTCAGTTTTTGGATCATCGCAACAAATTCCTGAGCTACGTTTTGCATAGCGTTTCCCTCAATCTTTATGGCTGCTTCTTCGCCTTGGCCTTCGCCGCCCGCGCCTCGTCAACGCGCCTCACGACGTGCCTGCGGCTCACGCCAAGTTCGGCCGCAAGCTGGGTGATGCTCACCGGTTCGTCGCCATTCTTCGCCGCCTTGACGGGCTTTGTCGGTTCGCCCGCCAGCGCTCGGCGAACATTCTCCAGTTGCGAGCGCGGCCACACCCATCGCAGCTTCTCGCCGTCCCAATCGGGAAGGGGCAGGGCGCTATAGTCGCGAGGCGGCCGCCCGATCGGTTTGGGCTGGTCTGCCATCAGGCGGCCCTCGCAAGCGGCTCGGTGGCGTCGGCACCCGCCGTGATCCTCGCCAGCGCGTCCGCCCATGTGTCGAGCGCGGCCCGTTTTTCGGCGCTGTACGAAAAGCGATTATAGATCGCCGCGACGCCTGAAATCGTCCCGCCGCGGTGATTTAGAACAGCTTCGACGACATGCGGCGCCACGCCGAGCGCGGCGAGGTTCGTTGCGCATGAGCGGCGCAAGTCGTGGACGCGCCAAGCCGTGACGGGCTCGCCGAGCTCGGCCGCCATCGCAGCATCGAACCGGCTCTTGGCCTTAGAGAAGCCCGTGACGGCCGTGCGCCCGTTCGCCGAGAACACATACCCGCACGTCGGCGAAGCGGCCTTGCGCGCCGCTAGGATCGTCAGCACGGTGCCAGAAAGCGGAACCTCATGCGCCGCCCCGTTCTTGGCGCGCGCGGCCGGGATCGTCCAAACGCGAGCGGCGAAGTCGATTTCGGCCCATGTCATTTCCGCGACTTCGCGAAGGCGAGCGCCCGTCAGCAACAGCACCTTGGCCGCGTCGCCGATCGCGCCCGCATCGGCCGTGAACGCTCGCCACGCCGCCGAGATTTCGGCCGCCGTCAACACGCGCTCGCGGGCGGTTTCCTTTGTCGGCGCGCGGATTGCCGCGAAGGGGTTGGCGTCGACCATGCCGCGCTCGACGGCCCATGCGCCCATTCGCGCCAGCACCGAAAGCAAACGGTTCGCCACGACGGGGGCGCGGGCGGCGATGGCGTCGAGCAACCGCGCAACGTCGGCGCGCGTGATTTCGGAAAGTCGCCGCCCGCGCCATGCCGCCGTCTCGCGCGTCAATAGTCGCGAGACTTCCCGCCATGATCGCTCGCGCGTGTGCGTCCGGGCATATTTCAGCACGTATTCTTCGGCGACGGTTTCAAAGGCGTCGCGCACCGGTTCGGCCGTGCGCTTGTTGGCGTGCTTCGCCGTCGCCGGATCAATGCCGCGTGCGAGCGCAACGGCCGCCTCGCCGGCTAGCAGGCGCGCGGCCTGTGCGCCGATCGCCGGGAACGCGCCAAGCGTCAGCTTCGCGCCCTTTCCGGCGAGCCTGTAGCGGTAAGCCCATGACTTCGCGCCGCTCGGCTGCACTATGAGGTAGAGCCCGCCTATCGCACCGTCAGCAACTTCGCGCCGGGTCGCTCCGGGCTTTAGGGCTTCGATCGTCCGCGTCGTCAGGGTTTTTGTCATACCCCGCTGTGCGCCCTTTATGAACATATGACAAGAACAATCTAGGCTCGGCGTGTTTCCGGTTCGTCCACTGTTCCTTTGACAGCGAAGCTACGCCCGCTAACGGCTCACTTCCTTGAGGTCGGCCGTCGCGCCTGGTTCACGGGGTAACGCCGGGGTCCGCTCCGTCCCATTCGGCGAGGGTCGAACGCCTCGCTCGCACCTGGCGCCCTCAATTCGGCGGCGGGTCGATCTCGGCGGCGAGCTGGTCGAGCGCGTCCGGCCCTTAAGTACATTCCGAGTCTTTCTATTAAAACGCAAATGCGCAGATTAGCTCAATGACTTTCGGTTAAAAAATTCTCCGATCGTGGAGGGCCGCCCTATGAGTAAGGCTGCACACGAGATTTTCCACAAAGAAAATGTGTCGACGGCTAGCGAGGCGCGGCGTCTGCGTTTCGAATACAATCGCCTGCAACGCCTAATAATTACGCTCTATGGGACCAATACTTCAGACCTTGAATCGAATGCGCTACAGGATCGAGTCGATCAAATTGCCCGCGATCTTGTGTCGATACGCGCCGATACGGTGCACGCCATCGAGTCTAAGCTTAAGGTTGCACTTGACTTGGCAGATAATCGAATCGGCAAAACGTCGCACAGGCTGTTCGCGAGCGCTCTGTCGGATCTGCACTATATCGCCTTGCTGAGCGAACCACGAACCAAGTGACTGGGCTCGGGGCGCGCCGCACTGCCGCCCGCGTGCGCAAGGCGCGCGCCGCCCCGGCGTCGCCAGCCTCCAAGAATTGGGGCTCGCTTCCACGTCCTCCTGCTCCCACGCGATGTTCGGAAATCCATCATTCGGTGTCAGAAAAGTCTTTTGCCTCGCAAATATCTCGCTGCAACACGAACGGAACAGGTCGCGCAATATATAAAATAAAACTGTTGATGCATCGCAAGATATACCTTCATCTTAGAGTATAGGCAATAGGAGCGACATATCCGTCGTATGCCTCTTTTGGGCGTTTCCTCCCTAGACTTAAGGCCGCCTCGCAAGGGCGGCCTCCTTTGTTGGTTTCAAATCGGACAAGGCGGGATGAGCGGCGACCTCGAGCTTGTGCGTAGCATTCGGCGCCTGCGGCGAGCTATCAAGCAAATGCATACCGTTGCGACTACGGCCGCGCAGAATCTGCTCGACGCGCCAGATGCGTCGCGTGAGGCTGTCGATGAATGGCGAGAAATGCTGCTCGACTTCAGCGACTGCCTGACGGAGTTGAAGACGCGGGGCGTCGGCGCACCGCAACAGGTGGACGCCAGAGCCCTGGATTGGGATGACGACCTCGATCCGTTCGTGACGCGGCACTGATCGCGCGTTAGGCCAGTCGGCAGAACAGGCCGCGTCCAGCTATCGCGTAAGATCCTCATCCTCAATCGGAAGCCAAGCCATGACGCGCGCGCCTGTCGCGGTCCTCACGATGACCGGCGGCTGCGCCATCTCCATCCCCGTTTCGGGGTACAGCTCGGGCACGGTCGCGATGTAGCGAGCGATCTCCGCCGGGTCGGTGATGGCGTCGTCGGGAATCCCAGTGCCGTTCGAGGCCTATCCACAGGGTGGACCCTGCGCGCAGTTCGAGAGCGGGTTCCGCGCCACGCCAATCCGCCGAACGAGAGCCCGACAGGATCAACGCCGCCCCGCTCGTCCACCGGCTGTTCGGCCGCTCGACAGCGTCTCGACACCGGCGACCTCGACGCGCTCAGCCGGTCGGTCTCAGCCCCCTCGACACGGTCCAACCCCCGCCCGCCTTCGCGACAGGCCGAGCCAGGCCGTATTGGCGACTTCGCTGTGTCGGCCGGCCCGCGCGCCGCCGCGATATAGGGACGCCACGCATCCGTCCCACATTTTTTTGGGGAAAAAATAGCAAGACGGATACTGCGCGCTGGCGCAACTGGCGTGGCCTTTCGAGGGGCGGCGTAGGCCATGTTCATGAATAGTTGAAGCGTGCGCGCCAAAGTAGCGTCGGATCGCTGAACCGCGTCATTGGCACACTGGCGCATCAGAGGCATGACGCCGCCTATCCTCGTCGGGTCGGGCCGACATTTCAATTCTTACCTCCCCCAAGCACCTTGCCGCTCTCAGCGACGGACTGCGCTACAGGATGAGGTCAAGGACATAACATCGGGAATAGAGCTTTCCGGTCACTGGGCGCAATTCGAGTGAGCGCGTAATTCACTCGCTGCGCCCGGCCGGCTCGCACAAACGAGGTAACGGTGTTCTACGCAATATATATAAGCAAAGCTGTTACCTCGTTTTCTGACCAAGAACTCAAGAAATTATTGCTTTCGAGCAGATTGCGTAACAAAGAGGACGAAATAACGGGCTGCCTACTCTTCCATGAAGGTCTATTTCTTCAAGCCTTGGAGGGAGAAGAGACCCACGTTAGAGCGACGCTTGCGCGGATCGAGAAGGACCCACGACACAATGACATTCGTGTTCTCGCAAGTGCGTCGCACGACTTAAAAAAGCGCCTTTTCGGCGAATGGACAATGGGGTTTCGTAACGTGAGCCATGCGGCAGAATTGCTGAAGGGTTTCGTTGAAATCGACGCCTTAAAAGACTTTTCTCATATTGATCCGCGTTCGGCGATGAACCTGCTTCGGGTCAAAAACCGGATTTCAACGCCATCGCCCAGACCGAAGCGCTTTGGCGAAAGGCCGTCGCTGGCGTCGTAGCCTCGGATTGAATGTCTTCGAGCGCACCGCGCAGCTACCGCCACGCAACCCACGGACCCGCGGCGAGCGCAATCTTCAAGAATTGCGGGCGTTTTCAGCCTCTGCTTCGCTGTTCGCAAAAGGTGCTTTGAGTGGTGCACAAATCAAGTTTGCACCACTAGCCTTGTGGCCAGCCAGATCGCTCAGGGGCTGTTGACGTGACGATGCTCTGGGGCTCTCGCGCCGCGAATGCTGATGCGGCAGGCGCCGCTGAGCGTCCGCTCGATCGTAAGCGCCAGATCGCCGCCGGCGATACCGACGACGGGGTATGACAAGGCGCAGGAAGCGTGCCGCATTGTGCTGGCGCTTGGCCGACGACTCAAAGGGACTCGAGCGCAGGCGCGTCGGTTGTAACCTTCCATTTATCACGAAAGTCCTTTTCTACGCCGTCAGGCTGGTCTGACAATCATTGCGCACGTAAATAGTAGGGTAAGAACAGGAAATGTCGTCTAATTGCAGAGTTCAGCACACGTCGAAGCGAAGTCGGGAGCAATATCGATGGATGCATCCGGGTTGATTCTCCTGGTGGAAGACGATGATGATGTACGTTTCACTGTCAGTGAAATCTTACTTGATGCCGGATTTGAAAT